>NPIF01000669.1_pt4 | contig 162517 bp, 137 predicted proteins | sample 8637461 | NCBI WGS metagenome assembly NPIF01 (sample SAMN07420641, study PRJNA396082) | bioreactor metagenome | isolation source: sample BR12 brine-fed electro-methanogenic bioreactor BR | place: Japan: Kochi | collected 2016-12-09 | reverse complement strand
ATGTCGTTGCTGGGGGTGGTCAGGTCGGCGTTGTAGATGCCCTTGAGGGAACCGGCGATGTCCTTGGCCTCGAAGGCATCCTTGGGCCAGGCAGCCAGGACCTGGCGGGGGTTGAGCAGGCCGGCACTGACGGCGACGGCAATGGCGCTGCCGGCCAGGGTGCTCTTGAGAAAGATTCTGCGCTTGGTATTCACGTTAACAGACTCCTTGAGAAGCTTCGGGTTGATAGTACTGGGGGCGGTATCCCCTGGTGGGGGCATATGATAGGGAGTTATGGCCTGTGACACTAGGATTACGTCCGAGTTTCATCACTGCCGGGGCGCATCTGCTACCATCCCGCGCCATGGATCCCATAGAACTGTCCCTGTTCGCCAGCCGTATCGAGGCCGTTTGCGACGAAATGGGGGCGGCCCTGCGCCGAGCCGCCTTTTCGCCCAATATCCGCGACCGGCTGGATTTTTCCTGCGCCGTGTTCGACGCCGCCGGTGATCTGTGCGCCCAGGCGGCGCACATCCCGGTCCATCTGGGCAGCATGGCCTACGCCATGCGCGGCATCGTCGGCGGCATCGACTGGCGCGAAGGCGACATGGTGGTGGTCAACGATCCCTTTCTCGGCGGCACCCATCTGCCGGACGTGACGGTGATCGCGCCGCTGCGCATCGACGGCGAGCTGCTCGGCTTCGTCGCCAACCGCGCCCACCACGCCAACATCGGTGCCCAGGCCCCCGGTTCGATGCCCATTTCCCGCACCCTGGACGAAGAAGGGATGATCATTCCGCCCACCGCCCTGGTACGCGGCGGGCAGGTGGACGAGGCGCTGCTGGAACGACTGGCCGGCGGGAGGAGCGAGGCGCTGGGCGATTTCGCCGCCCAGATCAGCGCCAACCGCACCGCCCTGGCGCGGCTGCACGAGCTGGTGGGCGGCCTGACGGTGGACGGCTACCGCGCCGCCCTGGAGGCCCTCAACGACTATGCGGAGCGCCTGGCCCGCGGTGCCCTGGCCGCCATTCCCGACGGCAGTTACGACTTTCGCGACGTGCTCGACGACGACGGCGTCGGCAGCCGCGACCTGACCATCGCCGCGCGGGTGTCGGTGGCCGGCGGCGCGGTGGAGGTAGACTTCAGCGGCACGGCGCCGCAGGTCCCGGGCAACGTCAACTGTCCGCTGTCGGTGGCGGCGGCGGCGGTGTATTACGTGTTCCGCTGCCTGATGCCGCGCGAGACCCCGGCCTGCGCCGGCGCCTTCCGCGCCATCCGCCTCAGTGCGCCGCCGGGCTGTCTGCTCAATGCAGCGCGTCCGGCGGCGGTGGCGGCGGGCAACGTGGAAACCAGTACGCGGGTGGTGGACGTGATCTGCGGCGCCCTGGCCCAGGCCCTGCCGGAGCGCATACCCGCGGCCAGCCACGGGTCCATGAACAACGTCGCCATGGGCGCCAGGGACAACGCCGCCACCGGACCCGGGAATAAAAGCCCGGAATGGGACTACTATGAAACCATCGGCGGCGGCATGGGGGCGGGCCCCCGGGGCGGCGGCCTGGATGCCGTGCAGACCCACATGACCAACACCCTCAACACCCCCATCGAGGCGCTGGAGTCGGCCTATCCCCTGCGCGTGACGCACTACGCCGTGCGGCGCGGCTCCGGCGGCGCCGGGCAGCGGCGCGGCGGCGACGGCATCGTGCGCGAGTTCGAGTTCCTCGCCCCGGCCCAGGTGACCCTGCTCACCGAGCGCCGCCGCCACGCGCCGTGGGGGCTGGCCGGCGGCTGCGCCGGGCTGGCGGGGGAGAACCGCCTCAACGGCGCAGCCCTGCCGGGCAAGATCAGCCTCAGCGTGCAGGCGGGGGATCGGGTTACCATAGCCACACCCGGCGGCGGCGGCTGGGGCAGGATTTTGACGACGGCACTCACATAGGGTTAACAGGGAAAGGAGAGGCATATGCGTATATGGATAGTGGTGCTGGCCATGGGGCTGTTGGGCGGCTGTGCCGCGGGAACCATGGCGGGGGCCGGCCAGGGCGGCCAGGCCGCGGACGGCCGCAGCTACGAGGAGGCCCGCGCCGACAATATGATCGCCGCCGCAGTGAACCGCCTGCTGGTGCGCGACGGGCACGTGAATGCCAGCGACATCAACGTCGTCGTGCGCGACGGTGTGGTGACGCTGACGGGCGAGGTATCCGACGCGGCGACGGCCGCGCGCGTGGTGCAGGCGGTGCGCGAAACCGAGGGCGTGCGCGGCGTGATCAACCAGTTGCGCGTCGGACACTGAATACTGACCGTTTGCACGGTCGCTGACATGGTGCCTGCGCCGGTGCGCAGGCACCTTTTATATCCCGGTGATGAATAGAATCTTCCAACTGGTTTTTGTGTTGCTGTTTCTTGCCGGCGCCGGGCCGGCGGCCGCTGCGGAAAAGGTGCGCCTCCAGCTCAAGTGGTATCACCAGTTCCAGTTTGCCGGCTACTACGCCGCCGTCGAGCAGGGCTATTTCGCCGCCGAGGGGCTCGAGGTCGAACTGATCGAGCGCAATCCGGAAGTCAACAACATCCGGCAGGTGCTGGACGGCACTGTGGACTACGGTATCGCCGATACGGTGCTGCTGCTGTATCAGGAGCAGGGCGCGGGCCTGCACATCGTCGCCCCGATCTTCCAGCACTCCCCCAACGTCATCATCACCCTGGCCTCCTCGGGCATCGTGTCGCCGCTGGATATGGTGGGCCGGCGGATACAGCTGTACGACAACGAAACCGACGGCTTCCCGCTCATGGCGATGCTGGCGGAGCAGGGGGTGCTCGAACGCGGCATCATCCGTCAGCCCTTCAGCACGGATTACACGGCCCTGGGCCGCGGCGAAGTCGACGCCATCTACGGCTACAGCAGCAACGAGCCGTACATGCTGCGGCAGCAGGGCTACGACGTCCGCCTGATCCAGCCGGTGCACTACGGCATCGACATGTACGGCGACATGCTGTTCACCTCGGTGCGCGAAGCCACCGATCATCCGGCGCGGGTCGCGGCCATGCGCCGGGCGGTGCTGCGCGGCTGGGAATACGCGCTGGATCACAAGGAGGAGATCGCCCGCCTGATCCTGGCCAGGTACAGCAAGCGCAAGCCGTTGCCGGCGCTGTTGTACGAGGCCCAGGCCATCGAACAGGCGGTGGCCCGCTTCACCGTGCCGCTGGGTACGCTGGACAGCGGCCGGTTGCGGCACATTGCCGGCATCTATGCTCGCCACGGTCTGCTCGACAAGCACTTTTCCGCAGAGCGCAACGTGTACTTCGATCGCCAGCCCGAAGGTGCAGTGCTGCTGAGCGAGGAGGAAACCGCGTTTCTGCAACAGCATCGCGTGTTCCGCGTCGGCATCGACCGGGAATGGTATCCGCTGGATTTCGTCGATGCTGCGGGCCGCCATTCCGGAGTGGCCGCCGACTATCTCAATCTGTTGTCGCAGCGCCTCGGCGTCACCTTCAAGGTGGAAACCGGCCAGCCCTGGCCGCGCATCCTGGAGATGCTCCAGGGCCGCGAACTGGACATGCTGGCCATGGCGGCCAGCACGCCGGAGCGCATGACCTATGCCGGATTCACCCGGCCCTACATCCGCTCGCCGATGGTGATCGTGACCAGGACCAATGCCGACTATATCGCCGGGGCCGCTGAGCTGCGCGGCAAGCGGATAGCGGTGGTCAAGAGTTATGCCTCGCACGAATGGCTGGCGGTGAATCACCCCGAACTGGATCTGCAACTGGTCGACACCACGGTGCAGGGCCTGGAACGCGTGGCCACCGGAGAACTGTTTGCCTTCGTCGACAACCTCGCCTCGGTCAGTTTCCTGATCAAGCAGCAGGGGCTGTCGAACCTGAAGGTCTCCGGCCAGTTTCCCAAGGCCTTCGACCTCGCCATGGGCGTGCGCAGCGACTGGCCGCTGCTGCGTGGCATCCTGCAAAAGGGGCTGGACTCGATCACCCAGCAGGAAAAAGACGACATCTACAACAAGTGGGTGCGCCTCGAATTTGATACCCGCATCGATCTCAGCAAGGTGGCCCCCTATTTTGCCGCACTGGTGGTGGCGCTGGCCCTGGTCATGCTGGATGCCTGGCGCGTGCGGCGCCTGCACTCGCGCCTGCACCTGGCCAACCAGCAGCTGCAACTGGCGGAAGAACAGCTGATGGAAAAAAACCGGGAACTGGAGCAGCTGGCGATCACCGACAAGCTCACCGGCGTATACAACCGGCTCAAGCTGGACGCGGTTCTGGCGCAGCAGGTGGCCGCGGCCCAGCGCTATGGCCGGACGGTGTCGGTGGTGCTTTTCGATCTGGATAATTTCAAGCAGGTCAATGACACTTACGGACACCATGCCGGCGATGTGGTGTTGAAGTCCTTTGCCGCCCTGGTGTTGAATTCGGTGCGCAAGTCGGACATCTTCGGCCGCTGGGGCGGTGAGGAGTTTTTGCTGATCTGTCCGGAGACGCCCTCCGCCGCGGCGGCGGAACTGGCCGACAAGATACGTGCCCAGATGAACGCCGTCGCCTTTCCGGAAGGTTTTATCCAGACGGTGAGCGGCGGTGTGGCCGAGTTGCGCGCGGGGCAGTCGCTGCTGGAATGGCTCACCCTGTGCGACAAGATGCTGTATCTGGCGAAGAAGGGCGGCCGCAATCGGATAGTGTCGGATTTGATGTGACGGCGGACGGCCGCCGCGTGTTGTGCAAATTGACTGGTAAAGATGCCATGTGTGGAATCTGCGGTGAACTGAGACTGGATGGCCACGTGCCGGACCTGGCCGTGCTGGGGCGCATGCTGCACCGGCTGGAGCGGCGTGGGCCGGATCACGAGGGCAGCTATTCCGACGGCCCGCTGGCGCTGGGCCACCGCCGCCTGGCCATCATCGATCTGTCGCCGCGCTCCCATCAGCCGATGATCGACAACGATCTCGGCCTGGTGCTGGTGTTCAACGGCACCATCTACAACTACCGTGAGTTGCGCGAGGAGTTGCGCGGCCGCGGTTACAGCTTCTTCTCCGACGGTGATTCGGAGGTGATCCTCAAGGCCTATGCCGCCTGGGGCGAACAGTGTGTCGAACACCTCACCGGCATGTTCGCCTTCGCCATCTGGGACATCCGGCGCCGGCGCCTGTTTTTGGCGCGCGATCGCCTCGGCATCAAGCCGCTGTATTACAGCCACGACGGCAAGACCTTCCGCTTCGCCTCCAACATGCAGGCGCTGCTGGCGGCGGGCGGCGCCGACGTCGGCATCGATCCCCTCGGCCTGCATCACCAGTTCACCCTGCACGGCGTGATTCCGGCGCCGCGCACCATCCTCAACGGCATTCGCAAGCTGGCGCCGGGCCACACCCTGGCCGTCGAAGAGCAGGGCCGCCGCAGCGAACGCCAATACTGGCAGCTCTATGCCCACCGTCCCCGTGAGCCGCGCAGCGAGCAGGAGTGGACCGAGGCGATACACACGGCGCTGAAGAAGGCGGTGAAGCGGCGCCTGGACATCGCCGACGTGCCGGTAGGCGTGCTGCTGTCCGGCGGCCTCGATTCCAGCCTGCTGGTAGGCCTGCTGGCGGAACAGGGCGTCAAGGACATCCTCACCTTTTCCATCGGCTTCGAGGACGTGCCGGAGGAGAAGGGCAGCGAGTTCGAGTATTCCGATCAGGTGGTGGCGATGTACGACACGCGCCACCACAAATATTCCATCGCCAACGATCAGGTGCTGAAACGCCTGCCCGAGGCTGTGGAACAGATGGCCGAGCCCATGGTGAGTCAGGACGCCGTGGCCTTCTACCTGCTGGCCGAGCGCGTGTCGCAGGAAGTGAAGGTGGTGCAGAGCGGCCAGGGCGCCGACGAGGTGTTCGGCGGCTACTTCTGGTATCCGCTGATGGACGCCGAGGGCGGTACCGATCTGGAACGTTTCGCCAAGCACTATTTCGATCGCCCGCACAGCGAATTCCTGCAGACGGTGGCCGAGCCTTTCCGTGGCGAGGATCACACCGGCATGCTGGTGGAGAAACTGCTCACCCAGCCCGGCGCCGATACCTTCATCGATCGCGTGCTGCGTATGGACGCCACCACGCTCATCGTCGACGACCCGGTCAAGCGCGTCGACAACATGACCATGGCCTGGGGCCTGGAGGCGCGCGTACCCTTCCTCGACCACGAGCTGGTCGAGCTGGCGATGCAGCTGCCCCCCGAACTCAAGCTCGCCTCCCATGGCAAGCATGTGCTGAAAAACATCGCCCGCGGCCTGATCCCCGACGGCGTGATCGATCGGCCCAAGGGCTACTTCCCCCTGCCGGCGCTGAAATTCGTGCGCGGCGAGTTCTACGATTTCATGCGCGACATCCTCGACTCCGGCGCCTGTCGCCAGCGCGGCCTGTTCGATCGCGCCTACGTGGACCGCCTGCTGGCCGAGCCGGAAGGACATTTCACCCAGCTGCGCGGCAGCAAGCTGTGGCACCTGGCCCTGCTGGAACTGTGGTTGCAGCGCAACGTCGATGTGTATTACTGAGAAAACGCCCATGCGCATATTGACCGTATTGCTGGCGGGCGCAGTGTCCGGCGGCGCACTGGCGGCGACGCCGGAGGGCTTCGATTTCCACGGCTACTTCCGCGTCGGCGCCGGCAGCAACAGCGCCGGCGGCGACCAGGTGTGTTTCAAGCTGCCCGGTGCCGCCAGCAAATACCGCCTCGGCAACGAATGCGAGGGTTTCGGCAGCCTGACCCTGTCACAGACCCTGCCGCCGACTGCCGACGGTGCGCAGTACAAGGTGGCAGTGCAGTTCGCCTACAACACCCCGGCGGAACAGGACTGGGAGGCCTACGACACGGCGCTGCGCGAGATCTATGCCGAGGGCAAGGGCGTCATCGGCGGCGCGCTCAGGGACAGCCGCTTCTGGGTCGGCAAGCGCCTGCGCCGCACCGACGTGCACATGACCGACTTCTTCTACTGGGACAACAGCGGTTCCGGCGGCGGCGTCGAGGACGTACCGGCCGGGGCGGGCAAATTCTCCTACGCCTACATGCACTGGGTCGACGGCCGCGACGAATTCGGCAATCCCACCACGGTGAAGGATCACGCCATCACCTCCCACGACCTGCGCTGGTACGACCTGCCGGTGAATGAAAACGGCAAACTGGCGCTGGGCCTGGATCTGCGCCGCAGCGACGAGAGCCGCAGCGGCCTCGACGGCCGGCACGGCTACATGCTGCACGTGGTGCACCGGCAGAACGAGGTGTGGGGCGGCTCCAACACCCTCGCCCTGCAATACGGCGCCGGTTCGGCCGCCACTCTCAGCCGTGATGCCGACGATTCCCTCGGCGATGATGCGCGCAGCTGGCGCCTGGTGGAACAGATCCACGTCGAGCCGCATGCCGACTGGTCCGGCCAGGCCACCGTGGTCTATGAGCGCAAGGATTACCTGAAACAGACCTGGTGGTCCTTCGGCGTCCGGCCCATCTATCACTTCACCGATCATTTCAACGTGGCCGTGGAACTGGGCCACGACAGCGTCAGGCCCGATACCGGCGCCGAACGCGCGCTGACCAAGCTGACCCTGGCGCCGCAGCTGGCGCGGGGGCGCGGCTACTACTCCCGTCCGGTACTGCGCCTGTTCGTCACCTACGCCGCCTGGAATGCGGCGGCCATGGCGGCGGACAGCACGGGCGTGCTGGGCGGCGGCAGCAGCGGCCCCTTTGCCGCCGACACCTCCGGCCTGACCTATGGCGTGCAGGCCGAGGCCTGGTGGTAACCCGTAAGGGGTAGATGGCGCTCCAGGGGTTGAACCTGGGGGAGCCATCCCCATCTAACCTTACTACGCGGCGGCCTGTGCCCTTACATTATGAGGTGGTTTTATGGATGTCCTGGAACGTATTGATCAGCAAGTGAAGCAGAATCCCATCATCATCTACATGAAGGGCACTCCGCAGATGCCGCAGTGCGGTTTTTCCAGCCGTGCCTCCCAGGCGCTGGCGGCGAGCGGCGTCGAGTTCGCCTACGTCAACGTGCTGATGGACCCGGAAATTTTCGAAAACCTGCCGCGCTACGCCAACTGGCCGACCTTCCCGCAGGTCTACATCAACGGCGAACTGGTCGGCGGCTGCGACATCACCCTGGAGCTGTACCAGAAGGGCGAGTTGCAGAAGATGATGCAGGAAGCGGCGGCCAAGACGGCTTAAAAGCAGTTTCGAGTTTCGAACGGCATAAAAAAGCCGGCTCCCCTAAGGGCGCCGGCTTTTTTTTCGAAACCCGAAACTCGCAACTCGAAACTATTTTTTAAGATTCGCCGCCGAACTCCAGCATGCGCCAGCGGTTGACGATGGCGCAGAACAGTTCGGCGGTGCGCTCGGCGTCGTACAGGGCGGAGTGGGCCTGGGAGGCGTCCCAGCTCAGGCCGGCGGCCTGTACCGCGCGCGCCAGCACGGTCTGGCCGTAGGCGAGGCCGGCCAGGGTGGCGGTGTCGAAGCTGCTGAAGGCGTGGAAGGGATTTTTCTTGATCTTGGTGCGCTCGACGGCGGCGTTGACGAAGCCGAGGTCGAAAAACGGATTGTGCCCTACCAGGATGGCGCGGGTGCAGGCCTGTTCCTTGACCTCGCGGCGGATGGGATCGAACACCTTGTCCAGCGCCTCGCGTTCCGGCAGGGCGAGGCGCAGCGGGTGATAGGGGTCGATACCGGTGAAATCCAGCGCGCGCTGATCCAGGTTGGCGCCGACGAAGGGCTCGACGTGGGCATGGTGGGATTCGTGCGGATAGATGAGGCCGGATTCGTCCATGCGCAGGGTGATGGCGGCGATTTCCAGCAGCGCATCGGTCTGGGCGTTGAAGCCGGCGGTCTCCACATCGACCACTACCGGGAGAAAGCCGCGAAAGCGTCGGGCCAGGGCCGGTTTGTGTTCGGACATCGTCATGGGGGCGCAGGATACCCCAATTCGGCGCCTGGGCGCGACTGCAAAAATAACTGCTCAGTCCGCGAATGAACGCCAATAAACGCAAATCAGGCAGGCATACCGTACATCATTTGCGTCCATTCGCGTTTATTTGCGGATCAACCTTCTCAGCTAGCTGTGGGTGTTCCGCCGCGCAATTTCCAGGCGATGGTCTCGCCGGCGCGCATGGGCACCACCACGTCGTCGCCGAAGGCGTAGCTGTCGGGTACGGTCCACTCCTGCCGCTGCAGGGTGATGGTGTCGCGGTTGTGCGGCAGGCCGTAGAAGTCGGCGCCGTGGCGGCTGGCGAAGCCCTCCAGGCGGTCGAGCCTGCCGGCGCGTTCGAAGGCCTCGGCGTACAGCTCGATGGCGGCATGGGCGCTGTAGATGCCGGCGCAGCCGCAGGCGTTCTCCTTGGTCTTGCGTGCATGGGGCGCGCTGTCGGTGCCGAGGAAGAATTTCGGGTTGCCCGAGGTGGCCACGTCCAGCAGCGCCTCGCGGTGGCTCTCGCGCTTCAGCACCGGCAGGCAGTACAGGTGCGGGCGCATGCCGCCGGCCAGCATGGCGTTGCGGTTCAGCAACAGGTGCTGCGGGGTGAGGGTGGCGCCGACCCTGGGGCCGGCGGCGAGCACGAAGCGCGCCGCTTCGGCGGTGGTGATGTGTTCCACCACCAGCTTGAGGTCGGGAATGCGCTCCAGCAGCGGCGCCAGCACCCGCTCCAGGAACACCCGCTCGCGATCGAAGATGTCGACGTTGGCGTCGGTGACCTCGCCGTGCACCAGGAAGGGCAGTTGCAGTTCGGCCATGGCACGCAGCGCGGGTTCGCATTTGCGCAGATCGGTGACGCCGGAGTCGGAGTTGGTGGTGGCGCCGGCGGGATACAGTTTCACCGCGAACACCGCGCCGCTCTCCTTGGCGCGCTGTATCTCTTCCGGCGGCGTCATGTCGGTGAGATACAGCGTCATCAGGGGCTGGAAGCCGTTGCCGGCAGGCACCGCGGCCAGCACGCGTTCGCGGTAGGCCAGCGCCTGCGCGGTGGTGGTGACCGGCGGCCGCAGATTGGGCATGACGATGGCGCGACCGAATTGCGCGGCGGTGTGCGGCACCACGGCGGCGAGGGCGGCGCCGTCACGCAGGTGGAGGTGCCAGTCGTCGGGGCGGAGCAGGGTCAGAGCGGTCATGGGGGCTTCTTAAGTTAGTGCTTCTCGTGAGGAGGGATACAAGATACGAGAGGAAAGATACAAGGGGAGGTGTTCGCAGCGCACTCCATCACTTTGCTCTTTTATCTTGTATCTGAATCTTCACCGGGCAATTCGGCGCCGAACACCGATATCACATAGGCGCGCATGGCGGCTTCCAGTACACTGCCGCCCTGTGCCAGCACGTCGGGATCGATGGAGGCGGACCATTCCAGGGTGCCTTCGGTATCCCAGTTGAGGTCGATCTTCTGTTCCTCGATGATGGGACCGCCCTGCGACCAGTAGCGGGTCGGGTTCCACTTGCGCGGCGGCAGGTTGGCGCCGGGGTTGTAGCGCAGTTCGCCCGCCTCATGGAACGCCGGGATGCCGCGCGCCTTGGCGACCCAGTAGTCGAGCTGATCCCCGCTGATGTGGGCTGCCTGCATGTTGCCCCCGCTATGTCATGGTGTTGTGGGCAATGATATCGGTCTGCCCGGTGTATTTCCATGGCGGCGGAAAATTGTGCGGTGCAGTCGCTAGAATGGAATCAATTCGTGGGGAGAAACCGCCTTGACCCGGGACGACACCGTACTCGCCCTCAGCTACGCCGTCCGGTTGCCGGTACTGTTCAAGTACCTGGGGCAGCTGGCGCTGGCGCTGGCCGTGTTGACGGCGGTGCCGTTGCTGGTGGCGCTGTGGTTTCGTGATTATGCCTTCGCCGGACGGCTGGCCCTGGTGCTGGTGGTCACGGGCGGCGCCGGCGCTGTCTTGTCGCGCCTGCCGGCGCCGGCGCGGATGCAGGTCAACGAGGCGCTGGTGATCACCGCGCTGGCCTTCTTCCTCAGCGCCCTGTTGATGAGCTGGCCGCTGATGGCCGCCGGGCTCGCTTTCGGCGATGCCCTGTTCGAGGCCATTTCCGCCGTGACCACCACCGGCCTGTCGAGCCAGGTGACGGCGGAAGGCCTGCCCCCGGCATTTCATTTCACCCGCGCCTGGATGCAATGGTACGGCGGCCTGGGCATCGTGGTACTGACGGTGGCGCTGCTGATGGGACACAGCCTGGCCACCCACCGCCTGGTCGATCCGGACCTGCACACCGAAAACCTTGCCACCACCACGCGCCACTACGCCCGCCGCATGCTGCTGGTGTATGTCGTGCTGTCCCTGGGCGGACTGTTCCTGCTGATGGTCGTCGGCACCGAACCGTTCAGCGCGGTGACGCATACGCTGTCCGCCATATCCACCGGAGGTTTTTCCAGCTTCGACGCCAGCCTCGCCGCGCTGTCGCCGGCGGCGCAGGCTGTGGTCAGCCTGCTGGCGGTGGCCGGTGCCGTGGCGCTGCCGCTGCACTATGCGCTGTTTACCCGCGGTGCCGCGTCCCTCCTGGGGGATGCGGAGTTGCGCACCCTGCTGGTGATGCTGGCCATCGTCTGCCTGCTGCTGGCCGGCTTGCTGCTCCGCGGGGGCATGGCGCCGGGCGAGGCGCTGCGTCACGGTGTGCTGCTGGGCATTTCCGCGCAGACCACCGCCGGTTTTTCCAGTCTCGATGTCGGCACCCTGGCCGACGACAGTAAGCTGGCGCTGATGCTGGCCATGATCGGCGGCGGTAGTCTCGGCTCCACCGCCGGCGGCATCAAGCTGTTGCGCCTGCTGGTGTTGTGGCGTCTGTGCCTGCTGGCATTGCGCCGTGCCAGCGTCGTCGAACATGCAGTGGTCCAGCCCTGGATCGGCAACCGCAGAATCGACAGTGACGACGTGGAGCGCGCACTGCTGCTGATCCTGTTGTTCATCCTGGTCATCGTGTTTTCCTGGCTGCCCTTCCTGGTGCTGGGCTACGATGCCATGGATGCCCTGTTCGAAGTGGTTTCCGCCACCGGCACCGTGGGCCTGTCCAGCGGGCTCAGCGCCGCGGACCTGCCGCCGCTGCTGCAGGGCATACTGTGTTTCGACATGCTGGCGGGACGCGTCGAGATCGTGGCGCTGCTGGTGGTTCTGTTTCCCGCAACCTGGTTCGGCAAGAGGACGAAAGCGATATGAGGGCGGTATTCGTGGGGGCCGGTTCCCTGGCAGTGATGACGGCGCGTTTCCTGTTGCGGCGCCGCCACGAGGTGATCATCATCGAGCGCAACAAGGAGCGCATCGATGCCCTGGCGGCGGAGCTGGACTGCGGTTTCCTGGTCGGCGACGGCAGCAAGCCGGCGCTGCTGCGCGAGGCCGATCCCTCCCACACCGACGTGCTGTTCTGCCTCACCGGCAACGACCAGGCCAATATCCTTGCCAGCCTGGTGGGGCGCTCCCTCGGCTTTCCCCGTATCGTCACCAAGATCGAGGACCCCGAATTCGAACACATCTGCATCGAACTGGGACTGGAGGACATGATCATCCCGTCGCGCACCATCGGCCGCTACCTGGCCGATCTGTTCCAGGGCATGAACCTGCTCGACATCTCCGGCATCATCAAGGACGAGGCGCGCATCTTCACCTTTGTTGCGGGGCACGATGACGAGATGCAGGTCGGCGAACTGAAGCTGCCGCAGGGCAGCCGCCTGATCTGTCTCTATCGCAACGGCAAGTTCGTACCGCTGGAAGACGACACCCATATCCGGGAGGACGATGAAGTGGTGCTCATCACCCACGCCGACAACCTGGCCGAACTGCACGAGCGCTGGGGCGTGCAGATGGAAACGGTAAGGAAGCATTGATGCGCGAGTTCTGGCTGTTGCCCGCGCTGCTGGCGCTGATCTGGTTCTGGCTCGACTCCATGCGCGCCCGCGAGGCGGCCATCGCCGTGGTGCGCCGCGCCTGCACGCGCAACGACGTGCAACTGCTGGACGAAACCGTGGTGCTGGTGAAGCTGCGTCTGGGGCGCGACGCCTCCGGCCGCGTCGGCTGGCGGCGGCGTTTTCGCTTCGAGTTCAGCAACGAGGGCGACAACCGCAGCAGTGGCGAGGTGGAACTGCTCGGGCGGCGGGTGACGGCGCTGCACCTGGAGATGGACGGCGCCACCCTGTACGACAGCATCGAGCACTAGGGCGCTGTTCCAAAATCGTATCCACTGGGCGCCCTCCCGGTGGACTGTTTTTCCTTCCATAAGCGGTTCCCTTAGTGCACGTCAGTGGCGGAGCGACAAGCGCCCGGCTATTGTCATATTCATTCCGTCCCCCAACTGAGAACGCCCCCATGATCGGTTGGTTTCGTCGCCGCAGCCTGGCGCAGCAGCTGTCCCTGCTCACCCTGATGGTCATCGCCGTCATATTCGGCGCCATGACGATGACCGTGGTGTGGCAGGTGACGCAATCGTCCTTGCGCACGGCGGAAGAGCAGCTGTCCCGGGATGTCGGGCTGATGGCCGGCAACCTCGAGTTCTACCATACAGAACTGGAGCGCAATGCCGGCCGTTCGGCACAGGTGTTCACCGGCATGTTCACCGGCCCCTGGCGTCTCGACACGACAAATACCCTGACCGTGGGCGGCTATGACAGCCCGCGCCTGTATAACGGCGATGATCTGATCAACCTCGATTTTTCTCGGCCGGAGGCCTTCAGTCGCACCACCGGTGGTGTCGCCACGGTGTTTGTGCGCATCGGCGACGACCTGCTGCGGGTGTCCACTTCATTGCGCGATGAACAGGGCAAGCCCGCTGTCGGCACCCTGCTGGGCAGGACGCATCCGGGCTATGCGGCCCTGCTGCGCGGCGAGGTCTACGCCGGGCCGGCGCGCCTGTTCGGGCGCGACTACATGACCCGCTACGTCCCGGTGCAGGACGCGGCCGGCAAGGTGATTGCCGTGCTGTTCGTCGGCTTCGACTACACCGACGGCCTGGCCGGCCTGAGGCGGACGCTGGCGGCGCAGCGTTTCGGCGCCACCGGTTATGCCTACGCCATGGACACCAACGGCGTGCTGGTGCTGCATCCCTCCCTGGAGGGCAAAAACCTGCTGGAAACCACCGATGCCGACGGCCAGCGTCCGTTCAGGAAATTGCTGGAGGGCGACAGCGGAATCTTCCGTTACCGCTGGGAAGACACGCGCAGCGGCAAGGTGGGCGAAAAGTTGGTGGCCTATCAGCGGCTGGCGGGCTGGAACTGGGTGCTGGCGGCGGGCAGCTTTACCGATGAATTCCTGGGCGACGCCTACCGCTTGCGCGCCGAGTTGGCCGCGTTCAGCATCATCGGCGCCCTGCTGATCATCAGTCTGCTCGGCTGGACCCTCAAGCGCCGCCTGGCGCCGCTGTCCGAGGTGGCGACGGGGCTGGAATCCATCGGCCACGGCGACCTGACCCACCTGCAGGCCGGAGGCGAACTGGAATCGGGCAATCAGAATGAAATACGCCGCATGACCTGCGAGGTGCAGAAGACCACCCGGGAATTGCGCGAGCTGGTGGGCGGCATCGCCAATGCTGCCGAGACCCTGTCGAACACCACCAGCAACGAGGTGGAGGTGAACCGGCGCGCACGTGACGGCGTCACGGCGCAGCAGCAGGAAATCGAACAGCTGGCGGCGGCCATCAACCAGATGACCACGGCCATCGCCGAAGTGGCGAAGAACGCCACCGCCACGGCGGGCGAGGCCAGCAATTCCGAGAACTTTGCGGTGGAAGGACGCCAGGCGGTGGAGCAGACGGTGCAGGCCATTGAACGGCTGGCGACGGAGGTAGAGCGTGCGGCCGGCGTGATCTCGACACTTGCCGACAGTGCGCAGAACATCGGCGGCGTGGTGGATGTGATCGCCGCGGTGGCCGGTCAGACCAACCTGCTGGCCCTCAACGCCGCCATCGAGGCCGCCCGTGCCGGCGAGCAGGGCCGGGGTTTTGCCGTGGTGGCCGACGAGGTGCGCGAGCTGGCGGAGAAGACCGGCGTTTCAACCGACGAGATCCGCGAAGCCATCGACGGACTGCAGAAGAACGCGCGCGATGCGGTCAGCGTGATGGAGGCCGGCAAGCTACAGGCGCAGCAATCGGTGGAAGAGGCGCACAAGGCCGGCAAGATGCTGGACGGCATCAACAGGTCGGCGGCCAAGGTGTCGGAGATGATGGCGCAGATTGCCGCCGCCGCGGAACAGGAACATGCCGTGGCGGAAGACATGAACAAGCGCGTGGTGGCTATCCACGACATTGCGCAGACCACGGCGGACAACAGTGATCTCCTGTCCCAGGCGGTGGAGGAACTACAGCGGGTGTCGGCGCAGCTGAACCGTTCCGTGGAGCGTTTTCGTCTCTGAGCCGGTCGCGGCGGTTCAGCCTGTTTGCGCAACCTCGTTCAGACGCCGTAGCACCATGTCGCGTATTTCCGCCGGAACGGCCGTGCTCACCACCGCGAAACGGGCGGCGGTGGCTGCAGCATCGTGTGTGCCGTCGGTGACGTAGATCGGCGCCATTTTGTGCCGGCCGCTGTGTTGCTCGCCGTCGTCCACGCGCAGGTGGCTCAGTTCGTGCGGCGCACGCCAGCGGTAGACGTGCTCGCGGTGCTGCTTGCCGTAGCACAGGTCGAAGGCGATGACGGTGTCGTCCGCATCGAGCCAGACGATGAGGTCGAAGTCGCTGTTGCTGAACCAGCGGCGTTCCGGTTCGCCGTCATGCCGGCGAACATTCTTGAGTTCCTGCAACATCCCTGGTTCCCTGTTTTCGCTGCCGCTCAATCCACGAACGGCCCATGCAGGTTGATCGGCTCGCCGTGCGGCTGGCCGCTGAGGCAGATGAAGCGGCAGGGCCGTTCGGCGTAGACGGTGAGCACGGAGCCGCCGCCCAGCAGCAGAGCCTCGCCGCCGGCCAGCACCTCCTCCAGCACTTCCGGCGCGCCCGACACCGCATACAGCAGCCCGGTGTGGTGGGCCGGGACGGCGACGTGAAACTCGCCCTCGTGCTCCAGCTCCACGTCATGATAATTCACCGCGGTGTGCAGGTGTATGGGCGAGCCGGGCCCGACGATGGTGCGCACGCGGCCGAACGGCAATTCCTGTACCGGGAGCTGATCGGCATGCACCGGCTGATACGCCGGGGGCAGATCCTTGTGGATCTTCGCCATGTTGATCCACAACTGGATGCCGTGGGCGGTCTCGCTGCCGTGCGGTGCCTCGGAATGCACGATGCCGCGCCCGGCGGTGAACACCTGTGCGCCGCCGGCCGTCACCACGCTGTCGTTGCCGAGGTTGTCGCGGTGGTGCATGCCCCCGGCGAACAGATAGGTGATGGCCTCGAAGCCGCGGTGGGGATGATCGGGGAAACCGGCATCGGGGCCGACGAAGAATTCGTCCAGCAGCACGAAGGGATCGGCGTGATGCAGCCCGGCCACCGGGAACAGGCGCTTGACGTGTGCGCCGGCGCCTTCCGCCATTTCCACCGCGCGGTAGTGCAGGGGATGTTCGGCCATGTCCGTACTCCAGACGCTGTATTGCCAAAAAGGATAGCCGTTCGCGGGTGTCGCTGCGTGGCTGTTACGTTCCGCTGCCGTCGGCCTTTGCCGCTGGCGCCCGGCGGCACACCGGCAGCATGACGGAGAAGGTACTGCCTGTGCCGGGCGTGCTTTCCACCTCGATGCGGCCGCCGTGCTGCTCGACGATGCCAAAAGAGACGGCAAGGCCGAGGCCGGTTCCCTGGCCGACCGGCTTGGTGGTGAAGAAGGGGTCGAACACCTTGGCCAGGACCTCGGGCGTCATGCCGGTACCGGTGTCGCTGATGGCGATGCACACCTGGGCGTCGTCGGCGCGGGTGCGGATGGTGATGGTGCCCTGGCCGGTGATGGCCTGAGCGGCGTTGACCAGCAGGTTGAGGAACACCTGGTTGATCTGTGACGGCAGGCATTCCACCAGTGGCAGTTCGCCGTAGTCCTTGATCACTTCCGCCTTGTGCTTGATCTCGTTGCGCGCGACGCTGAGGGTGCTGTCCAGGCCGGCGTGCAGGTCGGTCTGTTGCCAGTCACCCTGATCGACGTGGGAGAAATCACGCAGGTTCTGCACGATGTTCCGTACCCGGGTGGTACCTTCGATGGACTCGTCGATGAGGGCGCGGATGTCTCCACGCACGTAGTCGAGTTCGTTCAGCTGCTTTATCTCCTCGATTTCCCGCAGCAGCTGCGGCTGCGACGCCAGCGCAGCTTCCAGTGTCTCGTAGGCGTCGATGACCTCGAGCAGGGCATCGGCATATCCCCTCAGGGTTGCCAGGTTGGAGGAAACGAAGCCGATGGGGTTGTTGATCTCGTGGGCCACGCCGGCGGCCAGTTGGCCGATGGACGCCATCTTTTCCGATTGCAAAAGTTGCAGATGAGCGTCCTTCAGTTTCTCGATGAGGACGCGCTGCTCGGCCTCTTTCGCTTCCAGCGCCTGGTGGGCGCGCTTGCGCTCCTCGATCTCCAGCTCCATCTGCCCGGTGGCCCGGCGCAGGGCGCGGGTAATGGTCTCGTTCTCGCGCAGCGCCGCCTCCAACTCGCGGGTGCGGCTGCGCACCTGCCCTTCCAGCATGATGGTGGTCTGGAACAGGCCGAAGTTGCTGCGCTGGGTGGACATCTCCCGTTCGGCCCGATCCATCAGTGCCTTGACGACCTTGTTGAGCCGGATGATCTCGTTGCGCAGCGCCGCTTCGTTGCCGCTATCGGTCGTCATCGCGTGTCCTCTGCACCGGCGTGCTGCCGATGGCGATGCCGGTCAGGGTCTGGTTGACGTGGACGCCGCCGAACTGTTCGCCGTAGGTGCTGAAACCGATGGTGTTGTTGCGGGCGAATATCTCCCGTACCTGTTCCTTCCGGTCGGACTGGGACACTTCCAGGTTGCGCAGGATGCAGTCGCAGGCCAGCGTCAGCTGTGGTGGACCGATGGCATCGCGCAAATCGGCAAAGGCCTGCTCCATGCTGGCCACCAGGTCGACGCCGCGTGCCACGCGCAGTACCAGCCCCTCGTCGATGGCGCAGTAGAGGGTCAGGCTGCCGTCGGCGTTGGCTTTCTGGATGGCGCGCACATAGTCGCCGCCGTCGATGAGCACGACCACCGGGGCGGCGGCGAACTGGGAGGGGGCGAGGGTGTCGCCGGGGCTGCCGATGAGCCGCGCATACTCGGCGGCGGCGGGAAGACCGTTGATCTCCCGTACCACGCGGCGCTCGGCATCCGCTTCGGTGACCACCAGCCGCTCGTCGGTGGCGACGAAGTGTTGGGTCTTGAACACGCGGAAGGGAAAGACCGTGTTGATCAGGACGACCACTGCGCTGTCGGTGTGGAACGCACCGTCGTGAAACACCCAGGTGCGGTCGAATTTCATGTCGTCCCCGGCGGAGCCGCCGATCAGGGGTAGCGCGCCGAGCCCTTCCTGCACGCTGCGCGTCACCGGTTCTTCGCGCACCGACAGGCCGTCGATCAGCAGCAGGGCAAAACTGTTGTCGGGGCCCGCGGTTGGCACCTGCGCCTCCAGGTCGCGCAGCAGCGACTGGGCGAAGTCACGGCCGGCAGCCATTTCGAAGCCTTGCAGATCGTCGATGCGACCGGTAACGGCGTGGAAGGAGCCAGCCGGAAAGCTGGCGCCGGTGAGGCTGTGGTCGCGGTAGCCGGCGGGACCGATCTCGCCCGCGGTGGTACAGCCGATGACCGTCACGCCGGCGAACAGGCGGTTGATCTCAGCGGCGAGCCGGGGCAGGTCGTAGTGGCTGGAGCAGTAGAACAGCACCAGCGCCATTTCCGGCTGGGCGACGGCGGCATGAAACTCCTCGGCCGCCAGGCACGGATCGGCGGCGCAGGTATGGGCGGTGCGTATCCGTTGGTCAGCCATCGCGGGGGCTCCCGATAGGGCCATGTGGTTGGCGCGACTGTTACCGATGCCTGGCGTATGGCGTCTGCGCGGGTGGGATGTCATTCCGTCGGAACGGTGCTGCCGCCGACGGCAATCCTTGGGGTAATCAAAACGGATTGGGCCGGTGAAATCAAGCGGCGGATAGTTTCCGCGCGCATCGCCGACGGCACGCGGCGTCCGATTCAGGCGCCGCGCAGCTGTTCCGTCATCACCTGTCCCAGCCGTGCAATGCCGTCGGCGATGATGTTCGTGTCGGCATTGGTGAAATTGAGCCGCAGGGTGTGGCTGTCGGCGCGATCGACGTAAAACGGATGGCCGGGCACGAAGGCGACCTGGCGCGCGATGGCGGCATCGAACAGGCGCAGGGCCGACAGCGTCGGCGGCAGCGTGGCCCACAGAAACATGCCGCCTTGCGGCGTCGTGGTGCGCACCGCGGCGGGGAAGTGCGCGGCCACGGCCTGTTGCATGGCCGCCATCTGGCGGGCATAGACGGCGGTGACGGCGGCAAGGTGGGCATCCAGATCGTTGTCGCACAGATAGCGGTGCAGGATGCGCTGGGCGAAGCCGCTGGTGTGCAGGTCCGCCGCCTGCTTGGCGATGGCCAGCCGGCGCAGCAGCCAGGGCGGCGCGACGATCCAGCCGATGCGCAGCGACGGCGCCACCACCTTGGAGAAGGAGCCGAGCAACAGTGTCTGCTCCGGCAGCAGTTTGGCGAAGGACACGGGTTCGCTGCCGCCGAAGCGCAGCTCGCCGTAGGGGTTGTCCTCGACGAGCAGAATGTCGCGGCCGTCCAGCAGCGCGGCGATCTCGCGTCGCCGTTCGTCGCTGTAGCTGATCCCGGAAGGATTCTGGAAATTGGGCACGCTGTAGAGCAGCTTGGGACGATTTGCTTCGAGCGTGCGCCGCAACGCGTCGGGCGCCATGCCGGCGTCGTCCAGCGGCACCGGCAGGAAGCGCGGCTGGTACAGGCTCAGCGCCTGGATGGCGCCCAGGTAGCCCGGTTCCTCGATGATCACGCCGTCGCCCGCGTCGATGAGAACCTTGCCGAGAAGATCGAGGGCCTGCTGCGAGCCGTTGGTGATCAGGATCTGCGCCGGGTCGATGTGCAGCCCCTGTCGCGCGCGATAGCGTGCGGCGATCCACTCGCGCAATCCGGCATGACCTTCGGTGGAGGCGTATTGCAGCGCCGCCTCGCCCTCGCTGTCGAGTACCGCGGCGGTGGCCTGCTTCAGCGCCGCCAGCGGAAACAACGCCGGGTTGGGCAGGCCGCCGGCAAAGGAGATGATGCCGGGCTGACCGGCTACCTTGAGCACCTCGCGGATGAAGGAGGGCTGGGCATGCCTGATGCGCTGTGCAAGTAGTTGTTCCATTTTTCCTGTCACGAAAAGATTCAGCGTGGCCGATTTTTTGGCTTACTGCCGCGTCGCGGCGACCACCATCATGACGACGCAGGCATAGAAACTGCCGTTGCCTTCGCGTGCGCGCAGTTCGTTGTGCCAGGCATCGGCCTCGGCCTGATCGATGACGCCTTCGCGCTGGGCGGTGTCGGTGAGCCAGCTGCCGAACGGCGTGTCGTCGAGACGCCGTTGCACCATGGGCAGCGGCTCAATGCCGATCTCCTCCACCGCCTGGGCGCGCAGCAGCGCAGCGGCGCGGCGGCCGGCGTAGCCGTTGGGGCGCATCTGCGCGGCGAAGAAATTCATCAGCCTGCGTTCCAGCGCACTGTCGGAGAAGTCCACCGAGGCGCTGCCCCAATCGGTGTCGGCGATGACGATGCGTCCGCCGGGCCGGGTCACCCGCACCAGTTCGGCGACGACATCGTTTTCGGCCTCCGGCGGCAGCACCTGCAACAGGCGCTCGGCGCGGCAAGCATCGACCGCGGCGTCGGCCAGGGGGAGCGCGAGCGCGGAGCCGTGCAGGTGGGTGATGCGCGCGAGCACGTCGTGTTGTTGCGCCGCCTGGCGCGCCTGGTCGAGCATTGCTGCATCGCTGTCCACGGCATATACCCTGCCGGCGGGGCCGATGCGCCGTGCCAGCGGCACGGTGTCGACACCGGGGCCGCAGCCCACGTCGAGCACCGTCTGGCCGGGAGCGACGCACATCCGTTCATAACTGAGTTCTTTCAGAGCACGTACCTGTTCCGCCGCCTTGCGCAGATAGTCCGCGGTGACAAAGCCATCGTCCAAAGCCATGGTGCTACCTCAGATAGTCGGTGGCTGGAAGCAGCGGGGCGGCGAGTTGCAGCGTCGCCCAGATGCCGGCGCCATAGGGCAGGTGGGAAATCGGGCTGGCGAGCAGGGGTCTGCTGCCGGCCGGGCCGCGCCGTCCCGCCACACCCCAGCCGAAGCTCGGCAGCAGGATGAGCCAGGGCAGCAGGCAGGTGATGAGGCCGAACAGCAGATAGGACAGCGGCGCGGCGGGCGGCGCCGGCGTTGCGACGAGCCACCAGCCCAGCGGCAGCAGCAGGGCGACGCCGCCGCCGCCGATGAACAGGTGAAACAGCCAGCCCGCCGCCACCTCGTGGCGGTGCGGCGGCGTATCGCGTATGTCGCGGTGACGGACCACGCCGCGGGCGAGGCCGAGGCACCAGCGGCCGACCAGGGCGACGCTGACGCCGCTGCTGATGCCGCGGCGCGCGGCCAGCGTTTCGGCCACATCCATCCACAGTGCGCCGATCATGCCGCCGGCATAGACGCAGGCGAGCAGCGTCAGCACGGCGCGTGACCGTCGTCGGGGAGAGTGATGGTCCCTTCGAGATAGGGCACGACGCTGCCGCCGATCAGCACCCGTTCGCCCCGCAGCTCGCAATGCAGCTCACCGCCGCGCGCCGACAGCTGGCGCGCGTGCAGTTGCAGCCTGCCCAGCCTGAGCGCCCAGTACGGCGTGAGCAGGGTGTGGGCCGAGCCGGTGACCGGGTCTTCGTCGATGCCGACCCTGGGGGCGAAGAAGCGCGAAACGAAATCGCAGTCGTCGCCGCGCGCGGTGACGATGACGCCGCGCCGTTCCAGTTGCTTGAGCAGGGCCATGGACGGTTGCAGGCGGCGCACCCGCTCGGCGCTGTCCAGCAGCACCAGCCAGTCGTCCGCCGCGTACACCTCCAGCGGCCGGGCGCCGAGGGCCGACTCCAGCAGGGCGGGGACGGCCACCGGCTCCAGCCGGGCGGCGGGGAAGTCCAGGGTCAGCCGTTCGCCGTCGCGGCTGACGCTGAGGGGGCCGCTGCGGGAATGGAAGCGTACGTTGTCCGCCGCGGGCGCCAGGTGGCGGAAGTACACCCAGGCGGCGGCAAGGGTGGCGTGGCCGCACAGATCCACCTCGCAGCCGGGGGTGAACCAGCGGATGCGCAACCCGTCCGGCTCCGGGGCGAAGAACACGGTTTCGGACAGGTTGTTCTCCCGGGCGATGGCCTGCATGGTCGCGTCGGGCAGCCAGGCGTCCAGCGGGCAGACCGCGGCGGGGTTGCCGGCGAACAGCCGCTCGGCGAAGGCATCGACCTGATAAAGCTTGAGTTCCATGGCACGCTCCCTTGTGACAGTGAGGGAATGAGCATAGGCTGGCGGCGTAAACCATAACAGATACAGAAATCAGTAAATTGGACCATAACAGATGACGGACGGCGGGGACTTCATCTACGGCAGGGTGGCGGAGGAGCTGGCGCAGGCCATACGCGCCGGGACCATCGCCGCCGGCGAGCGCCTGCCCTCGCTGCGCACCCTGTGCGTCCGTCACGGCATCAGCCTCAGCACCGCAGTGCAGGCCTACCGCCGGCTGGAGGCGGAAGGACTGGTCGAGGCACGGCCCAAGTCCGGCTACTTCGCCGTTGCCAATGTCTGCGGTGCCGCCCGCGAACCGGCCATGAGCCGGCCGCGGGATGTGCCGGGGGAAATCACCGTGGCGCGCCTGGCGCTGGATATCCTGCAGGAGGCTCGCCGCCCCGGCATGCTCAACCTGGGCGCCGTGGTGCCGGGGCCGGAGTTGCTGCCGCTCAAGCCCCTGCTGCGGGAGATGGGCGCGCTGGCGCGGCGCCGGCCGGAGATCATCGGCCGCTATGAAGTGCCCGCCGGCAACATGGCGCTGCGCGAGCAGATCGCCCGCCAACTGGCGCGCGGCGGCTGCCGCTGCAACGCGGAGGAGATCATCGTCACCAACGGCTGCATGGAAGCGCTCACCCTGTCGCTGCGTGCCGTGGCGCAGCGCGGCGACACCATCGCCATCGAATCGCCCACCTTCTACGGCATCCTGCAGGGCATCGAGGCCCTGGGCATGAAGGCGCTGGAGCTGCCCACCCATCCGCGCGACGGCATCGATCTCGATGCCCTGCAACAGGCCCTCGACACCCAGCCCATCGCCGCCATCCTGCTGGTGCCCAGCTTCAACAATCCCCTCGGCTGCAACATGCCGCTGGAGCACCGCCGCCGCCTGGCCGGGATGATCGAACGCAGCGGCGTACCGCTGATCGAGGACGACATCTACGGCGACCTCGGCTTCCAGCAGCCACGCCTGCCCACGGTGAAATCCTTCGACCGCAGCGGCAACGTGCTGCTCTGCTCCTCCTTCTCCAAGACCCTGGCGCCGGGCATGCGCATCGGTTACGTGGCGCCGGGCCGCCACGGCGAACGGGTCGAGCACCTCAAGCTGCTCGGCAACGTGGCCACCGCCGGGCTGCCGCAAATCACCCTGGCCAACTATCTGAAACACGGCGGCTACGAACGGGTGGTGCGGCAGGCGGCGCGGGTCTACCAGCAGCGCAGCGAGCGCCTGCGCCGCCTGATCCTGGAACACTTCCCCGAAGGGACGCTGGTGACCCAGCCCCAGGGCGGCTTCGTGCTGTGGGTGGAGCTGCCGTCCCACATCGATGCCGTCGCCCTGCACGAGGCGGCGCTGGTGGAGGGCATCTCGGTCACGCCGGGGGTGATTTTTTCGCCGCGCGGCGACTACCGCCACCACATCCGTGTCAGCTGCGGCCAGCTGGAGGTCGAGGCGCTGGAGCGCGGCGTGCGACGGGTAGGAGCCCTGGCACACCGCGCGTAGCGGGGCGGATTTTTGCTGCGGCGATCACAGATAAGGGGCGCGCGGCGAGTCAAAACCCTCTGTTGTACGGTACAATCCCGCATCGAACAGGCGGCGGGAATCAGCCGCTTAAATAACGAATCAAGAACTGATCGGGTTTTCTATGTCCGTACTTACTCCGCTTCGCGATCTGCCCACCGGCAATATTTTCCGCAAGGGCGACGTCTTCGTCCTGTTTGGCGAACTGTTCGGCCGCGGCTACGTCAACGGCCTGCTGGACGAGGCCCGCAATGCGGGCATGACCATCCTCGGTATCACCGTCGGCCGGCGCGACGAAAACCAGCAGCTGCGCCCCCTGACCGCCGAGGAACTGGCGGCGGCCGAGGCCAACCTGGGCGGCCGCATCATCAACGTGCCGCTGATGGCCGGTTTCGACCTGGATGCCCCCGCCGGCACCCCGACCCCCACCGACCTGCTGGCCGACCTCAAGCTGACCACCTGGCAGGACGCCAAGCTGGACTGGGCTCAGATCGAAAAATGCCGTGAAGTGGGCGTGGCCCGCTTCAAGTCCTCCCTGGCCCAGGTGATGGACGAGCTGGACCAAGCCATTCCCGACGGCGCCAACGTCTTCTTCGCCCACACCATGGCCGGCGGCATCCCCAAGACCAAGGTGTTCCTGGCCATCGCCAACCGCATCTACAAAGGCCGCGGCGATCGTTTCCTCTCCTCCCGCGCCCTGGTCGACAGCGATCTCGGCAAGATGATTCTGATGAACTTCGATGAGGTGACGGCCAACACCTTCCAGTACCTGATCGAAGCCAGCAGCGGCATCCGCGCGCGCCTCGCCAAGGGCGGCGGCGAAGTGCGCTACACCGCTTACGGTTACCACGGCACCGAAATCCTCATCGGCGGCGAATACCAGTGGCAGACCTACACCAACTACACCCAGGGCAAGGCCAAGAAGCGCCTGGAGGATCACGCCGAAGCCGCCTGGCAACAGGGCGTCAAGGCGGTGGTGTTCAACTGTCCCGAGATCCGCACCAACTCCAGCGACATCTTCGTCGGCGTCGAACTCTCGCTGTTCCCCCTGCTCGACGCGCTGATGAAGGAAGGCGACGGCGGCTGGGCCCACGAACAGTGGAAAATCTGCGAGAGCCTGCTCAACGACGGCGTGTCGCTGCAAAGCATCCTCAAGCAGATCGAGGACTACAACGCCAACTCCACCATCGCCGCGTTCCGCAACTTCGACGCCTGGCCCATGGACAACACCGCCGAGCTGGCCGACGTCATGGTGGGCACCTCCGAGGAAATTACCAACCTGCACAAGGACCGCAAGGCGCTGATCACCGATCACCTCAGCGCCCTGGTGCTGGAAGGCACCGGCCCGCTGATTTTCCACGAGGCCTCCGCCCCCCACGCCCCGGTGCTGTGGCTCAACCACGACATCATCGCCAAGCAGCTGGTGAAGATGCACAAGGCATAAGACGCGTCGCGTAAAAAACAAACGGCCCGCCACCGGAAGGTGCGGGCCGTTTTGTTTTGGCGCCTGAAAATCAGTTAACCACGGGGGGCACGGGGGAACAGTAGGTAGGGTGGATAAGCGCAGCGCATCCACCAGTCCTCCTCCGGCGGTGGATGCGCTGCGCTTATCCACCCTACGAAACTAAGGGCACGATTAATACACGGAAGACAACTTGTTATTGACCGGCCATCCCCGTGTGCCCAGTGTCCCCCGTGGTTAGCGCTTGTGTCTGCTTTCTCTGCGCCTTTGCGGTGGATTTTGTTCTTCCGCTATTCGCCGACACCGCCCCGGGTCAGCCGCGCCGGGTCGAGCAGCTGGCGCAGTTCCGCTTCGCTCATGCCGGTTTCGTCGCGGGCCACGTCGATGATCGGGCGGCCTTCCTTGTAGGCACGCTTGGCGATGGCGGCGCCCTTTTCGTAGCCGATGACGCGGTTGAGGGCGGTGACCAGGATCGGGTTGCGGCCCAGGGCGGCCTGGACGCCTTCGGCGTTGACGGTGAAGTTGGCCATGGCCTTGTCGGCCAGCACCTGGCAGGCGCCGCTCAGCAGGTGCACGCTTTCCACGAGGTTGCGGCCGATCATCGGCAGCATGACGTTGAGCTGGAAGTTGCCGTGCTGGCCGCCGACGTTGACGGCGACGTCGTTGCCCATCACCTGGGCGCACACCATCATCACCGCCTCGGGGATCACCGGATTCACCTTGCCCGGCATGATGGAGCTGCCCGGCTGCAGATCCTGCAGGCGGATGTCGCTGATGCCGCCCAGGGGGCCGGAGTTCATCCAGCGCAGGTCGTTGGCGATCTTCATCAGGCTGACCGCCAGGGTCTTGAGCTGGCCGCTCATTTCCACCGCCGCGTCCTGGCAGGAGAGGCCCTCGAAATAGTTGTCCATGCTGGCGAAGGCGACGCCGCTCTTCTGCGTCAGCGCCGAGGCCACGCGCGGGCCGAAGTCGGCCGGGGCATTGATGCCGGTGCCTACGGCGGTGCCGCCCTGCACGATGGCGCGCAGGCGCGGCAGGCTGGCATGCAGGCGCTCGATGCCGTGGCGCAGCTGCGCGGCCCAACCGGAGATCTCCTGGCCGAAGGTGACCGGCATGGCATCCATCAGGTGGGTGCGGCCGGTCTTCACCACGTCCTTCAATTCTTCCGCGCGGCGTTCGGTGGTGACGGCGAGGTGTTCCAGCGCCGGCAGCAGGCGTTCCTCGATCTCCAGGCAGGCGGCGACGTGGATCGCCGTGGGGAACACGTCGTTGGAGCTCTGGCTCATGTTGACGTGATCGTTGGGGTGCACCTTGCCGCCCAGGCGCTGCGCGGCCAGCGCGGCGATCACCTCGTTGGCATTCATATTGGACGAGGTGCCCGAGCCGGTCTGGAAGATGTCGATGGGGAACTGGCCGTCGTGACGGCCGTCGGCCACGTCCAGGGCGGCGGCGATGACGGCCTCGGCAATCTTGCCGTCGAGCAGGCCGAGGTCGCGGTTGGCTTCGGCGCAGGCGGCCTTGATCAGGCCCAGGGCGCGGATCAGCGGACGCGGCAGCGGCTGGCCGGAGATGGGGAAGTTGTCCACGGCGCGCTGGGTCTGGGCGCCGTACAGGGCGGACGCGGGCACGCGCACTTCGCCCATGCTGTCTTTTTCGATGCGGTAGTCGGTCATGGTGTTATCCGGATTTCCCCGGTTCGGCGGCGGGGTGTGTTGGGTTGGCGTGGGGTGTTCCGAGCCGGGCGGGGGGCAGCAGGCGCACGCTGCGGACATGTTCCTCCACCACGCGCCATTTGCCGTCCGGCTCCAGGTTCAGCACCACTTCCTTGTTCAGTTCGTAGGTTTCGCCCTGGGTGCTCTTGATGGTTTCTTCCACGGTGAAGCGCATGTGGTCGCGGCTGCCCGCGCCCATCACCAGGTTTCTGTAGGTGATGCGCAGCAGGCGCCGCTTCTGCATGTCGTTGCGGCGCCGCTTGGCCCATTCGCGGTATTCGAGAAAACCGTCCCGGCTGATGCCCACCACCTGCAGGTGCTGCGACACCATGGCCAGGTGGGCGTCGACGTCGTTGGTGGCGACGGTGTAGGCGTAGGCCTTGAGCCACTGCTCGGCGATGAGTTTCAGCTCCTCCATGAGGGGGTCCATTCGCTAAATACCGGGATTTTTCTAAGATTTGGGGAGTATAACGCCGCGCGTCGCGGGGAACGTAGTCATCGGGGGCATATTAATACGCCTGAAACTCAGTTTTGGCTTGATATTCATGGGGTTGTTGAATCCCGAGTAATACTGTCAACTTGACCGCCCGCAGCGAAACGCAGATGATACCGGGCTTTGACCGCCACCGGTATCGGCCCCACCCCGGCGCTGGCGGAGCATAACAACGAAACACCACACAGACTGAGGGAGCACCATGAACGCCGCAGATAAGAAACGCGTCCTGCGCGAAATGCTGTTTGCGCGGCGCTTTGAAGAGCGTTGCTACGAGGCCTACGTCGAACGCAAGATAGGCGGATTCCTGCATCTCTATCCCGGCCAGGAAGCCTGCGCCATCGGTGTGATGGAAGCCGCCCGCCCGGGCCACGACTACGTCATCACCGGCTACCGCGACCATATCCACGCCATCAAGTGCGGCTGCGATCCCAAGGCCGTGATGGCCGAGCTGTACGCCAAGGAGACCGGCTGCTCCAAGGGGCGCGGCGGTTCCATGCACATCTTCGACGTCGAGCACCACTTCATGGGCGGCTACGCGCTGGTGGGCGGGCCGTTCCCCCTGGCGGCCGGCATGGCCAAGGCCATCAAGATGAAGGGCGGCGACGAAATCGCCATCTGCTTCCTGGGCGACGCCGCCAACAACCAGGGCACCTTCCACGAAACCCTCAACATGGCCTCGGTGTGGAACCTGCCGGTGCTGTTCGTGTGCGAGAACAACCTGTATGGCATCGGCACCGCCACCCACCGCTCCACCGCCGTCACCGAACAGTACAAGCGCGCCTGCTCCTACGGCATCGAATCCGGCCAGACCGACGGCCAGGACATCGATCAGGTGTATGCCGCGGCCAAGGTCGCGGTGGATTTCGTGCGCTCCGGCCAGGGGCCGTACTTCCTCGAACTGATGACCTACCGTTACCGCGGCCACTCCATGTCCGACTCCGGCGCCTACCGCACCAAGGAGGAGGTGGAGGAATGGGGCAAGCGCGATCCGATCGTCATCCTGCGCGATCGCCTGATCGAGGCCGGCGAGATGACCCTGGACGACTACCAGGCCATGGACAAGGACATCTTCGCCGAGATCGAAGACGACATCATTCCCTACGCCGAAAACTCGCCTGAACCCAAGGTCGAGGAACTGGAGAAGTACGTGCTGGCTGAAAACGATCCGTATGTAAAGGGAGGCGTGCGCTAAATGGCCGAGATTATGTATTGGGAAGCGATCCGTCGCGCCCACGATGAAGAGATGGCGCGCGATCCGCTGGTGATCGCCATGGGCGAAGACATCGGCGTCGCCGGCGGCACCTACAAGGCCACCAAGGGCCTGTACGACAAATACGGCCCGGAGCGCGTCATTGACACCCCGATCTCCGAAAACAGCTTCACCGGCCTCGGCATCGGCGCCTCCTTCCTCGGCGTGCGTCCGATCATCGAGCTGATGTCGGTGAACTTCGCCTGGCTGGCGATGGATCAAATCTTCAACTCCGCCGCCAAGGTGCGCTACATGTCCGGCGGCCAGCTGGAAGCGCCGGTGGTGATCCGCTCGCCCGGCGGCACCGCCCACCAGCTCGGCGCGCAGCACTCGGCGCGCATGGAGAAGGTGTTCATGGGCATCGCCGGCCTGCGCGTGGTGACGCCGTCCAGTCCCAAGCAGGCCTACGGCCTGCTGAAGAGCGCGGTGCGCTGCAACGACCCGGTGTTCATCAACGAACACGAGCTGATGTACAACATGAAGGGCGAGGTGCCGGATGGCGAATACTTCCATCCGCTGGAAGGCTCCGAAGTCACGCGCCAGGGCCGTGACGTCACCCTGTTCGGCTACAACATCTCCGTGCACTGGAGCATGCAGGCCGCCGAGATCCTGTCCAAGCAGCACGGCATCGAAGCCGAGGTGGTCGACCTCTACTCGCTGGCGCCGCTGGACCGCGCCGGCATCCGCGAATCGGTGAGCAAGACCCACCGCGCGGTGATCGTGGAAGAGGCCGAGGCGCCGGTGGGCGTCGGTTCCGAAGTGATGGCGATCATCAACGAGGAATGCTTCTTCGAACTGGACGCCGCCCCGGTGCGCGTGTCGGCCAAGATGGTGCCGACGCCGTTCAACCACACGCTGGAAAAGGCTTCCATCCCCAATGCCAAGGACGTCGTCGCCGCCGTCCTGAAAATGATCAGTGGCAAGTGACAAGTGGCAAGTAGCAAGTGGTTGGAGCGCGCAAGCGCGGCCTGTCTTGTGACTTGAAACTTGTAACTTGAAACTTGGAACTGATTCTATGTCCGAACCGTACATCATAAAAATGCCGCAGCTGTCCGACACCATGACCGAAGGTGTCCTCGTCAGCTGGGAGAAGAAGATCGGTGACAAGGTGTCGCGCGGCGATATCGTTGCCACGGTGGAAACCGACAAGGCGATCATGGACGTCGAGGTGTTCCGCGACGGCTGGCTGTCCGGCCCGCTGGCATCCATCGATTCCAGTGTGCACGTGGGCGAGGCCATCGGTTATCTGGTGGCCTCGGAAGCGGAAGTCGCCCGTCACGGCGAGGTGGGCGAGGCGCCGCCGGTCAACGCCCGCGATCTGCCGCGCAAGGTCGATCTCGAACATGGTCCCGATGCCAAGGCCGGCGAGCCCGTCGGCTGCGTCCACGTGATCAAGATGCCGCAGCTGTCCGACACCATGACCGAAGGTGTCCTCGTCAGCTGGGAGAAGAAGATCGGTGACAAGGTGTCGCGCGGCGATATCGTTGCCACGGTGGAAACCGACAAGGCGATCATGGACGTCGAGGTGTTCCGCGACGGCTGGCTCTCCGGCCCGATGGTGGCGGTGGATTCCGTGGTGCACGTCGGCCATCCCATGGCCTATCTGGTTGAGCAGGCGGAGCAGGTGGTGAGCGAAACTGCCGCCGTGGCCGCGCCGCAGAAAAAGGCTGCGCCCGCGCCGGCCGCCGCCGCGCCGCAGGGTGCGGCCGCTGCACCGGCGCCCGCCACCGGCGCCAAGCCGGCGCCGCGTCCGACCAACAAGGCCGCCACGCCGCTGGCGCGCAAGCTGGCCGCCTCCCTCTACGTCAACCTGAACAACCTCAAGGGCAGCGGCCCCAACGGCGAGATCACCGCCGACGACGTGCGCCGTGCCCAGCCGGTGGAGCGCCCGACCGAAATCGGCCAGGCCGTTCCCGCCCACGTCATGCCGGAGATCCAGGTGCCGGGTCATGGCCGTCCCATGACGGCCATGGAAAAGGCGGTCACCCATTCCATGACCGCCTCGCTCACCATGCCCACCTTCCGCGTCACCATCAACGCGAAGCAGGATGCCCTGCTCAAGGCGGCGAAGAAGAAAGGCGTGTCGGTGACGGTGGCCATCGCCAAGGCCTGCGCCGAGGCGATCAAGAATCATCCGAGCATCAACTGGGCCTACCAGCCGGTGGACAAGCTGGTGGAGCGCGAGCAGGTGGACATCGGCATGGCCGTCTCCGCCGACGGCGGCGGCCTGGTGGTGCCGGTGCTGCGCCACTGCGAGTCGCGCCCGCTGGAGGAACTGCACGAATCGTGGAAAGGCCTGGTGGACCGCGCGCGCAAGCGCCGCCTAGCGCCGGAGGAGTACGCCAACCCGACCTTCATGGTGTCCAACATGGGCATGCTCGGCGTTTCGTATTTTGACGCCATCCCCACGCCCGGCACCGCCGCGATCCTGGCCATCGCCGCCGCCGGACCTGAGGGCATGCCGCTCACCATCACCGCCGATCACCGCGTGGTGAACGGCGCCGAAGTGGCCATGTTCCTCAACACTCTGAAGGCCAAGATCGAACAGCCGGAAGAGTGGATGGGCCCCATGGGCCCGGCCATTCCGGAAGGCGCCTGGGATTACGACGTGGTGGTCATCGGCGGCGGTCCCGGCGGCGAAGACTGCGCCCGCGATCTCGCCGGCCATGGCCTCAAGGTGGCGATGATCAACGACGCGCCGTTCCCCGGCGGCGAATGCCTGTGGCGCGGCTGTATCCCGTCCAAGGCCTGGCGCGCCGCGGCGGATCGCATGCGCGACCGCGCCCACGACGAACTGCTCGGCGTGGTCGGCACCAACAAGGCCAAGCTTGATTGGGAAAAGCTGGAGCAGCACCGCCGCGGCGTGCTGGAAGAGCGCGGCAAGATGGCGCTCAACACCGACAAGGGCGTGCGCATCGACGTGATCCAGGGCTTTGCCTGGTTCGAGACCGAACACCGCATCTTTGTCGACACCTCGCGCAACAGCAAGGACCCGCACCAGCGCACGCCGCTCGGCGACGGCAGCGAAGGGCGCCACATCACCTTCGGCTGCGCCGTCATCGCCACCGGCGCGCCGCCCTTCGTGCCGCCCGTGCCGGGTGCGCGCGAGGGCCTGGAGTCCGGCGGCGTGCTCACCTCCGACACCGTCTGGTCCCTGCCCAAGGTGCCGAAGAAACTCGGCGTCGTCGGCGGCGGCGCCATCGGCATGGAAATGGCGCAAATCTTCCAGGACTTCGGCACTCAGGTGCTGCTGCTGGAACGCAACGAACGCGTGTTGGCGGAAGTGGAACCGGAGATCGCCAAGACCCTGATCGCCGTGCTGGAGAAGGACCCGCGCCTCACCATTGCCACCAGCGCCGCCACCAAGGCCATCAAGGGCAAGCCCGGCGCCATGACCCTGAGCTACGAAACCGCCGACGGCAAGCACAACTTCAAGTGCGACTACGTCATCATGGCCACCGGCAAGCGCCCCGTGCTCGAACCGCTGCGCCTGGACAACGCCGGCGTCGCGGTGGAGAACGGCGTCATCAAGGCCGACAAGCGCTGCCGCACCAATGTCCCCCACATCTTCGCCGTGGGCGACGTCATCGGCGGCTACATGCTGGCCCACACCGCCGGCCAGCAGGGCCGCGTCGCCGCCGCCACCATCCTCGGCGAAGACATGCACTACGACGAGGCCAAAGACTCCGGCGTCATCTTCACCCGCCCCGAAGCCGGTTTCGTCGGCCTGTCCATGGAGCAGGCCAAGGCAAGAGGCATCGACGCCGCCGAGGTCAAGGTTCCCATGAGCGTCGACGCCAAGGCGATGATCACCGGCGAGACCCACGGCCTGATCAAGATCGTCGCCGACAAGGCGACGAACAAGGTCATCGGCGTCCACCTGCTCGCCGACCACACCGACACCCTCATCGGCGAAGCGGTCATGATGGTCAGCGGCGAAATGACCCTGGAACAGGTCGGAGAGGCCATCCACCCGCATCCGACGCAGACGGAGCTGTTCGGAGAGCTGGCGCGGAGGCTGTTGTCGCGGCTACGACGGAGCAAGGCGAAGAAGACTGCCTAACCCCGGCAATTTATCCCCTCTCCTCAGGGAGACGACTACAGGGATGTAGTCGGTTGGCCACGCAGGGAGCGTGTGGCCCAGGGCTAGGGTGAGGGGAGCTAGTCACCTTATGCAACAACCACACAGGATTTGTGCTCATGGATGAATTGGGTGTAAAAAGAAACGGCGCTACCGGAAGGGGCGCCGTTTTTTTGTCCTTGATGTAGATTCTTCCAAGGTTGGCTAGGAGAAATGATGAAAAGAAAAGACGAAGAGTTAGCCGAAATTATTGACGAATCCGAGTATGAGTTGGAACAGGAATCGTCAACTGTCGGTGCCGCATTGGATGAGGATATTGAGGACCAAATTGTTAAGCAGCCTTTTCGGGTCGTTTATCAGACAAACAATTTCTTGCTTCCTCAAATTAAAGACCTGATTGATGATAAAAACAATGGCGTTAATCTCCGCCCTGAATATCAGCGACGCCTCAGGTGGTCAAACAAACAAAAATCGCTTCTTATTGAATCACTTCTTCTAAATATTCCAGTTCCTCCTGTCTTTTTTTACGAAAACGATCTTGCTCGTTATGAAGTAATGGATGGGCAGCAAAGACTAAATGCAATTAAAGAATTCTTAAACAATGAGTTCGCCTTGAGAGGTCTTCAGATTATAACTTCGTTGAATGGACGGAGCTATTCAAAACTTCCTCCTCGGGTTCGGCGTAGTTTAGACCGCGCGTCCATTTCAGCAATTGTCCTTTTGCAGGAGTCGCAGGGTAAGATTCAGAAGGCAGGTTCGTCGCGATTTTATGAGTTGAGAAGGTTTGTTTTTGATCGATTGAATACGGGTGGGAAGCGGCTTAGTGCGCAGGAAATCCGGAATGCTGTCTACGGTGGGGAGTTTAATAATCTAATAGTGCGTTTATCTCGGGAAAAGACGTTTACTGATATATGGGGTATCCCGCCTTATACCCAGGCGGACCCAAATGACTATTTTGAGGAGGAGCAGCGCCAGAAAAATACATTGTATAAAACAATGGGCGACTGCCAGTTGGTTCTTCGGTTTTTTGCGTTAGATAACGATGAGCATATTCAAGGTTCGATGAGATCGATGCTCGATAAATGCATGGAGCGCAATCTGGATTGTACAAAGGCTGATGCAGATAGGATGGAGAAGCGATACTTGGATAGGCTGACATTGGCGCATGATTTGTTTGATGGTTATCCCTTTAGTATGAAGAGAGGAAAACAATATAGGCCGATGGTTGGTATATATGATGGCATCATGGTTTCCCTTGATAAGTTATGGAGGAAGAGAGTCTCAATAATGGAAAACAAAGAATCTATACAAGAAGCATATGATGCATTGGTAAGGCGGGAGGCCGACAAGGGGAGTCTGACGGGTTCTGCGAATACGGCCCAGGATATTAAAGATCGGATTAAGCTTTTCCATGACATGTTTTTGGAAAATATCTGATCATGGCGGCGGCAGATCTAGTCGGTCCTTTGGAGGACTTTTTTCGGCGAACGTGTGAAATAAAGGCGATTGTTGTTGCTATGGAGGTGGCGACAAAATCGTCTGGAGTCTTAGTTTCAGGTCGGTCTGATGTTGACTTAAGTAAGATTGGTGGCCAGACCATTAACACGGCAAATGCCATGTCGCTAATTTTTTTGGCATCCAGTTTTGAGGAATTTATTAGAGAAGAGATGACTCAATGCGCAGGCTATTTGAGCGACAGATACCATCGGTTTGCGGAAAATAATAGGCATAAAGTGAGGGAGGCATACTGGAAAGCGTTACTTGAGCGCCTTCGTTATGCAAGGTCGATTCTTACAAGAAAAACGCCAAAGGTTCCTGATGTTGTAAGCATTGGCAAAGTTCGTGCGCTACTTGGGGCGGCGCAGGGTTTTGTGGTTGATGATGATCCGATGCATATGGATGCTTCTGTTTTTTCGCAGCACTCCAATAATATGCGTCCTTCCGTAGTTAATGATCTTTGGCACCGCATCGGGATAAAAGAGATTTTAAACAGTGCAGCAGAGAGTAGTAAGATAAAGACGTATTTCGGTGTAACAAAGAGGGTGGACGCGGCAGAGAAATTGGCTGCTAAGCTGGATGAGTTTTACGATAGACGCAATGAGCTTGTTCATTCATTAAGTAGCGCATCTGGCTATGCAGTTAACTACGTTCTTGATTATGTTGAAATGTTCGAACTTGTCTCCGAGGCGATAAAAAATGTGCTGGAGAAGGAGTTGGCCTCGTGGTAGATAGAAGCGGAATCATCGGAATTGAGTAAAGTAAAAGGGGATGTGAACAATTGGGGTCAGAGCACAGAAGGTAAATGGGATCGGAACACAGTACTCGCTCAGAAATACAAGCCGTAGCAAGCCAGAATTGATAAGGGGGCTGGACCTTTTGCTGTCGATCCGGCCCGGCGATACCTGATGTTTTCCAGGAGGATACGAACATGCACCACTCTTTCCCTATTTCTCTCGCTGTCGGAGTACTGTTAGGGGTGTCATATGTTGCCCATGCCACCAATCCCGATGAGCCCGTCTGGCTCGACTCGAAGGGGCATGTAGTTCGCGACGGCCGGGGCGAATGCGTGAGGACCATGTACTGGACTGCCGCGAACATGATTGAAGCCTGTGGCGGCAAACCTGCGCCTGTGATGATGGCGCCGCCTGCTCCCAAACCGGTTCCTGCCCCGGTCGCCCAGCCTGCGCCGGCCCCCAAACCGATGCCGGTTGCCCCGTCGGCGCCCAAGCCGGTAACCCTGCGCGGTGATACCTCATTCCGCAGCGGCAGCAGCGAATTGAGCCCGGCGGCGCGTGCGGAGATTGCCGGTGTCGTGGGCGGAATCCGGAAAATGTCTAAGGTCACCGCTATCCGCGTAGCGGGTCACACTGATAGCAGCGGCCCGGACGCAGCTAATCAGAGCTTGTCGGAGGCGCGCGCCAATGCGGTACGTGATGCGTTGATTGAGGATGGGATCGATGGTGCGCTGATTTCGGCCACCGGTTACGGCGAGTCCCGGCCGATTGCCGACAATGCCACGGCGGCCGGCCGCGCCAGCAACCGGCGCGTGGAGATTGAGATAGATGGATATTGATGCGGGGAGTGAGCAATAGCCGGGCAGGGCATGGCTGTTCACGCCAATACGGCGGGGAACGGAATGAACTGATTCGTAAAAAACCCTGGTGGTGAAAATATTGGACAAAAGGGGCCAGTGCCCTTTTGTTCAATCCAAGCGCGCCAGTAGTCGTACATTGCAGCAACGACACAGACCTACACAAGGAAGCAACGATGGAGAATTACGCGTTCAGCGAACAGATGAGCGTTCGCGATTACGAGTGCGACTTGCAGGGAATCGTCAACAACGGGGTTTATCAGAACTACCTGGAACACGTGCGCCACGAATACCTGAAGAGCATCGGTATCGACTTCGCCGGCCTCGCCCGCGAGGGGATAAACCTGGTGGTGGTGCGCGCCGAGCTGGACTACAAATTCCCGCTCACCAGCGGCGACCGCTTCGTCGTCTGTCTCAACATGCGCCGCGAGTCGAAGGCGCGCTTCGCCTTCTACCAGGACATCTACCGCCTGCCCGACGAAAAGCTGGTGATGAAGGCCAAGATCATCGGCACCGCCCTGAACGAGCGCGGCCGTCCGTCGATCCCGCCGCAGCTGGATGCGTTGCTCGGCGAGGTCGCGGTCGAATAAAAGAATTGAACGGGCGGCAGATGTATTTCCACCACTGATACAAGCTGACAATAACCGGTAAAGGATGACCTGAAATGAACGTCTTCAAAAGCTACCTCTCCCTGCTGTTTGTCATCTCTGCGCTGGTCGCCCTGTCCGGCTGCGCACAGATGACGGCGAAGGACGCCTCCGAATCCAAAGTCGTGGCGAGTGCCGCCGACGGCAGCGCTATCCGTTACGGCGTGCGCGGCCAAGGCGATGTGACGCTGGTGTTCGTGCACTGCTGGACCTGCAATCACACCTTCTGGGACAAGCAGGTCGAGCATTTCAGCGGCAAGTACCGCGTGGTGTGGCTGGATCTGGCTGGGCACGGCGAGTCGGGCAGCCGCCGCGAGCGCTACACCATGCAGGCCTTCGGGCAGGACGTTGCCTCGGTGGTGGAGGCGGTCGGCGCGCAGCGGGTGATCCTGGTCGGCCACTCCATGGGCGGCCCGGTTTCCGTCGAGGCAGCGCAGCGGCTGGGCGGGCGCGTGCTGGGCGTCGTCGGCGTCGATACCTTTTACACCCCTTTCAAGTTCCCCAAGACGGAGGCCGAGATCGCCGCACTGGTGCGGCCGTTCGAGGGTGATTTCTCCGCGACGACGCAGCACATGATCGGTACCATGTTCACGCCGGCCTCCGACCCGGCGGTGAAGGAGTGGGTGCTGACGCAGTTCGACGGTACGAAGAAGGCCATGGGCGTCAGTGCCATGTACGAATTGCTGCGCTGGAAGGCGGCCGGGAATCTGGCGCAATACCAGGGACCGCAGCGCAACATCAATGCCGCACCCACCGGCAAGGAACAGCAGTTGCACCCCAGCGTCGTGCTCATTCCCGGTGTCGGCCATTTCGTGGCGCAGGAAAAGCCCAATGAGTTCAATGCCGCCTTGCAGGAGATCGTGGACGAATTTGTTTCCCGTTAAGCCGGCCCATGGTGTAATGAGGCAGGTGCTCGGGCGAAGTGGGTGATTCCCTGTATTAATCACATCTTGTGCATGTAATTCAAACACTGCACTATTTCATACCGCCGGCTTCAACCGGCGGTATGTTGTCAAAATCGCCATCAGTACAGAATTTCCTTATCGGAGTGCAGCGAGGCGCGGAGGAGCCAGGCCTTGGGCCGCACGGCTATACACATGTAGTCGTCCCACAAAGGAGGGCGGGAGTATTGGGGATGGATTACAAGTAGAACGATCGCACGATAAAAATTAGAAGGTATTGTGATGGCCCACTTGATCTGGACAGACCAGATGTCCACCGGCATTGCCGAACAGGACGAACAGCACAAAATTCTCATAGAACTCATCAACCGGCTCAATGACGCCATTCAGGAAAAAATGGATGCTGAAATACTCGGCACCGTGTTGATGGAGTTGTCGGACTACGCCGTGCATCATTTCGGCTATGAAGAAGAATTGATGGATCGGCATCACTATGCCGACACCGCGGCCCACAAGCTGGAACATCGAACCTTTGTCGAATGGATGGCCAGCATCAAAAAGAAACTGGACGAGGAACAAGCGGCGGTCTCCGCCCAGGTCATCAATTTCCTGCGTATGTGGGTAACCGGCCACATCATGAAGACGGACAGGACGATGGGGCAGGAACTGAGCAAGATCGCTCAGGGGTAAAGTCGTCGGGCTTGGGCGGAGGTAGCCGCTCCCCAATCTTTCCCATTTTGTAAGGATTGGTGTATTTTGAGGTCGTATTTGCCCGCCATTCGGAATGGAATCACCATGACATCAAGGGAACTGGTGTTACCCCTCCTGCTGGACAATCTGCGTACCGGCCTGCGTATCGGGCTGGCGCGGCGCTTCGATCCCGACAGCCTGCACGTCGACATACGCCAGGCGGTGTGGCTTCTGCTGATAGCCTTCGCCCTGAGCCTGGGGTTCGATTTCATTCATGTCGAGGCGGAGTGGGAGTTCAATCCCTGGGGCATCACCAGCCACCTGGCAACGTATTTGATGTTTCTCTGTGCGGTCTACTATGCCGCCCATGTCCATCGTCGGCTCGACCGCTTCGGCCTGCTGATCGTGGCGATGCTGGCCGCCGCGCCGGTGGTGCGCGTTTTCGTCGAGCTTTACCGGGTGATGTTGGATTTCACTCCCGTGGGCGATGAATGGTGGACGGCTTGGGGCGTATATGCGTTGTTGATCGGTTGGTTCTACTGGGTGGCGTACCGCGCCCAGTCCCTGATATTTTCTGCCGGGCGGCGGCGCACGGCCTTTGCTGCGGCAATGTATGTTGGTGTGCTCCTGTTCGATTCCCTGGCGCTGCCGCACACCGAAGCCTGGTACACCGTTTACGCAGAGAACGACGAGCCGGCGAAGCCTGCCCTTGACGTCGAGGCCACCTATTACGCCCAGCCCGAACTGCTGGCTGCCGCGCTCGATGGCTTGCAGCCGCAGCGCCCCGGTGTGCCTGATATCTATTTCGTCGGCGTCGCCGGCTGGGCCGAGCAGGACGTGTTCCTGCGCGAGGTGCGCGCCGTGCGCGAGCTGTTCGACACGCGCTTCGACACCGCCGGCCGTTCCCTGTTGCTCATCAACAATCCGCAGACGGTGACCGAGGTTCCCCTCGCCAACGCCTCCAACCTGCAACGGGTTCTGCGTCGCCTGGGTGAATTGATGGACCCGGAGGAGGATATGCTGTTTCTGTATCTGACCTCGCACGGCTCGGAGGAGCATGAGTTGGCCATTCACTACCGGCCGCTGCGGCTCAACGACATTCCGGCCGCGCGTCTGGGCGCGATGCTGGCGGAATCAGCCATCCGCCGACGGGCGGTGGTGATCTCGGCCTGCTATTCCGGCGGCTTCATCCCGCCGTTGAATGATGCCGCCAGCATGGTGTTGACCGCATCGGCCGCCGATCGCAAATCGTTCGGTTGCAGCAACGAAAATGCCTGGACCTATTTCGGCGAAGCCTATTTCGATCAGGCGCTGTCGCATACCCATTCGTTCACGGCGGCGTTCCAGCAGGCGGCCCAGGCCATCGCCGAACGTGAGGCGCGGGAGAAGCTGGAGCCGTCGCTGCCGCAGTCCTGGGTGGGAGAGGACATCGCGCAATACCTGCCGAGGGTGGAGCGCCGTCTGGCGGCACTCAGACCCGATGTGCCCGCAGCGGTGGCGGACTGCAATACCGGTTCCGGTGCGAAACAGGCGAGTTGCCGTTGATTATGGATATGGCTGAGGTTGGGAGAGAAATTGTTGTCAGCCTCTTCCGCGACCCCAGTAAACGTAGGATGGGTAGAGCAACGCGAAACCCATCGCCTTGCCATGAGGCTGCTCGGTTGGTGACGGCTGGGCGAGACCTTGATGGGTTTCACTGCGCTCTACCCATCCTGCGAGAGGCCGGAGATCATGAAAGGAGGAGTTTCAAGCGCTTGGCGTTTGTGTGAAAGCTGTTGTTCACGGGCAGTAGATTTCTGCCTTGCATCAAGATGTCGGCCGTAGGCCGATTTGAACCATTGTAATAACAGGGAGGATACGAGCATGTGGGATAACGTGGCTTTGGTAGCGCTGGTTTTGTGGCCGGCGGTGATTCTGGTTGCAGCCTTGATCAATATGCTGTTTGCGATGACCTTCAGCTGGAGCGAGCTGGTCATCGACTATCTCATCGGCGTGGTCATCGGGGTGTGTTTCTATTTCGGCACGACGGGGCAGGTATCGGGGATCGAGCATTTCTTCCTCATGCTTTCCACCGGGCTGTTCGGACTCCTGAAGTGGGCCGGTGTCGATGCCCTTGCCGATCCGCAGGTTCTTTTCCTGGTGGCGGCGGGCAGCGTGATCGGCGCCACCCTGCTGACTGCCGCACTTGATTACGCGGCGCTGGCGGTGGGAACGACCATGAGCGTGGGCGGCGGTTTCCTGTCCGCCTTCATATTCCTCCTCAAGGCGCCGTTTGCCATGGTGACCAGTGCCGTCGGCCTGGTGATCGGCCTGATTGGTGTCGTCGTGGGCCTGGCCAACGGCAAGGGTGGCTTCGGATTTCTCGGCGGCGTGTTTTATTTCGAATGGGGCCGGCCCGGCGTACACGCCACCACCTTCGGCAGCGTCGTCAATGTGTTTGCCGGCAAGATGTCGCCGGTGATGGCCCATGAGCTCTATCACAGCCGCCAGTACATTTACCTCCATGACTGGCTCGGCGTGTTCTACTTCACCGTGGCTGGCCTGTGGGGTCTCATCAGTTCCGCCGCGGCTAAGAACTTTTCGATCCGCTACTACTATGCCGCCGATTCCACCAAGGAATACGGCAATCCCATCGAGTGCGTTGCCTACCGGAAGTGGCCATAGAGGTTGCACGGTTTGTGATGACTGTGGCCCGGTCTTGATGGGTTTCGCTGCGCTCTATCCATCCTACGAATGAGGCATCCGCCACAGCGCCACAATGTAGGGTGGGTAGAGCAGGGCGAAACCCATCGCCTTGCCATAAGGCTGCACGGTCGTTGCCGTCCCGCCGTCTGCCTGAACTATCCCTTGGTCACTTCCTTCTGTAGTACCACCGGCATGCGTTCGCGCAGCCGGATCACCGGCTTGTCCAGGCGCTGATCGTAAAAGACGCTGTAGGCCAGGACGCGGCGCACGTACTGGCGTGTTTCGGCGTAGGGGATGGTGTCGATCCAGATGTCGGCGTCGAGGTTTTGCTGGTCCGGGGCCCATTGCCGCACGCGCCTGGGGCCGGCGTTGTAGGCGGCGGTGGCGAGGGCGGCGTGGCCGTCGAATTGTTTGACGAGTTGACGCAGGTAGTAGCTGCCGAGACGGATGTTGATTTCGGGGTGCAGCAGTTGTTGCAGGTTGCTGAGGCCGTTCTTCATCTGCTGGGCGAGTTTGCGGCCGGTGGCGGGCATGAGCTGCATCAGGCCGAGGGCGCCGGCCGGTGAGCGGGCATCGGGCATCATCACGCTTTCCTGCCGTGCCACTGCCATCACCCATGCCGGGTCCAGGGTGTTGCTCTCCGCTTCCTTCATCACCACGTCGGTGTAGGCAAGGGGGAAGCGGATCTCCAGATCATCGAAGTAGTCGGCCTTGGCCAGGGTGAGGGCGGCGCGGTCGTGCCAGCCCCAAGTGTCGGCCAGCTTGCCGGCGACGAGGCGTTCGCTCGGCGGCATTACGGCGATGGCGCTTTCCCATTCGCGCCGTGCCTCTTCCACCATGTCGAGTTGCAGAAATTCATAGGCGCGCTGCATCGCCGGTTGCTGTTGCAGCGTGGCCAGGGTGAGCGCATCTACGGCAACCGGTGCGTGGTTCAGGTTGTAGTCGATGTCGAGGCGGTCGGCGGCGAGAAAGCCGTAGTAGCTGCTGTTGTCGGCGATGGCGTGGTAGTGCGCCGTGGCGCTGTCCACTTCCCCCAGCGCGGCCAGGCTGCGCGCAGTCCAGTATCGCCATTCCTCTTCCACCCCTTCACCCTCCGGCATGGTGCGCAGGGCATTGAGCGCGTCCTGCCAGCGCTGGTGGCGCAGGGCGATGCGGACGGCAAACTGGCGCACGTTGCCGTCCACGTCGGCGGCGGGGATCTGCCGGTACCAGTCGAGGGCCGCGACATCACCCTTGACGGCCAGGCGCAGCGCTATGGCATTGAGGATGCCGGCGCGCTGCTGCGGCGTGAAGGCATAGTGCTCCTCGACCCTGCGCCAGAGCCGGATCGTCTCCTGCACGTCGCGGCGGGCAAGGCGCAGCAGGCCGTAGATGACGATGTCGCGGGTGTCGGCGTCGTCGTTCTGCATGCGTTCGTCACTGGTGATGAGCGCCGGGTAGTGATGAATCGACTCCCACAGTGCGACACGGCTGCGCTCGTCTGCGGGCAGGCCGGCGGCGATTTGTTTGGCGAAGGCCATGTTGCCGTCACGCAGGATCAGGTCGAGGCGCCGGCGGCGCAGCTCGGCAGTCAGGCCGCCGGCCTTTTCCCAGGCCTCGAACAGACGGTTGCAGCTGGCCTCCTGACGATTGGGACTGAGCCAGAGCACGCGCGCACCGGCCCACGCCGCTTGTTCGTCGCCGCTGCGCAGCTGGGCGTAGTGGTAGTTGCAGCGCAGCTCGCCGCGGCTGCTCGGCCGGTAATCAGCGAGGAATTCCTCCCAGCGCCCGGCGTAGGCTAGCTGGCGCAGCCACTGCTCCCGCACCGGCAGGGTAAAGGGAGTGTCGCCGTGGCGGTCAAGAAAGTCCCTGACCTGCTCCGGAGCGAGCACGCGCTGCCGCGTCATCCGCCAGGCCACCAGGTAGGGGTGGAGCGGATAGTCGCGCAGTTCCTCACTCAGTTTCTCGTAACGCGCGCCGTCGCCATTTGCGAGGGTGCTGCGCGCCTCACGGAAGAGCAGACGCTGCTGTTCCAGGTCTATCGTCGATGCAGCGGCGAAACCGGCGACTAGCAGTGTCGCAGCGACGGCAGTAAGGATGTGGATGAGGCGCATGATGGTTCCAGTATCCCCCCTTCCGGGCGAACCAGGAAGACTTCCAAGGGGATATTGCCGGTGGATTCGAAATCGGCCAAACAAGCGTTCCGACCTGGCAGCCACCACATACTGGCGGGTCATTGGTGCGGGCCAGGGCCGGCGTCGGACTGAAGCCCGACCCACGGCAGGCAGCCGGCGATTCGGCACAGCTGTTTGGTGGCACGGTGCCCATGGGTGTAACGAAGCCGCAAGGGATGTAGGCCCGTGTTCTGCCCGTCCCTAGGCGTACTCGAATTGAGACGGTAGTATTGCGGCCTGCAAAACATGCTCTTGTCTCGAACACGGATAAAGGATCAAGCAACTCATGGAAGCCCTCAATCTGGCCGCCCTGCTGATTTCCCTGGCGGCGATATTCGCCTGGATCAATCACCGTTTCATCCGCCTGCCGAGCACCATCGGGCTCATGCTCATCGCCCTTGTGTTGTCTCTGGTGCTCGTGGCGGCGGGCAAGCTGGGTTTCGGCAGCATCGCCGACAGGGCCGGTGCCCTGCTGGCCGGCATCGATTTCAATACTACCCTGCTGCATGGCATGTTGAGCTTCCTGCTCTTTGCCGGTGCCCTGCATGTAAACCTGGAAGACCTGGCGAAACAGAAGTGGGTCATCGTCGCGCTGGCGAGCGTAGGTGTGCTCATTTCCACCGCGCTGGTAGGCGGCCTGACCTGGCTGGCATTCTCCGCCATCGGCCTGAACCTGCCATTCATTTACTGCCTGGTGTTCGGCGCACTCATTTCGCCCACCGATCCCATCGCGGTGCTCGGCCTGCTCAAGACGACAGGCGCGCCCAAGACCCTGGAAACGAAGATTACCGGCGAGTCGCTGTTCAACGATGGCATCGGCGTGGTGGTGTTTCTGGTGCTGCTCGGCATTGCCACCCGCGGCGACATGACCGCCTCCGAGGTGGCGCTGCTGTTCGTCGAGGAGGCGGTCGGCGGCGTCGTGTTCGGCCTGATCACGGGCGGCATGGCCTACGGGATGCTCCGGCGGGTGGACAACTATCAGGTGGAGGTGCTGATTACCCTGGCGCTGGTGATGGGGGGCTACGCGCTGGCCACTGCTATCCACGTCTCCGGACCCATCGCGGTGGTCGTGGCGGGCCTGCTCATCGGCAACAAGGGGCGGCTGCTGGCCATGTCCGATGCAACCCGCCATCACCTGGACAATTTCTGGGAGTTGCTGGACGAGGTGCTCAATGCCGTGTTGTTCGTACTCATCGGCCTTGAACTGCTGGTGTTGTCGTTCAGTGGCGAATATCTGCTGGCGGCTGCGCTGGCGATACCCATCGTCCTCTTTGCGCGGCTGGTGAGCGTCGGCCTTCCCATCGGACTGATGCGCAAAAGCCGCGAGTTCAGTCCCTGGGTGGTCACCCTGATGACCTGGGGCGGCCTGCGCGGCGGCATCTCCGTGGCCCTGGCGCTGTCGCTGCCTGCCGGCCAGGAACGCGACCTCATTCTTGCGGTGACCTATGTGCTGGTGGTCTTTTCCATTCTGGTACAGGGCCTGACCCTCGGGCCGCTGCTGCGCCGGTTGTTGCGCTAGAACCCTATTCGCGTCTTCGGCGAGTCTGCATTGCTATGTAGGATGGGTAGAGCAAGGCGAAACCCATCGGGCAGTTGATCCCCGTTAGGGTGCATCACGTCAGCAGTGGGAATGGTGCCGTCTGTATTACCCGAGTCGGCGGTGTGGGGGTTGATGGGTTTCGCTGCGCTCTACCCATCCTACGCAGGATTTCAAATCAGCGGACAACTCCGTGTCGTTCCAGACGCCGCCGCATTGCGGGGCGATGAGGCGAGGGCGCGGTTCTACCCGCGCCCTCGTTGTGCTTAAACCCCGTCTTCCGGGTTCAGGGTGCGCTGGGACTGCTCGAAGGGGGTCTTGTTCTGGAAACGATTCCAGTAGTCGGCGTAGATCTTTTGGTAATCCTCTTTCTTGCCGGCAAACCAGGTTTCCGCTTCCGCCTTCTTGAGTTCAACCAGCTTGGTGTTCTTCACCCAACCGGCGAAGTCCTCGCTTTGCATGGTGTACTCGCTGTTGGTCGGGCGGATCGGCGTCGGCGCAAAGCCGCCGGTACCCCAGTTGGGGCGGACGATGGAGTAGTAGGTCTTGCCGGCACGCACGTCGGCGATCATGAAGTCTGCGGCCGTGCCGTAGGCCATATAGACCTTCTTGCCGGGCGATGTCTTGTGGGCGATTTTGTTGCCGGTCGGCAACGAGCCGATGAACTCTAGCTTGCCGTCGACCACTTCGAACATCTCTACGCCGATGGCCGAGGCGACGAAGGAGTTGCGCATGAATACGATGGTGGCCTTGTCGTTCGAGTTGACGATGGTTTCGCTTTCGGCGGGTTTCATCAGATTGCTGGCGCAGCCGGTGGTCAACAGAACTGCGGAAGTCAGCAGCAGGGTAATCAGCTTTTTCATCAAACTGCTCCTTGTATTTTTGTGATTGTTTGCGTCCGGATTCGTGAATCCGCGGGCAGTATACAAAATGGACAGTGTGTACGTCCGGCGCTGTCGTATGACGCCGGTGCGGCACATATCCCGACGTCCCGGCTCCGACATTTCGTGCGGGGAAATGGTTAGTTGGCGCCGTATCAACGGGGTACGCACTGCTGCACCCATCCTGGAAATCGATGACGAATCTGCACCGCTTCGCAGGATGGGTAGCGCAACGCGAAACCCTTCGTGGTGTCGTGTACGGGGCATCCGCTATGGGGTGTCGCGCGGGCCGCGCTGCTCATTCCGTGGTGCGGAATTTGAAGGTAATTTGAGAAATTCCTGATATTTTTGGCAGTCGTATCCGGCATAGTCTATATTTCAGCGGGTTACGGCTGGCATACGGCCTATGTTGTTCCGCCATATTTGGCATACGAAGGGCGCATGTCATGTGTCAATGTCATGACATGGCGCCGGACAGCCCTCTTGCAGCAAGCAATTTCCACCCACTCTCCCTGTTTCCGTTTGGCACTCCTTTTGCCTTAGCCCTTATCCAAAGGAATTTGGGCCCGCATGCGCGGGCGTCCTTATCTCCTTTCACTCGCAGGCCGTTTCCGGCTGTGACGGGTCGTACGGATTCCCCTGCGCCGAGGCGTGGGCTAATCGTCCGGCTGGCGCAGGCGGTATCGTCCGGCGTGGTGCCCAGGCGGGTTGGCGGATACGTGTCTTGCAGCTGCGGCAGCTCAAGACTCCCGGCCACTCCCTGAAACTATAAAAAATACGCGACAGCACCAGGGCTGCGCGGTCATCAAAGGAAATCCGATATGAGCACGATGCCCATACGCATCGCTTCCATGGTCTTGGCCTGCCTGTGGGCAGCCGCTCCGGGTTTAATCATCTCTCCCGCGGTACAGGCGGAAGCTGTCGAGCCGCAAGGCGAGCTGATGATTGAACATTTCGATCCCGCGACCGGGCAGCGCATCATTCCCAACGAACGCTGCCTGACCTGTCATGGCGACGAGAAGGAAAAGACCGATGTCCGTGACGACGGCAGCCAGGTCAACCTCTTCGTGCATCGTGAGCAGATCGAGGCGAGCGTTCACGGCGAGCAGCGCTGCAACAGCTGCCACACCACCATCCGCCGTGTGCCGCACCGTGAAGCGCCGGAAGTGATCGTCGGCTGCGTCGAGTGCCATCGCGATACCTGGGAAAAATTCCGGAATGACCCGGAGGGCAAGCACAAGCGCCTCAAGGTGGTCAACGAGCAGATCGACAACTTCATGGATTCCGTCCATGCCCAGCCGAATAAGCTGGACGAGTCGCGGACCAACGCCACCTGTTATGACTGCCATGACGCCCACAACATCGGTGAACTCGGCAGCATCCAGCGCGCGGAAAAGCGCCTGAAGAACCCGGAAGTGTGTGGCCGCTGCCATGAAAAGCAGCTGGCCGAATACCGCACCTCCGATCACGGCAAGGCCGTGCTGGAGAAGGGCGACAGCAAGTCGGCAGTGTGTTCCGACTGCCACACCACCCATGCCATCGCCGCACCGGCGAGCGACACCGCCAAGCGGGCGATCACCAAGAACTGCGGCGACTGCCACGAAGATGCCCAGCGCACCTACTTCGCCTCCTACCACGGCCAGGTGCATCGGCTCGGCTACACCAATACCGCCAAGTGCCATGACTGCCACGGTGGTCACGAGGTCAAGGACAAGGACGATCCGACGTCCACGATCCACGCCAACAACCGGTTGGAGAACTGCAAGAACTGCCACACCGGCGCCAACGAAAACTTCCTCAGCTTCTGGCCGCACGGCGATGCGGACAACATGGAGGCCTATCCCGCCCTGTGGTGGGCCAAGCGCTTCATGCAGGGCCTGATCTACGGCGTCATCGCCTTCTTCTGGGTTCACGTCCTGCTCTGGCTGTACCGCGAGCTGGTGGACCGTTTCCAGGGCAAGGGCTTCATCGAGAACCTCGACCGGCCCGATATCGTCTACTTCCGCCGCTTCTCGGTGGTCTGGCGCTGGGTCCACGCCCTGTTCGCCATCTCGACGATGACGCTGATCCTCACCGGCACCACCCTGCTGTTCTCACACACCGGCTGGGCCAAGGCCGTCGTCACCTTCCTCGGCGGGCCGAAGATGGAAGGCATCATCCATCGCACCGCAGCCATCATCTGGCTGGCGATCTTCCTGACCCACCTGACCATCGCGCTGACCAACATCTGGCGCAAGCGCAAGACCTTCGAGTGGTTCGGCGGCACCTCCATGCTGCCCAACATGAAAGACCTGCAGGACCTGCGCAATATGTTCCGCTGGTTCCTCGGCCGCGGCCCGCGTCCCGAGTTCTGCCACTGGACTTACTGGCAGAAGTTCGACTACTGGGCGCCGTTCTGGGGTGCGGCGGTGATCGGTTCTTCGGGCATCGTTCTGTTTGCGCCGGAGGCGACCGCGTCCATCCTGCCGGGCTGGGTGTTCAACATCGCCACGCTGATCCACGCGGAGGAGGCGCTGCTGGCGGCCATCTTCCTCAACTCGGTGCACTTCTTCAACGTGCACTTCCGGCCTGAGCGCTTCCCGATGAGCACCACCATCTTCACCGGTGCCATTCCCATCGAGGAGTTCAAGCACGATCACCGTCTCGAATACGAACGGCTGGTCGCGGCCGGCGATCTGGAGAAGCACCTCATCAAGCGTCCGTCGCGGCGTGCCGAGCTGGCTGCTTCGTTCATCACCAGTGTGCTGATCATGGCTGGCCTGGCCCTGCTGACCCTGGTGCTGATCGGTATCGCGACGGCGCCGAAATAGCGCCCACGGCAAACATGCTAGAGAGACGACACCATGACCAAGAATGTTCGCAATCTCCTACTCGCCGTGCTGACGCTGTTGCCGGGGGCCGCGCCGGCCGGACCGTCGGGGGAGGCGCTGGCCTTCACCTGTGCCGGTTGCCACGGCACCGACGGTTCCAGCGTGGGCCCGTCCATGCCGTCCATCGCCGGCATGGATCCCGAGGTCTTCGTCGACGCCATGAAGGCCTACCAGGCCGACAAGCGCAACGCCACCATCATGAACCGCATTGCCCGCGGTTACAGCGACGAGCAGCTCAAGGACATGGGCTGGTTCTTCGCCAGACAGCGCCTGCACCTGACGCCGCAGAAACATGATGCGGCGCTGGCTGCGCGCGGCGCCAAGCTGCACGAGAAGCACTGCGAGAAGTGTCACGAAGACGGTGGCCGTCCCGGCGATGCCGGAACGCTGGCCGGACAGTGGATGCCCTACCTGGATCACACCATGGCCGACTTCATGTCCGGCAAGCGGGACTGGCCGCGCAAAATGAAGCGCAAGGTCGATGCCGCCATCGCGGAAGAGGGCAAGCAGGCCATCCCGGCGCTCATCCACTACTACGGCAGCCAGCAGTGACGGCGTCGAGGACACGAATCATGACAGACATAAATCGCAGAGATTTCATCCGCACCACCGGCGGCGTGGCCATGCTCGGTGCCGCCCTCGGTTTCCCGCATGTGGCCCTGGGGGCGCAGCGCCGCGTCGTCGTCGTCGGCGGTGGTGTCGGCGGCTGCACCGTTGCCAAATATTTGCGCAAGCTCGATCCGAACATCGCCGTGACGCTGATCGAAACCAAAACCACTTACACCACATGCTTCATGAGCAACGAGGTGTTGAGCGGGGAGCGTACGCTGGAATCGATCACCTTCGGTTATGACGGGCTGCGCCGCCATGGCGTCGAGGTCGTTACCGATACCGTCGTCGGCATCGACCCGGTGAAGAAGACTGTCACCACCGCCGGGGGCAAGGGTTTCGACTACGACGCCTGTGTGGTCTCGCCCGGTATCGGCTTCAAGTGGGACGCCATCGAAGGTTACGACGAGTCGGTGGCCGAGGACATTCCCCACGCCTGGAACGCCGGTCCGCAGACGAAGATCCTGCGCCGCCAACTGCAGGCCATGCGCCAGGGCGGGCGGGTGATCATCGTGGCGCCGCCCAATCCGTTCAAGTGTCCGCCCGGCCCGTATGAGCGCGCCTCGCAGATCGCCCTGTACTGCAAGCACCACAATCCGCGCGCCAAGATCCTCATCCTCGATGCCAAGGACGCCTTCTCCAAACAGGGCCTGTATGTCGAAGGCTGGACCAAGCTGTACGGTTACGGCAGCGGCAACAGCATGATCGAATGGGTGAGCGCCGCGGCGGGCGGCAAGGTCGAATCACTGGACCCGACGACGCGCACCCTGCAGGCCGAGATCGAGGAGTTCCAGGGCGACGTGGTGAACATCATCCCGCCGCAAAAGGCCGGCCCCATCGCCTTCGCCGCCGATCTGGTCGACGGCGACTGGTGCCCGGTGGACAAGCGCACCTTCGAGTCGAGCCGTCACAAGGACATCTACGTCCTCGGTGATGCCTCCAGCGCCTCCAAGATGCCCAAGTCCGCCTACGCCGCCAACTCCCAGGCCAAGGTGGCCGCGGCCGCCATCATCAACCGCTTCAACGGCCGCGAACCGGGAGATCCCACGTTCGTCAACACCTGCTACAGCGTGGTGGGCGAGGACTTCGGCATTTCCGTGGCCGCGGTCTACACCCTGAATGCTGCCACCAACACCATCGAGGAAATGCCGAAATCGGGTGGTGTGTCACCCGCCAACGCCAGCCCCGAGATTCGCAAGCGCGAGGTGAGCTACGCTCACAGCTGGTTCAAGAACGTCATCAACGACATGATGGAGTAAGGGAAGCCCTGAGTAGGTTCATGCATCCGCGGCACAGAATGCGCCGCCGCGGATGGGCTTATGTCGCGGCGCTCAGGGATGGGCATCAGAGACTTTGTTTATCTTCCCGAGGTTCCGTGCCGCCCCCGGCTCTCATGCCGGGGGCGGCATGCTGTTGCTCCCCTTGTGTCGTCGGGATATCCCTTACGCGGCCAATAATTATTTCTATCGCATGGCGCGGACGGCCGCGTCGCAAATCCGGGGCTGCCTTAACCCGGCAACTCCCTTGGTCTATCTTTTATACATGGATTGCAGTTGCCACTGTCAGGCCATTTTCCGATACACCTGCTCCTTCAGGTGTGTATCGGCAAGGAGGTGAGGGCAATGTTGCAGATACCTTACGATGGACGAATTCTCAATGAACGGATCGAGGAACGGCGTCCGGAAGAATTTCTTCAGGAGTTGCCGGAGTGGAACCGCCTGATCGCCTTGCGGCTGGCGGAGGAGGAGGGCATAACGTTGACGCCCTCGCATTGGGATGTGCTGCACTATCTGCGGCGCCGGCTGGTGACCCAGGGACAGGCCAGTTCGGGACGTGTCCTGGTGCGTGAACTGGCGGATGTGTTGTGCGATCGAACTTCAACCCGCCGCCTGTATGAGCTGTTCCCCGGCGGTCCGGTTACCCAGGGCAGCCGTATCGCCGGCCTGCCGCCGCCGGCCTACCACTCCGATCGGTCATTCGGCAGCGTCGAGTGATGAGGTAAAGGGGAACAGGCCACATGCTCATGCATCCGCAGCCTGCTCCCCATGGCGCGTGCCCGGATCAGGGACGTCCGCCGCGCCCCATGGTCGAGTAGCCTCCTGCCCCCATCGTGCTGCGCTCCAGCATACGGCTGGATGTGCCGCGCGTCGTCGTGTCCGTGCCGTCGTCGTAGCGGTTCACCGAATCGGCTCCGCCGCCCTGTTGCACCAGTTCGAGAAAAGTCTCGTTGTCATCCTCGATGCGTGTGTTGTGAATGTCGTTGGGCATGTTGGCCGTGCCGGGACCCCATATGCTGTTGTGATCGGCAAGGGCGGGCGTGGCGGCGGCGATGCCGCCGGTCAGGAGGGCGGCGATAAAAAGATGCTTGGTCATCATGGTTGCTCCAGGTTGTGAGATAGAACATCAGCACTGTGGGTAACGCATGACGTCGACTTTGGTTGACAGGCTAGGCGGCAAATGGATGGAAAGGCTGCGGGCAGGAACGAAAAACGCCGCTGCTTGAATGCTTGTACCCAAAAGCAGAAAGGCACCCCGAGGGGTGCCTTTCGTGCGCCGGTACGGGCGGGGCTTAGTATTCGAGATACATCTTCGCCTTGTCCAGCTGGTAGCTCCACGGCAGGCCGGCATTCTTCCAGCCGTTTACCACGCGCTCGCCCTTGTGGGCGCCGTCCTTGGCCGTGTCGCCTTCAAAGCCGTCGACCACGGAATAGACGTTGCTGTAGCCGAGCTTGGCCAGCAGGGCGGCGGCCTTGGCGCTGCGGTCGCCGGAGCGGCACATCACGATGATGGAGTCGGACTTGGACAGGCCCTTCTTCGCCAGCTGGGCTTCAACGGCGGCCTGGAAGCCGCTGTTCGGGGTCTTGGCGAAGACGTTCTTCTTGGCATCCCATTCCGATACGTTGCTGATCAGGTAGGGGATGTTGGCGTCGACCATGGTCGACATCCCGACGAACTCGACTTCGGCCTGGGTGCGCACGTCGATGAAGAGAACCTTGGCGGGATCCTTCTGCACCATGTCATGGGCATCCTTTGCGCTCAGATACAGGCCCTGCGGGGTCTGCTTCTTCTCCGGTACGGCGGCGGCGTCCACCGCAGCCCAAGTCTGGGCGGCAAAAAGGGTTACGAAAAGCACAAGCAACATCTTCTTCATTTAGATTCTCCCTGAAATTTGTTTGGTGTGATCCGGGTGGCACAAATAGCCGGGCGCTACTATCGCACATCACGAGCATTATTTGCTGTGCACCTATCCACAATATGGGCGGGAGGGGTGCGAAGCTGCGTAAATTCCGTAGCGCCGGACTGTGGAATGGCGTGATGCGCAGCGCACTATCGCAGGAAAACATGACAGAACGGTTGCGGCGACGACGGGCCTCAGTCCGCCGCGTCGAGCAGGCGCCGCTGGCGTTCCTGCTCCTCGGCCGCAGCGGCTTCGATGACCTTCAGTACCAGTTCCACGTCGGCGTCCTGCACCGTCTCCGCGAACTGCCCGGTAAGGGTCACTTCGGGATGCAATGCACCATTTTTGTACAACGCCCAGATTTCCTTCGCGTAGCGGGTGTCCAGCAGTTCGGGGGCGTATTGGGAGTAATAGGTGGTGATGCTTTGAACGTCGCGCTCCAGCATCCATTCGGCGTGGTTGTTGGCGGCGGCATCCACCGCCTGGGGCAGATCGATGATCACCGGGCCGTCGTCGTCCACCAGCACGTTGAATTCCGACAGATCGCCGTGCACCAGTCCGACGCAGAGCATGCGCATCACGTAATGCATCATCACGGCGTGATCCTCCCGCGCCTGTTCGGCGGACATGGACACGTCGTTCAGGCGCGGCGCCACGTCACCCTGGCCGTCGGTAATCAGCTCCATCAGCAGCACGCCTTCAAAGCAGCCGTAGGGGCGGGGGACGCGCACGCCGGCATCGGCGAGCCGGAACAGCGCATCCACTTCGGCGTTCTGCCAGGCTTCCTCCTGCTCGCTGCGGCCGAAACGGGAGCCCTTCTCCATGGCGCGGGCGCGGCGGCTGTTGCGCACCGTGCGGCCTTCCTGATATTGCACCGCCTGCTTGAAGCTGCGCTTGCCCGCCTCCTTGTATACCTTGGCACAGCGGATATCGGAGCCGCAGCGCACCACATAGACCGCGGCCTCCTTGCCGCTCATCAGCGGGCGCAACACTTCGTCCACCAGGCCGTCGTCGACCAGCGGCTGTATACGTTTTGGAATTTTCATGAACTCTGCGGGGGCGGACTCGTGAGGTGAATTGGGGGGCGGGGCTTAGGGCGGTAGCCATGTTGTCCCGGACCGGCGCCGGGCTGTATACAATGACCGACAGACCAGGGGTTAGTTCCTGCCGGGTGGATCATGAAGGATCAGCGTTTCTTTTGCGATGAAATGTTGCAGCGGCTGGGCCGTTGGCTGCGGGCCGCCGGTTACGACACCCTCATCGCCGCCGCCGGTGCCGACGATCGGGAACTGGTGGCGCAGGCCTGCGCCGAAGAGCGCTGGCTGCTCACCCGCGATCGCCACATGGCCGAGTTCCGCAACGGCGGCGGCTGCGTGGTGCTCCTGGCGCAGAACACCCTGCCCGGCGTGGTGGCGGAAGTGTCGGAACGCTTTGCCATCGACTGGTCGGTCAAGCCGTTTTCCCGTTGCCTGGAGTGCAACACCCCCGTCATCCCCGCCACCGAGGCACAGCGCCGGCAGCTGCCCGAGGGGGCGCTGCGCCTGTCCGACCAGGCCTGGTACTGCTCCCATTGCGACAAGCTGTACTGGGAAGGGGGACATGTCCGTCGCATGCGCCACACCCTGGAGAACTTTGCCCGCGGCGTGTGGGTGGTCGCGGACGACTGAGCAACGGGAGTTCGCCCGGCCCATGCTGTACCGGCAGCGCGTGCTGCCGTGACGACGCATCCTTGTGAGCGCCGGCCGTGTTCTAAACTTAGGGCCTCGGCAAGGAGGGACGCCATCATGTTAGACCACGTCGGAATAGATGTAAGTGATTACTCCTGTGTGAAAGCCTTCTACTCGGCGGCGCTGGCCCCACTGGGCTATTCGGTGCTGGTGGAATACGGCGAAACCGCCGGTTTCGGCGCCGACGGCAAGGCGGATTTCTGGATCAGCCAGAACCGCGCCACCAGCCCCACGATCCATGTTGCCTTTCAGTGCGACAGGCGCGAACAGGTCGATGGCTTCTATGCCGCCGCACTCAAGGCCGGCGGCAAGGACAACGGCGCGCCCGGGATACGCGAGGACTATTCACCCACCTACTATGCGGCGTTCGTGATAGACCCGGACGGGCACAACATCGAGGCGGTGTGCCACAAACCGGCTTAGGTGCGGGGCATGTGCGGCCGCCGCCGCCGATTGACAGGGAGGCGGCGGGGTGAGTAGGGTGCCTGTTCCATTCCGTCATGCAGGAACCTGCGGCGTCTGCGCCGCGACCGACCATGTATCTGCTCGTCGTTGAAGACAACCGCGATCTGGCGGCCAACCTGTACGACTATCTGACGGCGCACGGCCATACCGTGGACCTGGCCTATGACGGCCGCGTCGGTCTCGAATTCGCCACCCGTGATCCCTACGACGCCATCGTGCTGGATTTGATGCTGCCGCGTCTCGACGGCACCGAGGTCTGCCAGCGCCTGCGCGAGCTGGGCAGCGTGGTGCCGGTGCTGATGCTGACGGCGCGCGATACGCTGGACGACAAGCTGCTGGGCTTTCACGTCGGTGCGGACGATTATCTGGTCAAGCCCTTCGACCTGCCGGAACTGGAGGCGCGCCTGCAGGCTTTGGTGCGGCGTGGGCAGGGGATGCCGCGCCGTCTGCAGGTGGCGGACCTGGTATTCGATCTGGATGCCCTCAGCGTGCAGCGCGGCGGGCAGTCCATCAGCCTGGCGCCAATCCCGCTGCGCATATTGGAAGTGCTGATGCGCAACCCGCGCCGGGTGGTGCCCCGCGCGGAACTGGTGCGCGCGGTGTGGGGTGACGCGCCGCCGGACAGCGACGCGCTGCGCGCCCACCTGTATCAATTACGCACCGCCATCGATCGTCCCTTCGCCGTGCCGCTGCTGCAAACGGTGCATGGTCACGGCTATCGCATCGGCGAGCCCGATGAAGATCAGGACTAGCCTGCATTTTCGTGTGACGCTGGCCTTTGCGCTGCTGGGCGCGACGGTCAGCACCCTGCTGGGCGGCACGTTGTATCTGGCAATGCAGGATCTGGAGCAGCGCCTCATCGATCAGGCGCTGGTGGCGGAAATGGAGGACTACATCAGCCGCCGCGAGCGCAATCCCCATTCGCCGCCGCCTGCCACTGCCGTGGTGCGCGGCTACGTGGAGCCGAGCGAGCGGTTTGCCGCCGACGTACCGCCGGACTTGCGCACGCGGCCGCCCGGCCAGTACGCCCTGGAGCTGAACGAGCGCCCATACCGTGCGGCGGTGGCGGAGCAGGGCGGGCGTCGCTTCTACCTGCTGTACGACATCAGCCAGACGGTGGAGCGCGACCGCGCGGTGCTGGCGCTGATCATCAGCGGCGTGTTGCTTGCCACGCTGGTGTCGGTAGGCGCGGGTTATCTGCTGGCGCGGCAGGTCATCCGTCCGGTCAGACTGCTGGCGGGCCACGTGTCCGGCGCCGCTGCCGATGCGCCGGCGACGGACCTGGCGAGCCAGTTTCCGCCGGACGAAGTGGGGCAGCTGGCGCAGGCGCTCGATCACTACCGTGCCCGCATACTCGGCTTCGTGGAGCGGGAGCGCGCCTTTACCGCCGATCTCAGCCATGAACTGCGCACACCGCTGACGGTGATCCGCGGCGCCACCGATCTGTTGCTGTCCGATGCCGGGTTGAGCGAAGCCATGCACAGCCGTGTCGACCGCATCCGCCGCGCCGCCGAAGAGATGAGCGAGGTTACGCCGGCGCTGCTGGCCCTGGCCCGCGAGACGCCCGGCGCCGGCGGCGTCACCGACGCCGTGCCGGAGGTGCGCCGCCTGCTGGACAGCCATGCCTACCTGCTCAACGGCAAGCCGGTGGAGCTCACGGTCCAGCTGCCCGAGCGCTTCATGGTGGATGCCGATACGGCCCTGGTGCGGGTGGTGCTGGGCAACCTGATCCGCAATGCCTACAGCTATACCGACGAGGGACATATCGGGATCAGCCTGGAGGACAGGGATTTCATCATCAGTGACACCGGGCGCGGCATCGATCAGGAATTGTTCCGCAACCTGTTCGAACCGCACATGCCCGGCGCCAGCGGCAGCGGCATAGGTTTGTCGCTGGTGAAGCGCATCTGCCTGCGTTATCGCTGGCAACTGGCGGTGGAAAGCACCGGCGCCAGCGGCACCCTCATCCGGCTGCGCTTCGCCGCCAGTCCCGCTCTTCACGAATCCTTCACATCTTCTTGACGGCCGTTTCACGGCGCTCCGGGTACGCTACGGCCCAGTCCGAGTGCAACCCCCATGGAGCCCCGTCATGTCCGCTCTACGTCCGTATTCCCCGATGTTCCGTCGCGTCAATTCAATGCCGGGCCTGGCCCTGGCCGCCATAGCGATCCTGATCCCCTTCACCGCGCTGCTGTCGCACCGCCTCGACGGCCTGGCGCTGATTGCCCTGCCGCTGGCCCTGATCGCCGCCCGCATGGAACGTGACGCAAGGGCGCAACGTGGATAGGTGTCCGCTCTGGGTAATCCAGCTATTCCCGTTCCTGCGCTGGTGGCCGCGGGTCAACAACCGCACTCTGCGCACAGATTTCCTGGCGGGTCTCACCGGCGCCATCGTGGTATTGCCGCAGGGCGTGGCCTTCGCCACCATTGCCGGCATGCCGCCGGAATACGGCCTGTATGCGGGCATGATCCCGGCCATCATCGCCGCCCTGTACGGCTCGTCCTGGCATCTGGTGTCCGGGCCGACCACCGCCGCGTCGGTGGTGCTGTTCTCCTCCCTGTCGGTATATGCCGAACCCGGCAGTGCCGATTACGTCGCCCTGGCGCTGACGCTGACCTTTATGGTGGGCGTGATAGAGATCGTCCTCGGCGCCGTCCGTCTCGGCACCCTGGTCAACTTCATTTCCCATTCGGTGGTGGTCGGCTTCACCGCCGGCGCGGCGGTGCTGATCATCGCCAAGCAGCTGAAGAATTTCTTCGGCGTTGAAATACCGCGCGGCGGCAACCTGCCGGAGATCCTGCATCATTTCGTCCAGCAGATTCCGAACATCAACCCCTACGTCACCGGCGTGGCGTTGCTCACCCTGCTGAGCGGCATCGCGGTGAAGCGCTGGCTGCCGCGCCTGCCCTATATGATCGTCGCCATGCTGGTCGGCAGCGTCGCCGCGCTGCTGCTCAACAACGGCGTGGGCAGCGAGGTGACCGGCATCGTTACCATCGGCGCCCTGCCGGCCTCGCTGCCGCCGCTGTCGGGGCCGGGCCTGACGCTGGAAAACCTGCAACGCCTCGCGCCCACCGCGCTGGCGGTGACGCTGTTTGCCCTCACCGAGGCCGTGTCCATCGGCCGTGCCCTGGCGACGCGCTCGGGACAGCATATCGACGGCAACCAGGAGTTCATCGGCCAGGGCCTGTCCAACATCGCCGGCAGCTTCTTTTCCGGTTACGTGGCCACCGGCTCGTTCAACCGCAGTGGCCTCAACTTCCAGGCCGGTGCCGTGACGCCGCTGGCCGCGGTATTCGCCGGCGGCCTGCTGATGGGCATCGTGTTGCTGGTGGCGCCACTCGCCGCCTACCTGCCCAATGCGGCCATGGCCGGCGTGCTGTTCCTGGTGGCGTGGGGACTCATCGACTTCAAGAACATCGCCCACATCTTCCACAGCTCCCGTGCCGAGACCTCCATCCTCGCCACCACCCTGCTGGCGGCGCTGTTCCTGGAACTGGAGTTCTCCATCTTCCTCGGCGTGATGCTGTCGCTGATGCTGTACCTGAACCGCACCTCCCGTCCCACGGTGGTGTCGCTCACCCCGTCGGGTGAAGAGCGCCGCCTCAGCCACATGGACGCGCAGGCACAGCCCTGTCCGCAGCTGGGCATCGTGCGCGTAGACGGCTCGCTGTTCTTCGGTGCCGTGTCCCACGTGCAGGAATCCCTGCGCAAGCAGGCCGAACGCAATCCGGAGCAGCGTCACGTGCTGCTGGTGGCGGCAGGGATCAACTTCGTGGACCTGGCGGGGGCGGAAATGCTGGAGCGTGAGGCCAAGAGCCTGCGTGCCGCCGGCGGAGATCTTTATCTGTGCAATGTGAAGCCCCGGGTGGAGGAATCGCTGCGCCGTACCGGCATGCTGGCCTACCTGGGCGAGGACCACCTGTACGCCACCAAGAAACAGGCCATTGCGTCCATCGTTGCCACCCTCAACCAGGATCGCTGCGCCCACTGCACCGTGCGCTCGTTCATGGAGTGCCGCCGCACGCCCCACACGGATCACCCGCACGATCTTCCCTTTCCACGCCTGGTAGACGCCGCCGCCCTGCGCTGACGCCGGGGCGTATTTGTCTGCGGCGGCCGAAGGGCCGCCGCATCCTTTTAGGGACCTGACCCACTCCTGCAATCTTGTCGCGCTACCCTGGGACAGCCATGCCGCCAGGGAGGTCCGACATGAATGCACGCTTGATGCAACTCTACAACAAGGTGATCTGCGCCGCGTTCAGCGTGATGCTGCTGTTTCTCGCGCTGGGCATAGTAATAGGCGTGGCACGCCTGTTTCTCAATCTGGGCGAGCTGCTGCAGAACGCTGACATCGCCCGTCATTACGTACGCATCATCTCCGAGGTGCTGACGCTGTTCATACTGATCGAGCTGTCCCGCTCCCTGGTCGACTATTTCAGCGAACACCGACTGCGCATGACGTTCATCGTCGATGCCTCGATTGTGTTCGTGTTGCGCGAGATCATGATCAAACTGTTTGAGCACCATCTGGACGCCAGCGACATCTATGCCTTCAGCGCCCTGTTGCTTGTGCTGGGTTGCCTGCGCATCGGGTCGATACTGGTATTCCAGCGCGAAAAGCGGATGCTTGCCGCCACGGAACCAGTCGCGGCGGGCTCCGTGGCGTCCGATGGCGTTCAGTGACGCGCTTCAGGCGGATTGGGCAGAATCATGAATCGCATCATGGCATCTCCTGCGCTGGGTCGGGCATCACAGGCCCATGTCGCTGTGTATGAGCTCGGCCTCCAGGTTGTCGAGCAGATCGCGTGTGCCGCGCTCGCGTGAGACGCGGGAGTCGGCGCCGTCGAGAAATACATCCTGCTCCGTGAAGATCAGGCGCGTGCCACGGCCTTCCGGCCTGAACTCCACGGTGGACATCGATACGGATATCCGCTGCTCGTTCAGATACATGTCGTAGGTGTACACGATGCGTTCGTTGGGTACGATGTCCTCGATGCGCGCATCGTAGGTGTGTTGCGGTCCCCCGGACGGACCTCCAGCGCTGTGTTCGTGGCCGCCGATGCGGAAGTCTAGTTCATAGGCTGACTGGCTCCATTCAACCGGACCGTGAAACCAGCGTTCCTTGATGGCGGGATCGGCCCAGGCCCTGAAGGCCTGGGCCGGCGCCACCGGCAATGTGCGTTCGATGGTAAATGTGGCGTGGTCGGCGCTGTGTATGCTCATGGCCGCCTCCATCAATCTGGGGCGTGGGATTTTGGTGCAGGACAAAGGCATATTGCATGCCGGCGCCGGTTGCGATGCGGGCGCCTCAAATAAGAGTAGACCGGAATCTGCGGCCGGACGCGGTGCGGCGGCTGTGCAGGCCGTAGTACTACGACGAAACGTGTTACTACCGGCGCGTTATGCATACACACAATGAAGCGCTGTGCGGAGCGGTACGCGGTGAAAGTATGTATTCCGTCACAGCTTCGGACATTGGCATGGCCGCATCGGAACCCGCCACGGTGTGTTGTGTCGAACGTCAGGTATTCACCAAGGACCGATCATCATGAACACAGACATAAAGGAAAGCCGTATGCCAGCCACCGCAGATGTTGCCGATACCGCGCCCACCGCACGCCTGCGCGCGCTGCTGGCGATATTCTTCTCATTGTTGTTCATGGCATTGTCCATAGCCTTCGCCACGCTGTCAGTGCGGGAGTTTGCCGGCGCCGTCAGCAGCGTCGGCGGAATGACCAGCGGACTGATCGCCTCCATCAACGCGGCGGTGATATCGCTGGCGGCCTTTGAGCTTGGCCTCAACGTCGGCAAGGAATACGTACAGGAGAACGACGAGGACATTTTCGCCGCCGTGCGCCGCTCGGTGGCCCGCTTCGTCGGCGTGGTGTGCATAGCCCTGGTGCTGGAGGGGTTGATCATGGTTATCAAATACAGCCAGCTGGAACTGGCCGGCAATCTCGGCTATCCCGTGGCGATCATCGGCGCCGCCAGCATGCTGTTGATAGCCCTGGGGTTGTTTCTGTTTTTGACCCGCCCTGAAATTTCCGCTCACGCGGTCGGTGAAATGCCTACGCGCAGGTCCAGGGATGATGGCAATCACGCCTCACAATTCGCATGAGCGGCCACTACAGGCGTATGTTGCGCGGTTCCGTCCCCGCCGGCATGCCGGGCATAAGGATGCCGCAACATGCGGGCAGGACGTAACGGGGATGTCTGTTACCAGCTCTTGTAGGGCAGGAACTTGCCGTTCATGGTTACTACTACGCGATCGCCGGCCGGATTTTTCTCCTTGTCGATGTGCATGGAAAAGTCGATGGCGCTCATGATGCCGTCGCCGAATTTCTCGTGGATCAACTCTTTGATGGTCTCACCGTAGACCCCGACGATTTCATACCAGCGGTAGATGACCGGATCGGTGGGTACGGCCTTGTCCCAGCTCTTGTGCGGAAACTGCTGCAGCGCGACAGAAACCTCGCCCGGGAGGCCCAGTACCGCGCACACCTTGTCGGCAATCTCCGGCTTGAGGCTGTTCATGCCGAGGCAGGCGGATGTAAGGAATACCGGCGCCAGGCCCACTCTGGCGGCGATGTCTTCCCAGCCGAGGCCGGACTGGGTCTTGGCCATGATGATGGCTTCGGTCATTGCAATCTTGTTCATTACTTTTCTCCTGAGTGCATGTGGGGGAATAGCCGTCAGTTTGCCGTTACCCGGCAGCCTGCCTGTAACTGATCGTGGGCGCAGTCTCCGCAGCGGTGCCCGGATCGACCACCGCGGGATGGGTGCTGTCCACGGCGTCGAAATCCTGGCGCTGTGCCGAACCGGACAGCTCCTTCGAGCGGTTCACCAGGAAGTCCACCAGATGGTTGCGGATCTTGTAATAGGCCGGGTGGTGGATGATGCCGGTGCGGCTGCGCGGGCGCGGAATGGATACCTGCACCGATTCGGCCACCCGCGCCTGCGGGCCGTTGGTCATCAGCAGGATGCGATCGGAGAGCAGGATTGCCTCGTCCACGTCGTGGGTGATCATGAATACGGTTTGGTGGGTCTCTTCCCATATCTTGATCAGCTCCTCCTGGATCATGCCGCGGGTCAGGGCATCCAGCGCGCCGAACGGCTCGTCCATCAGCAGCAGTTGCGGCTGGGTGGCGAAGGCACGGGCGATGCTGACGCGCTGGCGCATGCCGCCGGAGAGCTGCGACGGTTTGCGCTGCTCGACGCCCTTGAGGCCGACCAGTTCAAGAAACTTCATGCTGTGCTCCACCACCTGGTCCCTGCTCCAGCTGGGCCAGCGCGCCTGCACGGCGAAGGTGATGTTCTTCAGCGTGCTGCGCCAGGGCAGCAGGCTGTAGTTCTGGAACACCACGCCGCGTTCCAGGCTGGGTCCCGACACCTCCTTGCCGTTCATGATCACCACGCCGTCGCTGGCCTCGTCGAGGCCAGCGAGGATGTTTAGGATGGTGGACTTGCCGCAGCCGGAATGACCGATGATGCACACGAACTCGCCCTTGTTGATGCCGAAGTTGGCGTTTTCGAACACGGTCAGTGCTTGCGCGCCGCCTGGCGACGGGTAGCGTTTGGCGAGGCCCTGGACTTCGACGAAATGACTGCTCATGGCGGGGCTCCTATTCTTCGTACTCGACCAGGCGGCTGATGCTGCCCAGTGCGATGTCGAGCAACATGCCGACCATGCCGATCATCACGATGGAGAAGATGACGCTGGCCAGATCGAGGTTGTTCCATTCGTTCCACACGTAATAACCGATGCCGGTGCCGCCGACGAGCATCTCGGCGGCGACGATCACCAGCCAGGCGATGCCGATGGAGATGCGCATGCCGGTGAGGATGGTGGGCGCGGCGGCGGGCAGGATCACCTGGAAGGCGGTCTGCAACGGGCCCAGTTCATGGGTCCGCGCCACGTTCACCCAGTCCTGGCGCACGTTGGCCACACCGAAGGCGGTGTTGATCAGCATCGGCCAGATGGAACAGATGAAGATGACGAAGATCGCCGAGGTCTCCGAGTCCTTGATGATGAACAGGGCGAGCGGCATCCAGGCCAGCGGCGAGATTGGCCTCAATACTTGGATGAACGGATTCAGCGCCTTGTGCATCAGCGGCGACATGCCGACCAGGAAACCGATGGGCAGGGCGATCAGTGCGGCGAGGAAGAAACCGGTCAGCACACGGTAGAGCGAATAACCCAGCTGGATGCCGATGCCCTTGTCGTTGGGACCGGCGTCGTAGAAGGGATTGCCCAGCTCTGCCATGGCCAGCCGGATCACGTCGGATGGCGGGGGGACGCGCGCCTCCTGCGAGGCGCCGCCCATCAACAGCTCGTACTCGGACAGGGGGGCTTTGTCCTTGACGGCGCTGTTGAGCCCTTCCCAGACTCCGAGAAAGAGCGTCAACAGCACCAGGGATACCACCGCTGCCCTGAATGACAGGGACTTGTGCATCATGTCCTCCGGATGGCAAAGCTCTGGACGTATTCTTCAGGCCTGGTGTAGTCGAACTCCTTGCCCATGATGGTGTAGTTGCGGTAGGTCTTGGCCGGCGGCTCGTAACCCAGCTCCTTCATGATCTTGGCGGTGTCGGCGGCCAGATAGACCTCCTCGGCGATCTGCCTGTAGTTCACATCACCCTTGATGTAGCCCCAGCGCTTCATCTGGGTGAGTATCCACACGCCCATCGAGTGCCAGGGGAAGGGATCGAAGTCGATGCGGTTGGGCACGTTCTGCACGCCGCCCAGGCCATCGGCATAGCGCCCGGTGAGCACCTGCTGGATCACCGGCACGGGCTGGTTGAGATAGTTCTTCGGCGCGATGGCCTCGGCGATCTCCATGCGGTTCTCCGGCTTGGCGGAGTAGTGCGTCGCATCGATGATGGCGCGCAGCAGGGCGCCGTAGGTGTTGGGGTTCTGCACCGCGAATTCCTTGGAACAGGCGAAGGCGCAGCAGGGATGGCCTTCCCAGATGTCCTTGGTCAGGGTGTGTATGAAGCCCACCTTTTCCCACACCGCGCGCTGGTTAAACGGATCGGGCGAGAGGTAGCCGTCGAGGTTGCCGGCGCGCAGGTTGGCCACCATCTCCGGCGGCGGCACCACGCGGATCTGGATGTCCTTGTCCGGATCGAGGCCGTGTTCCGCCACGTAATAGCGCAGCAGGAAGTTGTGCATGGAATATTCGAACGGCACGCCGAACTTGAAGCCCTTCCACTGTTTCGGATCGCGCTTGTCCTTGTGATCCACGTGCAGCACGATGGCCTGGCCGTTGATGTTTTCCACTGCCGGCATGATGAACGGCTTGGCGGTGGAGCCGGCGCCCATGCTCATCGCCAGCGGCATCGGGGTCAGCATGTGTGCGGCGTCATATTCGTTGGACAGCGACTTGTCGCGCGCCACCGCCCAGCCAGCGGTCTTGATCACATTCACGTCCAGGCCGTACTTGGCATAGAAGCCCATCGGGTGCGCCATGATGATCGGCGTGGCGCAGGTGATTGGGACAAAGCCCACATCGAGCTTGCTCTTCTCCAGCTTGCCCATGCTGTCCTTCAGCGCGGCCTTGGCCGCATCCATCGGGAAGATGGAGCCGAGCAGGGCGGCAGCGGTGCCGGAGCCGAGCAGGCCGAGGAAGGAGCGGCGGCTCATCTCGCTGTGGCCGAACACCGAGCGCACCACGGCGCTTTCGATGGCGCGGTCCATCATCTCGTCGGCGGAGGCGAAGGATTCGTTCTCGCCGCCATGAAGCGGCGAGGAGGCCTGCGGCGCGGCGGAATCGAACACTGCCCGCTCCAACGTTGCCTGGTGCTGGCCAGCGCTCAGGCCATCGTCCGCGGGATTGTGCCGGGCGGTCTTGCACAGGGGGCAGTCGCAGCTGGCCTCGTGCCGCAGGCTGATCGCGGGATTGAAGGGATCGTTCAGACTTTTGTAGGTCATTGCTTGTGTCTCCATTGTGTCAAAACAGCGCATCGCAGCCGGTCGTGCACTGCTGCAGTGCATGGCCGGCCGTGATGACGACGTAGCCTGAGCTTGCGACTGCAGCGGTGCCGGGCACCCGCAGTACACAGAGCACGAGCTGTGCCATTCGGAATAGAGAACGGTAAGTCGTTGAAATTGCGGCAAAGGCGCGGGCAGGGGCGCGACATCCGGGCTACGGGGATTCGTAGTCCTGCGAAAATTCGTAGCGGCGATTACGAGACTTCGTAGTGTTGGCATCGAACTTGTAATACCCGGTACGGGCCATCACCGGAGTCCCTGCCGTGTCAGCACAACTCGACGCCATGTTCAATCAGCTCAGCGAGGCGATCCTGCTCATCGATCCGTATGGGGACCGCATCGTCGAGGCCAATCCCGAGGCGCAGGATCTGCTGGGCTATACCGCGCTGGAGCTGCACGGGCTGCGCGCCAGTCAGGTGTTCCTGCCGGATATTGCCGGAATGATTGCCTTCACCCAGGCCGTGCTGCACAAGGGGCGGTGCTGGAACAACGAACTGCATGTGCAGACCGAGCAGGGGGAACGGGTGCGGGTGGAGATATCCGCCAGCGTGATGGATGAGCAGGAACAGAATCTGCTGATATGTACCCTGCGCAACTATGATCGGCTGGAGGAGTTGCGCCGCATCACCGAGGCGAACTCGCTGCACCGCGCCGGACTGGAGCGCTGGAAGAGCATCGAATCGGTGTTCAGCGAATTCGAGCGGCAAAACCAGCTGATACTCAATGCCGCAGGCGAGGGTATCTATGGCGTCGATACCGAGGGCAACACCACCTTCGTCAACCCCGCCGCCGAGCGCATGCTGGGCTGGCGTGCCGATGATCTCATCGGCCGGAACATACACAAGATGATCCACCACAGCCATGCTGATGGTTGCCAGTATCCGGCGCATGAGTGTCACATTTTCGCGGCCTTCCGCGACGGCGAGGTACGCCATGTGGACGACGAGGTGTTCTGGCGCAAGGACCGCCGGGCGATCCCGGTGGAATACACCAGCACTCCAATTTTGGAAGGCAGGCGGCTGGTTGGTGCGGTGGTGCTGTTTCGCGACATCAGCGAACGCAAGCAGGCAGAGGAGAAGCTGCGCGAGGCGCTGGAAGAGGTGCGGACGCTGAAGCAGAAGCTGGAACTGGAGAACGCCTACCTGCAGGAGGAGTACCTGAGCCAGCACAACTACAAGGAGATCGTCGGCCGCAGCGCGGCAATCAATCAGGTGGTGCAGCAGATTGCGCTGGTGGCGCCCACCGGTGCCGCGGTGCTCATTACCGGGGAATCCGGCACCGGCAAGGAGCTGATTGCCCGTGCCATCCACGAGAGCAGCGATCGCCACGATCGGCCGATGATTCGCGTCAACTGCGCCTCGATCCCGCGCGAGCTTTTCGAGAGCGAGTTTTTCGGCCACATCAAGGGCGCATTCACCGGCGCGGTCGGCGACCGTGCCGGTCGCTTCGAGCTGGCCGATGGCGGCACTTTGTTTCTGGATGAGATCGGTGAGATTCCGCTGGAGCTTCAGGGTAAGTTGCTGCGGGTGCTGCAGGAGCAGCAGTTCGAGCGGGTGGGCGAATCGGTGACGCGCCGGGTAGATGTGCGCATCATCGCCGCCACCAATCGCGATCTGAAACAGGAGGTGGAAGCACGGTGCTTCCGTGAGGATCTGTACTTCCGCCTCAACGTATTTCCCATCGTCTCCATTCCCCTGCGCGAGCGGCTGGAAGACATTCCCATCCTGGCGGCCCATTTCCTCAAGCTTGCCTGCCACAAATTCGGTAAGCCCGGGATGCAGCTCACGCGCGGCGATATCGAGCGCATGGCGGCCTATCACTGGCCCGGCAATATCCGCGAACTGATAAATGTCATCGAGCGCGCGGTGATTCTCTCCCAGGAAGGGCGCCTGCATCTCGATTTCAGCAGTGGCGAACGTCCGCCAGCCGCGGCGCTGGCGCGGCTCGGCCGCCTGGGGCAGGGCATACACACCGAGGCCGAACTCCGGCGGCAGGAGGTCGCCAACCTCACCGCCGCGCTGGAACAGTGCAACGGCAAGATCTTCGGTGCCGACGGTGCCGCGCACCTGCTGTCTATCAAGCCGACCACCCTGGCCTCACGCCTCAAGAAGCTGGGGATCAATCGGCATCACTTCGTTTCTGGCTGAGTGCTGCGCACGCATCGTCCGGGGCAAATGCGGCATAATGCGCCCATAGTCCGGAGATTCGAATGACCATCGAAGAGATTTTGCATGCGCGCAGCGGCTTCTGCTGCCTGCCCTGTGTCGCCAGCGATTACTTCACAGCATGTGCGGCTTCGCCCTGCTCCAACGTCGAGGGGCCGCCGCTCGTCACTGTGGCGAAGTTTGTGACGAAGTCGGCTTAGGCTCGTCCGCATCCCATTCTCTTGGCCCTGCTCTGGCACAAACAGGACGGCGCGACCCGCTACGAGGTACGCAGCGCCGGCAATTCCCGCCGCCTGTATACCAACGGTGTATTCCACAGCCAGTACAACCCGACGCAGCCGGTGACCGGCAGTATCTGGGATCTGCTTACGCTGCCGGCCTTCTTCCGGCCGCAGTCGGTGCGGCGGGTCCTGTTGCTGGGTGTGGGCGGCGGGGCGGTGATCCGCCAGCTGAACCATTTCCTCTCGCCCCCGGCCATCGTCGGCGTGGAGTTGAATCCCATTCATTTGCGCGTGGCCCGGCGCTGGTTCGGCGTGGCTGCGCCAAATGTGACGCTGCACCAGGCCGATGCCCTGCAATGGGTGGAGTCGTACCGGGGAGAGCCCTTCGACCTGATCGTCGACGACCTGTTCGGCCATCGCGACGGCGAGCCGGTGCGGGCGGTGGCGGCGGACGGGCGCTGGTTCCGCAAGCTGGACCGGCTGCTCGCCCCCGAGGGCCTGCTGGTGTTCAACTTCGCCTCCCCCGGGGAGCTGCGGGCCAGCGGCTGGTTCCGCGACCCGCGCCTGCAACGTCGCTATCCGGCCGTCTTCCGCCTCACCGCGCCGCAGTACGAAAACGCCGTCGGCGCCTTTCTGCGCCTGCCCGCCACCTCCGCCCGGCTGCGCCGCGAGCTGGCGGCCTTTCCCGCCCTCGATCCGGCACGCCGCAGCTGCCGCCTCAATTACCGCATCCGCCGCCTCTCCGCGGGGTGAAGAATTGGCGGTTTTGCCCCGCCGGGGCAATTATGAGAACCAAGTATTGTATTTTTTAATACTTAGTATTGGTTTCTCGATGAGTCAGGTACAATGCCCCCCATTTTTGCGGTTTCCCGTCTTTGTTTCAGCTAACTGACTGAGAGATATAGAAATTCATATGAATTCCAAGGATATGACAGCGCGCCTGGACCCGGACCGGTTCGGCAAGGGCACCGGCGCTTCCCGTTCCCGCCGTCCCGTTTACATGGATTTCCTGCCCCCCTGCAACAACGCTTGCCCCGCCGGCGAGGACATCCAGGCCTGGCTGGCCCTGGCCCAGGCCGGACGCTATGAAGAGGCCTGGCAGACCCTGATCGAGAACAATCCCTTCCCGGCCATCCATGGCCGTGTCTGCTATCACCCCTGCGAAACCTCCTGCAACCGCGCCTACACCGACCAGGAAGTGAGCATTCACGCCGTCGAGCGCTTTCTGGGCGATCTGGCGATGGAGAAGGGCTGGAAGCCGCAGTACACGCCGCGTCCGGGCGGCAAGCGCGTACTGGTCATCGGCGGTGGCCCCAGCGGCCTGTCCGCCGCCTACCACCTGACCCGCCTGGGCCATACGGTCGAGATCTATGAGGCCGGTCCGGTGGCCGGCGGCATGATCCACTTCGGCATCCCGGCCTACCGCATGCCGCGTGCCGAGCTGGAGGCCGAGATCAAGCGCGTCGAGGACATGGGCGTGAAGATCCGCCTCAATTACCGTGTCGACGACGTGCTGGGCGAGAAGAGCGCGGGCAATTTCGACGCAGTGTTCGTGGCGGTGGGCGCCCACCTGTCCAAGAAGATCGACATCCCGGCGCGCGATGCGCGCGGCATGATGGACGCGGTCAGCTTCCTCAAGAGCGTGGAGAACGGCGAGAAGGTTACCCTCGGCCGTCGTGTCGCCATTTACGGCGGCGGCAATACCGCCATGGACGCCGCCCGCGTCGCCAAGCGCATGGGCGTGGACGAGGCGATGATCATCTACCGCCGCGACCGCGCCAACATGGCGGCCCACGACTTCGAGGCCGACGAGGCGCTGGAAGAGGGCGTCAAGTTCAACTGGATGCGCTCCATCAAGGAGATCGACGGTTCCACCATCGAGGTGGAGATCATGGAGCTGGACGACAAGGGCCGTCCCCGTCCCACCGGCCGCTTCGAGAAGCTGGAGGCAGACTCCCTGATTCTGGCGGTGGGACAGGAGACCGATACCGGCTTCCTCGGCCGCGTGTCCGGCATCGAGTTCCGCGCCGACGGCACGGTGATCGTCAACGAACAGATGATGACCGGCGCCAGCGGCATCTTCGCCGGCGGCGACATGGTGCCGTCGGAGCGCTCGGTGACCATCGCCACCGGCCACGGCAAGAAGGCGGCGCGCCATATCGACGCCTGGCTGCGCGGCGAGACCTACCAGCCGCGCCCCAAGCATCCCATCGTCCACCACGAACAGCTGCAGCTGTGGTACCGCACCAGCGCACCGCAGGTGGAACAGCCCCATCTGCCGCTGGCGCAACGCCTCGGCGGTTTCGAGGAAATCCTCAAGGGCATCAGTGAACACGACGCGGTGTACGAGGCCAAGCGTTGCCTCTCCTGCGGCAACTGCTTCGAGTGCGACGGCTGCTACGGCTCCTGTCCCGAGGACGCCATCATCAAGCTCGGTCCGGGCAAGAAGTACCGCTACGACTACAGCCTGTGCACCGGCTGCGGCACCTGTGCCGAACAGTGCCCGTGCCATGCCATCGAGATGGTCGTCGAGACCGCAGCCGCCAAGTAAGCGAGAACAGAATGAGCGAACAGAACCAGACCAAAAAGGTCACCGTCGACGGCGGCCACGCCGTCGCCCATATTGCCTACCGCGTAAGCGAAATCTGCTCCATCTATCCGATCACGCCGTCGTCGGACATGTCTGAGCTGTCCGACCTGTGGGCGACCCAGGGCGTGAAGAACATCTGGGGCCAGGTGCCGCAGGTCATCGAGATGCAGAGCGAAGGCGGCGCCGCCGGTACCGCGCACGGCGCCTTGCAGACCGGCGCGCTGACCACCACCTTCACCGCCTCCCAGGGCCTGCTGCTGATGCTGCCCAATATGTACAAGATCGCCGGCGAGCTGACCTCGACGGTGTTCCATGTGGCGGCGCGTTCCATCGCCGCGCAGGCGCTGTCCATATTCGGCGACCATCAGGACGTGATGGCCGCGCGCATGACCGGCTTCGCCATGCTGGCCTCGTGCTCGGTGCAGGAGGCGCACGACGCCGCCCTGATCACCCATGCCGCCACCCTCAAGGCGCGCGTGCCCTTCATCAATTTCTTCGATGGTTTCCGTACCTCGCACGAGATCAACAAAATCAGCCTGATCCCCGATGAGCAGATCCGGGCGATGATCAACGACGAGCTGGTATTCGAGCATCGCCGCCGCGCCCTCAATCCGGACAACCCGTTCATTCGCGGCACGGCACAGAATCCGGACGTGTATTTCCAGGGCCGTGAAAGCTCCAACCCGTATTACGCCCAGGTGCCCGCCATCGTGCAGGAGACCATGGACCAGCTGGCTGCACTGACCGGCCGCCGCTATCACCTGTTCGACTACCATGGTGCCGCCGATGCGACCGATGTCGTGGTGATGATGGGCTCCGGCGCGCAGACGGTGGAAGAGACCATCGATCGGCTGAATGCCGAGGGACGCAAGCTGGGCGTGATCACCGTGCGCCTGTTCCGTCCGTTCAGCGCCGCGCATCTCATCGCCGCGCTGCCCAAGACCTGCAAGCGCATCGCCGTGCTCGATCGCACCAAGGAGCCGGGCAGTGCCGGCGAGCCGCTGTACCAGGACGTGGTCACCGGGCTGGCCGAGGCCTACGGCAACGATCAGCTGGCGGTCATGCCCCGGGTGATCGGCGGCCGTTACGGCCTGTCTTCCAAGGAATTCACCCCGGCTATGGTCAAGGGCGTGTTCGATCATCTGGCCGGCGACAAGCCGAAGAACCACTTCACCGTCGGTATCAACGACGACGTCAGCCACACCTCCATCGGTTATGACGAGTCCTTCGACATCGAACCGGCCAACGTCACCCGCGCCATGTTCTTCGGCCTCGGTTCCGACGGCACCGTCTCCGCCAACAAGAACTCCATCAAGATCATCGGCGAAAGCACCGACCTCTATTGCCAGGGCTATTTCGTCTATGACTCCAAGAAAGCGGGTTCGCAGACCACCTCGCACCTGCGCTTCGGTCCCGATCCGATACGCGCGCCCTACCTGATCACCTCCGCCAATTTCATCGCCTGCCACAAGACCAACTTCATCAACCAGGTGGAGATGCTCAACAACGCGGCGATGGGCGCGGTATTCCTGCTCAACAGCCCGGTGGCGGCGGGTCAGGTATGGGATACGCTGCCGGCACCGGTGCAGCAGACCATCATCGACAAGCAGCTCAAGTTCTACGTCATCGACGCCACCACCGTGGCGCGCGAGGCGGGGATGGGGCGGCGCATCAACACCATCATGCAGACCTGCTTCTTCGCCCTGTCCGGCGTGCTGCCGCGCGATGAGGCCATCGACAAGATCAAGAAGGCCATCGAGAAGACCTACGCCCGCAAGGGTGCCGAGGTGGTGCAGCTCAACTTCAAGGCCGTCGACGCATCGCTCGATCACCTGCACCAGGTCAAGGTGCCGGGCAAGGTGACCTCGCACAGCGCCATGAAGCCGGTGGTGTCGCTCAACGCGCCGCAGTTCGTGCAGCAGGTGACCGCGCCGATGCTGGCCGGTCACGGCGACAGCCTGCCGGTGTCCATGATTCCGGTGGACGGAACCTATCCCAGCGGTTCCGCGCGCTGGGAAAAGCGCAACATTGCCGACTTCATTCCCAAGTGGGAACCGGGCGTGTGCATCCAGTGCGGCAACTGCTCCTTCGTCTGCCCGCACAGCGTCATCCGCGCGCGTTTCTATCACGAGGATACGTTGCAGAATGCGCCGGCCAGCTTCGAGTCGGCCCCGGTGACCGCGCGCGGTTTCCCCGAGGCGCGCTACACGCTGCAAATCTACCTGGAAGACTGCACCGGTTGCGGCCTCTGCGTCGAAGCCTGCCCGGCCTACGATCAGAACGATCAGTCGCGCAAGGCCATCAACATGACCGAAAAGGCGCCGCTGCTGGAAGACGGCCGCCGCAACGTCGAGTTCTTCGACACCATACCGGTCAACCGCCGTTCCACCGTCAACTTCGCCTCGGTGCGCGGTGCGCAGTTCCTCGAACCGCTGTTCGAGTTCTCCGGCGCCTGTGCCGGCTGCGGCGAGACGCCCTATGTGCGTCTGCTCACCCAGCTGTTCGGTCCGCGCCTGCTGGTGGCCAACGCCACCGGCTGCTCGTCCATTTACGGCGGCAACCTGCCGGCGACGCCCTGGTCGGTGAACAAGGAGGGCCGCGGCCCGGCCTGGTCCAATTCGCTGTTCGAGGACAACGCCGAGTTCGGCCTCGGCATGCGCGTCGCCGCCGACCAGCACACCGCCTTGGCCAAGGACCTGCTGTTGCAGATGACTGATCATTTCGATCAGGCCTTCATCGATTCGCTCATCGACACCAGCCAGGAGATCGGCACGCAGATGAGCCGGCAGCGCGATAGGGTGCAGGAGCTGAAACGCCGCCTGCGCGACATCGACGATCCGCGTGCCCGCTCGTTGCTCACCGTGGCCGATCACCTGGTGCGCCGCTCGGTGTGGCTGGTGGGCGGCGACGGCTGGGCCTACGACATCGGCTCCTCCGGCCTCGACCACGCCCTGGCTTCGGGCCGCAACATCAACGTGCTGGTGCTGGACACCGAGGTGTACTCCAACACCGGCGGTCAGGCGTCCAAGTCCACTCCCATCGCGGCCACGGCGAAATTTGCCGCCGCCGGCAAGGCGGTGACCAAGAAGGACCTGGCCTTGCAGGCCATCTCCTACGGCAACGTCTACGTGGCGCGTGTCGCCATGGGCGCCAATCCGCAGCAGACCCTGCAGGCCATGCGCGAGGCCGAGGCCTATCCGGGACCGTCGCTGATCCTGGCCTACAGCCCCTGCATCGCCCACGGCATCGATTTGCGCAACGGCCTGTCGCAGCAGGTGAAGGCGGTGGACTCCGGCTACTGGCCGCTGCTGCGCTACAACCCGCAGCTGCGTGCCGCCGGCAAGAAGCCGTTCATCCTCGACTCCACCCGGCCGACCCTCAGGCTGGAGGACTTCGCCTATAACGAACAGCGCTACAAGCTGTTGCAGAAGAGCAATCCGGAAGGCGCCAAGCGGCTGATGAAGCTGGCGCAGGAATCACTCGACCTGCGCTGGCAGACCTACGAGCACATGGCCAAGCAGGATCCGTCGGAGTTCCAGCCGGTGAGCCAGTAACAGTCAGGGAAGGGGAGCCCGCGTGCTGCGGGCTCCCCTCGCTTTTGGGACGGGGCTTGCCGCATGACGAGCTTTCGCGGCGACCACACATGCGGCACAATGCCGCGTACCTTGTCCCGAATGGGTGGGAGCCAGTCCATGAAGCGCGCATTACTGCTGTTTGTCATTTTTCTGCTGGTGTCCGGTTGCAGCAGGCGGGCGGATACGATGCGGGTGGAGCATGGCTGGATCGCGGAGATTCCGCCCATGCTGTCGGTGACGGCGGGCTGGCTGGAACTGCACAACGACGGCGACGCGCCGAAGTACCTGGTCGGCGCCTTCAGCCCCAATGCGGAGAGCATCGAAATCCATCGTTCGGTCATGGACGGCGACATGGCGCGCATGGTGTTTCAGCCCGAACTGGAAATCCCCTCGCACGGCAGTCTGGTGTTCAGCAAGGACACCGGCTATCACCTGATGCTGTACAAGAGCCGCGGCATGAAGGCCGGGGCGAAAATTCCCGTTACCCTCACCTTCAAGGACGGCTCGGCGCTCACCGTCGCCTTCACCGTCCTGGATCGCCGCACGCTGGAATAGAAGCCATCCCTGAATTCGAAACGCAAAAGCTGAACCACGGGGAGCACGGGGGACACAGGGACGAGCGTACCTTTCGGCTGCCCCGTAATCGGTGTTCCAAAACAGGTTCTAAATATGCGTTCTGAATTCCCAACCCGATACGGGGAGGCGCCATGGGAGCGGTGTCGCGGCGGGCACGGCCCGCCCTATGGCTGAACCACGGAGGTAGGGGGAGCCCCCGTGGTTAAATCTTTACGTTTTGGGTTTTTGAGATAGGTTCTAGTAAATGTCGTGCAGGCCGTGGTACAGGCCCAGCACCAGGCTGTCGCGGCTGGCGACGTTCTCCTTTTCGATGCAGTAACCGGGCACGGCTTCGAGGTCGAAGCGGTTGCTGCGGCGGATGTCCTCCGGGATGTGCGCCAGCATTGCCTGGCGAAACTGTTCCGCATCGGCGTCGGGCACGTAGCGCGAGGCGGTGTAGGTGTAGTGGTAGGTGTCGTCAAAGATGGAGAAGTTGAACTGTCCCACCGCTTCGACCGTGCCGCTGTGGGAGTACACCGCAGCCTTGCGCTCGAATTCCTCCGCCGGCACCCACAATCCCACCGAATAATCGCTGCACACGAAGCCGTGGCGCGTACGCATCATGTGTTCCCACAGGGAAAAGCATTCCAGCGCGACGAAGCGCACGCCGTTCTCGCCGCGGGGGCCTGAGACCTTGCAGCGAATCAGTTTCTGGAAACCGGTGGAGGCGTCGCCGGACGCGGAACCTTGCATGGTCATGATCACTCCTTGCGTGCCAGGCAACGACGGGTATTGCCTGCATTGGTGGTGTTGCGCACAGCCTAACATGAGTCCGGCGCGCCGGTCTTCGGGGTTCAAGATAGCGAACCCGGCGCGGAATACAAGACACACCCCGGGCGGGGTGGCGCGGATACCGCGGCTGCGTCATCATTGACGGCAGGAGCCGGACCGAGGTGAGCCATGAAGAACAGTCCCCTGGGCGAGTTGTTGCTGAGCACCGGACATGTCACCGCCGAGCAGCTGGAGGTGGCGCTGCATACGCAAAAGGCCCGCCCCGGCTATCTGGGCGAAATCCTGGTGGGACTTGATTTCGTCACCGCGGACGAAATCGCCCATGCCGTCGCCACCCAGCACAAGCTGCCCTATGTGGACCTGACCATCACGGTGCCGCAGAAGAAGGCGCTGGAGGCCCTGCCCAAAGATATCGCGCTGGACAACGGCGTGTTGCCCCTGCGCATCAAGCGCGGCGTGCTCACCGTGGTGACCCATGACCCCGCCGCCGCCGAACTGGCGGAGATGCTGCGCGACCTGTGCGGGCTGGAGATCAGTTTCGCCATCAGCGACAAGGCGCTCATCGCCCAGTCCATCGAACTGTATTATTTCGAGCTGGAGAATCCCCTGGAGAACCGTATCGCCACGCTGGTCGACGAGGCCGCCAACGAGCGCGACATCGACATCGAGGCCTTGCTCGACCTGCTGATCCAGAACGCCGTCAAGGATCGCGCCACCGACATCCATATCCGGCCCCAGGCACTGTCATCCCATGTGTTCTACCGCGTCGACGGTGTGCTGCACCATTACTTCTCCTTTCCTTCGCGCATCCACCGCAACGTGATTTCGCGCGTCAAGGTGTTGAGCGAGATAGACATCACGCGACAGCGTGTGCCGCAGGACGGCGGCTTCGCCTTCAACTATCTGCGCACCGCCTACGATATCCGCGTGGCCATCGTGCCGACCTCTTTCGGCGAGAACATGGTGCTGCGCATCCTGCCCAAGACCGAAGCCCTGCACCGGCTGGAACGGCTCGGCTTCGAGGCGGCGCAGGTGGCGGTGCTGGAGCGCTGCCTGCGCAAGCAGTCGGGCATCATCCTCACCGTCGGACCCAGTGGCAGCGGCAAGACCACCACCCTGTATTCGACCCTGCGGCGCACCAACATCCTGCAACGCAACGTGGTCACGGTGGAGGACCCCATCGAATACCAGCTGTCTCTGGTACAGCAGACCAACGTCAACGAATCTGCCGGTTATACCTTCGCCGAGTCCCTGCAGCATCTGGTGCGGCAGGATGCCGACATCATCCTCATCGGCGAGGTGCGCAACCAGGAGACGGCCCTGGCGGTGGCGCGCAGCGCGCTGTCGGGGCATTTGATTCTGTCGACCATGACCGCCAACGACGCGCAGGGCGCCGTCGCCCGCCTGATGGATTTCGGCATCAAGTCCTACATGCTGTCGGCGACGCTGTTGGCGGTGCTGTACCAGCGCCTGGTACGCCGCCTGTGCGACAACTGCAAACGGCCGGTGAGCCTGCCGCGGGCGCAGCTGGGCGACTACGGCCTGGGGCCGGCGGACGGCGGGGCGGAGACCGTGACGGTGTACGAGGCCGTCGGTTGCGAGCACTGCCGCCAGAGCGGTTACCGCGGACGCGTGGCGGTGGCGGAGCTGCTGGAGATAGGCGAGGACATCCGCGAACTGCTCGACAAGGGGCGCATCGCGCTGGAGACCGGCGAGTTGCTGCGCCGGCAGGGCGCCGCCACCATCCGTGACGATGCCCGCGCCAAACTGTTGCAGGGGATTACCTCGCTGGAGGAGATCAGGCGCGTGTTCGCCTGAGCCGGTCGCGTCAGGACGTACTGCGCCCGATGGCCGCGGCAATCAGCTGCATCGCCGCAGCGTATTCGTCGCACATCAGGGCCAGGGTCACGCGGTCGCCCTGTTTCACCGCCTCCTCGGCGCTGGTGGCGATGCGCCAGATCTCTCCGGTGCCGAGATAACCGGCCACGCCGCGTATGGTGTGCAGCAGGGTGGCGGCCTCCTCGACCTCTCCCTGGGCCAGCAGTTCGCGCGCCCGGGCGCAATCGCCCTGGTGGTCGGCCACGAAGCGTCCCAGCAGCTCCAGCAGCTTGGTGTAGCTGCCGCCCAGATTGGCCAGGCCCTTGTCGAGATCGACGCCGGGGAGCGGCGGCGGCGGCGCGGATTCCGGCTCCGGCGCGGCGGCTGCCTGGCGGCAGGCGATGTGCGGTACCAGGGTCGCCAGGGTGTCGAGCAGCACGGCGGTGTCGATGGGTTTGGCGACGTGGCCGGCCATGCCCACCCGGCGCGCATGCTCCCGGTCGGCGGGCAGGGCGGAGGCGGTGACGGCAATGATGGGCAGGTTGACGAGGCCCAGCTCCTCGCGAATGACGCGTGTCGCCTCGTAGCCGTCCATGCGCGGCATGCGGATGTCCATCAGCACCGCGTGGAACGCCTCGCCCCGCTGGCGCAGTATGTCCACCGCATCGATGCCGTCGCCGGCCACCTCGACCCGCGCGCCGGCGCGGGTGAGGATGTTTTCCAGCACCGTCTGGTTGATCTCGTTGTCCTCCACCACCAGCACGTGCAGGCCGGGCAATTGCCGGCTGCCGGTCTGGGCCCGGCGGCTGTGCGATGCTTCCCCCTCGTTGATGCGCATCAGGGTCTCGAACAGGCTGGCCGGGGTGAACGGTTTGATCAGGGTGCCGTCGAGATCGTCCCACAGCGGATTGAGCGAGAGCCGGTCCACTTCGCCGGCGGGCGTCATCAGCACCACCAGCGGCAGGGAAACGTCCGGGTCGGCCTGGGCCTGGGCCAGCAGCGCCAGGCTGTCGCTGCCGGGCATGCGCCAGTCCAGCAGCATCACGTCGAGGTCCTGCTGCTCGGCGTCGAAGCAGCGCAAATGCTCCAGGGCCTCCTGCGCCGAGGCGCGTGCGGTCGCCTGCCAGTGAAAGGATTCGCAGGTGCGCGTGAGCACATCGCGCACCGCCTTGTTGTCGTCCACGATCAACACGCGCAGGCCGGGCAGCCGGCCCAGGGCAGGGGAGGGGACGCTGCCCGGCGGCGCCAGTTGGAAGTCGACGACGAAATGGAATTCGCTGCCCTGGCCCGGCACGCTGCCGAACACGATGTGCCCGCCCATCAGCGTGACCAGGCGGGCGCAGATGGCCAGGCCCAGGCCGGCGCCGCCGTAGCGGCGGCCGGAACCGTGTTCGGCCTGGGAAAAGGCCTCGAACAGATGCTGTTGCTGATCCGGCGCGATGCCGATGCCGGTATCGCGCACCGCGAACTCCAGGGTGGCCCGCTGCGGCGATTGCGCCAGCACTTGTATCGACACCACCACCTCGCCCGAGTCGGTGAACTTGACCGCGTTGCCGACCAGGTTGAGCAGCACCTGTTGCAGGCGCAGTGCGTCGCCGCTGAGGGCGGCCGGCACGTCGGCGCCGACCTCGAACAGTACCTCGATGTTCTTGTCCCTGGGCGGTGCCGCGATCACCGCGATGTCGTTGAGCATTTCATGCAGCGAGAACGGGGCGTGCTCCAGGCGCACCGCGCCGGCCTCGATGCGGGAGAAGTCCAGGATGTCGTTGAGGATGCGCAGCAGCAGTTGCGCCGACGACAGTATCTTTACCACGTATTCCTGTTCGCGCCGCGGCAGGGGGGCGTCCGACAGCAGGTGGGACAGGCCGATGATGCCGTTGAGCGGGGTGCGGATTTCATGGCTCATGTTGGCGAGGAACAGCGATTTGGCGCGGCTCGCCTGCTCCGCCGCCTCCTTGGCGTCGGCCAGGGCCAATTCGGCCTTTTTGCGCTCGGTGATGTTCTGGGTGGTGCCGAAGCCGCCCAGCAGCATGCCGTCCTCGTCGAACTCCAGCTCGGCGCGTTCGCGCACCCACCTCACTTCGCCGTCGGCGATCACCCGGTGTTCGATGTCATAGGGCGAACCGTGCAGGCCGGCCCGCCAGCTGCGATCCACATAGGCGCGGTCGTCGGGGTGGACCGCGGCGAGAAAGGTTTCATAGCTCAGCGGCGTGCCGATGGGGATGCCGAAGATGCGGTGGTTCTCGTCGGACCAGGTGAGCACGTTGCGGCGCACGTCCAGGCGCCAGCTGCCGATTTGCCCCACCGCCTGGGCGCGGTTCAGATCGTCCTCGCGCAGCATCAGTTCCGTGCGGGCGCGCTCCTTTTCGGTAACGTCGCGGCTGATGGCGAAGATGAAGGCATGGCCGTCCACCTTCTCTCCGGTGGCGCTGATTTCCACATCGATGCATTGGCCGTCCTTGCGCCGGTGCACGGTCTGGATCATGGCACTGGCGCCGATGACCGCAGTGAACTCTTCGAGCAGTTCCTGGCGCGATTTGCGCATGTCGATGTCGGCCACGTTGAGTTGCAGGACCTCGTCCCGCGTATAGCCCAGCATGCGGCAAAAGGCGTTGTTGGCGTCGAGGATGTTGCCCTGCACGTCCATGATGTGGATGCCGTCCATGGAGGTGTCCATCAGGATGGTGTTGCGCTGCATCAGCTTGACGGCTTCCCGTTGCAGCCGCTCGTGCTGCTCCATTTCATCCTGCAGGCTGACGTAGGCATTGCGCAGCTCGTCGGTGCGTCGTGTCACCTGGGTTTCCAGGGTTTCGTTCAGCAGCAGTATCTGCGACTCGCGCTGCGCCAGGCTGGTGAGCATGGCGTTGATGGCGCGGGTGAGGCTGCCGATCTCGCCGTTGCCCGCCGGCGGCATGCGGATGACGCTCTCGCCCGCAGTTATGCGATCGGCGGTGGCGGCGATCTGTTCCAGCGGCGCGAAGGTCCGGCGCAGGATCAGCATGAAGACGGCGCCGACAAGCAGCATGGCGACAAAGCCCAGGCCGATGTGCCGCAGCGGGATGGAGGGCATCTGCTGCAGGACCACAGCTTCGGGGATGTGATAGCCCAGCAGCAGGAAGCGCGCCGGATTTTCCGGGTCGTAATGAATGCGTCCCGCCGCCAGGTAACCGCCGCCCACGGGCGCGGGTCGCAGTGAACGGCTGGCGGGAACCCCCGAATTGAACAGCGTCCGCAGCGAGGGAAAGACGGCGGTGATGTTGCCGGCCTGTCCGGTCCCCGCGGTGTTCGGCGCCGGCGGATCGGGTTGCAGCAGGTAATAGCCGTCGCCGTCGGTGATATAGGTTTCCACGCCCGGCGGCAGCGCCGTCCTGGCGGCCTCCAGCAAATCGTCCATGGCCAGTTCGAGGGTGATGACGCCGAAGGTCTCGCCCGCCGCAAATACCGGCGTCGCGGCGCGGATCCGCAGCGCGCCGTCGCGCCGCGCCGGTGCGGTGACGTGGACCTGCCCCGGATCCAGGACGGCGGCGGTGGCGACCAGTTCCAGTTCGTCGGCCGCATCCAGGGGATAGGGCGCCATGGTTGCGATTCGATCGCCGTGCCGGTCGATACGCACTATTTCGTGCGGCCCGCCGCCCATGCCGATGTAGCGGATGCTCCGGTAGGCCGGGCGCGCATCGGCAAAGGCGGTGAATATCTGTTGCAGGCGCTGCTCCCATACGGCCGTGGAGTTGCCGGCGTAAGGGTCTTCCCCGCCGTTGCGGACGGCGCGGATGATGCCGGAGATGGGCGGCAGGTTGGACAGGAATACGGTGTCCTGGCGCAGGGCGTGGACGGCCTGGACCAGGCGCAGGTCTTCGGAGTCCAGCGCCGCGGCCAGATCGGCGTGGCGCTCGCTCAGATAGACGTCAAGCAGGCGGTTGTTTTCCAGCCAGGCGAGGCCGGAGGCGCTGGCGGCCACCAGCAGCAGGGCGCTGACGGTGATGCGGGTGGACAGGCGAAGATGTTTCATCGGCGCGGCATTTTTCCCCCAAACGCTGGGTGCGACGGCTATCCCATTGATCCTTCGTGACGTTTTTCGCGCATGCCGCCGTGCACAGGACGTCTTTCCGCCCATCATAACCCTGCTGTGGGGGAAACGATTACGGGGTAAGGTCTTGACCCCAGGCCGGGTAAGCATCGGCCGGGTGGCGCTCCCTGTGGCAATACGGTCCGCAAGAAGGTAAGGTCATGGAGCCCCGCCGTGCCCTTGCCGGCACCGGGCGGGGCCAGTGCAAACATACAGGGATCCGGGATGCGCGTGCACAGATGTCCGCCTATCTGACCTACACCAGGGACAACAAGCCGGAGCGGGTGCTGTGCAGCAGCACCCTGACCATCGGCCGCGACAAGACCAACAACATCGTCCTGACCGATCTGCTGGTATCCCGCAACCACGCCATGGTGCGCCGGCTCGGCGGCGGCGACTACTACATCATCGACAGCGGCAGCTCCAACGGCACCTCGCTGAACGGCGGCCGGGTGAGCGTGCCGACCCGGCTGCGCAACGGCGACCGCATCGCCATCGGCCTGACCGAGTTCACCTTCGAGCAGGGCATCCAGCCGGCCCGCTTCAACGACTCCATCTCATTCCAGCAGACCGTCATCTTCCACAGTCCGGTGATCAAGGAAATCACCGTGCTGGTGGCGGATATCCGCAATTACACCGGTCTGTCGGAGCAGGTTTCCATCCAGACCCTGTCGCGGCTGATGAGCAAGTGGTTCCAGGACGTCAGCGAGATCATCCAGAAGAGCGGCGGCACCATCGACAAGTTCATCGGCGACTGCGTGTTCGTGCGCTGGGACAACGAGCGGGCACAGGACAACGTGGCCAGGGCCCTGGCCACCGCGCTGAAGATCGCCGAAACCACCGCCCGGCTCAAGCTCACCTTTCCCGACCTGCCGCAGCCGCTGCGCATCGGCGCCGGCATCAACACCGGCATGGCCTCCCTCGGCATCGGCGCCGACAACACCGCCCTGGGCGACGCGGTCAATACGGCCTTCCGCCTGGAAAGCGTCACCAAGGAACTGGGGCGGGACATCGCCCTGAGCGAAAGCTCCTACCGCCACCTGCCGCGCCGGTTCTGGGAGGGGGCGGAGCAGTCGATTACCCTGCGCGGCAAGAAGGAGCCGGTGCAGGTGTTCTGCCTGGACTTCGGCTTGGTGGAGACCGTCCTGCGCGAGCAGGAGGGGGAGGACGCGGAGCGTCCGGTGAGCTGAATCCTTATGCTGCGATCCGCAACGCCAATGCGGATTGTCATTTACCCACGGCGGCGGCGGGTGATATACAGGGGCCTTTCCAGCGGATCGGGCCGAGCCCATGTGTGTTTCCTTTCCCACCCCACCGGAGTTCAACGGCGAGGGCCGCGAGCCCGGGCCGTTCAAGCTGTTCATCGGCGGCCTCGCCTTCCTGGCCATCCTGCTACTGGCGCGCCTCGCCCGCATCGGGCGCCGCGCGTAACGAGCGGTTTCTCGCCCCTTTCCTTTTCAGGTAACATGGTCACCGCGTAACGGCACCTTGGCGCCGCGCCAGGGTCAAACGGGACGTTGCCGTCCCGGGGGAGCCTCATCATGGGTGATGACGCGGATTTCGAGTTGTTTTCCGGCCTGCAGGAGTTGAGCGCGGGCGCCTTTCCCAAGATATGCCCCAATTGCGGCCGGACCTATGAGAATCTGGCGCAGTTTCTCGAGCTGACCGTGCCCATCGGCGGCCGCAGCGGGCTCAAGGCGGCGCTGGATGACGACGATAAACCGGTAGTGGAGCTGTTCCGCAACTGCGTGTGCGGTTCCACCCTGATGGATTTTTGCCGCTCGCGCCGCGACGAATCGGCGGACGGGCAGCGGCGGCGTGATGCCTTCAGCCGTATGCTGGACGTGCTGGTGCGGCGCGGCATCGGTCGTGATGTGGCGCACGAAGAGTTGTTACGACTGACGCGCGGCGAACGCAGCGCAATAATCGATAACCTGCTCAAGGCAGGAACATAGAGGCTGTACAGGGATGATGAGGCAAGTGTTTGCGGGATTGGTGCTGTTGCTGAGCATGCTGTCTACGGCGGCAGCGGCGGCCGACTACAACGGCAAATGGTTCGGCGACGACGGCGCCACCTACTTCGTGCGCCACGTCGGCGACGAGATCTATTGGTTCAACGAGGGCGGGCGGCAGGAACCGGCCCGCACCTCCATCTTCAGCGGCCGCATCCGCGGCCAGATGATCCTGGGCAGCTGGGTCGACGTTCCCAAGGGCGCCACCGCCCAGCGCGGCGAGCTGCATCTGGCGATACGCGAGGACGGCAACGTGCTCGAGGTGACCCGCGTCACCGGCGGCCTCACCGTCACCCGCATCACCCGCGCCGGTTTCGTGCCGCCGCCGCCGCCGCTGGCGGAGAAGTGCATCGACTTCGACCCGGAGAAGATCACGGTGCGCCAGCACGAGGGCAAGTTCCAGATCGCACAGGACGACTGGTGGCTGTTCGACTTCGGCCAGCGCGAACTCGACGCCTACGCCGCCATGAAGATCATCCAGCAATACGGGATGAACCAGTCCTGCTTCATCGGCGATCCGCCGGCCTTCCGCTTCCTGCTCATCGGCGGGCGCGCACCGCTGGGGCAGTGGTATGAGGAGGATTGCGTGCGCTTCCATCCCACCACGGCGGCGCTGGCGCAGCGCGGCGGACGCTGGCTCATCGTCGACAACGACCTGACCCTGTTCGACTTCGGCGCCGGCGAGGATGTGGCGCGGGCGGCGCTGGCGGCGATCCGCAAGCACGAGTTCACCCACGCCTGCTACATCGGCCGTCCCAGCACCACCTTCGAATACCTGCGCCGCTGATGCCGCCCACCCTGGAACAGCTGCGCGAGCTGGTTCCGCCGCTCGCGCGGCAGGAACTGCTGCCGCGCTACACCCGCGTCGCCGCCTCGCTCAAGGCCGACGGCAGCGTGGTAACCGAGGCGGACATCGCCTGCCAGCGGGCAGTGGCCGCCGCCCTGGCGGAGCGCTGGCCGCACATCCCGCTGCTGGGCGAGGAGATGGACGCGGCGGCGCAGCAGCGCCTGCTGGACGCGTCGGCGGAGGGGCTGTGGTGCCTGGATCCGCTGGACGGTACCAGCAACTTTGCCGCCGGCATTCCCTATTTCGCCCTGTCGCTGGCCCTGGTGCAGCAGGGCAAGGTGCGGCTGGGCCTGGTCTACGACCCGGTGCGCGACGAGTGCTACAGCGCGGAACGCGGCCGGGGCGCCTGGCTCAACGGCGCGCCCCTGCGCGCCCGCGCCACCGGGCTGCCGCTGGCGCGCTGCATCGCCCTGGTGGATTTCAAGCGCCTGCCGCCGGCCCTGTCCACCCGCCTGGTGTGCGCCACGCCCTTCGCCTCGCAGCGCAATTTCGGGGCGTCGGCCCTGGACTGGTGTTCCCTTGCCGCGGGCCGCGGCCATCTCTACCTGCACGGCCGGCAGAGCATGTGGGACTACGCCGCCGGCAGCCTGATCCTGGCCGAGGCGGGCGGTTGTGCCGAGACCTTGCAGGGCGAGCCGGTACTGCACGTCGGCTTGCAGCCGCGCTCAGTGGTGGCGACCCTGGACCCGGCCCTGTTCGGGCCGTGGCGCGAGTGGATCGCCGCGGCGGACGGTTGAAAAAATGCAGTTTGTAGGGTGGATATGGCTACCGGCGTCCTGCCTTCCGCCAAATACCGTCGATCCATGGACATAAGCACAGCGCATCCACCGAGACAACAGGTGCGAGGGACAAGGTTCGAGGTTCGAGTCAAAAACAGTACGAGCGCAGCGAGTTCATTCACTTGTATCTTGCAACTTGCAACTTGTATCCGTTCTTAGGGAATCAACATGCAGGATTGGGCTGAATACGCCAAGTTTTTTGCCGGTCTTCTGGCCATCGTCAATCCCGTCGGCGCCATTCCGGTCTTCATCGGCCTGACCGAGGGATTGAGCGCGCGGCAGCGTCACCGCACCGCGCTGCTGTCCGCCTCGGCGGTGGGAGCGGTGCTGTTGGCGGCGCTGTTCACCGGCGAGGCGATCCTGGGCTTCTTCGGCATTACCATCGCCTCGTTCCGCGTCGGCGGCGGCATCCTGATCCTGCTCATCGCCATCTCCATGATGCATGCCCGGCTCAGCCCGGCCAAGCAGACCGACGAGGAGGCGCAGGACGCGGCAGAGAAGGAGTCGGTGGCCGTGGTGCCGCTGGCCATCCCCCTGCTCGCCGGACCGGGCGCAATCAGCACCATCATCGTCTACACCCACCGTTCGCCGGCGCCGATGCACTACACCCTGCTGGGGATCGAGATCCTGCTGATGGCCGTCGTCGTCTGGCTGGTGTTCCGCGCCGCGCCCCTGCTGTCGCTGCGGCTGGGGCGCACCGGCATCAACGTGCTGACCCGCATCATGGGCCTGATCCTTGCCGCCATCGCCGTGGAGTTCATGGCCAACGGCCTGCGCCAGCTGCTGCCGGGGCTGGCCTGATGCGTTCGTTCCTGCTGTGGCTGCTGCGCTTCAAGCTGCTGACCCTGGCGGCCGGCGGACCGCTGCTGCTGGCGGCGGCGCTGTCGTTGCTGCTGGTGCGTCCCTACGTCGCCGGGGCGTCGGTCGAGATCCCCTTGCAGGAAATCAAGGTCGGGCCGTCGGCCCAGCTGGAGGTGATCTTCGACGCCTACGGCTATGCCTGGCCGCCGCAGGGTCCACTGCCGCGCCTGGCCATCGATCGCTTTCCGGCGGACATCGGCCGGCTGGAGGTGGCGCGCAAGAAGGCGCTGTTCTTCCGCGGTCTGCTGCCCCTGGTGGAGGCGGAGAATGCACGCATCCGCGCCCAGCGCCGCTTCATCGAGGAGCGCTTCGCCCTCGGCCCGCTGCGTCCGGGCACGCGCCACTGGAACCAGGTGGAGCGCCTGGCCGAGACCTATCGCGTGGCGGGCGATCTGAACGACGCCCTGGTGCGCGAGATCCTGCTGCGCCGCGTGGACGAGGTACCGGCGGCGCTGGTGCTGGCGCAGGCCGCCAATGAAAGCGCCTGGGGCACCTCGCGCTTCGCGCGTGAGGCCAACAACCTGTTCGGCCTGTGGACCTACAAGAAGGATCTGGGCATGGTGCCGGCGCAGCGCGTGGAGGGAGCCAGTCATTACGTGCGCGTGTTCCCCAACCTGCGCCGTTCGGTGCGCGCCTATCTGCACAACCTCAACGTCGGTCACGCCTATGTGGAACTGCGCCACATGCGCGCCGCCATGCGCATTGCCGGTGCCGCCCTGGACCCGGCGCAGCTGTGCGACGGCCTGCTGCGCTACTCCGAGCGCGGCGCCGAATACGTTGGCGAGATTCGCAGCATGATCGGCCTCAACGGCCTGGCCCAGATCGGGTTGCCGATGCTGGCACCGCCGGAGCCGTAAACCACAAGTGGTTCCACCAGCTCCGTAGGTCGGGTTAGCCCGGTGAGGGCGTAACCCGGCGAGCGACTATCTCAAAAATCCAAAGCGTAAAGATTTAACCACGGGGGGCACGGGGAACTCACGGGTATGAAAGGCAAAACCTGTCTTGTCCCAGTATCCCCGTGTTCCCCGTGGTTTGCTGTTCTCTTCTTCCGAATTTTGAGATGGTTTCTAGTCGACCAGCCAGGGATGGCTGTACCAGTACCAGCGGCCGCCGTCGGCGGGGGCGGTGCAGTTGTAGCGGCTGCGTCCGGCGGGCAGGGGCTCCGTCGCCTGCACCTGCAAGCGCGTTGCATCGAGCCAGGTGAGCGGCAGCGCGGCGCCCGCCGCGCTGTAGCAGGCCACGCCGCGCAGCGGTTGCTGCAGGGTCAGGGTGAGTCGCGGCGGGTTATGGGTGTCGACGCGCGGCTCCCACGGCTCGGCGCTTACCACCGGCAGCGGCAGGCTGGCCGCCTTGCGGGCAAACGGCTCCAGCGCGGCGAAGTTTTCCGCCATGGGATAGCGCGGCAGGGCACGGCGGTCGGAGCGCGGGCCGACGGCGCCGGACTGCTGGCCGAAGGCGGTATATCCCATGGCCTGCACCAGCTCGGCGGCGCGCATGTCGTATTCGCCGTAGGGATAGGCGAACAGACGCGGCTGCTGCACGTACTCCTCGCCCAGCTCCTCGCCCAGACGCCGCTGCGCCCGCTCGATGTCGGCGCGCAGGCGCCGTTCCCGGACGGCGTCGTCCTCGCCTTCCCGCCGCTGGGTCATGGAGTCGTGGCTGGCGCCGTGATTGGCGAAGCGCACGCCCGCGGCCTGCATGGCACGCATCTGTTCCCAGCTCATGTACCCCCCCAGTTTCTGATCCACCGGGTCGGTGTTGACGAACACCGTGAAAGGCCAGCCGCGCGCGCGCAGCCGCGGCCAGGCCTCGTCGTGCACCGACAGGTAGGCGTCGTCGACGGTGAGGGCGACGGTGCGTTCGGGCAATTCCGCGCCGCGCACGATGTGATCGACGATGCGTTCCAGCGGCCACACCTGGTAACCGTTCCGCGCCAGGTAGTCGAGCTGGGCGTCGAACTGGTCCAGGCGGATGCTGGTGGAGGGATAGCGATCCTCGCCGAAGCGGTGGTACATGAAGATCACCGCATGGGAGGCGGCGGCCGCGGCGCCGGAGGCGGCGAGCAGCAGCAGGAGCAGCAGAGGGCGGAGAGAGGGCATGGAAATATCCTGAAGGTCTTGCGCTAAGATGGTAACGGGCGCGCGTCGGCCTGGCCAGCCGCGCGGCAACAGGTTTTTTTCAGTGTGCATAACGGGCCGGGGGTGGGCATGAGCGGTTGCTGCGATCAGGGGTGTTCGCTGGACGGGTTGCGCGAGCGGCAGCGCGGCACCCTGCGCGCGGTGCTCGCCATCAACGCGCTGATGTTCTTCGTCATCGCGGCGGCGGCACTGTACGGCGAATCCACTTCCCTGCTGGCGGACAGCCTGGACAACCTGGGCGATGCCCTGACCTATGGTCTCAGCCTGTATGCCGTGGCACGCGGCGCCCGCGTCAAGGCGCAGGTGGCGCTGTTCAAGGGCGGGCTGATCTTTCTCGCCGCCTGCGTGGTGGCGGGGCAACTGGTCTATCGCCTGTTCGTGCCCGGCCTGCCGCTGTTCGAAGTGATGGGCGCGTTCAGCCTGCTCGGCCTGGTGGCCAACTCGCTGTGCCTGTTCCTGCTCTGGCGCCATCGCCATGAGGACGTGAACATGAGCTCGGTATGGGAGTGTTCGCGCAACGACATCGCCTCCAACCTCGCGGTGTTCGTTGCCGCCGGCGCGGTGTGGCTGGTGGGCTCCGGCTGGCCGGACCTGGTGGTGGCGGCGGCGCTGGTGCTGCTGCTGCTGCGCTCGGCGCTGCGGGTCATCGCCGCAGCCCTGGCCGAATTGCGCGCAGCAGTATGATTCCGGTTCGGCTGCGGCCTTTTCGCGACGGCGACAGCGAAGCGCTGCATGCCGTGTTTTATTCCTCCGTGCATGGCCTGGCAGGTGACTGTTACAGCGCGGAGCAACTGGCGGCGTGGGCGCCGCGCGAGTATGACCGCGCCGCCTGGGCCGAACGCCTGACCCGCAACCGGCCCTGGGTGGCGGAGCGTGACGGCGTGATCGCCGGTTATGCCGACCTGCAGGCCGCTGGCTATATCGATCAGTTCTTTGTGGCGGCAGAGGCCGCGGGCAGGGGCGTGGGCACTGCGCTGATGCAGCGGATACTGGAGCAGGCTGCGGCGCAGCGTATCCGGCGGCTCCATTCCAACGTCAGTCTTGCCGCGGAGGGTTTTTTCCGGCGTCATGGTTTTCTGGTGGAGGCGGTGCAGCGTGTTACCGTGCGCGGTGTGGTGATGCAGAATGCGCGCATGGTGCGGGATATGGGGGAGGGGTGATGCAATGAGCCTGAAGCAGTCCTGGCGCACCGGCCTCAGTTTCGGCCTCACCTCCGGCGTGATCACCACCCTGGGCCTGATGGTGGGCCTGCACTCCGGCACCCACTCCACCCTGGCCGTCATCGGCGGGGTGATCACCATCGCCGTGGCCGATGCCTTTTCCGACGCCCTCGGCATCCACATCGCCGAGGAGTCCACCGCCGGGCGCAGCACCCTGGCGGTATGGGAGGCGACCTTCGCCACCCTGTTGTCCAAGGCCGCCATCGCCCTGACCTTTCTGGTGCCCCTGCTGCTGCTGGAGCTGGGCACGGCCGTCCTGGCGGCCGTCGCCTGGGGACTGGGGCTCATCGCCCTGCTGTCCTGGCAGCTGGCGCGGGATCGCGGCGAGCCGGCCTGGCACGTCATCGGCGAACATCTGCTCATCGCCGGCGTGGTGGTGGTCCTCACCCACTACATCGGCGACTGGGTGGCCACGGCATTCGCCTGAGTCGCTTGCTGTAACATACTGTTGCAAAAAGGATTTGTTGTTTTACCTTCCTGCGGCGACGGCCTTTGCTACAATGCCGCCCCTTCCGTTTTCTGCTGCCGATCATTTTGCCCATGACCATTGCCCAACGCATTGCCGCTGAACTGTCCGTCAAGGTTTCCCAGGTGGAGGCCGCCATCGCCCTGCTCGACGAGGGCGCCACCGTGCCCTTCATCTCCCGCTACCGCAAGGAGGCCACCGGCGGCCTGGACGACACCCAGCTGCGCACCCTGGAGGAGCGGCTGACCTATCTGCGCGAACTGGACGAGCGCCGCGTCACGGTGCTGAAGAGCATCGACGAGCAGGGCAAGCTGACGCCGGAACTGAAGGCGGCGATCCTGGCGGCGGACACCAAGACCCGCCTGGAGGACCTCTACCGTCCCTACATGCAGAAGCGCCGCACCAAGGCGCAGATCGCCCGTGAGGCGGGGCTGGAGCCGCTGGCCAGGACCCTGCTGGCCGATCCGGCGCTCAGGCCCGAAGACGAGGCGGCCAAATATATCGACGCCGACAAGGGCGTGGCCGATGCCGCCGCCGCCCTGGACGGCGCGCGCCAGATCCTGATGGAGGATTTCGCCGAGGACGCCGAGCTGGTGGGCCGCCTGCGCGAATACCTGTGGGAGCAGGGGCAGATGGTATCCAAGGTGGCCGAGGGCAAGGAGGAGGAGGGCGCCAAGTTTTCCGACTACTTCGATCACCGCGAGCCGCTCAAGGGCGTGCCCTCGCACCGCGCCCTGGCGCTGTTCCGCGGCCGCAAGGAAGGCTTTCTCAATCTCTCGCTGGTGCTGCCCGAGGACGAGGCGCTGGCGGCCGGCCAGCTGGGCAGCGCCGAGCGCATGATTGCCGCCCATGTGGGTGTGAGCGAACAGGGCCGCCCTGCCGACCAGTGGCTGAAGGAAACGGTGCGCTGGGCCTGGCGGGTGAAGATATTCACCCACCTCGATACCGACCTCAAGACGCGCTTGCGTGAGGCGGCGGAGGAAGAGGCGATCAAGGTGTTCGCACAGAACCTGCACGACCTGCTGCTGGCCGCGCCGGCGGGACCGCGCGCCACCCTGGGCCTCGACCCGGGCCTGCGCACCGGCGTCAAGGTGGTGGTGGTCGACGCCACCGGCAAGCTGGTGGACATGACGACGATCTATCCGCACGTGCCCAAGAACCAGTGGGACCAGTCCATCGCCGTGCTCGCCGCCCTGGCGCAGAAGCACAAGGTGGAGCTGATCAGCATCGGCAACGGCACCGCGTCGCGCGAGACCGACAAGCTGGCCGCCGATCTCATCGCGCGCCATCCCGAACTGCGCCTGACCAAGGTGATGGTGAGCGAGGCTGGCGCCTCGGTGTATTCCGCCTCGGAGTACGCGGCGAAGGAATTCCCCGACGTGGATGTGTCGCTGCGCGGCGCGGTGTCCATCGCCCGGCGTTTGCAGGATCCGCTGGCGGAACTGGTGAAGATCGATCCCAAGTCCATCGGCGTGGGCCAGTACCAGCACGACGTGTCGCAGACGCGCCTGGCGCGCATGCTCGATGCGGTGGTGGAGGACTGCGTCAACGCCGTCGGCGTCGACGTCAACACCGCCTCCAGCGCCCTGCTCACCCGCGTCGCCGGACTGAATCCGACCCTGGCCGCCAACCTCGTCGCCTACCGCGATGAGCACGGCGCCTTCGCCAACCGCAGGGAACTGCTCAAGGTGTCGCGCCTGGGCGAGAAGGCCTTCGAGCAGTGCGCCGGCTTTCTGCGCATCATGAACGGCGCCAATCCCCTCGACGCCTCCTCGGTGCATCCCGAGGCCTATCCTGTGGTGGAAAAGATACTCGCCACCACCGGCAAGGAGATACGCGAAGTGATCGGCAATACCGGGTTGCTCGGCCGCCTCGCCGCCAACGATTTCGTCGACGAGCGCTTCGGCGAACCGACGGTGCGCGACATCCTCAAGGAACTGGAAAAGCCGGGCCGCGATCCGCGCCCGGAATTCAAGACTGCCAGCTTCCGCGAAGGCGTGGAGGATCTGAAGGATCTGGAGCCGGGCATGATCCTGGAGGGCGTGGTCACCAACGTCACCAACTTCGGCGCCTTCGTCGACATCGGCGTGCACCAGGACGGCCTGGTCCACATCTCCGCCCTGGCCGACAAGTTCGTCAAGGACCCGCGCGAGGTGGTCAAGGCCGGTGACGTGGTGAAGGTGAAGGTACTGGAGGTGGACGTGAAGCGCCGCCGCGTCGCCCTCACCATGCGCCTCAGCGACGATCAGCGAGACCATGTATCATCCGCGCCCAAGGATCGCCCAGCCAGGGGCGGCAAGCCGCGCCAGGACCAGCGCAGTGCGCCGGCCGCCGGCGGGGCGATGGCCGAGGCCTTTGCCAAGCTGAAACGCTGAAGGTTAATGCGAGAAAAGCAGTTGGTCCGCAAATGAACGCGAATGGACGCAAATAGGTTCGACCAGAATATATCGTTCAGGGAAGTCCGATGAGTATTTGCGTCCATTCGCGTTTATTCGCGGACCGATCGCAGTTTCAATCCAAACCCCATTCACAATGGAGCAGTCGCGATGAACAACACAGCACAATTGGACGAGGCCGGGCTGGTGCGGCTGGAAGATTTTCTCCGCGCCGAACAGCGGCCGCCGGAATGCATGGTGCTGGACGAACTGGACGGTTTTCTCACCGCCCTGATCTGTACGCCCGAGGCGGTGGCGGAGGAAGAGTGGCTGGCGGAGGTGTGGGGCGGCGCCGCCCCCGGTTTTGCCGATGCCGCCGAGGAGCGGGAGATCGTCGGCCTGATTCATGCGCTGCGCCAGTCCATCACGGACGAACTGCGCGACAGCGACAGCTTCGAGCCGATGTGGTTCGTTGCGCTCGATGACGACGACAACGAAGTGGTGGAGCCGGAAGGCTGGTGCGCGGGCTTCATGCGCGCCACCCAGCTGCGCAGCGACTACTGGGATGAAATCTTCGAGTCCGACGAGAAGTATTTGTGGCTGGCGCCCATCATCGCCTTCGCCGTCTACCAGCTGCCGGAATCGGCGGGCGATCCCATGCTGGCGCAGCTGGGTACGGACATGGACTTGCGCGACGAGTTCATCGAAGCCATCCCACGCGCAGTGCAGGATATCTTTAAAGACAGTTCCAAGTGACAAGTTGTAAGTGACAAGTAATAGACAAATAACATCCTTTTCATGCCACTTGTAACTGTCCCCAAGACGTAGGGTGGGTTAGCGGTGCAAGGGGCACGACGTGAAATTCATGTCAAAACCCTTGGGCGCCGCGTAACCCACCATAGAAGTGACAAGTGACAAGAAAGAGAATTTGCCTGTCTTTTACTTGCAACTTGTCACTTGAAACTTGTAACTGGTTTTAAACCCACAACATGTAGCCCATCTCGAACGGGTGACTGAGCAGTTCGTGGTAGGGATAGGCGCGCAGCTTGTAGTACTGCATGCCCGCCAGGCGCGGCTTCATGGCGAGACGGAACAGCGCCTGGTTGCTGCCGTTGCGGCCGTGATAGGCGAGGGTGTAACTGCCCTGGGTGACGAACTCGCCGCTTTCCGTTTCGGTGCCGACCAGGCACTCCACCAGCAGGTCTTCCGGTTGCAGGCCGTTGATGTCCATGGTCACTTCCAGCGGCAGGGTGTCGCCGGACATGATCTGTTTCAGCATGTCGTCGGTGCGCTGGATGGTGACCTTGCCCCAGGCGGCGCGGATGCGCCGTTTCCACTCCGCCAGCGCGCGTGCCGGCGTGCGGTCGTTCTGCGCCAGGCGGTGCTGCTGGCGTTGCGCCGGGCCGTAGTAGTCGCGTACGTAATCCATCACCATGCGCTGGGCGTTGAAGCAGGGCAGCAGCGACTTCATCGACATCTTGGACTTCTTCACCCAGCCCTCGGGATAGCCGTGGCCGTTGCGGCGGAAGTACAGCGGAATGACGTGGTGTTCCAGCAGGTCGAGCAGTTCGTTGGCCTCTTCCTGGTTGCGGAAGGCGGCGTCGTATTGCGGCCCGTGCGGGGTGATGGCCCAGCCGTTGTCGCCGTTGTAGCCTTCGCCCCACCAGCCGTCGGTGACGGAGAGATTGATTACACCGTTGATGCCGGCCTTCTGCCCCGAGGTGCCGCTGGCCTCCATGGGGAACTCGGGATTGTTGAGCCACACGTCGACGCCGGTGACCAGCTTGCGTCCCAGCGCCATGTCGTAGTCCTCCAGCAGCACGATGCGGCCCTCGAATTCCGGGCGGCGTGAGTAATCGTGAATGATCTTGATCAGCTGCTGGCCGGGCTGGTCGTGCGGATGCGCCTTGCCGGCGAAGATGAACAGCACCGGCTGCTTGGCGTTGTTGAGCAGGCGCGCCAGCCGTTCCGGGTCGGAGAACAGCAGGGTGGCGCGTTTGTAGGTGGCGAAGCGGCGCGCGAAGCCGACGGTGAGGATGTCGGTTTCCGTCGGTTCCAGGTGGCGCAGCAGACGTTCCAGCTGTGATTCGCTGACGCCGTTGCGGCGGTGCATGCGCGTGGTGCGGCGCCGCGCCTCGTCCAGCAGCTGGGATTTCAGCGTCTGGCGCAGGCTCCAGAAGGTGTGATCGGGAATACTGTCCAGCTGTTCCCAGTAGTCGGCGCTGAGCAGCTCGTTGCGCCAGCCGCCGCCATACTGCATGTCCAGGTGATTGACCCATTCGCGCGCCAGGAAGGTGGGCACGTGCACGCCGTTGGTGACGTGGCCGATGGGGTTTTCCTCCGCCGGGATCTGCGGCCAGATGTAGGCCTCCATCTGCGAGGCGACGCCGCCGTGAATGCGGCTGACGCCGTTGTGAAAGCGCGAACCGCGCAGGCCGAGGGCGGTCTGGTTGAAGCTGCTGGGCGTGGCGGGCGAGGCGCCGAGGGCGAGGATGCGTTCCTCGGCGACGCCGAATTCCTGCATGTAGTTGCCGAAGTATTCGCGCATCAGGTGATGGGGGAAGACGTCGTGGCCGGCGGGCACCGGGGTATGGGTGGTGAACACCGTGGCCGCCGCCACCAGCTCCAGCGCGCTGTCGAAGTCGAGGCCGGTCAGCACCTGTTCGCGGATGCGTTCCAGGATCTGGAAGGCGGTGTGGTCTTCGTTGATGTGCCACACCGTCGGCTTCACGCCCAGGGCGCGCAGGGCGCGCACGCCGCCGATGCCGAGGGCGATCTCCTGCTGCATGCGGGTGTGGATGTCGCCGCCGTAAAGCTGGTAGGTGATGGAGCGATCGTTCTCCTGGTTGCCGGGCAGATCGGAGTCGAGCAGGTAGAGGCGGATGTGGCCGGCGCGTGCCTCCCACACCTTCAGCTCGACGCGGCGGTGCGGCAGTTCGATGAACACGTGCACCTCTTCGCCTGCGGCGTTGAGCGCCGGGCGCACCGGCAGGTCGCGGAAGTCCACCGGGTGGTAATGGGCGATCTGGTAACCGCCGCCGTCGATGGTCTGGTTGAAATAGCCCTGGCGGTAGAGCAGGCCGACGGCGACGAAGGGCAGGCCCAGGTCGCTCGCCGCCTTGCAGTGATCGCCGGCCAGGATGCCGAGGCCGCCGGAGTAGATGGGGAAGCTTTCGTGCAGGCCGAATTCGGCGCAGAAGTAGGCCACCAGATCGCGCTGCGGATCGATGTGCAGCACGATGTCGTCGCGTGCCTCTTCCTGCAGGTAGCTGTCGTAGGAAGAGACGACGCGGTTGTAATCCTGGATGTAGATGCGGTCCTGCGCCGCCTGTTCCAGCCTGTCCTGGGCCACCTGGCGCAGAAACACCTTGGGGTTGTGGCCGCACTGTTCCCACAGCGCCACGTCGAGGCGGCGGAACAGGCCGCGCACCTGGCGATCCCAGCTGTAGTAGAGGTCGCCGGCCAGTTCGTGCAGGCGTGCCAGGCGCGGCGGTATGCGCGGCTGGACTTCCAGTGAGTAGCGTGTTCCCGGCATGGGGTGTCGTCCTGGGGCTTGCTGGCAATACCTTCCAGTATATGCCGGGAAATGTTGCAGGACAGCGAAGGGCGGCGGCGGCGGACCCGGCCGCCGCCGCCGTCGCCGTCGATCAGGACGGGAAGAAGTCCATGGTGTAGTTGATGGTGGTCGCCGCCACGTCCTTGGCCGCGAAGGTGATGCGCTTGATGTGCAGCACCAGCTTGCGTTCCAGCGCCGCGTCGCGCAGTTCGCTGCTCACCACCTCGACCCGGGTGAGTTCGCCGCTGGGGGCGATGGTGAGACGGAACACCACCTTGCCGCGCAGGGTGGGGTTGGCGCGCAGGGCGCGGTTGTAGATGTTGTTGATGGCCGCCTTGTTGCGGTCGAACATCAGCTGGATTTCCTCGTCGCTGCGTCCGCCGGCCTTGCCCTTGGCGCGTGCCGCGTCGGCGGCGCTGGCCACCGCCTCCACCGGGCTGTCCACCTGGGCGGTGGAGCGCGTGGCGAGCCGGGTGGTGCCGGTGTCGCGGCTCAGGCCCGCGGTATTGATGCCGCCGCTGCCGCTGGTGGCCTTAGAGGTCAGGATGGAACGTTTGGTGTCGCCGGTGGCGGTCTGGCCGGCGGTGCTCAGGCGCTGCGGCGACTCCAGCAGGGCGACGTTGCGGTCGTCGCGCAGTTCGGCCAGGTCGTTGCTGAAGGCCATGATGCCGCTGCGCGCGGCCCGCTCCCGTGCCGCGGTGCGGTTATCCGGCTTGGGCTTGGGCTGCGGCTTGGCCTCGGCCTTGGCCTCCGGCTTGGGTTCGGCCTTGGGCTCCGGTTTGGCCTGTTCGACCACCGGGGGGGGAGGCGGCGGCGGGGCCGGCTTGCGCTGTTCCAGCACCAGCCGGGCGATGCGCTTGGGCACCTCCTGCACCGTGCTGCGTTCCGCCTTGGGCACCGGCAGCAGGGTCACGATGAGGGACAGCACCACGCCGAGCAGTGCGGTGGTGGCCAGGATGCGGCGGTAGCGACGGTCCTCCTCGCTGCCGCCGTTCCAGGATATCTCCAGGGGAAGGGCGTAGGCACTCACACTCAGCTCTCCTTCACGCCCCGTTGCTGCACCGCCAGGGATACGGTGCCGTAGCCCGATTCGGTGCAGGTAGCCATGACCTTCTTCAGCAGCTGGAAGGGCAGGGCGCGATCGCCGAGGATGGTGACCTCGCCGCGATCCTGTTCCGTCGCGCCGCCCTGCACCAGGCGGTTGCGCGCCTGTTCCTCCAGCGCGGCCTTGAGCGGTTGCAGGATGTTGCCACTGTCGGCCAGCGCTGCGCTGACCTTCTGTACCGCCTGGCCCTGCACGATGATGTCGTCGCGGGTGACCAGCACGGTGACCGTCTGGCGCACCTTGGATTCGATGTTCGACTCGGGCAGCTTCACCGCCCGGCTGCTGGGCATCTCCTGCACGTCGGAGGAGTTCACCAGCAGGAAGAACACCAGGATGGTGAAGATGTCCATCAGCGCGACCAGGTTCAGGCCCGCCGGTTTGTTGCGGCTGTGATGCCGCTCCATGCGCCGTGCGCGTCGCGAGGTTTCCATATCAGCTGCCCTTGCGCTCCGTGGCGGACTGCGGTGCGTCGCCCAGGGAAATTTCCGGGAACAGTTCGTACTTGCTGCGCAGCGTGCCGGCGGCACCGGTTTCAAACTGCCGCACCGTATCCATCACCTGGATCAGGCGGTCGTACTGCACCGTCGGTTCCAGCAGGATGGTGGCGCCCATCTCGTCGGGAAACTGCTGCTTGATGCGCCGCAGCGCATTGGACAGGGCTTCCAGGTCGTAGCCCTCGGCACCGGCGGGAATGCTGGCCACCACGCCGCCGGCGCGATCGCCCACATCGACGCGATCGGCGCGCAGGATCACTTCCAGCTGCAGGCGCGGCTTGTCCAGCGGCTGCTCGCCGCCGGCGGCGGGCATGTTCAGCTCGTGGATGGTGATGCGCGAGAACACCGCCATGATCAGCAGGAACGGCACCAGCACCACCATCAGGTTCATGAAGGCGGTGACGTTGAGATCGGCGGCCTCCTTGAGGCGTGCCGCACGGCGGCGGCGCGTGCTCATCAGGCGGCCTCCGGACGCTGCCGTTCGGTGGTGACCAGGTTGACCACCTTGACCGTGGCCATCTCCATGTTGTCGATGAGCTGGGTGCTCTTGGTCTGCAGCACCGCATGCACCAGCAGCAGCGGGATGCCGACGATGAGGCCGAAGGCGGTGGTGTTCATTGCCACCGAGATACTGGCCGACAGCATGTCGGCCTTCTCCGCCGGATTGGCCTGCGCCACCGCGGTGAAGGCCTGGATCAGGCCGACGATGGTGCCGAGCAGGCCGAGCAGGGTGGCGATGTTGGCCAGCGTCGCCAGGTAATGGGTGCGTTTTTCGATGCGCGGAATGATTTCCATCAGGCCTTCCTCCATGGCCATCTGGATGTCCTCGCGGCGCCGCGCTCCGGCGATGCGGCCCAGGCCGTAGCCGAGGATGTGGGCGATGGAGGCGCTGGACTGTTCCACCGCGTGGATGGCGTCGCGCACCTTGCCGGCCCGCAGCAGCGGCATCAGCGCATTCCATGCCTTGCGGTTGCGCACCGCCGACAGCGACAGGTAGGTGTAGCGTTCGATGGCGATGGCAGCCCCCAGTATCAGCACCACCGCGATGGGGTACATGAAGGCGCCACCCGACTGGAAGAAGGCGATGAAGGTGTTAAAGAGATCCATGGGACATCCTCACTGAGCGTATTGCAAAATGGTTGTACGTGATTGCCTGCGTGTCCGGGTGTGGTGGTCCGGGCTAACGCGCTGCCTGGGTGCGTTGACGATAGTGCAGCTCGCGCAGCACCACGTCGCGATCGATGGGGACCAGCGGTACGTCGATCAGGCTCTGCACCGGGTGCAGGCTCAGGTCGCCGGGATTGGCGCCCTTCCACGGTACGATGACGAGCGCGCGCGGCGTCTCGTTGTTGCCGATGACGTTCATGCCGAGTTCCCTTTCCGCCTGCTCCGCCGCCGGGGCGCTGCCCAGCCAGAGCGCGGCCAACAGCGCCGCTAGCGGTCGGATGCCAGCCGTTGCTGCAGATCGGCGAGCCATAGTTCGATCTCCTTGTCCCCTGCGGGCGCCAGACGCCCGTAGGCCTGATAGTGTGTCAAAGCGCAATCCAGATCGTAGAGATACAGGTCACACAACATGCCGAGATTGCGGTGGGCGAGGGCGAAATCCGGGGCCGCCGCCAGCGCCGCTTCGTAGGCCTGGCGCGCCTCGGCGAAACGCCCGGCGCGGCGGTGCAGCATGCCCAGCTCGTTGTGCACCGCCGGCAGCGCCTTGAGCGCCAGGGCCTGTTGCAGGGCCTGTGCCGCCTCGCCGTCGCGGCCGAGGCGGGCCAGGGCGATGCCGAGATTGGCCCACGGACCGCTGTATTGCGGCCGCCGTTCGGTCAGTTTGCGCAGCGCGGCGGCCGCCTGCTCGTAGCGTTCGGCACGCAGTTGCTGCACCGCGGCGTCGAAGGCCGCGGCGTCGGCACTGTCGAACGGGCCCGCCGCTCCGGCATCGGCGCCTTCGCGCGGCGTCACGGCGCAGCCGCTGACCAGCAGGGCCAGCAGCAGGGCGCTAATCCAGTTCTTCAACGGCTGTGACACCGCGTTCCTCCTTGGCATAGCGGGCCGGCAGCAGCTTCGCCAGGCGCTCGAAACTCTTGCGCACCCACTCGTCGTACAGCCCGTCCCCGGTGCGGCGGGCGTTGATGGTGTGTACCTCGATGGCCTTCTCCTCGAAGGGATAGGCCTGCTCTTCCAGCAGCAGCACGTATTCCTCCAGTTCGTCCGGGCTCAGCTTTTTCGGCCGTTCCGATTCGAGCAGGGCGCGGCCCAGTTCGCGATACAGTTCCGCGCTGTAATAGGTGGCGGCGGTGGTGACTTCCGCCACCGCGTACTGGCCGGCGGCGCCGAAGCCGTCGAGCGCCGTCTTCATCGCCGCCTTCTTGCGCTTGAGGGTCTGCTTGAGCGGTTCGGTGAGGCGAATGCGGCGGTAGGCCTCGAAGGATTCCGTGGCCAGCGCCAGGCGTGCGCCGGCGGCGAGATAACGGGTGCGATCGGTGCGGGCGCTGCCGGCGCCGCCGTCGGCGGCGATGATTGCCTCGCGCAGCTGGCGTACCGCCTTGGCGTCGCCTTCCCGGCTGCGGATTTGCAGCAGGTGGTTGCGGGCCTCGATGGCCTCGGGCACCGGCTGCGGGAAGGCGGTGACGTAGCGCTCCCAGGCCTGGGCGGCATTGGCGGCGGCGCCGTTCTTTTCATACAGCTCCGCCGCGCGCCACGCCGCCTCGCGCCGTACCTGCGGGTCGCCGGGGGCGGCGGCGATGGCGGCGAACTCGCCGGCGGCGGCGCCGCCCTGGCCCGCTTCGAGATAGGCCACCGCCAGTTTTTCCGTGACCTGCGCCTGCAACGCATGGCCGGGGTGGTTGCGGCGGAATCCCTTCAGCACATCGATGGCCTGCGGCCACTGTTGCAATTGCAGATAGGCGGCGGCGGCGTCGTACTCCGCGGTGGCGCGTACCGTGCTCTGCGGCGCGACCCGGGCGACGCGCAGGAACTGCGCGGCGGCGCCGGCCAGGTTGCCGGCGCTGCGCTGCTGTTCGCCCTGCTGATACACCGCGGCGGCGAGACGCTCGACGATGGTGCCGCGCTGCGGATCCTTCTGTTCCATCAGGGCCAGCGCCTGTTGGTAGCCCTGTTCCGCCGCCGGGTAGTCCTTGCGATCGAAGGCGGTGTGGGCCGCCACCAGCCAGGCGCTGCGGCGCAGGGGCGCCGGCGCCTGGGGATAGCGGCTGAGCAGGGTGTGCGCGGCGGCGTCGGCGCGGACGCTTTCCCCCAGCGCGAACAGATCGGAGGCGTAGCGGGCCAGCACCGCCGGTGCCTGGGCGTGCTGCGGGAACTGTTCGGTGAAGCGGCCGGTGCTTTGCAGCGCGAGGCGCAGCCACGGCGTGCGCTGATCTTCCGCCAGGGTCTTGCCGTGGGCGGCGTAGGCGAGCAGCGCGGCATAGCCGGCGTCGGCGGCCTTGGCATAGCCGGGATAGTCGTAGGCGGCGTGCTCGTATTCGCCGGCGGCGGAGGCGTATTGCCCGCTTTCGAACAGCAGTTCGGCGAGCAGGAAGTTGGACTCGGCGCTGTCGGCCTCGTTGGGGAAATAGGCCAGGCGCAGGCGGTACCAGCGGATCGCCTCGGCATAGTCGGCGGGCTTCTTCGTTCTCTGCGCCTGGGCGTGGTAATGGCGTGACAGCTCGTCGAGCTGGGTCTTCACCTCGGCCACCAGGTCCGGCGCCTGCTCGCGGCTGAACGTCCGCCAGTAGGGCTGGTCCATGCCGTAGCGGGCGATGAAGGCGCGCTTGGCCTCCAGTACGCGATCGGCGAAGCGGCCGGCCTTGAGCGCCTCGATGCCGAGCAGTTGCAGGCGCGGTGCGTGACGATGCAGCGGATGGCTGTCGGCGAAGGCGGTGAAGGTGGCGGCGGCGTCGGTGTAGCGTTCCTTGTCCTGGTATTGCGCGCCCAGGGTGCGGTAGACGTAGTGCTCGTAGGGGCGGCCGCCCTTGCGGCGGAAATACTCGGCGGCGGTGGCGGCACCGTCCTGGTAGCTGAAGCTGAGCGCCGCCACGCGCACCGTGTCGTCCAGCAGCTCGCGTTCGGCGCGCTCGAGCTTGTCGAGGGGGATGTCGTCGCCGACCACGCGGCGGTCGAGCACGGCGGTGAACATGTCGAGGGCGGCGTCGTAGCGGCGCAGCTTGAACAGCGCCCAGCCGCGCTTGTACAGCGACTGCGGATAGAACACCGAGGGCTCGCCGATGCGCACCACGGCGGCATAGGCCTGCTCCGCCTCGTCCATGCGCTGGTCCATGTAGTACATCTCGCCGCGGCGGAACTGCACTTCGTCGATGTGCGGCGAATCGGGATAGCGCGCGGCCAGTTCGTCCAGCGTCGCCAGCACGCGCTCGCGCTGGCCGTCGGCGTCGTAGGCATGGGACAGCTGGTAGAGGATTTCCGCATTGTCCTCGTGCTCGGGATAGCGTTGCAGCAGACCGGTGTAGAGATTGATCACTGCGCTGCGTTCGGCCGGCGTCGGTTCGGCCAGCTCCGCGTTCTCCGGCGCCAGCGCCTCGCGCTCGTCGATGGTGGCCTGTTGCAGATCGGCGAGGCGGCGGGTGGCATTGGCGCGCAGGGGCGAATCGGCCGGCGCCGCGGCTAGGAATTCGCGGTAGGCGGCGATGGCCTGTTCACGCTCGATGCGCAGCGCGGCGCTGCTGGGCGCCTGTGCCGCGGGCTGGAGATCGTCCAGCGTCGGTTCCGCCGGGCGCAGGGCGCAGCCGGCGGCGAGCAGGCCCAGGGCAAGGGGCAGGAGGAGGCGCCGCGTCATGGCCGGTCCTCCACGATCTGCGCCTTGTCGTAGACGCGTGCCAGGGCGAACTGCGCCTGCAACAGGTAACTGTCGAGCAGCCGGTCGCGCTCGTCGAGGGCGAGCAGCGCCAGCCGTTCCAGCCGTGCCGCCTGTGCCGCCAGCGCCCGCTCCAGCCGGGGCCTGAGCTGGCCGACGCGGGTGCGCTGCGCGGCGATGCGTTCGCCCAGGCCGGCGATGCGGCTGTCGGCATGGCGGTGCGCGCCCTGCAGGGTCTGGTAGCGCGTGTGCGTTTCCGCCAGCGGCGCGTCGAGGGCCTTGACCAGCTTGGTGCGCTCCCAAATCCGCTGCGGAAAGGCGGCGTGCGCCTGCCAGTACAGCACACCGCGCAGGCGGTACAGGCGTTCCAGGTAGTTCAGTTGCAGCTGCGAGGCGGGGAGTCCTTCGACGCGCCGGATCAGCCGCTCCACCACGTCATGCAATTCGCTTTCGTGCGGCTCGGCGACTTCCCATACGTCCTGTTCGGCGCGCACGTTGTGCAGGCGTTGTTCCAGGGCGGAGCGGCGCTGTTCCAGCGCCTTGAGATCGATGCGGGCGAGGCGCGCATCGATGCGCGGCAGCACCTGGGCATAGCGCGCGCGGCGCGCCTCCAGCATGGTGTCGAATGCGGTGAGGCTGCCGGCCCAGCGTTCGAGGTTGTCCTGCAGCTGACGCAAATCGAGATAGTCCTTCAGTGCACCCTGGAAGTCGTGGCGGGCGAGCAGCTGCGGCAGGTAGTTGGTCACCGGCGACTCCAGCGGCACGTCGACGCCGCGCAGGCGGCTGGCCAGCCCAGGCCGGTCCTGCGCCTCCAGGGTGGCGGGCAGGGCGCCGGCCTCCACCTCGCGCCGTACTGCGGCGAGGCGGGCGCGTTCTTCGTGGTAGCTGGCGATGGCCTGGCGGTAGTTCTGCGCCGCCTGCGCCTGGTCGCCCAGCTGGGCGTAGGCATAGGGCAGCGCCAGCAGGCCTTCCAGCACCGCGTCGTCGTGGGGCGGTTCGGCGGCGAGCGCCGTCCACGGCGCCAGCGCCTCGCTGCGGGCGCCGTCGCCGAAGGCGGCCCAGCCGGCGCCGAGCATGGCCATGTGGGCGGCGTCGCCGCGCAGGCGGATGCGCTGGAAATAGGGCCGGGCGCGGCCGGGCTGGCCTTCGCGCAGCGCCGCATAGCCGCCGGCCAGGTTGGCGCGATCGTGCAGCGTGGCTTCCTCCTCGTTGCGCGCCTCGCGCGTGCCGAGGCGATCGAATTCAGCCAGGGCGGCGTCGGTCTGGCCGGTGCGCAGCAGGGCGATGGCGCGATCGAAACCGAGATAGATGTCCCACGGCGGCGGCGCCTTGGTGTCGGCCAGCGCGTTCAGCGCCTGTTGCGGATCGCCCTGCGCCAGCGATACCAGACCGGCCAGCTGCCGCGCCTCGGCCGCGACCTCTTCCGCCAGGTGGCCGGACAGATGGTGCAGCGCATCGTTGGCTTCGGCGTAGTCGCCGCGCTGGTAGGCCAGCTTGGCCAGCTGGAACCACACCTGATCCCGCTGCGCCGGCGCGACGTTGCCGGGCAGCAGCTTTTCCAGCGTGCGCCGCGCCTGGGCGTGCATGCCGAAGTAGAGTTGCAGGCCGCCCAGCAGCAGTTCGCCGTCGGTCTGGTGATGGGGCAGTTGCCGGCGATCGATGGCCGCGAGCAGGTGTACGCCGGAGGTGAAGTAATCGTCCTGATAGAAATGAAACAGCGCCTCGCCGTAGGCGAGGTCCTGCACGTCCTGCGCCGCCGCCGCCGGAAGGGCTCCGGTCAGCAGCAACAGCACCAACGTGGCGAGGCGTTGCCGCATGCCGCTTACTCCCACTCTTGCACGAAGAAGTCGGGCTGCTGTTTTCCCTGGCTGTCGACGATTTTCAGTTCGAGATACTTCGGTCCCAGCTCCTTGGTGAACTTGATGGTGGCGCCGCGCTTGTAGTCGCGGTCATGGGGGCCCTTGCCGGTGAAGTAGGCGACCAGCTCGTGCTCGCCGCCTTTCAGATTGCCCAGGTACAGCCGCTGCACGCCGCCGCGGCGCAGGGCCTCGATCTCACGCGGCGTGTACAGGTAGTTGGCCACCACCTTGCCGTCCAGGGTGAGCTGCACCGAGTCGAGGGCGAAGAATTCGCCCAGGTCCAGCGATACGAAGATGGCGACCTGGGTGTCGCTGGGCGCCAGCAACTCCTCTTCCAGCACGAACAGTTCACGGTTGAGATCCATCAGCTCCTGCTTGATGGACTGGATGTCCTGGTCGAGCTTGGCGTCGCCTGCATCGGCGGCCAAGGCGCTACCGTAGATGCCGCAGCACAGCAGCGCCGTAAGCAAAAGGCGCCGGACAGTATCGGGAAATTCTTTAGTCGACACGGCAAATACCTGGGTTCGGGTTGAATGGTGTGATTATAGACATGCGATGCGCCGGCAAAGTTTGCATGGGCTCACGGTTGACGCGGCGCCAGGCCGGACGAGTAATGCAGGCCGCCGCCCGCGTCCACCATGACGGCCTCGTATTCCGGCAGCCGGTCGATGAGGGCGAGGCCGCGTTCCGGGCCGAGCACGAACAGGCTGGTGGACAGCGCATCGGTCATGGTGGTGTCGGGGCCGAGGATGGTGACGCTGAGGGAACTGCGTGCCGAATCGCCGGTAGCCGGATCGATGATGTGGTGATAGCGCACGCCGTCCTCGTCGAAGAAGCGTTCGTAGTCGCCGGAGGTGGATACGGCCTCGTCCTGCACCGGCACCCGGGTGAGGATGCCGTGTTCGTCGCGCGGATGACGGATGCCCACCAGCCACGGCCGGCCGTGCCGATCGCCAATCACCCGTGTGTCGCCGCCGGCACTGATCATGGCGTGGCGGATGCCCATGCCGCGCAGCAGCAGCGCCGACTGCTCCACCGCATAGCCCTTGGCGATGCCGCCGAGATCGATACGCACGCCGCGGCCGGCGAAGGCGACGGTGGAGGCGGCCGGGTCCACGCGTACGTGGCGATAGTCGATGGCGGGCAGCGCCTGCTGCACGGTCTGCGCATCGGGACGCTTGCCGTCGCGGTAGTCGTACAGGTAGCCGACGCTGGCAAAGGTGATGTCGAAGGCGCCGGCGGTCAGTTCCGACACCTGCAACGCGCGCGTGATCAGCGCGGCCAGCTCCGGACTTACCGGCACCGGGCCGTGTGCCGCCTCGCGGTTGACGCGGGACAGCTCGCTGTCGGGACGGAACGGACTCATCACCCGATCGATGTGATGCATCTCGTCCAGCACGACGGCAATGGCGCGCCGGGCCAGGGCAGCATCCTCGTGATACACCTCGACGTGGATGGCGGTACCCATGATGGTCGCATCCTCCCGTTGCCAGGCGTCGGCGGCACCGGCCGTCGCGGCGGCCAGCAGCAGCACGGCCGCCAGCGCGGCCTCAATACCAGAGCGAGACATAAAGTTGCAGCACATTGGCGGTGAACTCGTACAGGGGTTCGCTGCCGGGCGTGGCAGCTTTGGTGAGATCGCGGAAGTCGTCGTAGTTGAACTGGATGTGATCGAGCGACAGCGTGAACGCGGTGCGCTCGATGAAATTCCAGTGCAGGTCCGGATCGTAGCTTACGGTCACGCCCAGCGAGCGGCTGCTGAAGGTACTCAGCTCCTTGTCGCGGGCGAGAAAGTTCTGCGCCTGCTGGCGCGGAAACAGATCGCTGTAGAAATCCGCCGCGCCCTGGCTGTACTGGCGCAGACGGAACTCCAGCAGCCAGTGTTCGCGCCAGGGATGCAGGTAGCCGATTTCCCAGGTGTCGGCGTCGATGCCCCAGGTGTCGACGTAGCGGCGGTATTCGCCGTAGACCGCGGCGCGGTAGGGCAGGTAATAGCGCGCGCGCAGCGCCACGGCGTCGCTGGTGTGGGTGGCCGGGTAGATCTCCGGTTCATAGCTGTAGCCCAGCGCGCTGAGCGGATCGAGATAGCGCACCGAGCGGTAGGGGTTGTTGAGAAAACCCTGGTCGGTGATGGTTTCCAGGTTGAGCGCCAGCAGCATGTTCTTGCTGATCACCTGGCTCACGCCGACGCGGTAGTGCTGCCGCGTGGCGGTGGCGGCGAAGGCGGGATCGTTGCTCTTGCCGATTTTGTCGTTGCCCTGGGAGTAGCCCATGGTGACGGTGGTGAGATCGCCGAACATGTCCTGGCTGATGTCGAAGCTGACGGTGTCCGCCTTGTAGTCGCTTTCGTCGCTGTTGGTATAGGACAGGCTGAGGGTGGTGCCGTCGCGCAGGTAGTCGACGCCGGCGCCCTGTTCGGTGCGCTCGTCGGCATAGGGGCTGGCGGTGGTGAGCACGTCGATGGAGGCGCTGCTGACGGTGTCGACATAGTAATTGCCGTAGACAGATACGCTGTCGCCCAGGCTCTTGCGTACCAGCAGCGACGGGCCTGACACCTCGACGCCGCCGCCGTCGTAGGAGTGATAGAGCAGGTCGGCGCGGTCCTCGGGCAGCACCGCCGCGCCGGCGCCGCCGGCGGCAAGCAGCAGGACGACGAGCAGGCCGCGGCGCGGGACGGTGTTAGTTGCAGCCACAGCCGCCGCCTCCGGCGCTGCCGGCGCCGCGTGCGCCCTCGCGCACCTCATGCACATGGTTCATATAGGCGGCCGACACCGGATCGCGGCTGAAGCTCATGATCGGATCGGACAGGTTGGCGCGCTCATAGGGCGCCACCCAGGGCTCGATGGCGCAGCCGCCCAGCGTCAGCGCCGCGACCAGCAGGAGCGGGGTTGCAGCACGGCGCATGGTCACTCCCGCAGCAGGGTGCGAACGGTGTCGCTGTAGGTCTTCTCATCGCCGGCCTTGTAGCCGGGATGGACGTAGCGCACCTTGCCGTCGCGATCGACGATCACCGAGGTGGGCATGGCCTTTACCGCATAGAGGCGGCTCACGCTGTTGCTGCTGTCCCACAGGACGGGAAAACTCACCGGCACGTCCTTGAGGAATTTCTGTGCCGCCTGGGACTGTTCCTCGACGTTGACGCCGAGCATGACGAAGCCCAGTTTGCCGTAACGCTGCTGCAGCTGTTCCAGCAGGGGCATCTCCTGGCGGCAGGGGCCGCACCAGGAGGCCCAGAAGTTGATCATCACCACCTGGCCGCGCATTTCGCTGAGCCGCACGTTGCTGCCCGAGGCGCTTTTCAGGACGAAGTCGGGGGCGGCGCTGCCTTCGGTGACGGCGGCAGCGGCGGCCGTGGCGAGGCTGCACAGCAGGGCCAGGGCGGACAGGGTCAGATGTCGCATTGCGTTTCCTCCTCAGAAGAACCAGGTGGCTGCGGCCTGCAGCTCGAGGTTGTTGGTGGTCTTGTCGGCGCCGAACAGGTCGTGGCTGAACACGTAGTCGCGCACGCCGATGTGGATGGCCAGCCAGTCGGTGGCGACCAGGCGGTAGCCGAAACCGAAATTGACGGTGTGACGATCGCTGCCGGCAAAGGTGGTGACGCCGATGCCGCCGATCAGGTACAGCGCAGAATTGAAGGCCAGGCCCGAACCGGCGAAGGATTCCCCCGGCAGGATGTTGTAGCCCACGGACATGTTGTAGTAGCTGAAGCGGCGCTGGGCGTCGGTCAGCAACTGGGCCGCGCCGCTGAGACGTTCGTAGCTGGTGCGCTGGGTGTCGGCGCTGCCGGTGGCCGCCTCGACAAACAGGTCTTCGGTGACATGGTAGGCGGCACGCACGCCGAGCACCGGGTTGACGCCGAAATCCTCCACGCTGAGCAGGCCGATATACGGACCGATCTCGATGTCATGGCTGTCGATAGTCGCCAGATCGATGGTGCGCCGCTCCACCTCCGGCTGGAACACGGGACGGTCCGGGCGCTCGATCTCCGGCGCGGGCGGCGTCGCCGCGGCGGCGGGCGCGATGGCGGTGAAGGCAGCCAGCAGCGGCGCTAGAAGAAGAACGCGAAGCCCAGCTTCCATTCTTTTGGTTCCTCGTTTTTGTTGCGGTTGGTGAGCAATACGTAGTTCTTGTACTCGGCGCGCAACAGAAAGCGGCGCGTCAGGTGATACTTGACGCCGATGCCGGCGTCGATGAAATTTTCGCGCCGGTCGTGCGGCTGCACCAGGGTTGCCGCCGGCGCCAGGCGCACGGAGCCGGTGCCCAGGGTGAAGAACGGCGACCAGCGCCAGTCGGGAAACGGCTGGTGCACCAGGCTGGCGCCGATCAGTTCGCTGCTGGCGTAGGCGCCCAGGGTCTTCGACCATGCCAGTTCCGCCGACAGATTGGCGGTGAGCGCGTAACCGGCGGTGAGGTTGATGACGTTGATGCCGTCGAAGTCGCCGCTCATTGCCGTCAGCTCCCAGCGGCGCTGGTCATAGTCCTCACGCGTGATTTCGGGCACCTGTGTCGGCGAGCCGTCGGCTTGCAGCGTACGCGCCAGCTGCTCGCGGTGCACCCAGCCGACACGGCCGCGCGCGTTGCGCACCTTGTACCAGTCGGTCTGGCGTTGCAGCAGTTCCACCCAGGCCTTGCGTTCCACCACGTAAAACACCGGATAGCCGCGTCCCGGCCCGGTGTGCATCTCGATGTAGGGATCGGCGATCTGTACCTGTGCCGCCTCGTCCGCGCCCAGCACGCGACCGGCCGGCAGCAGGGCGCAGCACAGGAGCAGCCACACCAGGGCATCGCGCAGCCGTGCGCTCCCGGTGCATGTGTCCGGGGCTGCTTCGCTGCGGCCGTCGCGTGCGCGGCCGTCAGTTCGCCGGTGCATCGAACGGATTGTTGTAATACTGGCCGCCGATGTCGAGCCATTCCGCCAGCAGGCGCAATTCAGCCGGCGTGAGATCGCCGGCGTGGCTGCCGCCGCTGTCGAAGCGACTGAAGAAGCGGCTGCTGGCGGCGGCGCCGGTGACGTTCATCGCCGGCGTCACCGCCACCGGCACCATCACCGGGATCGGATTGCCGCTGCCGTCGAGGATCGGGTCGCCGTTGGCGTCGGTCTGGTACAGCGGGTTGCCGTTGCCGTCGGTGGCCTGCACCAGCAGGTCCTGCAGGGTGCCGTCGATGATGTCCTGTTCATTGTCCGGATAGAGCAGTTCCCGGTAGGACTTGAAGTGATCCGGTTCGTCGCTGGACAGGCCGTCGCCGAGATCGAGCTGGGCCGCCGGCACCTGCGGGTTGCTGCTGCCGTCGGTGGCGGCATGGCAGGCGGTGCAGGTGCGGTTCACGGCGCCGACGGTGCGCGGCAGGGCCCACAGCGGATGGATGTGGGTTTCGTAATTGATGACGATGCGGCAGGTGCTGCTCCAGGCGCTCTGACAACCCGAGCTGACCGGGGGCACGGTGTTCAGATCCGCGTACAGGTAGCTGAAGCTGGCGTCCTTGGCGCGCACCGCCGGGTCGGTCCACACGTCGTTATAGACCAGGTTGACGCTGGGCCGCAGGGCGGTGACGTCGAGGCGGGTGCGGGTCTGGGCCATGGACTCGGCATAGTCCGCCCACAGCGTCGCCTCGGTGTTGGCGAAGGGCAGGCCGGTGACCGGCGCGCCGCCGTTCACCGACGGCGGTGCGGCGTCGGGGCGGCCGTGGGCCACGCTGCTGGCGGGGGCATGGCAGCCGTTGCAGGCGACCGTGTCGCCGGGACGCACCTGCAGCCAGTTCTGGTGCCGGCCGCCGATGCGGCGGCCGTTGACGTCCACCACGCTGAGGGCCAGGGGCACGTTGGCAGGCACCTTGATGCGCACCGAGCCGTCGGGCTCGATGGGGGCGTAGCCGACGATCTCGCGCATCAGCTGCTGGCGGCTGCGGCCGTAGGCGCTGGCGTCGAAGTCGCGCACATAGCGGTCGGGGATGCCGACGGCCTTGACCACGCGCAGGAAGCGCGCCGGCCGCTGCGCGGCGAGGGTCAGGGCCGGGTCGCGCAGCGTGGCGATGTCGGGCACGGCGCTGTCGACGCCGTCCATGTCGTACACGCTGCGGATGTCGAGGATGCCGACGCCTTCGCTGACCAGGTCGGCATCCAGGTCCACGCCTATGGTTTTGTCGTAAATGATCGCCGGCAGATGGGGGCGCGGCTGCGCCGCGACCACGTCGGTATAGGCAATGCCTTCAACGGGTTGCACTAGCGGTACCTGGGTGGCGGCGTCCATGTCGTACATCGATATCCCGTAGAGCGGCGGCGCCTCCTGGGCATCAGGGGCGGCCAGCCTTTGCGGCGTGCAGGGTACCACCAGGCCGTTTTCCAGCAGGCGGCAGGGTGTCCAGCTTACCAGCATGCGGCGTGTGCCGTCCCACAAGGGGAAGGCGGCACGGAAGCGGCCGCCGGGCGAAGGCTCGGCGTCGGTGCGCACGGCATTGACGGTGGCCGGCACCTGGCCGGTACCGGGCAGGCCCAGGTTGACCCAGGTGGGCTGCGCGTTGTCGCTGAAGTCGGCGCTGTCGATGAGCACCAGATCGCCGCCGCCGTAGGTGCCGGTATAGGGGGCGAGCAGTGCCAGGATGCGGCCGTCGGGCATTTCGCGCGGTTGCAGGAACTGCACCGTGCTGCCGGCGGTGCCGGTGTCGTGGCTGTGGACGCCGTACAGCACTTCCAGCCCGGTACCGTCGGGGTTGGCGCGGTACAGGTTCATGCTGTTGTTGCCGCCCATGTGGTCCCAGCGGGTGAACAGCACCTTGCCGTCCTGGGTGACCGCGGTGTTGCGATCGTGGCTCTGGTTGAAGGATATCTGGTGGATGTCGCTGCCGTCGCCGTTCATCACGTGCAGCACCAGGGCCGCCTCGTCGAGGTCTTCGTTGAGCGCGGCGAACTGCGGCTTGCCCTCGTCGAGCAGCAGCGCGGCCGACTGCCGCTGTCGCGTCGAGGAAAACAGGATGCGGCCGTCGGGCAGGTAGTGCGGCGCGAGATCCTGGCCGCTTTCGGCGGTGATGTCGGAACTGATCACCCGCTGCAGGGTGTCGGCGGCGATATCGTATTCCCAGATGTTCCAGGTGGGCTGGTCGCGATCGTCGGCATTGGGGATGTACGGGCCGCGCATGGCGAAGATGAGCTTTTCACCGTCGTAGGACACGTCGAGATCGCGCACGTCGTACAGTTCGCCGCTCTGGAACGCGCGATCGGTGATGTTGCGCTCGGCGGCGCTGGCTGCGGCACGGTCGCGCAGATACAGCCCGGCACCGGGTTCGAACACGATCAGGGCGCGGGCATCGGGCTGTGCCAGCGCGCCCTGCGGCGTGGTCGGCAGGGGGCGCTTGACGTAGGCGATGGGGTGATCGAGCACCACCGGGTCCTGCGCCTGGCTGCCGCTGCTGCCGTCGCCGCAGCCGGCCGTCAGCAGCGCGGCGGCGGCCAGCGCCAGGGTCAGGCACAGCGCGGCGGAAGACCGGCGGGGCGGCATTCCCTGCTCAATAGTTGTCTGCTTCACGATTAGGCATCCCTGTGTGCCGCGGCAGTGTGAACCCGTTCTCATCTGCGGCGTGTCTGGACTACGCGGCGAATTATTGCGGCCCTGCCACTGACAGTTCTGCCAATGACATCACGGAACACTGCAAAAAATTGACTAAAGTACGCATCCAGGTACGGGCCGGAACCCTGGGGACGGCCTGCGGGGTCATGCGTAATGACGCGGAACTACTAAGGACAGACAATGGAAAGACGCTTGGATGCTGCGCCCTTGCGCACGGCGATAGCGGCCGGCCTCGGCCTGCTGCTGCTGGCCGGCAGTGGCACGGCCTGGGCCGGGGCGCGCGAGCAGGCGCGGCGCATGCACGATCGCCTCGCCGGCGTGCCGCCCTCCGAGTCCGTGCTGGCCGACATGGAGGCGGACATCGCCGCCAGCGACGCCCGTGCCGCCGCCTATACCGCCATGGAAAACAGCGCGTTCTACAACGTGACGCTGAAGAACTTCGTCACGCCGTGGACCAACGAGGAACAGACGCTGTTCGCCCCCCTCAACGATTACAGCGCCACCGTCATCGGCATGGTGCGCGACGACATCGATTTCCGCCAGGTTCTGTCCGGCGACATACTCTACATCGGATCGGGCGGCGGCGTGCCGGCCTACTCCAACAGCAGCAACGCCCACTACGAGGCGCTGCAAACCCAGGGCGCCGATCTCAAGGCCGTCCTGGTGCAGACCGCACAATCGACGCAGACCGGCCTGCCCTCGTCGGCGACGGCGGGCGTACTCACCACCCGCGCAGCCGCCAAGGCCTTCCTGATGGACGGCACCAACCGCGCCATGTTGCGTTTCACCATGCTGAATTACCTCTGCCGCGACCTGGAGCAGGTGATGGACATCACCCGTGCGCCGCACCGCATCCGCCAGGACGTGGCGCGCAGCCCGGGCGGCGACAGCCGCATCTATCTCAACAACTGCGCCGGCTGTCATGCCGGCATGGACCCGCTGATCCAGAGCTTCGCCTATTACGGCTACGCCTATAACAGCGCCACCGATCCGGAGGGCGCCAGCGGCCAGCTGTCCTACACGCCGGGGACGGTGCAGTACAAGTACCTGCAAAACGCCGACAACTTCAAATACGGCTATGTCACCCCGGACGATCGCTGGGACAACTACTGGCGCCAGGGCAGCAATGCGGTGCTGGGCTGGGACGGTGCGCTGCCGGGCGGCGGATACGGCGCCAAGTCCATGGGCGAGGAACTGGCGCACTCCGATGCGTTCGCGCAGTGCCAGGTGCAGAAGGTGTTCAAGGCCGTATGCCTGCGCGCGCCCGGCGACAGCGCCGATCGCGCCCAGGTCGATACCATGGTGGATGCCTTCCGCAACAGCGGCCATCAACTCAAGCGCGTCTTCGCCGATGCCGCCGTGTATTGCATGGGTGACTGAGCGTGATGCCGAAATGCCGGAGCGCCGGCCTGACAGATTATTCAGCAAGGGACCACGGGCAAATGGATAGTGCGATGAATCCAGGGCAGGCAGTGCACCACGGACGTACGTGGCGCGTCCTTGCCGTCGCGGCCACGCTGCTGCTGGGCACGCTGCTCGCGGCCTGCGGTGAGGGCGGCCCGGCAACCGAGTCCAGTCCGGTCACCAGCGCGCCGGCGGCGTCCTCCTACAGCGGACCCGCGCCGGCCACCGCCGACGTGCAGGCCTTCCGCCTCAACGTCTGGGACAACCTGAAATCGTCCAGCCGCTGCGGTTCCTGCCATGTGGCCGGCGTGCAGACGCCGGAATTCGTGCGCCAGGACGACGTCAACCTGGCCTATAACGCCGCGGTGACCGTGGCGGATCTGCACAACCCGTCCGCCTCGCGCCTGGTCACCAAGGTGGCCGGCGGCCATCACTGCTGGGTGGCGCAGGATTCGGTGTGCGCCGATATCATCACCAACCTGATCACCGCCTGGGCCAACGCCTCACTGGGCGGCGGCGGCACGCAGGTGGTGCTGACCCCGCCGCCGCTCACCGACCCGGGCGCGAGCAAGAACTTCCCCGTCGACCCGACGCTGTTCCAGGCCTATGTCCATCCGGTACTCACCGCCAACTGCGCGCGCTGCCACGCGGAAACCGCCGCCGTGCCGCAGGCGCCGTTCTTCGCCAACAGCGACGTGGTCTCGGCCTACGACGCGGCCAAGTCGAAGATCAATCTGGACCTGCCGGCCGACTCGCGCCTGGTGGTACGCCTGCGCAACGAATTCCACAACTGCTGGAGCGATTGCGACAGCGACGCCGACACTCTGCAGACGGCCATCACCAACATGGCCAACGGCATCACGCCGACCCAGCCCGATCCGGCACTGGTGCTGAGCAAGGCACTGACCATGGCCGACGGCATCATCGCCAGCAGCGGCGGCCGCCAGGAGGCCAACCAGATTGCGCTGTGGCAGTTCAAGTCCGGCACCGGCAGCGTGGCCTATGACACCAGCGGCGTCGACCCGGCCATCAACCTGACCCTGAGCGGCGACGTCACCTGGGTCGGCGGCTGGGGCATCCAGATCACCAGCGGCAAGGCGCAGGGCACCACCGCCACCAGCCGCAAACTGCGCGACATGATCGTCCCCACCGGCGAGTACAGCATCGAGGCCTGGGTCAATCCGGGCAACGTGACGCAGCAGGACGCCAACATCGTCAGCTACTCGGCCGGCGCCACGGTGCGCAATTTCACCCTCGGCCAGACCCTGTACAACTACGAGGCCTACAACCGCAGCGGCGGCAGCGACGCCAACGGCGCGCCGTTGTTGTCCACCGCCGACGCGGACCGGCGCCTGCAGGCGGCACTGCAGCACGTGGTGGTGACCTACGACCCGGCGGCGGGGCGCAGGATCTACGTCAACGGCGTATACACCGGCGACACCGATCCGGTGGCCGGCGACGTGCTCACCGACTGGGACGACAGCTTTGCCTTCGTGCTCGGCAACGAGGTCTCCGGCGGACGCCAGTGGCAGGGCGCCATCCGCATGGTGGCCATCCATAACCGAGCCCTCACTGCGCAGCAGGTGGAGCAGAACTTCAAGGTGGGCGTGGGGCAGAAATATTATCTGCTGTTCTCCGTCAGTCATCTGGTCAACATCCCCGACAGCTATATCGTGTTCGAGGTGAGCCAGTTCGACAGTTACAGCTACCTGTTCAACAAGCCGTTCTTCATCAGTCTCGATCCGGCGGCGGCGCCCGACGGCATTGCGGTGCGCGGCCTGCGCATCGGCATCAACGGCCGCGAGGCGACGGTGGGCCAGGCCTATCGCTTCATGGATACCGCGATTACCTCCGCGGACTACGTGCCGGGCAGCGGCCAGCTGCTGTCCGACCTCGGCACGGTGATCGCCCTGGAGAAGGGGCCGGACTCCGACGAGTTCTTCCTCTCCTTCGAGCTGCTGGGTGGCCATAGCCATGTGGTGACCGAGCCGGTACCCGCGCTGCCCGCGCCGCCGGCGGATTCCCCGCCGGCGCCGGATATCGGCCTGCGCCTGTTCTCGGAGATCAACGCCACCATGTCGGCGGTGACCGGTGTGAGCATGACCAGCAGCAACGTCAGCACCACCTACAACGCCATCGAGCAGCAGCTGCCCACGGCGGAAGGCATCGAAGGCTTCCTCTCCGCCCATCAGGTGGCGGTGTCCCAGCTGGCCATCGAGTACTGCAACAGCCTGGTGGAGGACGTTGCGCTGCGTGCCGCCTATTTCCCCGGCGTCGGTTTCGATGATCCGGTGACCGTCTCCTTCGGCAGCACTGCGGCGCGCGATCTGGTGTTCGATCCGCTGCTCACCCATGTGATGAATACGGGACTGTCTTCGCAGCCCGATGTGGCCACGGTCAAGGCCGAACTCAACACCCTGGTGGACACGCTCACCGCCTGCGGTGCCGGCTGCGCGGCCGATCGCACCCGCACCGTGGTCAAGGCCAGCTGCGCCGCGGTGCTGGGTAGCGCCGCGATGCTGATCCAATAGAATCGAATCGGGATGAAATGCGATGAGTAAACAAGACAAGGGACTGGGCGGGCCGCAGGCCCTGCGGCATGCCGATCACCGGCGACCGGTGACGCGGCGCGAGTTTCTCGCCCAGGGCTTCATCGCCGGCAGCGCCACCATCCTCGGGCCGACGCTGTTCGGCCTGTTCGCCGATCCCCGGGCCGCGCAGGCGGCACTGTCGGCGGATCTGGAAGCACTCAAGTCCTCCTGCGGTATCGCAGTGCAGGGCGCGGGCAAGATTCCCTTCATCTGCTTCGATCTGGCCGGCGGCGCCAGCATGACCGGTTCCAACGTGCTGGTGGGCGGCCAGGGCGGGCAGATGAATTTCCTCAGTACCGCCGGCTACAACAAGCAGGGCCTGCCGGGCGACATGGTGCCCGGACTCACCGAGGCGGCGCCGAGCGCGACCAGCAACGGCGATCACACCGACACCTCCCTGGGCCTGGCCTTTCATTCCGACAGCGCATTCCTGCGCGGCATGATGAACAAGGCCGCGCTGGGCACCATCGCCAACATCAACGGGGCGGTCATTCCCGCGCGTTCCGACAATGACACGGCGAACAATCCGCACAATCCCATGTACGGCATCCACGGCGCCGGTGCCGACGGTTCCCTGCTGACGCTGATCGGATCGCGCAGCACCGATTCCGGCGGCAACTCCATCGCCCCGGTGGCGATGGTGGATCCGGCGGTGCGCCCGACCAAGGTGGACCGGCCGTCCGACGTCACCGGCCTGGTGGATACCGGCAAACTGGTGGGACTGCTGTCGCAGAGCGATGCGGTGGCGGTGATGGAGTCCATCTACCGCATCAGCGACGCCCGCCTGGGCACGGTGGACACCAAAGTGGCCACCGATGCGGTGATCAAGGATCTGGTGCGCTGCGGCTACGTGAAGAGCGCGGATCTCGCCGATCGTTTCGGCGATCCCACCGCGCTCAATCCTTCCATCGATCCGCAGATCGTCGGTGCGGCGGGCATCTTCAGCCAGGCCGAATACGATAACGACAGCGAATACCGCATGACCGCCTCGGTGATGAAGCTGGTGGTCAACGGCTATGCCGGCGCCGGCACCGTCACCTTCGGCGGTTGCGACTACCACACCGGCAACCGCTCCGTGGGCGAACTGCGCGACGAGAAGATCGGCCGCTGCATGGGTGCCTGCCTGGAATATGCCGCGCGGCGCGGCGTGCCGCTGATGATCTACGTCTGTTCCGACGGCTCCATCGACAGCAACGGCGCCATCGACAACACGGTGGCGGGACGCGGCAAGGGCGTGTGGACCGGCGACAATTCCTCCACCGCCGCGTCGTTCTTCCTGGTCTACAACCCGGCGGGCCGGCCGCAGCTCATGGGCGGCACCGCACAGGAACAGGCCATCCACCAGCAGATCGGTTACATGCGCACCGACGGCTCGGTGGAAACCTCGGCCACCCCGGCGTCCAACAACGTCAACCTGCTGGTGGAAACCGTGGTCCTCAACTACATGGCGCTGCACGGCGAACAGGGCAATTTCGCCACGGCGTTCCCCAATCACGGTCTGGGCAACGTTGCCCTGCGCGACAGCCTGACCGCCTTCCAGCCCATCTGCAACGGTACCATCGCCTGAGCGGCCCGGCGGCCGCTCAAGTTTCGGCGGTGGTATCGCCGACGGGGTTGGCCTGCAGATAGCAGGCGGCGAATTCACGGTCGCTGGTGACGAGGTGGGCAAGGAACCAGTGGCGCAGCGACGACAGCAACTCGTGATCGAGCGGCGCCTGTCCGGCGACGACGGCCTTGGTGAGGGACTTCAGTTCGGCCAGCAGCATGGTGTGTTCGCGCTGGTGGCCGACGCAGTCGCGGAAGCCGACGGACAGCATCAGCTTCTCTTCATAGAGAAAGTGGGCGCGGGCGTGGCGGTGGATGCGTTGCAGCAGGTCGGCGTGATCGTGGGCCGGATCGTCCAGCACACCGGCGAGCAGGTTGAGCATGCCCGCCATCTCGCGGTGCTGGTAGTCCAGCGGCGCGATGCCGAGATTGAGATGGGACTGCCATTCGATTAAATCCGCCATGTATCCTCCGCTGATTTGCGACGGCCCCCTGCCGATATCCGGCAGGGGACGGCGCCCTCCCTGGGCACAAGTCGACGGCTAATGTGCCGCAAATCGGCAGACGAGGCAACGGACGGCATTGTGGGAGCCCGGCCACGCCGAGCGACAGCGGCCCCGGTCGGCGGCGTCATCGCCCGATAAATCGGGCTCCCACATGAGCGGAGGGAAACTTACAGGCGGGCGATGCGCGCCTGCTGTTCGCCCAGCTGGGCCAGTGCGGTCTGCACCTCGGCCAGGCGCGTGCGCTCCTTTTCCACCAGCTCGGCCGGGGCCTTGGCAGTGAAGGCCTCGTTGGACAGCTTGGCCTGCATGCGCTCGATGTCCTTCTCCAGCTTGCCCATCTCGCGGGCCAGGCGCGCCAGCTCGGCCTCCTTGTCGATGAGGCCGGCCATGGGCACCAGCAAGTGCATCTCGCCCACCAGCGAGGTGGCGGATTCGGGCGCGCTGTCGCCGGCATTGAGCCAGGTGATGGATTCGGTGCGCGCCAGGCGTTGCAGGAACAGGCCGTTGCGTTCCAGCCGCTGCTGGTCTTCGGCGGAGCCGTTTTGCAGCAGTACCGGCAGGGGCTTGCTCGGGGCGATGTTCATGCCGGATCGGATCTTGCGCACGCCGACGATGAAGTCCATCACCCACTGCATCTCGCCTTCGGCCGCGGCGTCGGCGGCAGAGTCGTTAGCCTGCGGATAGGACTGGCGCATGATGGTTGCGCCGTCGACACCGGCCAGCGGCGCCACGCGCTGCCAGATCTCCTCGGTGATGTAGGGCATGATCGGATGGGCCAGGCGCAGCAGCGACTCCAGTACGCGCACCAGGGTCTGGCGGGTGCCGCGCTCCTGCGCCTCGGAGGCGTCGCCGCTGGTGAGCACCGGCTTGGACAGTTCCAGATACCAGTCACAGTACTCGTTCCAGGTGAAGTCGTAGATGGCCTGGGCGGCGTGGTCGAAGCGGTAACCGGCAACGGCCTCATTGACCGTGGCCACGGTGCGTTGCAGGCGCGATAGGATCCAGCGGTCGGCCAGGGACAGCTCGCACGCTCCCCCGGTCTGACCACAATCCTTCTCTTCCGTATTCATCAGCACGTAGCGCGCCGCGTTCCACAGCTTGTTGCAGAAGTTGCGGTAGCCCTCGATGCGGCCGGTATCGAAGTTGATGTCGCGGCCGGTGGAGGCCAGCGCGGCGAAGGTGAAGCGCAGCGCGTCGGTACCGTAGGGTTTGATGCCGTCGGGGAACTCGGCGCGGGTCTGCTTCTCGATCTTCTTCGCCATCTCCGGCTGCATCAGGCCGGTGGTGCGTTTCTGCACCAGGGTCTCCAGATCGATGCCGTCGATGAGGTCGATGGGGTCGAGCACGTTGCCCTTGGACTTGGACATCTTCTGGCCGTGGGCGTCGCGCACCAGGCCGTGGATGTAGACCTCGCGGAACGGCACGTCGCCCATGAACTTCAGGCCCATCATGATCATGCGGGCGACCCAGAAGAAGATGATGTCGAAGCCGGTGACCAGCACCGAGGTGGGGTAGAAGGTTTTCAATGCTTCCGTCTGCTGCGGCCAGCCCAGCGTCGAGAACGGCCACAGGGCGGAGGAGAACCAGGTGTCGAGCACGTCCTCGTCCTGCTTGAGCGCGACGTCGAAGCCCAGCTTGTGCTGCTCGCGCACCTCGGCCTCGCTGCGGCCCACATACACATTGCCCTGCGCGTCATACCAGGCCGGGATGCGGTGGCCCCACCAGATCTGGCGGGAGATGCACCAGTCCTCGATCTTGTGCATCCAGTCGAAGTAGGTGTTCTTCCAGTTGTCGGGCACGAAGCGGATGCGGCCGTCCTCCACCACCTTGATGGCCTCGGCGGCCAGCGGCGCGACCTTGACGTACCACTGGTCGGTGAGCAGCGGCTCGATGACGCTGTGGGAGCGGTCGCCGCGCGGCACCATCAGCTTGTGGTCGTCGATCTTTTCGACCAGCTCCAGCTCCTTGAGGTCGCGCACGATCTGATCGCGGGCCTCGTAGCGATCCAGGCCGCGGTACTGCTCCGGTGCGTTGTCGTTGATCTTTGCGTCGATGGTGAAGACGTTGATCTGCGGCAGGTTGTGGCGCTGGCCCACGGCATAGTCGTTGAAGTCGTGGGCCGGGGTGATCTTGACGCAGCCGGTACCGAACTCGAGGTCGACGTAGTCGTCGGCGATGATCGGGATCTCGCGGCCCACCAGCGGCAGGGTGACGGTCTTGCCGATGAGGTGTTTGTAGCGCTCGTCTTCCGGATTCACCGCCACCGCGCTGTCGCCCAGCATGGTCTCGGGACGGGTGGTGGCGACCACCAGATGGCCGCTGCCGTCGGACAGCGGATAGCGGAAGTGCCACATGTAGCCGTTCTCTTCCTCGGAGATCACCTCGAGATCGGATACGGCGGTGTGCAGCACCGGGTCCCAGTTGACCAGGCGCTTGCCGCGGTAGATGAGGCCCTCGCTGTACAGGCGCACGAAAACTTCCTTCACCGCGTCGTTGAGCCCCTCGTCCATGGTGAAGCGCTCTTTCGACCAGTCCGGCGAGGCGCCCATGCGGCGCAGCTGGCGGGTGATGGTGCCGCCGGACTCGCCCTTCCACTTCCACACCTCGTCGAGGAAGTTCTCGCGCCCGAGGTCGTGGCGGGTCTTGCCCTGGGCCAGCAGGCGGCGTTCCACCACCATCTGGGTGGCGATGCCGGCGTGGTCGGTGCCCGGCTGCCACAGGGTATTCTTGCCGGCCATGCGGTTGTAGCGGATCAGGGCATCCATGATGGTGTCCTGGAAGGCATGCCCCATGTGCAGCGAGCCGGTGACGTTGGGCGGCGGGATCATGATGCAGTAGGCATCGGCGTTGGCGCCCGTATCGCTGGCAGGCGCGAACCAGCCGTTCTGTTCCCAGGTCTGGTACCAGCGCTGCTCGATGGAATGGGGTTCGTAGCTCTTGTCCATAGTCTGCTTGTCGAAAAGTTGATTGGGCCGCGCTGTCGCCAGCGGACCGGGGAAAACGGGTGTGCCGGGGCTAAATGGGGCGGGATTATACCCGAAGGGGGGCGGATTAGGCCTATTTCAGCAGGTTGCGCATGCGCAGCTCGTCGCGCAGGACACGCTTGAGCTCCAGGCGGATGCGGGGCATTTCCCGGTCGATGATCTGGTCGATGAGCTCCTCCAGTTCGCCTTCGGAGGGCAGGGGGGGCGGGGCGGCGGGTTCGGTGGCCGGAGGTGCGGCCATGACGGGCGCTTCGGCCGCCATCTCCGCCTCGCCCCCGGAGACGGTCGCCGTCTCCGCGTCCGCGCCGACCACGTCGTCCAGCAGCGGGATATCCTCGTCCTTTTGGGCCGTAGCCCTGGTGGCCAGCAGGGCGCGGACCCGGTTCAGTTCGGCCAGCAGTTCGGCGGCGGATTTCTTTTTGCTGTCGGTCATCGTCTCATCCCTGAGCGAGGGTGTGCGTTTCCAGTTGGTAGCCGCGGTCGCGGTAGAACTTGTAACGGGCCCGCCCCAGTTGCTTGGCCTGATCGTCGGCCGGCACGATCTCGGCCACGCGCTGGAAGCGGCTGAAGAACAGCGGCACCTCGGCGGCCAGGTTGATCAGCACCTCGTCATGCACTTCCGGTTCGCCGCCCCAGCCGATGTGGATCGGCGACAGCGTATCGGCGGGCGTACCCGCCTCCAGCTTCTGGTGCGGTACGAAGCTGCCCTGGCGAAAGGTCCACAGCAGCTCGTCCAGCCGCTCCGCCTCGCGTGCGTCGCCGGCATGGATATAGACCCGGTGGCCGGCCAGATACGCCTTTTCCGCCACGCGGCAGGCCACCAGGCGGCCGTCGCTCTGGCCGCCCTGTTCACCTTCCAGAATGTAGAAATCGATACGGGTCACGTTGAAACCAGTTTCAAGTTACAAGTTGCAAGTTACAAGAGAAATCAAAGTATGTTTGCGTGTCACTCGTCACTTGTCGCTTTGCCAAGCAGATACTGCATCAACAGAGGGACGGGGCGTCCCGTCGCTCCCTTGCCGTTGCCGCTCTTCCAGGCGGTGCCGGCGATGTCCAGGTGGGCCCAGGTGTAGTCCTTGGTGTAGCGGGCCAGGAAGCAGGCGGCGGTGACAGTGCCGGCCTCCTTGCCGCCGATGTTGGCCATGTCGGCGAAGGGGCTCTTGAGCTGCTCGTCGTATTCGGGCCACAGCGGCATCTGCCAGGCGCGGTCTCCGCTGGCCTGGCCGGCGGCGAGCAGGGCGTCCACCAGGGCCTGGTCGTTGCCGAGCAGGCCGGAGGCATGGGAACCCAGGGCCACCACGCAGGCGCCGGTGAGGGTGGCGATGTCGATGACCACCGCCGGGTCGAAGCGCTTGCTGTAGGTGAGGGCGTCGCACAGGATCAGGCGGCCCTCGGCGTCGGTGTTGAGGATTTCAATGGTCTGGCCCGACATGGAGGTGACGATGTCGCCCGGCTTGTTGGCCGCGCCGTCGGGCAGGTTCTCCGAACTGGGCACCACGCCCACCACGTTGAGGGGCAGCTCCAGCTCCGCCACCGCCTGCATCACGCCCAGCACGGTGGCGCCGCCGCACATGTCGTACTTCATCTCGTCCATGGCCGCGGCGGGCTTCAGGGAGATGCCGCCGGCGTCGAAGGTGAGGCCCTTGCCCACCAGCACTACCGGCTTGTCCTTCTTCTTGCCGCCCTGGTACTCCAGCACGATGAGGCGCGGCGGCTGGCGGCTGCCCTTGGCCACGGAGAGCAGGGCGCCCATGCCCAGCTTCTCCATTTCCTGCTCGTCGAGAATGGTGGCCTTGAGCTTCTTGCTGCCCTTGGCCAGTCCCTCGGCCTGTTCGGCCAGGTAGCGCGGGGTGCAGATGTTGCCGGGCAGGTTGGCGAGGTCCTTCGCCAGCTTCATGCCGGCCTGGATGGCCTGGCCCTGGCGCACGGCTTCCTTGGCCACCTTCTCCGCCGCGGTATCGGCCACCAGCAGGGAGACCTTCTTGATGGGCGGTTTTTCCTTGTCTTCCTTTTTGCTCTTCAGCTGGTCGAACTGGTAGATCACCCCGCCGGCCAGCTCCACCGCCTGGCGTGCCTTCCAGGCCAGGTCGCGTTCCTTGACCTCCAGATCGGTGAGGGTGAGCAGGGCGTCCTTCGCCCCGGTGCCCTTGAGCGCGGCCAGGGCGGCGCCCAGCACCTTGCGGTAATCGGCGGCGGACAGCGCCTCGCCGGCCTTGCCGCAGCCCACCAGCAGTACGCGCTCCATGTGCTCGCCCAGGTGGTGCAGCAGCAGGGTGTCGCCCACCTTGCCCTTGATGTCGTTGCCCTTGAGGGTGCGGCTGATGGCCCTGCCGCAGGCGGCGTCCAGTGCCGCGGCGGCAGGGCTCAGCTTGTGCTTTTCGTGCACGCCCACCACGAAGCAGGCGCTGCGCTGGTTCTCGACCGAACCGTGCTTGACGGAAAACTCCATGAAAGACTCCTGAAATAAGTGTGCGTACGGGGCGGCGGTGTTGCCGGCTATGGCTATAGCGTAAACTTGTCTGCCCGCGACAACCAGAACGGAACTCCAAATTCTTGATCATCCAACGCTACCTGTTGCGCGAAATCGTGACCACCTTCGCCGGGGTGGCGCTGCTGCTGTCGCTGATCTTTCTCAGCGGCACCTTCGTGCGCATCCTGTCCGAGGCGGTGGCGGGTACCTATCCGGCGACGGTGGTGCTCAAGCTGTTCGCCCTCAAGGGCGTGGGGAATCTGGTTTTCATCCTGCCGCTGGCCTTCTTTCTTTCCATCCTCCTCGCCCTGGGCCGCCTGTACCGCGACAGCGAGATGACCGTGCTGTATGCCTGCGGCGTCGGCCCCGAGCGCATCTACCGCAGCGTCGGCGCCCTGGCGCTGGCGGTGGCGGCGCTGCTGGCCTTTCTGGCGCTGTATTTCGCCCCCTGGGCGGAGGAGCGCAGCTACCGCCTGCTGGATCAGGCCGGGGCGCGTTCGGAGATCGAGGGGCTGGCGGCGGGGCGCTTCAACCAGACCGGCGCCGACGGCGTGCAGGTCTATGTGGAGAGCATTTCCGCCGACCGGCGCGAGTTGGGCAAGGTATTCGCCCAGGGATTGGTGGAGGGCCGGCAGCAGCTGCTGACCGCGGCGCGGGCACGACAGCAGACGGGAGCGGACGGCGAGCGTTTTCTGGTGTTCCTCGACGGTTACCGCTACGAGGGGCTGCCGGGGGCGCCGGACTTCCGCATCATCGAATTCCGCGAGCACGGCATCCGCCTGGTGGACCGCGAGGTGGTGGCGCGGGAACGGCCGCGCCATGCGGTATCCAGCCTGGACCTGTGGCGCAGCGGCCAGACCGGCGAGCTGGCCGAGCTGCAATGGCGCATCGCCGTACCCATCACCACCATCCTGCTCGCTCTGCTGGCGGTGCCGCTGAGCCGCAGTTCGCCGCGCGAGGGACGCTACGGCCGGCTGTTCGTCGGCATCCTGGTGTACATCGTCTACAACAACCTGCTGTCGGTGGCCAAGTCGTCCCTGGCCAAGGGCGAGGTGAACCCGCTGCTCGGCCTGTGGTGGGTGCACGCCATCATCATCGCCCTGCTGGCCTTCATCGTCTGGCGGCAGCAGCGCCTGCCGGGACCGCGGCACAGCGCGGCATGAAACTTAAAACCCAGATCAGTCCGCAAATGAACGCAAATAAACGCGAATGTTCATGGCAACACCGGTGTGCTCCACTGGTGCGTCGGATGGAATGGCATGGCCGTGCAGCTGTGATCCCTCACCTTGATTTGCGTCCATTCGCGTTCATTTGCGGACCCAGATTCTTACGATGAAGATCCTCGACCGCTACATCGGCCGCACCGTGCTCAGCCACACCCTGGTGGTGATGGTGGTGCTGCTGTCCATGTACTTCTTCAGCACCCTGGTGGACGAGCTGGATTACGTCGGCCAGGGCCGCTACACCACGCTGATTGCGCTGCAATACGGCCTGATGCTGCTGCCGCGCCAGGCCTACGAGCTGTTTCCCATGGTGGCCCTGCTCGGCGGCATGCTTGGCCTCGGCACCCTGGCCAGCAGCAACGAGCTGACGGTGATCCGCGCCGCCGGCGTGTCGGTGCGGCGCATCATGCTGGCGGTGATGAAGATGGCCCTGCTGCTGATGCTGGCGGTGGCGCTCATCGGCGAGCTGGCGGCGCCGCGGCTGGAGCAGCAGGCGCGGGTGGTGCGGGCGCAGTCCCTGAGCCAGAACGTCAGCCTCAACGTGAAGGAAGGCCTGTGGGCGCGCGACGGCGACACCTACATCAACATCCGCCGCCTGCTGCCCGGCGGCCTGGCGCACGACGTGTCGCTCTATGTCTTCGACGCCGGGCAGCGCCTGCGGGAAATGGTGCGTGCCAAGGAGGCGGTGTACCGCGACGGCGGCTGGGTGCTGCGCCAGGCGGCGCGCAGCCGCATCGGCACCGACGGCGTGGAATCCGCCGCGGTGGCGGAGCAGCGCTGGGCCACCAGCCTGACCCCCGAGGTGATCAACGTGGCGGCGCTGCCGCCGGACAAGCTGGCCATCTGGGAACTGACCGGCTACGTGGGCTACACCCGCGACAACAGCCTGGACGCCAGCGTCTATGAACTGGCCCTGTGGACCAGGCTGCTGGCGCCCTTTGCCACCGGCGGCATGATGCTGCTCGCCGTACCCTTCATCTTCGGTTCCCTGCGCAGCGTCGGCATCGGCCTGCGCATCACCGTCGGCGGCCTGCTCGGCATCGGCTTCTATCTGTTCAACGGCGTGTTCGGCCGCATCGCCCTGGTCTACGACCTGTCGCCCATGCTCAGCGCCGTCATCCCGACCCTGCTGGTGTACGCCCTGTGGTGGGCGCTGATGCGGCGGGTGCAATAGCCCGTGTCGGTTGATGGGTTTCGCTGCGTTCTTCCCGCCTGCCGGCTGATGCACTGAGCTGTTCAAAGGCAGCTGCGCCGAGAAGATGAGCAGGATTGCTCAGGATGAACAAGACAGAAGAAATCTTGTTCATCCTGCATTCATCTTGTGAATCTTGTCGGCGATGTTTTTTCCGGAACGCAGCGAAGCCCATCGCCTCCCGGCGCCCTCGTCTTGCTCCGTCGCCTCAGCCGCCGCCGATGATGTCGAGCATCTGGCCGCCGGACTCGTGCCAGACGGGGCCGCCGCCTTCGTCCACCTGGTCGCCCATCAGCAGCTGCGGCTCGCTCAGCACGCCGCCGTCGCCGCCGCCGGCCTGCACCAGCAGCGGCGGCGTATCCAGAGGCTGCGGCGGCAGGTTGAGGGCGGGGACGTAGGCCGCCTGGCCGGCGGTCACATCCAGGGTGCCGAAGGCGTTGGCGATGATGATGGTGCCCGCACCGGTACCGACATAGAGGCCGTCGGCCGGTGCCGTACCGTCGACCGGCGGGCAGTCGCCCTCGCAGTACAGGGCGGAGTAGGCGGTGCCGCGCACGCCGATGGTGGCCACCGGGGTTTCCACGCTGTAGGTTTCCTTGGAGCGTACGCCTATGGTGCCGGTGACGGCACGCAGGCCGCCCTTGAGCAGCTTGAAGCTGCTCTTGTCGTCCGCCGCGTCGGCGCCAAACCGGTAGGCGTCGATGGCGAAGCGGGAGTTGGGCTGCACGGAGACGAAGCCGCCGTCGCTGAAGCGGACCTGGATGCGGCCCTCACCGGTGATCAGGGTGTCGCCGCTGTACACCGGGGTGCCGCGCTTCAGCTCGCGGTCTTGGCCGTCGCCGCCGCGGGCACTGGCCTCGCCGTTGGCGAAGATGATCTTGCCGGCCGCGTCGGCGGCAAGAAGGACGCCGGACCAGGAGAGGCCGGCGGCGAGCAGAAGCAGAAGGATGCGCAGGGTAGTCATTCCGTGTCTCTCCCTAGTTGAAGTCGTAACGCAGCGCCAGCTGGAACTGGCTGCGCTCGAAGTCGTAGACGCTGATGTTGGCGTCGTTGCGCGTGTAGCGCAGCTGGGGCCGCAGGCTGAGCGCGGGGGTGAAGCGGTAGTGCAGGCCGACGCTCAGGTCGAACAGCTGGTCGTGGCGCTGTTCGAGGAACAGCGGGTCGTCCTTGTCGTGGGTGCCGTCGTGCCAGATGAAACTGCCGTTGAGGCCCAGCTTCTGGTTCAGGCTGTAGTCGGCGCCGAGACGCAGCCCCCAGAAGGTCTGGCCGTATTCAGGATAGGCGCTGTCCTGCTCGCTGTCGGCACCGGCATAGCCGCCGACGTAGAACAGCGGCTTGCCCGGTGCGTCGAAGGCGTGTACCCAGGTGGCGCCCAGGCTTTGCTGATCCACGTCGCGGGTCTGCTGGTAGGGATAGCGCACCGCGGCGTGCTGGGCGAAAAAGGACAGCTGGTTGCGCGCGTCGAGCACACGATCCCATTGCAGGGCCAGGCCGGCCAGTTCGCGGTTGAGGCTGCCGTCGACGCCGAACTGCTGCGCCTGGAGGACCATGCTGTAGCGGTTGCGGCCGTGCAGCCAGCGCAGGCCGGCATAGGCGTCGAAAGTGTCCGTGTCGTATTCGTTGCGCGCGCCGTGGCGGCGCAGGTCGGCGCGTCCGCCCAGCAGCAGGCGGGTGGCGGCGGAGAGCGGCCCGGCATAGTCCACGCCGCCGCGCAGGCGCAGGAAACTGTCGTCCTTGTCGGTGCTGGCGTCGGCAATGGCCACCGCAAAGCCGAAGCGCGGCACATAGGTGGTGGTGTCCGAGGTGGCGCTGTTGATGTTGCTGTCGTAGCCGCCGCCCAGCTCCACGTAGCCGGTGAGCCGGTGGCTCGCCCCCGCCATGCGCCGCTCGATGGCGTTGAGGTAGCGCTCGGCGGCGGCCTGGTCGGCGGCGGCAAGGGGCTGCCGGGTGGCCGCGGTGAAGGCGCGCCGGGCGGCCGTGTCTTCGCCCATCAGGTAGTGGGCGCGGCCCAGGGCCAGCAGGGCCGGGCCGTCGTCAGGGTGTTGGGCCAGCACGCGCTCCAGGGCGAAGACCGCGACGGCCGGCTTGCCCGCTTCCAGCGCAGTGAGCGCCAGCAGGTAGTCGTAGTCCGGTTCACCGGCCCGCTGTTCCAGCTGTTCCGCCAGCCGTGCGTAGGCGGCGGCGCCCTGGCCGCCGTCCAGCAGGGCCCGGGCCTCGTCCAGTGCGGCATCGGCGCGGACTGTGCCCGGCAGCAGGGCGAGGCAGGCGGCAATTGTCAGAATTCCTTTCATGCCCGTGCGTTGCGGGCCCGGCGCTCGTTTCATCGTGCTCTCCCTGTAGTGTGAACGGCTTCACAAATACTACCCCTTTGGGGCCGGGATGGGGCCCCCCGCCGGAGGTTTTTTCCTCGTTGCCGGACTGGGTTAGAATGCCCGACCTCAAACAACCCGATACCTGCCATGGCCGACGAGCTTTCCGCACTGATTCAGAACAACCGTGTCTGGGCCGCGCAGCACATTGCCCAGGACCCGGAGTTCTTCCGCCGCCTGTCCCTGCAACAGAATCCGGAGTACCTGTGGATAGGGTGTTCCGACAGCCGCGTCCCGGCCAACGACATCGTCGGCCTGGCGCCGGGCGAACTGTTCGTCCACCGCAACGTCGGCAACCTGGTCTACCACACCGATTTCAACTGCATGTCGGTGCTGCAATACGCCATCGAGGTGCTGCACGTGAAGCACATCATCGTCACCGGCCACTACGGCTGCGGCGGCGTGCGCGCCGCGTTGCAGAACCGCGAGATGGGGCTGATCGACAACTGGCTGCGCGACGTGCGCGACATTTATGACAAGAACCGTACCCGGCTGGAGCGGCTGGATGAGGAGGCGCGTATCGATCGCCTGTGCGAACTGAACGTGGTGCAGCAGGTGGCCAACGTCTGCTACACCACCATCGTGCAGCGCGCCTGGCACCAGGGCCAGAAACTTTCGGTACACGGCTGCATCTACAGCATCAACGACGGCATCCTGCGCGATTTGGGGGTGCAGGTCACCGGACCGGAACAGCTGGCGCCGATATACCGCATCCTGGAAGGATAGGGACGGGGAACAGCCTGCGCGGCGGGAGGGCGGGCACGACCATTCGCCCACGGAGTGGGCTCCTACTCTTTGTTTTTTTCTCTTGTCTCCGCCTTCACCAGCACGCTGTCCGACCAGCGGTCGTGCCAGGTCATCTTTTCCTTGTCCCACAGTGACCACCACCAGCCCAGGCCGAGGGCGGCCCAGGACACCAGGGCGGCGAGGTAGCGCCGCAGCGCCTGCGCCCAGCTCACGGCGCTGCCGTCCGGGTTCTGCACCCGGATGCGCCAGGTGCGCATCCCCAGGGTCTGGCCGCCGTGGGTCCAGAACCAGCCGAAGAACAGAAACGCCACAATCAGCAGCCAGAGCAGGGCCAGCGGATCGAAGCTGCCGTCCCCGGCGCCGCGGCGCAGCAGGGTGTAGGGCACGAAGGCGAACAGTTCGACGCCGAGCAGCAACACGGTGTCGTACAGGGCGGCGGCGAGGCGGCGCGGCAGGGGGCAGGGGGCGAGGTCGGTGGTCAAGGTGGCGGATTCAAGGTTCAAAGTCGGAGTCGGGCGCCACCATACCGTATTTTCCCCGCAACTCGAAACCCGAAACTCGAAACTGAGGGGGGCTTTCCAGTATCATTGGCGCCTCTCCGAATTCTCACCGAAAGGCCTGCCCTGTCATGCTGTTGTTGCGCGGAAGTCCGGCTCTGTCCCCGTTTCGTCTGGAAAAGCTGCTGGCGCGGGTGCGCCGCGCGGTGCCGGCGGTGGAGCACCTGTATGCCGAGTTCGTCCACTTCGCCGACGTGGAGCGCAGCCTGGACGACGCGGAGCAGGCGGTGCTGGAACGCCTGCTGGCCTACGGGCCGCGCCTGACGGTCGAACAACCCCACGGCCGCCTGTTCTTCGTGGTGCCGCGCCTGGGCACCATCTCCCCCTGGGCCTCCAAGGCCACCGATATTGCGCACAATTGCGGCCTGTCCATGGTGCACCGGCTGGAGCGCGGCGTGGCCTATTACGCCGCCAAGGCCGGCGACGCCCCGTTCAGCGAGCATGAGGCGTCCCAGGTGGCGGCGCTGCTGCACGACCGCATGACCGAGAGCGTGCTGGACGCGCTGGAGGAGGCGGCCGGGCTGTTCCGTGCCCAGGAACCGGCGCCCTTGCGTTCGGTGGACGTGCTGGCCGGCGGCCGCACCGCGCTGGAAAAGGCCAACAAGGAGTGGGGCCTGGCCCTGGCCTCCGACGAGATCGATTACCTGGTGGAGAACTTCACCGCCCTCGGCCGCAACCCGACCGATGTCGAGCTGATGATGTTCGCCCAGGCCAACTCCGAGCACTGCCGCCACAAGATCTTCAACGCCGACTGGGTCATCGACGGCCAGGCGCAGGAGAAGTCGCTGTTCGGCATGATCCGCAACACCTATCACCACAACAGCAAGGGCATCCTGTCCGCCTACAAGGACAACGCCGCCGTCATCGAGGGCTACCCGGCGGGCCGCTTCTACCCGCGGCCGGACAGCGGCGAGTACGCCGCCCACCCCGAGTCGGTGGCGATCCTGATGAAGGTGGAGACCCACAACCACCCGACGGCGATCTCGCCGTTCCCCGGTGCGGCCACCGGTTCCGGCGGCGAGATCCGCGACGAGGGTGCCACCGGGCGCGGCTCCAAGCCCAAGGCGGGCCTGTCCGGCTTCTCGGTGTCCAACCTGCGCATCCCCGGTTTCGAGCAGCCCTGGGAACACGACCACGGCAAGCCGGGGCGCATCGTCTCTGCCCTGCAGATCATGATCGACGGCCCGCTGGGCGCCGCCGCCTTCAACAACGAATTCGGCCGCCCGGCCATCAACGGCTACTTCCGCACCTATGAGGAGACCGTGTCCGGCCCCAATGGCGAGGAAGTGCGCGGCTACCACAAGCCCATCATGCTGGCCGGCGGCCTGGGCAACATCCGCGTCGACCACGTGGAGAAGAACCGCATTCCCCCCGGCGCGCAGCTGGTGGTGCTGGGCGGCCCGGCCATGCTCATCGGCCTGGGCGGCGGCGCGGCCTCCTCCATGAGCACCGGCCAGTCCCACGAGGATCTGGATTTCGCCTCGGTACAGCGCGGCAACCCGGAGATCGAGCGCCGCTGCCAGGAGGTCATCGACCGCTGCTGGCAGCTGGGCGAGCAGAACCCCATCGTCTCCATCCACGACGTCGGTGCCGGCGGCCTGTCCAACGCCATGCCGGAACTGGTCAACGACGCCGGGCGCGGCGCGCGCTTCGAGTTGCGCGCCATCCCCAACGACGAGCCGGGCATGGCGCCCATGGAAATTTGGTGCAACGAGGCGCAGGAGCGTTACGTCCTCGCCGTGCGCCCGGAGGACCTGGAGCGTTTCGCGAAGATCTGCGAGCGCGAGCGCGCGCCCTATGCGGTGATCGGCGAGGCCACCGAGGAGCAGCGCCTGGTGCTGGGCGACGGCCACTTCGACAACACGCCCATCGACCTGCCGCTGGAGGTGCTGCTGGGCAAGCCGCCCAAGATGCTGCGCGATGTGCAGCACAAGCCCTTCCACAAGACCGATATCCACACCAGGCATATCGATCTGAAGGACGCCGCCTACCGCCTGCTGCGCCTGCCCACGGTGGCGAGCAAGAACTTCCTCATCACCATCGGCGACCGCACCGTCACCGGCCTGGTGTGCCGCGATCAGATGGTCGGGCCGTGGCAGGTGCCGGTGGCCGACTGCGGCGTCACCGCCACCTCTTTTGACGTCTACACCGGCGAGGCCATGGCCATGGGCGAGCGCACCCCGGTGGCGCTGATCGACCACGCCGCCTCGGCGCGCATGGCGGTGGGTGAGGCACTGACCAACATCGCCGCTGCGCGCATCGACGACATCTCGCGCATCGTGCTGTCCGCCAACTGGATGGCCCCGGCCGGCCATCCGGGCGAGGATGCCGGGCTGTATGCCGCGGTGCAGGCGGTGGGCATGGAGCTGTGCCCGGCGCTCGATATCGCCATCCCGGTGGGCAAGGACTCCATGTCGATGAAGACGGTGTGGGAGCAGGACGGCGAGAAGAAGAGCGTCACCGCGCCGCTGTCCCTCATCGTCACCGCCTTCGCGCCGGTGTCCGACGTGCGCAAGAGCCTGACGCCGGAGCTGCGCTCCGAGCAGGGCGACACCGACCTGATCCTCATCGACCTGGGCAAGGGCCGCAACCGCCTGGGCGGTTCCTGCCTGGCGCAGGTGTACAAGCAGATCGGCCACCATGCACCGGACCTGGACGACCCGCAGCAGTTCAAGGCCTTCTTCGCCTGCATCCAGGATCTGAACGCCAAGGGCCTGCTGCTGGCCTATCACGATCGCTCCGACGGCGGCCTGTTCACCACCCTGGCGGAGATGGCCTTCGCCGGCCGCACCGGCGTCAGCGTGCAGCTGGACGAGCTGGGCAGCGATGCCGCTGCGGTGCTGTTCAACGAGGAACTGGGCGCGGTGATCCAGGTGCGCCACGTCGACACCGACGACGTGCTGGCCTGGCTGCACGATGCCGGTCTCGGCAAGCACAGCTTCGTCATCGGCACGCTCAACGACGACGACCGCCTCATCGTCACCCACGACCGTGTCGAGCTGCTCAACGAAACCCGTACCGATCTGCAGCGCGCCTGGGCCGAGACCAGCTACCGCATGCAGGCGCTGCGCGACAATCCGGAGTGCGCACAGGAGGAATTCGACATCCTGCTCGACGCCGAGGACCCGGGCCTGCATGTCGAACTCAGCTTCGACATCGACAAGGACGTGGCCGCGCCCTTCATCGCCAGCGGCAAGCGTCCGCGCGTCGCCGTGCTGCGCGAGCAGGGCGTCAACGGCCAGGTGGAAATGGCGGCCGCCTTCGACCGCGCCGGTTTTGCCGCGGTGGACGTGCACATGAGCGACATCATCGCCGGCCGCGTCGCGCTGAAGGATTTCACCGGTCTGGTCGCCTGCGGCGGCTTCTCCTACGGCGACGTGCTCGGCGCCGGCGAGGGTTGGGCCAAGTCCATTCTGTTCAACCCGCAGGCGCGCGATCAGTTCGCCGCCTTCTTCGAGCGCGGCGACAGCTTCAGTCTTGGCGTGTGCAACGGCTGCCAGATGATGTCCAACCTGCACGAGCTGATCCCCGGCGCCGACAACTGGCCGCGCTTCGTGCGCAACGAGTCGGAGCAGTTCGAGGCGCGCGTGGCGATGGTGGAGGTGCTCAAGTCGCCGTCGCTGTTCCTCGCCGGTATGGAAGGCTCGCGCATGCCCATCGCCGTGGCCCACGGCGAGGGCCGCGCCGAGTTTGCCGACACCGACATGGGACCGGCCCTGGCCCTGCGCGATCACCGCGTCGCCATGCGCTGGGTCAACAATTACGGCGACCCCACCGAAATCTATCCTTACAACCCCAACGGTTCGCCCCTGGGCATCACCGGCATGACCACCGCCGACGGCCGCGTCACCATCATGATGCCGCACCCGGAACGCGTGTTCCGCGCCGTGCAGCACTCCTGGGGCCTGGACACCTGGGGCGAGGACGGCCCCTGGATGCGCATGTTCCGCAATGCGCGGTTGTGGGTGGGGTAACGCCGCGAGGGGTCAAGTTTCCGCCGCCGCCGCCGACATAGCGGGTAAACCGGTAATAGGCGGGGATACAGGTGGCCTCATTTAGGCGACATTGGATGGTGTTGTGCGTCGGACTGCTTCCGGCCGGCTGGGCGCTGGCCGGCATGCAGCATTACGGCGCCGCGCTGCATGAGGCGAAGTGGGAGGTCACGTCCACCCGCCTGGTGTGCACCCTCAGCCAGACCATCCCCCTCTACGGCAGCGTCCGCTTCGAAGGCCGCAGAGACGGCCGCCTCGATTTTTCCGTCCAGGTGAGCAGCCGGCCGGGCAGCGCCGGCGTGGCACAGCTCGCCTCCCTGGCGCCCGCCTGGATGCATGACACCCCTACGCTGGAGCTGGGTGAGGTACCCCTGTCCGGCAGCAGCGAACCGTTCCGCTTCGATCGTCCCCTGGCGCGCCGCCTGCTGGCCGAGTTGGAGAAGGGCATGTTTCCCACCTTCACCTACAAGGACTGGGCCGACGGCCGCGATCAGGTCACCGTGGCCATTTCACCGGTCAACGTGAAGGCGGCGCTGGGGGATTTTCAGCGCTGTCTCGACGACCTGCTGCCCTACGGCTTCAGCGCGGTGCAGAAGACATTGATCAGTTTTGCCCACGGCGGCGATGCCCTCGGACCTGAGGCCAGGGCGGCGCTGGACCGGGTGGCCGAGTACATGCTGGCCGACGACGGCGTCGGCCGGGTGGAGATCGAAGGCCATACGGACAATGTCGGTTTCCGCCGCTACAACGAAACCCTGAGCCGCCAGCGCAGCGAACTGGTGCGCGATTACCTGGTGGGCAAGGGCGTGGCCAGGGACAAATTCGTCATCCGCGCCTACGGCGAAACCAAGCCCGTCGCCAGCAACCGCACCGAAAAGGGCCGCGCCGCCAATCGCCGTGTCATCGTCCTGCTGGTCAAGTAATACAGAATCACAGGGCTTAAGCGCAAAGGGCCGTAGACTCTCAAAATCCAGATCACAGCGAATTAACCACGGGGAGCACGGGGAGCACTGGGTTTCTCAGGGCAATACAAGGTTATTACCCCGTGTTCCCCGTGGTTAGCTTGGTTTTGGAGAATTTTTGGCCATTGGTGGAACTTTGGCCGTTCCACTCTCGGGTATAATCCCCCTCTTTGCGCCGCCGGGCGGCGGCGCGCGGCATACATCTGCGGGGAGTTTCCAATGTCCGGCATCAAAAAAGTGGTCCTGGCCTATTCCGGCGGCCTCGACACCTCCATCATTCTCAAGTGGCTGAAGGACAAGTACGGCTGCGAGGTGGTGACCTTCACCGCCGACATCGGCCAGGGCGAGGAGGTCGAGCCGGCCCGCGCCAAGGCCAAGGCCATGGGCGTGAAGGAAATCTACATCGACGATCTGCGCGAGGAATACGCACGCGATTTCGTGTTCCCCATGTTCCGCGCCAATACCCTGTATGAAGGCGAGTACCTGCTCGGCACCTCCATCGCCCGCCCGCTCATCGCCAAGCGTCTGGTGGAGATCGCCAACGAGACCGGCGCCGACGCCATCTCCCACGGCGCCACCGGCAAGGGCAACGATCAGGTTCGCTTCGAGCTGGGCGCCTATGCGCTGAAGCCGGACGTGAAGGTGATCGCGCCGTGGCGCGAATGGGACCTGACCTCGCGCGAGAAGCTGATGGCCTACGCCGAGCAGCACCAGATCCCGGTGGACTTCGCCAAGAAGGGCAAGAAGTCGCCCTATTCCATGGACGCCAACCTGCTGCACATCTCCTATGAGGGTGGCGTGCTGGAAGATCCGTGGTGCGAGCCGGAAGAGGACATGTGGCGCTGGTCGGTCTCCCCCGAAAAGGCGCCGGATACCCCGACCTATGTGGAGCTGACCTACAAGAAGGGCGACATCGTCGCCATCGACGGCAAGGCCATGACCCCGGCCCAGGTGATGGCCCACCTCAACACGGTGGCCGGCGCCAACGGCATCGGCCGCGCCGACATCGTCGAGAACCGCTACGTCGGCATGAAATCGCGCGGCGCCTACGAGACGCCGGCCGGCACCGTGATGCTGAAGGGCCACCGCGCCATCGAGTCGCTCACCCTGGATCGCGAAGTGGCGCACCTGAAGGACGAGCTGATGCCGCGTTACGCCAGCCTGATTTACAACGGCTACTGGTGGAGTCCGGAGCGCAAGATGCTGCAGGAGATGATCGACGCCTCGCAGGAACACGTGAACGGCGTGGTGCGCCTCAAGCTGTACAAGGGCAACGTCATCGTCGCCGGCCGCAAGTCCGAAAGCGATTCGTTGTTCGACGCCAACATCGCCACCTTCGAGGACGATGCCGGCGCCTACAACCAGAAGGATGCCGAGGGCTTCATCAAGCTGAATGCCCTGCGCATGCGCATCGCCGCCAAGCGCGGCCGTTGATTGGATGACGACAATGAGCGGGCGGCCACGTAGCCGCCCGCCGACACTGGTACTGCTGGAGGAGCAACTGGTGGATCGATGACGGACGTCGCACTGGAAATCCTGCGTGCCCTGGTCATGGGCCTGATCGTCGCCTGGCTATGGCGCGTCGGGCATCGTCATGAGCTGGCGCGGCAGCCGGGCTGGCGCGTCATCTGGGCCGGCTTCCTGCTGATCCTCTGCGGCAGCCTGCTCGACATCAGCGACAATTTCCCCGCCCTCAACCGTTTCATCCTGCTCGGCGACACGCCGGCCGAAGCCTTTCTGGAAAAGGTCGTCGGCTATCTGGGCGGCACGCTGCTGCTGGCCTGGGGGTTCTGGCGCTGGATGCCCAGTGTCGCCACCCTCGCGCGCATGCACCAGCAGCTGTGCGGCGACGGCAGCACGCAGGAATGCAGCGTTCCCGCGCGTGCCGGCGAGCTGCAGTTGATCAACGCCCGCCTGGAGCAGGAGGTGCGCCGGCGTGAGCACGTGGAGCGCCGGCTGCAGCAGGAAATGGAGCGTCAGCTGGTCACCCTCGAATCCATCGGCGACGGGGTCATCACCACCGACACCAACGGCATCATCGACTACATCAACCCGGTGGGCGAGCGCTTGACTGGTTGCGGCGACAGCAAGGCCATCGGCTGCCACTACCTCGAAGTACTCAGCCTGGTGGACGAGGCCACCGGCGAGGCGCTGGCCGACCTGGTGAGCCTGTGCCTGAGCCAGGACGGCGCCCTGGTGCATGCCGACGACGGCGTGCTGACCCATGCCGACGGCACCGAATACAACATCAACGTCAGTGCCGCCCCCATGCGCGGCAGCGACGGTGAGGTGATCGGCGCGGTGCTGGTGCTGCACGACATCACCGAGGTGATGGGCATCGCGCGTCAGCTCGGCTATCAGGCCAGCCACGACATGCTCACCGGCCTGGTCAACCGGCGTGAATTCGAACGCCTGCTGGAGCGCGCCATCAAGAGCGCCCGCGCCGGGGATGGCGAGCATGTGCTGTTCTACATCGATCTGGATCAGTTCAAGCTGGTCAACGACACCTGCGGCCATCGCGCCGGCGACGAGTTGTTGGCGCTGCTGGCCACCCTGTTGCAGCGCCACGTGCGCGAAGCGGACACCCTGGCGCGCCTCGGCGGCGATGAATTCGGCGTGCTGCTGGAGGCCTGCACCCTCGACAACGCCATCGCCATCGCCGAGGAGCTGCGCCAGGTGGTGCGGGAGTTCCGTTTCGTCTGGCAGGGCAAGACCTTCGAGATTGGCGCCAGCATCGGCATCGTGCCGATCCGCCGCGACAGCGGCCGGCTGGCCGAGGTACTGAGCGCGGCGGATACCGCCTGCTACGTATCCAAGGACATGGGGCGCAACCGGCTGCATGTCTATACCCCCGACGATCGCGAGGTGGTGCACCATCATGGCGAGATGGCTTGGGTGCATCGCATCACCCAGGCCTTCGAGGACGAGAGGCTGACACTCTACGCCCAGGCCATCATCCCGCTGACGGCGCAGGGCACGGCGCCGAGCCACTACGAGATACTGATGCGCATGGTGGGCAACGAAGGCGAACTGATACCGCCCATGGCCTTCATTCCGGCGGCGGAGCGCTACAACCTGATGCCGACCATCGACCGCTGGGTGGTACGCACCACCCTGGGGCAATTGCGCCAGGCACAGGGGCCGCGGGAACGGCCGCCCATCACCTGTACCATCAATCTCTCGGGGCAGTCGCTGGACGATGACCACTTTCTCGATTTCGTCATCGAGCAATTGCACGAGTCCGATGTCCTGCCGGAGTGCGTCTGTTTCGAAATCACCGAGACCGCCGCCATCTCCAATCTCAACCGCGCCATGCACTTCATCGACGTGCTGCGCGGCATGGGTTGCAGCTTCGCCCTGGACGACTTCGGCAGCGGGGTGAGTTCCTTCGCTTACCTCAAGAACCTGCGTGTCGACTACCTTAAGATCGACGGCAGTTTCGTGCGCGACATGGTGCGTGATACCGTGGACTTCGCCATGGTGGAATCCATCAACCAGATCGGCCACGTCATGGGGCTGAAGACCATAGCGGAGTTCGCCGAGAGCCATGCCATCATCAGCGCGTTGCGGGACCTGGGCGTAGACTACGCTCAGGGCTATGCCATAGGTACGCCGCTGTCGCTGGACGAAGTGCTGGCAACCGCCCTGGCGGGGACGAAGCGCAGCAGTGCCGCGGGGAGCTAGCGCCGTGGCGCGGGAGATGCAGTGAAACAGGATGTGACGACAAGGGCTGATGCCAAGCTTGGATGGATGACACGCGCCACCGACAACGCGGTACCGGTGCTTGTCGGCGGCGTGCTGGCCGCATTGCTGCTGGCTTGGTTGCTGCGCGACACGGTGTTGCCGCTGCGGCTGTACGGCTGGTTGACCCTGCTGCTGTTTTCCTATTTGGGCTGGGGCACGGTGCTGCTGTTGCGCCGGGACGTCGCCGATGTGCTGCCGGTGGCCTTTGCCGGCGGACTCACCGGCGTGGTGTGGGGCAGCACCTCCCTGCTGTTCGCGCCGCTCACCCCCATGGCGCAGCCGCTGCTGCTGCTGGTACCGGCACTGGTGGCGTCGGCGGCGCTGCTTTCGCATACCGCCCTGCGTTGGAGCGGCAGCCTGTTCATTGCCGCAGTACTGCTGCCGCTGGCTGCGCGCTGCTTCCATCTCGGCGACGAGGCACATCAGGCACTGGGCCTGATCGTGCTGCTGTATGCCGCCGCCCTGCTGGCCCTGCTGCACTATGCGCACGGCATCGCCGCCGCCGGCCTGGCTGCCGCGGCGCACGGTGTCGAACTGGAGCAGGCGTTGCAACGGTACCGCAGCAATTTCGTGCACGCGCGTCGTGTGGCGGAGCTGGGCGAATGGGAATGGGATCTCACCAGCGGCGAGATCCGCTGTTCCGCCGCAGCCAGTGCCCTGCTCGGGCTGGCTTCCAGCGATCGGATCACGCCGCAGGCCCTGCTCGGGGTGATCCACTGGGAAGATCGCGCCACCTTCCAGTACAGCGTGGAGCAGGCGGTGCGCAGCGGCGGGCTGTTCAGCCGCGAGTTCCGCGTCGAATTGCCCGACGGCCGCATCCGCGTGTTGCGCGATGCCGGCGAAGTGGTGCGGGACGGCAGCGGCCGGCCGGCGCTGCTGCTGGGGGTGATGAGCGACATCACCGAGCGTGTTACCGCCGAACAGAAGACGCGCAATGCGTTGCAGGAACTGAATCGTATCCTCAATCACATGCAGGACACCTATTACCGTGCCGATCCGGTGGGGCGCATCAGCTCGGTGTCGCGCTCGATGCTCAGCCTGCTGGGCTATCTGCCGGAGGAGTGCGTCGGCAGGCGCATCGCCGAACTGTATGCGGTGGCGGGCTACGGCAAAACCTTCCTCGATGACCTGCACGCCCGCGGCGGCGTGCTGCGCAACTATGAAATCCACATGCGGCACAAGAACGGCCAGCGGGTATGGGTGTCGGTCAATGCGCAGTTCATCCATGACGACCGGGGCCGGGTGGTGGGCCTGGAAGGCACCATCCGCGACATCGACGAGCTGAAGCAGGCGCAGCAGGCACTGCATCACGAAAAGGAGCGGGCGCTGGTGACCCTGCACTCCATCGGCGACGGCGTCATCACCACCGACGAATTCGGCAAGGTCGACTATCTCAACCCCACCGCGGAGCGCCTGCTGCGGGTGAGTGCGGGCAAGGTCGTCGGCCTGCACCATCGCGACGTGCTGCGCCTGGTGGACGAGGCCACCGGCGAATCGCTCGGCGATTTGGTGCGCATCTGCCTCACCCTCGACGCCGGCACGGTGCACGCCGACGAGGGTCTGCTGATCCAGTCCGACGGCAGCCGCTACCACCTCAAGGTGACCGCGGCGCCGATGCGCGATCACTTCGGCCACGTGGTCGGCGCCGTCCTGGCGCTGCACGACATCACCGAGGTGATGGGCATGGCGCGCCAGCTCAGCTACCAGGCCACCCACGATATGCTCACCGGCCTGTACAACCGGCGCGTGTTCGAGAAGCGCACCGAGGAGAAGATCCGCGAGGCGCAGGCCGGCGGCGGCAGCAGCGTGCTGTTCTACATGGACCTGGATCAGTTCAAGGTGGTCAACGACACCTGCGGCCACAAGGCCGGCGACGAGCTGCTGGAACAGATCGCCCAGCTGATGCAGCAGCGGGTGCGCGAAACCGATGTGCTGGCCCGCCTCGGCGGCGACGAATTCGGCGTCCTGCTGGAGCACTGTCCGTTGGACAAGGCCTGCCTCATCGCCGAGGGCATCCGCGCCTCGGTGCGCGACTACCGTTTTGCCTGGGACGACAAGAGCTTCGATATCGGCGTTTCCATCGGCGTGGTGCCCATCGCCTCGGACAGCGGCAACCTGGCAGACGTGCTGGCCGCCGCCGACGCCGCCTGCTATGTGGCCAAGGATCACGGCCGCAACCGCATTCACGTCTATCAGCCCGACGACCTGGCGGTGGCGCAGCGTCACGGTGAGATGGAATGGGTGCACCGCCTGTCGTCCGCCTTCGACAACGAACGCTTCGTGCTGTATGCCCAGCCGGTGGCCCACATCGCCGGGGATCGCGTGGTGTCGCACTACGAAGTCCTGCTGCGCATGGTGGACGAGGGGGGCCGCGTGGTGCCGCCCGGCGCCTTCATCCCGGCGGCGGAACGTTACAATCTGATGCCGACCATCGATCGCTGGGTGATCCGCGAAACCTTCGCCGAGCTGCGCCAGGCGCAGGGCGATCTGGCCTTCCCGCCGGTGGAGTGCGCCATCAATCTGTCGGGACAGTCGCTGTGCGACGAGCATTTCCTCGAATACGTCATCGACCTGTTCGAGCGCACCGGCATCCCCTGCGAGAGCATCTGCTTCGAGGTGACCGAAACCGCAGCCATCGCCAACCTGACGCGCGCCACCCGTTTCATGACCGTGCTGCGCGGCATGGGCTGCAGCTTCGCCCTGGACGATTTCGGCTCCGGCCTCAGCTCCTTCGGCTACCTCAAGACCCTGCCGGTGGACTATCTCAAGATCGACGGCGGTTTCGTGCGCGACATGGTGATCGACAAGGTGGACCGCGCCATGGTTGAGTCCATCAACCAGGTCGGCCATGTGCTCGGCCTCAAGACCATCGCCGAGTTCGCCGAGAGCGAGGCGGTGCTGATGGCGCTGGAGAAGGCCGGCGTGGACTATGCTCAGGGGACCGGCATCGCCCTGCCCAGTCCGTTCAGCGAGATACTGAGCCTGGAAACAAGGCAGTTAAAACCGGTGGCAAGCGACAAATTGCATGTTGCAAGTGAATGAGTTGTTCTCGGATTCAAACAATCGTGGTGCAGCGCACTCATAGACTTGCCACTTGTAACTCGTATCAGGTTTTTCAGGAGGTTTGCCATGCGTATCCTGCACACCATGATCCGGGTCGGTGATCTGGATCGTTCAATCCGTTTCTATACCGAAGTGCTGGGCATGAAGCTGCTGCGGCGCAAGGATTACCCGGAAGGCAAGTTCACCCTGGCCTTCGTGGGCTACGGTGACGAGTCCTGCGACAGCGTCATCGAGCTGACCTACAACTGGGGCGTGGACAGCTACGAGCTGGGCGACGGTTTCGGCCACCTGGCGCTGGAAGTGGAGGATGTCTACCGGGCGGCGGAGGACATACGCCAACGCGGCGGCAAGATCCTGCGCGAACCCGGGCCGATGAATGCCGGCACCACCCTCATTGCCTTCGTCGCCGATCCGGACGGCTATCCCATCGAGCTGATCGGCCGGCGTTGAGGGATAGACCAGTTGCACGTTACAAGTTGCAACTTGTAACTTGTATCTGACTTATCCCGGCAACGCGCGCTTGTTGCCGTTCTCATCCAGGCAGACGAAGCTGACCTGGGTGGAAAACACCCGCTCCTCCTCACCGGTCTCGATGTTGTCGGCGTAGACGTCGACGGTGTAGCGCACCGAGGTCGTACCCTGATGGGCGCGCTGCACGTCGAAGCGCAGGATCGCGCCCTTGTTGACGCCCTTGCGGAACTCTACCCGGTCCATGCCGATGGTGACGAACTTGCAGCCGGGATAGTCCAGGCTGGCCGCTATCCATGAATACTCGTCGGTCCACTTCAGCATGTTGCCGCCGAACAGGTAGCCGTAGTGGTTGAGGTGTTCGGGCAGGACCAGCTTGTATTGATTCATGGCGGCGCTCCGGTTGGATACGCCGCCATTTTCCCATATCCCGCCTGCGTTGCGTCAATGATGATGGTGTTCGCTCTGGCTTTGCTCGGCGGCGACGGGCATCGCCGCGCGCGGCGCCAGCGGGGTGAAACGGGCCTGCTGTGCGCCCTGGCCCGGCAGGGTGATGTTGAGTACCACGCGCATGGCGGGGTCCAGGACGAACTGGCCGTTGCCCCGCAACTGGTCGTCGCCGGCCGGTTGCAGGCTGACGGAAACACGCTTGCCGCCCGCCAGCACGGTGGCGGTGCCGCTGGCGCCGCCGGTGGCGACGGGCATGCCGGCGTGGTCGCTGACGTAGACGGTGAGTGCGTCAGCGCTCACCACCAGCTCGAAGTGATAGGCGCCAGCCATGCGCATCTGGCCGCCGTGGGGTGTGGCGATGGTGTCGAGATATTCGTCGCTGTGGGCGAACGAAGGTGCCGCGACGGCGAAGGACAGGACGGCAAGAAAAGTAATCACTAGCTTCATCATGGTTCTCCAGGTTGGGGATATACAAACATTGCCGCAGAGGCACGGAGACAAGCTCGGCACGAGCTTCATGTCTCTGCGGCAAATTCTTCAGTACGTTTCCTCTGCACGCTCGGTCAGCAGTTTCCGCAGCGGCTTTTCGCCCCACAGCCAGAACATCACCGGGGTGAGTATGGTGTCGAGCACGGTGGAGCTGATCAGGCCGCCGAAGATCACCACGGCAACCGGGTGCAGGATTTCCTTGCCGGGCTCGCCGGCGGCGAGCAGCAGCGGGGTAAGGGCGAAGGCTGCGACCAGGGCGGTCATCAGTACCGGCGTCAGGCGTTCCAGCGAACCGCGCACGATCAGCGCCCGGCCGAACTGTTCGCCTTCGCGCGCGGCCAGGTTGATGTAGTGGCTGATCTTGAGGATGCCGTTGCGGGTGCTGATGCCGGCCAGGGTGATGAAGCCGATCAGCGTAGCCACCGACAGCACGTTGCCGGTGAGCCACAATGCGGTGACGCTGCCGACCAGGGCCAGCGGGATGTTGCCGAGGATGATCGCGGTCAGGCGCCAGGAGCGGTAGCGGCTGTACAGCACCAGTACGATCAGTGCCAGGGAGATCAGCGCCAGCCAGGCGATGAGCTGCGTCGCCTCTTCCTGCGCCTGGAACTGACCCTCCAGGGTGGTGAAGTAGCCGGTGGGCAGGGGCCGCGCCGCCAGTTCGGCACGGATCGCCGCGACCAGTCCGGAGAGATCGCGGCCGTCGCTGTTGGCGGAGATGACGATGCGGCGGCGGCCGTTGTCGCGGCTGATCTGGTTCGGGCCTTCGGCGGTATCGACGCTGGCGAGGAGACGCAGCGGGACATGGCCGCCCGGTGTGTCGATGAGCAGCTGCTCCAGCTTTTCCGCGCTGCGCTGCGACTCGGGCAGGCGCAACACCACGTCGAAGCGGCGGTTGCCGTCGATCACCTGGGCGACGACGTCGCCGGCCACCAGCGTTTCCAGCGCACGCAGCACCTCGGCCGGGTTGGCGCCGTAGGCGGCGGCCTGGGCGTAATCGAGGCGCACCACCTGTTGCGGGATCAGCACCTGTTTTTCGATCTGCAGGTCGACCAGACCGGGGATGGCGCCGAGGCGCCGGTGCAGGTCGGCGGCGAGGCCGCGCAGGGTGTCGAGGTCGTCGCCGAAGATTTTGACCGCGATCTGTGCGCGCACGCCGGACAGCAGGTGATCGAGGCGGTGGGATATCGGTTGGCCGATGCCGACCACGGCCGGCAGCGGCGCCAGTTGGGCGCGGATGTCCGCCATGATTTCTTCGCGGCCGCGCGCCGACGGCTTCAGGTCCACGTCCATTTCGGTGTAGTGGACGCCCTCGGCGTGTTCGTCCAGTTCGGCGCGCCCGGTACGTCGCCCCACCTTGATCACCTCAGGCACCTGCAGGATGCGCTGTTCGGCCAGGGTGCCGATGCGGTTGGACTCGGTCAGGCTGGCGCCGGGATTGAGCAGCAGGTTGATGGTCAGCGTGCCCTCGTTGAAGGCGGGCAGGAAGGCGCGCGGCAGAAGCGGCACCGCGGCGCCGGCGAGCAGCACCAGCGCCAGGGCGCCGCCCAGCAACAGACGCGGCTGATCGAACGACCAGTGCAGCAGGCGCGTATCCCACTGCTTGAGCCGCGCCACCAGCGGCGAGTCGTGTTCACGCAGCTGCTTCATGCGCGGCAGCAGCAGATAGCACAGCACCGGCGTCAGCGTGATCGATACCACCATGCTGGCGAGTATCGATGCGATGTAGGCGACGCCGAGGGGACTGAACAGGCGGCCCTCGATGCCGGGCAGGGCGAACAGCGGCACGAACACCAGCACGATGATCAATGTGGCGTAGACGATGCCGGAACGCACTTCGGCGGTGGCGTGGGCGATCACTCCCAGCGCATCGAACGGTTCGCCCGTGGCGCGCGCCTGGCGCAGACGGCGGTAGACGTTTTCCACGCCGACCACCGCGTCGTCCACCAGCTCGCCGATGGCGATGGCCAGGCCGCCCAGGGTCATGGTGTTGATGGACAGTCCGAACCAGCGGAATATCAGCACGGTCATCAGGATCGACACCGGGATCGCGGCGAGGGAGATCAGCGTGGTGCGCACGTTGAGCAGGAACAGGAACAGAATGATCGCCACCATCAGCGCGCCGTCGCGCAGCGCTTCGCCCACGTTGCCGATGGATGATTCGATGAAGTCGGCCTGGCGGAACAGCACCTGCGGTTTTTCCATGCCCGGCGGCAGGGTGCGGCCCAGTTCCGCCAGCGCCTGTTCCACCGCTGCGGTGAGCGGAACGGTGTCGGCGTCCGGTTGCTTCTGCACCGACATGATCACCGCCGGCGCGGCGTTGTAGCCGGCGTCGCCGCGCTTGACGCGTGCGCCGTAGCCTACCTGCGCCACCTGGCGCAGCAGGATCGGGCGTCCCTCGGCCTCGCCGACCACCAGGTTTTCCAGATCGGCCAGCCGCGTGGTGCGGCCGATGTGGCGGATCAGGTATTCGCGCGCGGCCTGTTCGAGAAAGCCGCCGCTGGTGTTGACGGCGAAGCCGCGCAAGGCCTGCTCGATGTCGTCCAGTTCGATGCCGAGGTCTTCCATGCGCAGCGGTTCCGGCATCACCTGGTACTGGCGCACCTCGCCGCCGATGGCGATCACCTGGGCCACGCCGGGAATGGTGAGCAGGCGCGGCCGGATCACCCAGTCGGCGATCTCGCGCACCTCCATCGGCGAGGCCGTTGCGCTGACCGGCAGCGCCACCAGCATGATCTCGCCCATGATGGAACTGATCGGTCCCATCTGCGGAATCACGCCGGCCGGCAACTGCTCCTGCACCAGTGCCAGCCGCTCGGTTACCTGTTGCCGGTTGCGGTACACCTCGGTGCCCCAGTCGAACTCGATGTAGACCACCGACAGGCCGACGCCGGAGACCGAGCGCACCCGCGTCACGCCGGGCATGCCGTTCATGGCCGCCTCCACCGGGAAGGTGACCAGCTGCTCCACCTCTTCCGGCGCCATGCCCTCGGCCTCGGTCATCAGCGTGACGGTGGGTTTGTTGAGATTGGGGAACACGTCGATGGCGACGTGTTCCAGGCTCAGCACGCCGTAGATCATCAGCAGCGCGCTGGCGGCGAGGACCAGGAGACGCTGGCGCAGGCTGGCTGTGATTAGATGATCGAACATGGGGACATGCTCCTGGTTGCGCTCAGGCCAAACGAATTGCAGGCCTTTGCGTCCTCTGCACCTTTGCGTCTCTGCGTTGGCTGTCTGGTTTTCACTTGGCCACCTCAGCGGATCTGTGCCAGCAGGGCGGCGCCCTGCACGACGACGCGCATGCCGGGGTCGAGGCCGCGGGTGACGGCGACGCGGGTGCCGTCGAGGGCCTGGGTGGTGACCGTGCGCGGGGTGTAGCGTTCGGCGGCGGTCTTGATCCAGACGATCTCTTCGCCGCTGTCGCTCTTCACCACGGCGCTGCGCGGCAGGGCTATGCCGTCGAAGCCAGCGCCGGTTTGGGCGTAGACGACGACCTTGGCGTCCACCGCCAGCGGCGGCAGCGGGGCCTGCAATGCGAACTGCAGCGGGATGGCCTGTTGCTGCAGGCGGGTGCCGGCACCGAGGTAGCGGGCGGCGATGCTGCTGCCGTCGGGCAGGCGTATGCTGGCGCCGCGGATCTGCGCCGGCAGTTCGGCCTGATAGGCCACGGCCTCGACCCACAGTCGCTGCGGGTCGACGATTTCGAACAGGGTTTCGCCCGCCGCCACCACTTGGCCGACGCGCACGAAGCTGGCGCTGATCACGCCGCCGGCCGGTGCGGTCAGGCGCTCGGCCCGGTGCAGGCCGCCGTGGAGGGCGTCGTGACGCCGTTCGATGCTGGTTACTTCCACCGCCGCGGCGTCGATCTCCTTTTGCGGCACGCTGCCTTCCAGTTGGCGCAGCCGTTCGAGGCGGGCACGGGCGATGGCAAGCTGGCCTTCCAGTTCGGCCAGTTGCGCCTCCTGGCCGCTGCGGTCGAGGGTTTCCGCCACGGCCTCCAGCGAGGCCAGCGTGTCGCCGCGCTGCACGGCCTGGCCCAGGTGGGGCAGGCCCTTGGGCCCGGCGGCGACGCGCCCGGCGCGGCCGGCCTGCAGGGTGCCGCTGGCATTGGGGTCGGGGATGACGTGGCCGGCCAGTTCGACGCTCTGCACCAGCGGCGCCGTCGCCGTCAGCACGGTGCGCAGGTTGAGCAGGCGCTGGCTCGGTTTGGGCACGAACAGGCTGCCGTCGGCCAGGCGGCTGGGGGCGCTGCCCGCGGCGGCGGGCGGCGGCGGTGCTGCGTCGTGCACTTCGCCCTCGTGGGCATGCAGATCGGTGCCGGGGCCGGCGACCAGGAGCAGCAACAGGGCCGGTATGCCATGGCGGCGCCGGCCTGTGAGCAGGGCCACGGCGGCAACGATGAGCAAGGCACCGCCGCCGGCTATCCACCACAGGCGCACATCGCGCGGAGCATCGGCGGACATCCCCTCGCCGGCCGGCACCTCCAGGGTGCCGATCAACAGATCGTCCAGGTCCCCGGTGCGCACCGTCACGGTGAGGTTGTGGCTGCCCGGTGTGTCCAGCCAGTCCGCTTCGGTACGGTAGGTGCCCGGTTCTCCGGTCGCCTCGGCGGTCAGGAGGCGCTCGCCCCTCTCGATCTCGATGACGGCACCGGGCAGCGGCTCGTTGCTGGCCCAGCGGTCCAGATACAGGGTCAGGGTGTGTCCCTGCAGAACGCCCAGCAGTTCCAGATCGGGTGAGACGGCCTCGAAGCGCGGCAGGAGCGGTGTGGCCGGCGCGGGCGCCGCGTCGTGGCTGTGGTCCTCGCCGCCGTGGCCGAAGGCCAGGGCGGGCAGCAGGGCGAGGAGGGGCAACAGGGTGCGGATCATGGCAACACTCCGTGGGCTTGGTTGAGGTGCGCTGCGGCGCGGGCCAGGGTGATTTGTTGTTCGTGCAGGGCGGCTGCGGCGTCGAAGGCGGCACTGCGGGTGCGCAACAGCTCCAGCAGGCTGTGTTCGCCCAGGGCGAAGGCCTTTTCGGCCAGGGCGAGCCGCTGTTGCGCCAGGTCGCGGGCCTGTTCCAGCAGGGTCAGGCGGGTGGCGGCGGTGGTGTGGGCGGCGACCGCCTGGGCCTGTTCTTCGCTCAGCTGGCGCCGCACCTGGTCGTAGCGCGCCAGGGCGGCTGTGAGCGCGGCCTGGGCGGCGGCATCGGCGGCGCGGGCGCGGGGTGTGCTGGAGAAGGGCAGGCTCAGGCGCAGGCCGAGGCTGTCGTGATAGGGCTCGACAGCGTTGCCGCGTTCGCGCCGGCCGAACACGGACAGTTCCGGGCCGGCGCGGCGCACCGCGGCGGCCACCTGCACTGCACTCTGCGCAGCCGCCACCTCGTGTCGTGCCGACTCCAGTTGCGGGTGTTGTTCCAGCGGCAGGGCCGTGGCGACGGGTTCGGGAGCGGCGGCGGGCGGTTCGGCGCCGGCCGTGAGCAGGGAAAAACGGCGCCGCTGTTGCTCCAGAGTGGTCTGCTGTTCCAGGCGGGCGGCGCGGGCGGTGAGGGTCTCCTGTTGCGCCAGCAGCAGGTCGGCGCGGGCCAGCTCGCCGGCGGCCACGCGCCGCGCGACGTCCGCTTCCAATTGTTCGGCAGTGGCCAGGCGCTGATCGGCCAGGTCCAGGGAGGCGCGGGCCGCGGCGTGGTCCCACAGCGCTTCGCGCAGCGTGCCGGCCAGCTCCAGGCGCAAGGCCTCCAGTTGCGCCGTGGCGACGTCGCCTTCGGCCGTGGCCAGGGCCGTGCGGGCACCGCGCTCGCCGGGCAGCCACAGCGGCAGGGCCAGTTCGGCCTCCCATTCGCGCTGGCCCTGGTCGTCGGTCCATTGATCGCTGCGGTAGCCCACCGCCAGGGCGGGCGCGTCGGCCAGCCAGCCCCCCGCGGCGCTGCGCAGCGCCGCCTGTTCATCCTGGCGCGCATGCAGGGCCTGGGCTTCCGGCTGGCGTGCCAGGGCCTGTTCGAGGGCGTCGCCGAGCGGCGTCGCATGTGTGGTGCTGCCGGCCAGGGCGGCGAGCAGGCACAGCCCACGCCCTGGCGAGAGAAACGCTAGTCCCATGATTTCCTCGCATGTTTCCGTGACGGGATGCGGGAACACGCGCGCAGCCGGGCGTCAGCGGACGCTCAGACGGCAGTCGGGCGGTGTTTCCGCGTCAGGCGCGGAACGTGCGGGGTGGACGTTGCTGCTGTTGCGGGATGAAGGAGGTGAAGCGGGTCGCCAGTGCAGGCGGCAGGAAGTGGGTCAGGTCGTTGGCGGCTACGGCCATTCCGCCGACCAGCGTGACCGCGTGACAGTACACGCAGTCGGTGCAATCGCCGGAGGCGAGGTGGTGATCGGTGCCGTCGTCCGGCGCGGCAGCGTGGTCGTGGTGCTGCTGCATGGACGGGTGGTGTGCGTGATGATCCTGCGCGGCGGCGTGATGCCCGTGCTGGTACGCGGAGACGGTCGGGGCAGCGGCCTGCTGCGGGGGCTTGAGCAGCATCTGACCGGCGGCAAATACCTGCACCGGCAGCCACAGTGCCAGGAGCCAGACGGTGAGGTTACGCCAACGTAGCATGATGTCGATGGGTTTGTGCCTGTCTTGCAGACTGCCGAATCCGCTCAGAGTTCCGCCGCCTTGCGCAGGCACTCCAGATAGGATGCCTCGTCGGGTTCGCGACCGTCGCGTTGCGCCTGCCACAGCGCGTTGCCGAGACATTCCATCATGCGGTGTTCCACCTGATGGGCATCGCCGTGGCGCAGCAGCAGCCGCTGGTAGGCTGAAACTATACCCGATGGCCGGTCGCTGGCAAGCTGTTCATGCAGCGCGAGGTGCATACCCATATGAAGGAAGGGGTTGCTCTGTCCCATCTCCGGCGTGTAGTCCCGTTCCAGCGCAACGTTGTTCTCCAACAGGGCGTGGTATTCGGGGTGCCCGGCGACCACTTCGGCCACCAGCCGTTCCAGCGGCTCCAGCGGCTGGTTCTCGCGCAGCTTGCGCCAGGCCTCCAGGTAATAGCGGCGCAGCGCGGTTCTGTCGTTACCGAACAGCATGTCTAGTTCACCGCACCGGCGCAGGGCGCGTCCGGGTATGTTTCGTTTTCGATCATGATTTCTTCTTCGCGGACTTCCTGGTTGCGGGCTTCACTGTCTTTTTCGCCTCGCCGTCGTCAGTCGTTTTGTGTTTGTACTCGCACAGATCCTCGATGATGCAGGCCGGGCACTTGGGCGTGCGCGCGACGCAGATGTAGCGGCCGTGCAGAATCAGCCAGTGGTGGGCGTCCTGCTTGAACTCGGCGGGCACCACCTTTTCCAGTTTCCTCTCCACCTCCAGCACGGTCTTGCCCGGCGCAATGCCGGTGCGGTTGCTCACCCGGAAGATGTGGGTGTCGACGGCGATGGTGGGCTGGCCGAATGCTGTGTTGAGCACCACGTTGGCGGTCTTGCGGCCGACGCCGGGCAGGGCCTCCAGCGCCTCGCGTTCGGCGGGCACTTCGCCGCCGTGCTGCTCCAGCAGAAGGCGGCAGGTCTTGATGATGTTCTCCGCCTTGCTGTTGTACAGGCCGATGGTCTTGACGTATTCCTTCAGGCCGTCGAGGCCGAGGTCGAGGATCGCCTGCGGCGTGTTGGCGACGGGAAACAGTTTCGCCGTCGCCTTGTTCACGCCCTTGTCGGTGGCCTGCGCCGACAGCACCACGGCCACCATCAGTTCGAACGGCGTGCGATAGTGCAGCTCGGTGGTGGGGGCGGGATTTTCCGCGCGCAGACGGGTGAATATTTCGTGGCGTTTGGCGGGATTCATAGGAAAAGCAGTTTCAAGTGACAAGTTTCAAGTTGCAAGTAAAAAGGAACAAAAAACTCCTGCCTGTCACTGGAACCGGTCTCGAAAATCCAAAGCGTAAAGATTGACCACGGGGGACACGGGGAACACACGGGTATCAAAGGTAAAACAGGGGCTTATCCCGGTATCCCCGTGCCCTCTGTGGTTTGCTGTATTTCTTCCAAATGTTGAGGCGGCGTCCAGTCACTTATTCGGCTGCCAGCTCTCCTGTCGCGGCGGCAGCCGGCTGCGGTGCGCGGGCGCGGCGCTGGTCGATGACGTTTTTCAGTGCGATGAGCAGGCCCAGGCCGATGAAGGCGCCGGGCGGCAGGATGGCGAGGAGAAAGCCCTTGTAGTCGGCGAACACGGTGACGGTGAGGGCGCGGGCGGCCTCGCCGAACATCAGGTGGGACTGGGCGAACAGGGTGCCGCTGCCGAGCACTTCGCGCATGGCGCCGAGCAGCACCAGGGCGGCGGCGAAACCCAGGCCCATGGTGAGGCCGTCGACGAAGGAGCGACCGATGTTGTTCTTGGAGGCGAAGGCCTCGGCGCGGCCGAGGATGGAGCAGTTGGTGACGATGAGCGGGATGAAGATGCCGAGAATGGTGTGCAGCTCGTGAAACCAGGCGTTCATCGCCAGCTCGATGGCGGTGACGATGGCGGCGATGAGCAGGACGAATACCGGAATGCGGATGTCCGGGCGGATGATGTTGCGGATGGCCGACACGGTGACGTTGGACAGCACCAGGGTGAGCAGGGTGGCGAGGCCGAGGCCGAGGCCGTTGACCACGCTGGAGGTGACCGCCAGCAGCGGGCACAGGCCGAGAATCTGCACGAAGGCGACGTTGTTGCTCCACAGGCCGTCGCCGGCGATCTGGCCCAGGGTTTTGTCAGCCATGGGTATTCTCCGGGGTCATCGGCTTGCCCTCGGGCTGCTGCGCCGCCGGTGCGGCGGGAGCGGCGGCGTCGGGTGCGTAGCCGAACAGCTGGTCCTGATGCTGTTGATAGTAGAGCAGGGCGTTGCGTACCGCACTCACCACGGCGCGCGGGGTGACGGTGGCGCCGGTGAACTGGTCGAATACGCCGCCGTCCTTCCTGACCTTCCATTTCTCCAGCGCCGGATTGCCCAGCGAACGGCCGCTGAAGCCCAGCACCCAGTCGGTGCGCGCCACTTCGACGCGGTCGCCCAGCCCCGGCGTTTCGTGGTGGCCGGTGACGCGCACGCCGGCCAGGGTGCCGTCGTGATTGATGGCGATGAGCAGGTTGATGTCGCCGCTGTAGCCTTCGGGGGCGACGGCGGTGAGCGCCAGGGCGACGGGATTGCCTTCCTTGCGCGCGCGGTACACCTGTTGCGGCTGCTTGCTGCCGAGCAGGGCGTCGTCGCTCACTTCGATGCGATCGGCGACCGGGTCGTTGTCGTGCAGTTCGGGCGGGATCAGCGCGTGCAGGCTTTGCAGCAGGTTGTCGCGTTCGTTCTGGGCGATGCGCTCGCTTGTGCCCTCGTAGGTAAAGGCGACCAGCGCGGTGCCGAGCACGGCGAACAGCCCGAGCAGGGCGGCGCTGAGCAGCATCTTCCGGAACGGCATCATCAACCTCGTTTGTGGCCGTACACCCGCGGCTGGGTGTAGTAGTCGATGGCGGGGGCGGCCATGTTCATGAGCAGCACCGCGAAGGCGACGCCGTCGGGAAAGCCGCCCCAGGTGCGGATGACGTAAATGAGTACGCCCATGCCGGCGCCGAACACCAGCTGGCCGCGCGCGCTGGTGGCGCCGCTCACCGGATCGGTGGCGATGAAGAAGGCGCCGAGCATGGCGCCGCCGCTGGCGAGGTGGAACAGTGGTCCGGCATACAGTTCGGGATTGATCAGGTGGAACAGCAGCGCCATCAGGCCCAGGCTGCCCAGTACCGCCACCGGCACGTGCCAGGTGATGACGCGGCGCCACAGCAGCCACACGCCGCCGAGCAGGATCAGGCCGTTGACGATCTCCCAGCCGCGGCCGCCGAACAGGCCGAAGATCGGCCCGCCGCGGATCTCGCTCACCGTGTGCGCCATGCCCAGCTGCACCTTGAGGGTATCGAGGGGGGTGGCCGAGGTGAGCGCGTCCATGCCGGTGCCGGCGGGCAGCACGCCGGTGAGGCTGTGCAACAGCACCTGCACCAGGCCGAGATCGGCGCTGCGCAGGGCGGCGGGCGCGGCCCAGTTGGTCATCTCCTGCGGGAAGGACACCAGCAGCAGCACGTAACCGGCCATCGCCGGGTTGAACGGATTGAAGCCGAGGCCGCCGTAAAGCTGTTTGGCGAACACGATGGCGAACAGCACGCCGACGGTCACCAGCCACCACGGCGCCAGCGGCGGCAGGGCCACGGCGAGCAGCACGGCGGTGACCAGGGCGCTGCCGTCGCGCAGGGTGATGATCACCGGGCGGCGGCGCAGGGCGAGGAAGGCGGCCTCGAAGGCGAAGGCGGCGGCGACGGCCACCAGCAGGTTGACCAGCACGCCCCAGCCGAACAGCCAGATGCAGCCTGCGATGGCGGGCAGCAGCGCGTAGACCACGCGCAGCATGACGCGGCTTACGTTGGCCGGTCCGTGGACGTGGGGTGAGCTGATGACTGGATTGGTCATGGTTATCGATCTCTATCCGCGAATGAACGCGAATGAACGCGAATAAATGACAGTCCAGTCTCGCTGATGACTTTGCATTTGCGTTTATTCGCGTTCATTCGCGGACTCATTCTCTTTTTCCGTCGCGCGCCGTGCCTCGGCCTCGTCGATCTGGCGCTGTTGATCCGGCGTCAGATTGTCGGTGTTCTTCGGCTCGACGCCGGCGGCCTCGCGCTTGGCCTTGGCCCGCTCCATGGCGGCCTTGATGGCGGCCTTCTTGGCCTCCTCGCTGTCGGCGGCCGGCGACTCTTCCAGCGCGGCCTTCTTCTTCGCCAGCTTGGCGGCGCGCTCGGCCTTGTCGCGTTCCTGGCGCTCGGTGCGGAAGTCGTGGCGCTCGCGCGCCAGTTCGGATTTCTTCTTGTCGCGCGCCTGTGCCCAGATCTCCGTCTTGGCGTAGCGGTAGTACTGCACCAGCGGCAGGTTGGCGGGACAGACGTAGGCGCAGCAGCCGCATTCGATGCAGTCGAACAGGTTGTAGTCCTGGGCGTGATCGAAGTCCTTGGCGCGCGCGTGCCAGTACAGCTGTTGCGGCAGCAGGTTGGCGGGACAGACGCGGGCGCACTCGCCGCAGCGGATGCAGTTGCGCACCGGGCCGTGCTGGCCGAATTCGCCCGGCGTCAGGGCCAGGATGCAGTTACCGGTCTTGGTGACGGGCAGGCCGCGATGTTGCAGGGTTATGCCCATCAGCGGGCCGCCCAGCACCAGGCGCGACAGGGTCGGCGTGGTGCCGCCGCATTGCGCCAGCAGGTCGTCCACCGGGGTGCCGATGAGCACCTCCAGATTGTGCGGCTGGGCCACGCCGCCGCCGGTGACGGTGACGATGCGCGAGATCAGCGGCTCGCCGCGTTCCACCGCGCGGTGCACGGCGGCGGCGGTGGCGACGTTGTGACAGACGATGTTCACGTCGATGGGCAGGCCCTGCGACGGTACTTCCTTGCCGGTGAGGATCTTGATCAGCTGCTTCTCGCCGCCGGTGGGGTACAGCGTCGGCACCTGCACCAGTTCGATGTCGTGGCGGTCGACGCGCGCCAGCGCATCGCGCAGCGCGGCATGTGCCTCGGGCTTGTTGTCCTCGATGCCGATCACCACGTGGCGCGCATGCAGTGCGTGCCGCATGATGCGGGCGCCGGCGATCACCTCGCCGGCGCGCTCGCGCATCAGGCGATCGTCGCAGGTGATGTAGGGTTCGCATTCGGCGGCATTGAGCACCAGGGTGTCGATCTCGGTGCGTGCGCCGGGATTGAGCTTGATGAAGCTGGGGAAGCCGGCGCCGCCCAGGCCGACGATGCCGGCCTCGCGGATGATGTTGCGCAGTTCCCCGGCGTCCAGCGTCGCCCAGTGGTCATGGGGGTGCAGTTCGGTCCAGCGTTCCTCGCCGTCGCTGTCGATGACGATGCAGGGCGCCGAGAGTCCCGACGGATGCGGCACCGGCCGCTCCTCGATGGCGACCACCGTGCCCGAGGTGGGGGCATGCAGCGGCGCGCTGACGAAGCCGTCGGCCTGGGCGATCATCTGTCCCTTGAGTACGCGCTCGCCCACTTCCACCAGCACCTTGGCCGGTGCGCCGATGTGCTGCTGCAAGGGCAGCACCAGGCGCTTGGGCAGGGTGGCGGGCGTGATGGGCCGGCCGCTGGACAGCGCCTTGTGATCCGGCAGGTGCAGGCCGCCGTGAAAGCGCCACAGCTGGCGCCTGGTGCCGGGGTTGGCTTGATTATCCATGGTTCGCTTCCGGCTTGGCGGCCGCGGCCGGGTAGGGCCAGGTCCAGGTGGCCGGCTCCACTTTCACCGGGACCATGCTGATGCAGTCCACCGGGCAGGGTTCCACGCACAGCTCGCAGCCGGTGCACTCGCTGACGATGATGGTGTGCATGTGCTTGGCGGCGCCGAGGATGGCGTCCACCGGGCAGGCCTGCAGGCACAGGGTGCAGCCGATGCAAATCTGTTCGTCGATGTAGGCGACGCGCTTTTCCTTCACGCCGCCTTCCACCGGCTTGGCGTCGCGGCCCAGCAGATCGGCCAGCGCCATTACCACGGTCTCGCCGCCGGGCGGACACAGGTTGATGTCGGCCTCGCCCTTGGCGATGGCCTCGGCATAGGGATGGCAGCCGGGAAAACCGCACTGGCCGCACTGGGTCTGCGGCAGGATCGCGTCGACCTTGTCGACGATGGGATCGCTGTCCACCTTGAAGCGCACCGACGCATAGCCGAGCAGCAGGCCGAAGGCCAGCGCGAGCAGGGAGAGGGCGAGGATCGCGGTCAGCATCGCTTAAATGCAGTCCGCCAATGAACGCGAATGAACGCGAATCTGGTTCGTGCACGATGCGGCACCATGGCCATGTTGTGCAAATTTGCGTGTATTTGCGTTCATTCGCGGACTCAAGCCGTTTAGCCTTTTACCAATCCGGAGAAGCCCATGAAGGCCATCGACATCAGGCCGGCGGTGATCAGGGCGATGGCGGGGCCGCGGAACACGGCGGGGACGTCGCTGACGGTGATGCGTTCGCGCATGGCGGCGAACAGCACCAGCACCAGGGAGAAACCGACTGCGGCGCCGAAGCCGTAAACGGCGGATTCGAGGAAGCTGTGCTGCGCCTGGGTGTTGAGCAGGGCGACGCCGAGCACGGCGCAGTTGGTGGTGATCAGCGGCAGGAAGATGCCCAGTACCTGGTACAGCACCGGCGAGGTCTTGTGCACCACCATTTCGGTGAACTGCACCACCACGGCGATGACCAGGATGAAGGCGATGGTGCGCAGGTACTCGATGCCGAGGGGGGCGAGCAGGAATTCATTGGTGAGATAGGCGCAGACCGAGGACAGGGTCAGCACGAAGGTGGTGGCCAGGCCCATGCCCAGCGCCGTCTCCAGCTTGCGCGACACGCCCATGAACGGACACAGGCCGAGAAACTTCACCAGGACGAAGTTGTTGACCAGCACCGTGCTGATGAGGATGAGGGCGTATTCGGTCATTTAGTCGGATATGGGAGGAAAGATATAAAGATACAAGCGCCTTGAATGGTTAGTGCAAAGATAGCAGAAGCGGCGGCCGGGCAAGAATGATCATTCGCAATCCCTGCCATCTTTGCTCTTGCAGCGCGCATCCGCCCTACTTGATCCGCATGCCCGGCTGGGCGCCGTCGTCGGGGCCGAGGATGAACAGGTCCTTGCCGCCCGGACCGGCCGCCAGGACCATGCCCTCGGACAGGCCGAACTTCATCTTGCGCGGCGCCAGGTTGGCCACCATCACGGTGAGGCGGCCTTCCAGATCTTTCGGATCGTAGGCCGAGCGGATGCCCGCGAAGACGTTGCGGGTTTCGCCGCCCAGGTCCAGGGTGAGCTGCAACAGCTTGTCGGCACCTTCCACGTAGGCGGCGGCGGCGATGCGCGCCACGCGCAGGTCCACCTTGGCGAAGTCGTCGATGCTGATGGTGTCGGCGATGGGGTCCATGACGGTCTGGGTCTCGTGTTGTTGATGTTCGCCGTGGCGTGCCTGGGAATGGCTGTCGGCAGCCGGCGCCATGCTCTGGGTGTTGGCGGCGATGAGGGCGTCGATCTGCTTGGCATCGATGCGGGTCATCAGGTGACTGTAGGCGTTGACCGCGTGGCCCTGCGGCAGGCGTGCGGCGATGTCGGCCCAGGACAGCGCGCCGGTGCCGAGGAACTGCTCCACCTGCGCCGCCACCTTGGGCAGGATCGGCTTGAGATAGATGGACAGGTCGCGGAATACCTGCAGGGTGGTGGTGCAGATGGCATGCAGGCGCGCGTCGTTGACAGGATCCTTCGCCAGCTCCCACGGCTTGTTGCCGTCCACGTACTGATTAGCGAGGTCGGCCAGGCGCATGATCTCGCGCACCGCCTTGCCGTATTCGCGCTGCTCGTAGGCCTCGGCTATGGTGCCGGCGGCGGCGCTGATCTCGGTTTCCAGCGTGGTGGAGTCGTCGTGCGCGCCCAGCTTGCCGCCGAAGCGCTTGCCGATGAAGCTGGCGGTGCGCGCGGCGATATTGACGTACTTGCCGATGAGGTCCGAGTTTACGCGGGCGACAAAGTCTTCCAGGTTGAGATCGATGTCGTCGACGCCGCTGCCCAGCTTGGCGGCGAAGTAGTAGCGCAGCCACTCCGGGTTGAGGTGCTGGAGGAAGCTGGACGCGGTGATGAAGGTGCCGCGCGACTTGGACATCTTGGTGCCGTTGACGGTGAGAAAGCCGTGGGCGAACACGCCGCTGGGCGTGCGGTAGCCGGCGCTTTCCAGCTCGGCAGGCCAGAACAGGGCGTGGAAATAGAGAATGTCCTTGCCGATGAAGTGGTACAGCTCGGTGCCTGCCTGCGCCGCCTTCCGCTTGTCCCAGAAGGCGTCGAAGTCGATGCCGTTCCTGTCGCAGTAATTGCGGAAGCTGCCCATGTAGCCGATGGGGGCATCGAGCCAGACGTAATAGTACTTGCCGGGGGCGCCGGGGATCTCGAAGCCGAAGTAGGGGGCGTCGCGGGAGATGTCCCAGTCGGACAGGCCCGCGTCCAGCCACTCGGCCAGCTTGTTGGCCGACTCGGCCTGCACCTGGGGCGGCTTGATCCAGCCGCGCAGGAAGTCGGTGCATTGGCCCAGCTTGAAGAAGTGATGGTCGGACTGCTTGCGTACCGGCGTGGCGCCGGATACCGCGGAGTAGGGGTTGATCAGGTCGGTGGGCGAGTAGGTGGTGCCGCAGGATTCGCAGGAATCGCCGTACTGGTCCTTGGCGTGGCACTTGGGGCACTCGCCCTTGATGAAGCGATCCGGCAGGAACATCTCCTTCACCGGGTCGTAGTACTGCTCGATGGCGCGCACCTCGATGAGGCCGGCCGCCTTGAGCTTGGTGTAGATATCGTCGGCGTAACGGCGGGTTTCCGGGGTGTTGGTGGAGTAATAGTTGTCGAACTCCACCAGGAAGCCGTCGAAGTCGGCCTTGTGCTCGGCCCAGACGCGGGCGATGAGCTGTTCCGGGGTGATGCCTTCCTTTTCTGCGCGCAGCATGATGGGCGTGCCGTGGGTGTCGTCGGCGCAGACGTAGTGGCAGGTATGGCCGCGCAGCTTCTGGAAGCGCACCCAGATATCGGTCTGGATGTATTCCACCAGGTGGCCGAGGTGGATAGGCCCGTTGGCGTAGGGCAGGGCGCTGGTGACCAGAATCTTGCGGGGGGTATCCGTCATGGCGGTGATATCAGTAACTCGGAGCCTGTCTGACTTGGGACTGATCTACTGCGCTGACGGGAGAACGGCTCAAATTTCCCTGATTTCTCCTTACATGGCACCACCATGCGCGTCGAAATCATGAAAATTTGCGCTCATTCTCCCGCCATGCTCGCTACGATCGCCCAAATCAGACCGGCTCCTGGGGGTTTGAAAAAGGGCCATACAGTACCAATTATGGAAGGGACTTGCCACCGAACCCCGATACGGGGGGCAGGGAAATACTCTGGTATCATGGCGGGCCTTTGTATCCGGCCCTGTGGCCCGTATAATACCTGATTCGATTACTAAGCCATTTTTGCCGCCGCCTGCCGGCGCGACTTTTTACGGAGTGCTCAAGATGTCCAATGTGACCCAAGCGCAGGTCGAGAACGCAATCAAGCAGTACGTCGATCCTTATATGGAGAAGGATCTGGTCTCCGCCGGCTGCATCAAGAACATCGCCATCGACGGCGACAAGGTGACCGTGGAAGTGGTCCTCGGCTTCCCGGCCCAGGGTTATGCCGACGAGCTGGCCGCCGCCATCCAGGGCAAGGTGAGCGCCGTGGCCGGCGTCGGCAGCGCCGCCGTCAGCGTCAAGACCCTGGTCGCCTCCCATGCCGCCCAGAAGGGCGTGAAGCACATCAAGGGCGTGAAGAACATCATCGCCGTGGCCTCCGGCAAGGGCGGCGTCGGCAAGTCCACCACCTCCGTCAACCTGGCCCTGGCCCTGGCCGCCGAAGGCGCCACCGTGGGCATCCTCGACGCCGACATCTACGGCCCGAGCCAGCCGCGCATGCTGGGCGTGGGCGGTACCCGTCCCGAATCCAGCGACGGCCAGACCCTCAACCCGGTGATCAGCCACGGCCTGCAGTCCATGTCCATCGGCTACCTCATCGACGAGGACACCCCGATGATCTGGCGCGGCCCGATGGTCACCCAGGCCCTGGAACAGCTGCTCAACGACACCCAGTGGCGCGAGGTGGATTACCTGGTCATCGACCTGCCGCCCGGCACCGGCGACACCCAGCTGACCCTGGCGCAGAAGGTGCCGGTGTCCGGCGCCGTCATCGTCACCACCCCGCAGGACATCGCCCTGCTCGACGCCCGCAAGGCCTACAAGATGTTCGAGAAGGTGGAGGTTCCGGTCCTCGGCGTGGTGGAGAACATGTCCATCCACATCTGCTCCAAGTGCGGTCACGAAGAGCACATCTTCGGCCAGGGCGGCGGCCAGAGCATGGCCGAGCAGTACAGCATCCCCTTCCTGGGGGCGCTGCCGCTGGACATCCGCATCCGTGAGGAAGCCGACAACGGCAAGCCCACCGTGGTGGCCGAGCCCGACAGCCGCATCGCCCAGATCTACCGCGACATCGCCCGCCGCGTTGCCGCCAAGCTGGCGCTGAAGGCCAAGGACTACAGCACCAAGTTCCCCAAGATCGTCATCCAGTAACACGCGGCAGGGGACAGTCGGCAGGAGGACGGGGCGGGCAACCGCCCCGTTTTCTTATGCGGCGCCCGGTTTTTTCTTGAAACCTGTAACTTGAAGCTTGTAACTTGCTAATCCCCGACCGCATCCGGCAGCCACCGCAATGACCAACAGCACCGAACACTCAGCCGCCACCACCAAGTGGGATACCCGCTTTCTCAGCCTGGCGGCGCACATCTCGGCCTGGAGCAAGGACCCGTCGTCGCAGGTGGGCGCGGTGATCACCGACGGTAACCGCATCGTCTCCCTGGGCTACAACGGCTTCGCCGCCGGCGTGGCCGATACCACGGAGCGGCTGGTGGATCGCGCCACCAAGCTGAACCTGACCATCCATGCGGAAGAGAACGCGATGATCTTCGCCAAGCGCGACCTGCACGGCTGCACCGTCTATGTCACCCATCCGCCCTGTCCGCGCTGCGCCTCCAAGCTGATCCAGGACGAGATCGGCCGCGTCGTGTTCATCGCCCCGAGCGAGGACTTTCTGTCGCGCTGGGCCGCTGATCTGGAGCTGTCCTACCAGATGTACCGCGAGGCGAACATCGCGGTGAGCAGTTACGCGCTGGAGGAGATCAGCACCGACAACGCGCAGATCACCATCGCGCCCGGCGGCTTCTTCAAGAAGATACTGGAACGCCTGCTGCAAAAGTTCTGACTGCGCTCCCGACCATGACCCGCCTGCACAAGAGCCTGCTGCTGTTCGCCGTCGCCCTGGGACTGTTCACCCTGGGACGGGCGCTGCTCTACATGCTCTATCCGCAGCAGTTCGCCCAGCTCGGCGCGGGCCAGGTGCTGGCGGCCTTCGGCAACGGCCTGCGTTTCGACGGCGCGGTGATCGCGCGGGCATTTCTCATTCCCTTCCTACTGATGAACCTGCCGCTGCGCTGGTTCGACCGGCACGTCTGGTTCGACACCCTGGCCTGGCTGGTTTTTGCGCTCACCGTGGGCATGGTGCTGCTGCTGGTGGGCGACGTGCTGTATTTCGAGCAGGTGCGCCGCCATGTGTCCTACGAGCTGTTGCTGCTGCGCGACGACTGGGGATTCCTGATCGATTTCGCCCTCGGTGTGTACTGGTGGGCGCTGCTGCTGTTCGCGTTGTTCGCCTCCGGCCTGGCCTGGCTGTGGCGGCGGGTGCTGCGCGGCGAACTGCAGCCCATGCGCTGGGCGGCGGCGCAGTATCTGGGGCTGTTCCTGGCGCTGGCCGTCGTCGGCCGCGGCGGCGTGGGCGGCAAGGTCATCGAGATCATCGACGCCTACGACAGCGGCAATTCCGCCTACGGTCACCTGAGCCTCAACGGCGTGTTCACCACCATGGTGTTCTCGCTCAACCTCGATCAGGTCAATCACCATTTCTTTCCCGCCGGGCAGGCGGTGGCGATCCTCGGCGAGGAGCGTACGGTGTCCGATCCCGCCTGGCCCATGGTACAGCGCCATGATCTGACGCCCACCGGCCGCAATGTGGTGTTCGTGCTGCTGGAGAGCTGGAACTTCGATTACGTGGACAGCTTTGCCGGCAAGGGCGTCGGCGCCACGCCCAACTTCGACGCCCTGGCGGCGGAGGGCCTGAAGTTCACCCGTTTCTATGCGGCGGGCCAGCGCAGCATCGAGGGTGTGCAGGCGACACTCACCGGCATCCCGGCGCTGAAGGGGCTGCCGCGCATCGACGCCGGCATCGGCGTGTCCAACTTTACCCGCCTCGGCGCCCTGGCCGCGCAGCACGGCTATCACACGGTGTTCGTGCAAAGTTCCGATCGCGATTCGTTCAAGATCCAGGGCGTGGCGCGCGCCGCCGGTTTTGCCGAGTTCTACGGCAAGGAAGACATCCCGCTGCTGCTCAATTATCCCGATCCGGCGTTGGCCACCTTCGGCTGGGACTACGACATGCTGCAGTTCCTCAAGGGCCGCATCGACGCCGCGGGCCGGCCGTTCCTGGCCTATGCCTTTACCGGCACCACCCACACGCCCTACCCGGCGCTGGAGGGGCACGTGATCCGCGAGCCGCACGGCTACGATGACGAGAACGGCTACATCAACGCACTGCATTATTCCGACTGGAGCCTGGGCGAGTTCATGCACGCGGCGCGGCAACAGCCGTGGTTCGCCGACACGGTATTCATTTTCACCGCCGATCACGCCACCCACTATCAGCGCGGCGGTTTCCTCAAGCAGTTTCACGTGCCCCTGCTGATCTATGCGCCGGGCATCATCCCGGCGGGCAGCAGCGACGTCATCGCCTCACAGCTGGACGTCATGCCCACCATCATCGATCTGCTTGGCCTGCCCGACGAGTTTGCCTCCCTGGGCGAGTCGCTGCTGCGCAAGAACAGCGGCCTGGCCTTTGTGACCGAAGGCGGCCAGAGCATTGCGCTCATCGGCAAACGCGGCTTTGTGAAGCACAACCTGCACCAGCGCATGGAGGCCGCGGGCGAGGGCGCCGACGAGGATTACTTCGCGCAACTGGAGCGCCAGCTGCTGGCGCGCGATCAGCTCAGCTATGAATTGTTGCGCGACAACCGGTGGGCGCGATGACGGCGATTCGCTCCTGCGGGGAACATTCTCGTCGCGCGGCTGACCAAGCAAAGCCATGAAACCTGAACGCCTGCGCGCCGTCATCCTGACCCTGCTGCTGATCCTCACCGCGGCGGCCCTGCTGCCGTGGAATCCCGCCGGGCCCTTCGACGCGCGCGATTATGCGGCGGTGTCGGGCATGAGCCTGGAATATCCGGCGGCCGCGGGCCTGCTGGAGCCGCTGCTGGCGCCGGGACACCTGCTGCTCGGTGCGCCCGATTTTCGTCTCGCCTTCGCCGCCGCCGCCGCGTGGCTGGCGCTGGCCGCGCTGCTGTGGGGCTGGTGGCGCGGCGGAGTATGGTGGCGCCGTGTCCTGCGCATGACGCTGGCGCCGCTGGCGGCGGTCTGGTGCCTCGCCGCCTACGTGCTGTTCGTCTCCCATGTGCACTTTCCGGGCTGGCGTCTCGCCGTCGCCGATCTCGACGTGGTCATCGCCGATCTGCAGAGCCATACCCTCGGTTCCCACGACGGCCTGGTGCGCGCGCCGGTCAATCTGGCCTGGCATGCGGCGCGGGGCTATGACGTCGCCGCCGTCACCGAGCACGACGACCCCACCGGCTCTTTTTACGCCCGCACTCTCGCGGCGCAGCGTTTTCCGGCCCTGGCGGTGATACCCGGTATCGAGGTGGGCAGCGAGTACGGCGGCTTCCTGCTCGGCCTCGGCCTGCGTGAGGACGCGGCGCTGCCCGACTTCTGGGCCGACCGCACGGACTACGCCCGCCGCTTCGTCGATGCCGTGCGCAACCGGCACGAGGGGGCGGTGATTTCCATGGCCTGGCGTCTCGACGCGCCGGCGATACATGCGCTGGCCGAAGCCGGCGTCGACGGCTTCGAGATCGCCAACAACGGCCATCCCGATATTCCCGCCGACGTGCGCGCAGCGATGCTGGAACTGGAACGTGCAGGCAAGGTGGTGCTGGTGTCGTCCACCGACTGGCACGGCTGGGGCGGCTTCACCCGTACCTGGACCGCGCTGCGCATACCCGGCGCCGCACGCATGACGGCGGACGAGCGTGCCGCCGCCGTGGTGCGTGTGCTGCGCGAGAGAAACAGCGCGGCGATCACCCCGGTGGTGGCGGGCTATCTCGGTCCGCCGTCCACCCTGCGCCTCGCCTTTACCCCGCTGGTGGAAACGCTGCGTTACGGCGCCGAACTGTCCTGGCCGCGCGTCGCCGGCTGGTGGCTGTGGGGCGTGCTGCTGATCGTCGCCGCACCCGTGGCGGCGCGGCGCGGCCTGAGTGCAGCGCGCCTGTTGGGCCTCGCCTGGCTCGGCGGCGTGGGTGGCGTGCTGTTCTGGCGCGGCGTGGAGATCTACACCACCCGCGCCCAGGGCGACGTGGTGTTGAGCGACGTCACCGGCGAGTTGGGCGCCATGGCCATGTACGCAGGCCTGCCGCTGCTGCTGGCGGCACTGGTGCTCGGCGTGGGGGAATGGCGCCGCTTAGTCGCGCGCCGGGGGTGAGTCGTCAAAGGACCACGTCTCTGACAGGATGAACAAGATTGTCCAGGATGAACAAGATGAGGAAATCTTGTTCATCCTGAAACATNNAATCTTGTCGGTGGTGTTCCTGCGCCAAGACCCCTCCTGCGTCCGTGCTTTGTCTGGGGTTCCTGCAAAGACAACTTCCCTGACAGGATGAACAAGATGGGGGAATCTTGTTCATCCTGAAACATCTTGTGAATCTTGTCGGTGGTGTTCCTGCACCAAGACCCATCCTGCGTCCGTGCTTTGTCTGGGGTTCCTGTAAAGACAACTTCCCTGACAGGATGAACATGATTGTTCAAGATGAACAAGATGAGGAAATCTTGCTCATCTTGAAACATCTTGTGAATCTTGTC
>NPIF01003157.1_pt1 | contig 163855 bp, 149 predicted proteins | sample 8637461 | NCBI WGS metagenome assembly NPIF01 (sample SAMN07420641, study PRJNA396082) | bioreactor metagenome | isolation source: sample BR12 brine-fed electro-methanogenic bioreactor BR | place: Japan: Kochi | collected 2016-12-09 | reverse complement strand
CAGGCAGACCGGGGAAAGGCTTTAGGGTACTTTTGGCCCCAAAAGTACCTCGCCGAAGGCCATCAAGCAGGGCTAAATTCCTCTAGCGGGTCAACCCTTTCTTCACCGTGATCTGGGGAGAACCAGTTTTTACCCCGGCGGGGACGCGCGTTACAATCGTCCAATAAGCCCGGTTGGTGGAGTGTTGGCCGGGATGTGCAGTTTCATATAGGCCGGTTGAAATCATGACAGATAAAAGCATCCGCTGGATCATGCATGTGGACATGGATGCCTTTTATGCCGCAGTTGAGCAACGTGACCACCCGGAGTATCGCGGCCTGCCCCTGGTGGTGGGGGCCCAACCGGGCCGGCGTGGCGTGGTCTCTACCTGCTCCTACGAAGCCCGGGTGTTCGGTATCCGTTCCGCCATGCCCATCTCCGAGGCCTATCGGCGCTGTCCCGATGCGGTCTACCTGCGCCCTGACATGCCGCGCTATGTGGCGGTGTCGCGCCAGGTGATGGCGGTGCTGGAGGGGGTGTCGCCGGTGATTGAGCCGGTTTCGGTCGATGAGGCCTATCTGGATATTACCGGACTCGAACGGCTCTACGGTCCGCCGCAGTCGATAGGAAAGCTGGTCAAGGAGCGGGTTCGGGAGCGGATCGGCCTTAACTGTTCGGTAGGCATTGGCCCCAACCGCCTGATCGCCAAGTTGGCTTCGGACTACGAAAAACCGGATGGATTAACCGTTATTGAGGCGACCGAGGTGCAGCGGTTTCTGGATCCCATGCCGGTTTCCAACCTGCGGGGAGTCGGCCCGAGTAATCTCAGGACAATGGCCCGTCTGGGAATAAAAACCGTTCAACAACTGCGTGCCCAGTCAGCGGATCTGCTCAACAGCTATTTCGGAGACAGTATGGGCGGCAGTCTCTATCGTCAGGCGCGGGGCATCTCATCCGACCGGGTAGGGGAGCAGTTGGGCCGGCAATCTTTGTCCAAGGAGACCACCTTCAATGAGGATGTTACTGATCAGGCGCAGTTGCGGGCTACGTTACGGGGACTTGCTGCCGAAGTGGGACGAGGTCTGCGCAAGGCGGGCCTGAAGGGCAATGTGGTGACCCTCAAGCTGCGCCTGGGTGGTTTCGAAACCCACACCCGGCAGCGTCGTTTGCCAACGCCGGGAAATGCGGATGCCACCCTGTTCAGGGTTGCCTGGGAGTTGTTCCAGGCCTCATCCTTTGCCGGCCGACCGGTTCGCTTGATCGGCCTGGGCGTGTCTGACTGGGGTGATGAAGAGCATCGCAATCTGGATCTGTTCAATTCAGCCGAAAACGATGAGCGGGAACAGCGTCTCTACTCCATGCTGGACAAAGCAGCCGAGCGATTCGGCAGTGGCAAGCTATCGCTCGGTGCGCTGATGGGCAAAAACAAGAAATAGTATCTTCCGATTATTGTGCTGCTTCGGTCAGTACCGGATGATCGACAATGACCGGTAAATCATGCCCGGATTTGGTTCCAAGCTGCCGTGTCAGGGGGCTGTCGGTTATCTGCCATTCACCCCGGCGCTGAATGGTCGGCTCTCTGCCGTTGAACAGGGCGTAGCTGTAGCGGCTGTAGTGAGGCAGTTTTCTGGCCAGGCCTGCCAGCGCCGCCGGATTGTCGGTCGAAATATAGCCCAGTGTCTGGCGTGTCTTTTTGGTGCGGGACAGGGTGAGGGCCAGTGTGCCTGTTGGTGGCGCCAAGCTCTGTTGCGTCAGCAGCGGTTTGAACAGGTGGGCAAAGCGGTTTTTGCTGCCAAGAATCCACACGGCAGCTTGCTCCGGCAGCTGATCGATAGCGCTGTCCCGTAGCAGGGCCAGGCCGGGTTGTCGCTGTTGCCACTGCTTTATCAGGTCGCGGTAGGCTTGCCGGGTTTGGTCATCCGCCGCATCGGGTAGCACTGCAAACAGCCGCTTTGCCCCGAACAGTTGTCCCAGGCTGCTGGGGGGTTCACTGGGATCCAGCCGTCTGAACAGATCGAACCGCGGGTCCACACTTACCCGCAGCGGGCGCTTGTCGGCGTCGATCACCAGGGTCGCGCTTCGCTTATCCATCTCCAGGGTGTAGGGAACCGGCGCTTTCTGGTCGGCAAAATGGACAAACAGGGGGACTTTCAAGCGGAACGGTTTTTCCCTCTGGGTCTGCTCAATACCGATCCGGAGACGGTACCCGTCTTCTGTGGAGACGGCATCGGCCGTGGCCAGTCTTAATATGGGGGCGCCGGTCCGGGTCAGCCATTGACGGAAGAAAGTTGCAAGGGATTTCCCAGAAACCTTTTCAAAAGTCGACTGCAACTCGGCAAAACCGGCCACCCGGAACCGGTAGGTTCGGTAGAACTCCCTCAGGCCCTGGATGAACAGCGAATCCCCCAGTTCCAGGCGTAACATATGGAACAGCATCAGGGCCTTGCCGTAACCCACTGATTGGCTGATCTGGCCATGATTGCCACGAAACCGGGTCAGGGGAAAGTCGTCCTGGGTCGCCACGTAGTCGGTATATTTCTGCAGGGTGCGTCTGCGATACTCGGCCCCCTTGCCCTGGCGTTCCTGCAGCAGGTGATCTGCCAGGTAAGTGGTCAGACCTTCACTCCAGTTGCCCGATGAAGCATCCACATATACGCCGTTACCCCACCAGTTATGCAGAATTTCATGGGGGTAGGAGGTGTAAATAATGAACGGTAAGCGGATAACCCGTGGCCCAAGCAGGGTAAAGGAGGGCATGCCGTAGCCACTCTCCCAGAAGTTCTCCACCAGGGCGAACTTGGTGTAAGGGTAGGGGCCCAGTAACTGTTCATAGAGGGCAAGATACTCCCCGGTGGCATCCAGATAACGTTTGGCCAGTTCAGGCTTCGGCTCGCGCAGGTAGACCTCGGCCAGCTGATTGGCCGTTTTCTGCTGATAGTAGTGATAGGGATAGGCGATCAGGTAGATCTCCTCCTGGGGATGTTGCTCCCGCCAGCCATCACCGTGGGCGAGGTGACTGCCCTGGCTGACCGGTCGCCACCCCTCGGGCAGTTTGACCTGCAGTTCAAAACTGATCGGTGAGTTGCTTGTCCAGGGGTACCAGTAGCTGCTGCCGGACAGGAAAATGCCTTCTTCGGAAATCAGTCCGGGAGTGAATTGGTGGATGTTGTCGGATTCACCGGCGCGGGTGACCGGGTGGTCGATTGTGCCGCGATAAGTAATGGAAAACGTTTTCCTGGGGCTGGCCGAGCGGATCAGATAGCGCCGCAGTGGCACTGCCCCCTGCAACTGTCCGAGGGATAACAGTTGGGCATCATCATCGAGCAGGGTGGGTTTCAGTGCCGCATTCAGCAGGAAACTGATCTCCTGCTCAGCGGTGGGCAGAGTGACATGATCGGTTGCGATCAGTTTACCCAGTTCCGGCCGGATTTCGATCTGCAACCGGTGGTTTGTCAGTTCAATAGGGGGGGCGGGAAACGCCCGGGCACTGCATAACAGCAGCAAACTGAATCCCAGCCATCTGGTAATATGAATCCGGCGAGGTGAAAAGAGGAGATCTGTGTGGAACCTGTCGCGCAATTTCCCTACCCTGGTTGAATCAATCTGAAAGTTTTCTGTCTGACCGACTGTCTTGCTGTATTAGAGAACCAATTATGGTTATAACACGATATTCCCGCTACCTGCCGTTGATGTTTGTTTTGCTTTTTCAGGCCTCCTGTGGAACTGCCGCCATCCATGAGTCAAGTGGTGCACTGCACCCGAATCATACTACCGGACAGCCGGAGCCACTGAGGGATACCAACCCGGGCACGGCGACCGCACTGGATCTGCGGTATTCGATGGGACTGGACAAGCTGGTTCCGATACTCGCAGAACGCGCCCTGGTCTATGTGGGGGAGCGTCACGATAACTACGCTCATCATCAGGCCCAGTTATCCGTTATCGATGCACTGCATGAAACCGGCGCCGATCTGGCTATCGGAATGGAGATGTTTCAGCAGCCTTTCCAGGCCTACCTGGATGATTATATTGCCGGGAAAATCACAGAGGCGGAGATGTTGAAACAAACCGAGTGGTATGACCGCTGGGTTTATGACTATCGCCTTTACCAGCCCATTCTGCGGTATGCAAAGAGCAAGGGTATCCCGGTGATTGCACTGAATGTGCCACGGGAGATTACCCGGCGTGTTTCAGAAAACGGGTTGGATGGACTCAGTGCAGATGAGCGGCGTCAGGTTCCCGCAGAAATTGATTACTCCGATCAGGCATACAGGGAACGGTTGAAAAAGATATTTAATCAGCACGGCAAAGAGATCAGTTCGGATTTCGACCGTTTTCTACAGGTGCAACTGGTCTGGGACGAGGGGATGGCTGCGCGGGCCGCCGATTATCTGCAGTCACATCCCGAAAAACAGATGGTCGTGCTGGCTGGCAGCGGACACCTGATGCACAGGTCAGGCATTCCCAACCGGGTACAGCGGCGTCACCCGGTGTCGTCCGCGGTGGTGCTGCCGGGTGGTGATCTGCAGGTTGTGCCGGGGGTGGCCGACTTCATGCTTTTCCCCACAGCGGCCGAATTACCACCAGCTGCGGTGATAGGGATCTATATGGAGAAAGCGGACAACGGAGTGCTGGTCAGCAAGGTGGTCAAGGAGGGTGCCGCCGCACTGGGCGGTGTGAAACCGGATGACATCATTCTGTCATTTGACGGGGAGCGGGTGATAACACCCGGTGATCTGCGCATCCAGCTGCTTGGAAAAAAACCGGGAGACAGGGTGAAACTGACACTGTTGCGTCGTGGAATACTGCTGGGCGAGAAGCAACTGGACGTGGATCTAATCCTGGGTCAATAGAATCCAAGTCACCTGACCGTCGGGATAGCTTCAGGTTATTTAACAGCCAACAATTCGAATGATTCACCGGAAGCGCCAACTGCGCTTCCGGTGAACGGCGATCGGTAACTTAGACGATGGTTACGTTTTCAGCCTGGGGGCCTTTCTGGCCTTGAGTTACTTCAAAAGTGACTTTCTGCCCTTCGGTCAGTGTGCGCCGACCAGTGCCATTAATCGCACGGAAGTGGACGAAAACATCAGAACCGCCTTCGCGCTCAATGAACCCAAATCCCTTGTCATCGTTAAACCATTTAACGACACCGGTAACTAAATCAGACATATAACCCTCGTACTATATGAACAGTGCCAATTTCTATCGGCATTACAAAAAACACTGGCCCTAAACTGCTATTGGTATACTGCCGGTGTGTGATCTTGCGACCACCTATCTTTTCAGATAGATGGAGAAAATCCTAGCAAGCCAGATTCTTTTCCATCTACCCGATAACCAGGTTCATGTACGAGTTTGATGCAATATTTTTATGTTGGCTGGCTTGCTCTTCCCTTGGGTAAAAAAATTCGCAGAGACACTTCATTCTCCCTGCGGTTTGTTCGCTAGTCAAGAATTAAATATAGACGGATATCTGGAGAACAACAACTATAAAATCATTATAATTTTATTTTTTAAAATAACTTAAAAAACATATAGTTATACAATTAATTTGATGTCCGTATCAAATTAATGGATCGTTTTCTGACTCTTCCGTATTGTCCGCATAACAGGCCTCCATCATGTCGATAAAACGTTTGGCCTGGGGCGACAGGTACTTGCCGCGGCGCAGCACAATACCGTAAGTACGTTTGGGGAAATATTCATTCAACGGGATCTTGATTAGTCGCTCTTCACCAGTCAGGCAGACATCGGTGACGATAGAGATGCCCATGCCCAGCTCCACGTACTTTTTGATCACTTCCCAGCCACCGGCTTCCAGGCCGGTTTTGAATTTCAATTCATGCTGGCGGAACACCAGGTCAACCATCCGCCAGGTGGTCAGGCTGGGGGGAGGGAGTATCAATCCATAAGGGGCGATATCTTTCAGAGTGATTGTTTCGATCTCCGCCAACGGATGGCCGATCGGCACAATTAACTCGGGAGAGTAGGTGACCAGTGGTTTATAAATAATGTCATCCGGTACCTCCAGCATGGAACCGACAGCGAAGTCGGCCTCATCCGCGCGGAGCCGGGAAAGTCCGTCCCGCCCGCCTGTCACGTTGTGCAGCTTAACCCGGATCTTGGGGTGCTGTTCCATGAACTGCTTGAGCGGTTCGGGCAGCACGTAAAGAATGGTTGACTCGCCCGCGGCGATATTCAGATCGCCCGATTCCAGTAGCCCCTGTTGTGCAATAAAGGTCTCCTGCAACTTGTCCATTCCCTCAACCAGGGGCTGGGCGAGCTTGAACAGGATTTTACCTTCTGGAGTGAGGCGGATTTTGGGGCCCCGGCGTTCAAACAGGACGGTTTCCAGTTCCCGTTCCAGGGCCTGAATCTGTAGTGAAACGGTCGGCTGACTGAGGAAAACCTTGTCGGCAGCTTCACTGATGCTGCCGGTTCTGGCGGCATGGCAAAACGCACGTAATTGCTTGAGTCTGTTCTGTTTATAGTAGATTGGCGCCGGTGATGCCATGGTGTTCTCTGGTTACTTTATTGCTGATGTTAATAGTAAGCATTGAAATAATTGACCTGTCAAATACCACAAATTCCACTAAACTTTGCTGCACTTGCGAAAATGCACGCAATATTTATTAGGTAAATGGATTTAACTAATTGATACTAAATGGAAAATAATAGTATAGATTGAAACTGTTAAATTAATTTATGCGGCAATAAGCTGTAGTTTGTATGAGGGCCGAATAATGATCGATATCACCAGCATAGCCTTATCCGTTGGTTTTATGGCTCTACTCGGTTTGCTGCTTGCTACGATTCTGGTGCTGGCGAACAAGCGCCTGTTTGTCTACGAAGACCCTCGCATTGACGATGTGGAAGACCTGCTGCCCCGGGCCAATTGCGGCGCTTGTGGCAGTCCCGGTTGCCGGCCTTTTGCAGAAGGGCTGATTGAAGGCACCTACGAACCCGCCCAGTGCACCGTCAACTCCAAAGAGATTAATGAACAGATTGCCAATTATCTAGGCGTTGATCTGGGTACGCAAGTTAAACGGGTTGCCCGTCTTGCCTGTGCCGGAGGCACTCACGTGGCATTTATCCGGGCCAGTTATGAAGGTATCAGTTCCTGTCGCGCTGCGGCGCTGGTGTCCGGCGGCGGCAAGGGGTGTTCCTGGGGTTGTCTGGGTATGGGGGATTGCGCGGATGTCTGCGACTTTGACGCAATCAGTATGAACAAATACGGCCTGCCGGTAGTGGATGAATCGCGCTGTACCGCCTGTAGTGATTGTGTCGATATCTGTCCCAAGGATCTGTTTGAACTCCACTCCGTTGATGAGCAGCTTTTTGTCGCCTGCAAGAACCTGGAAAAGGGCGAAGAGGCGGAGAACGAGTGCGAGGTTATCTGTACTGCCTGCGAGCGGTGCGCGGTGGATTCCCCGGAAGGCCTGATCGAGATTAAAAACAACCTGGCTGTTATTGATTACAGCAAGAATGACCTGGCGTCCCGGGTGGCGATTGAGCGCTGCCCGACGGGCGCTATTGTCTGGTTCGACAAAAAGGGCGGCTACCAGGTGGGTAAGGACGCCAAAAAGATTATCCGCAAAGAGATGCTGCCCATCGGGTAGTTAGAGTTTTATCGGTTGGGTTGCCAACAATGCTGGTGAATCCAGAAATGTAGAAGAGGAAGTATCCATGTTCGGAAAAAAAGAGCAAAAGCAGTTTAAGTATCCCGGAATCCGCATGGCAATGGATGGTAATACCGCTGTCATCATGTGCGAGCGGGAAGCATCTGACGCTGCCGGTGCCTACCCGATTACCCCCTCCACCCAGATGGGCGAATACTGGGCGGAAGAAGTGGCCAAGGGTCACGTCAACGTGTCCGGTAAACCGCTGGTATTCGTGGAACCCGAATCCGAACATGCCGCTGCCGCAGTGACTGCCGGTATGGCCATGACCGGTATGCGTGCCACCAACTTCTCCTCTGCACAGGGCGTGGCATTCATGCATGAATCGCTCTATGCCGCGGTCGGCAAACGCCTCCCCTATGTATTGAATATCGGCACCCGGGCCATTACCAAGGCGTCGCTCAATGTGCATTGCAGCCACGACGATTATCACTGTATTGATGACACCGGCTTTTTCCAGGTGTTCGGTGCCAACGCCCAGGAGGCCGCGGACCTGAACCTGATCGGTCGCAAGATTGCCGAGCTGAGCCTGACGCCTGCCGCCGTGGCCCAGGACGGATTCCTCACCACCCACCTGATTGAACCCCTGATGGTCCCGGAGCGGGAGCTGATCGAGGAGTTCTGCGGATCGCCGGACGATATTATCCCCTGTCCCACACCGGCACAGAAAATGATCTACGGCGAGAAGCGCCGTCGTGTGCCTGAGATCTGGGATGTGGATAACCCCATGCTCTCCGGTGCGGTGCAGAACCAGGATGCCTATATGCAGGCCGTGGCCGCCCAGCGTCCTTACTTCTTTGATCATATCTCCAGCCTCACCGACCAGGTGATGGATGAGTATTACGAACTGACCGGACGGCGCTACAACCGGGTCAGCGAATACCGGATGGAGGATGCGGACTACGTGATCGTGGGGCAGGGCTCCATGATCATCCAGGCGCAGGCGGTGGCCGACTATCTGCGTGAAACCCGCAAGCTTAAAGTGGGCGTGCTTAACGTCACCATGTACCGTCCGTTCCCCGGTGACCTGATCGGCAAGGTGCTGAAAAAGCGCAAAGGCGTGGTGGTCCTGGAGCGCACCGACCAGCCACTGGCGGAAGATCTGCCGCTGATCCGCGAGATCCGTTCATCGCTCACCAAGTGTATCGAGAACGGCGCTACCAGCGGCGCTGCACCTTATCCGAAATATGCTTCCTACAAGGCCGGGGAGGCGCCGGCGCTCTACTCCGGTTCCTATGGTCTCGGTTCGCGCGACCTGCAGCCGGAAGGGTTGATCGGTGCCATCGAGAACATGCTGCCGGATGGCAAAAAGCGCCGTTTCTTCTACCTGGGCGTGGATTTCGTGCGGGAAGCGGCCGATCCGAAAGCAGAGATCCGTCAGCAGGAACTGCTGGAAGCCTATCCCCATATCGGTGAGATGGCGATCCGGGGTAGTGAAAACCCCGATTTGTTGCCCAAGGAAGCGATCACCATGCGCATGCACTCGGTAGGTGGCTGGGGCGCCATCACTACCGGCAAGAACCTGGCCATGACCCTGTATGATCTGCTGGGCTACGACATCCGTGCCAACCCCAAGTACGGTTCTGAGAAGAAAGGTCAGCCGACGACCTATTACCTGTCCGCTGCGCCGGTACCCATCCGCCTGAATTGCGAATATCACTACGTTGATGTGGTGCTGTCACCCGATCCCAACGTCTTCCAGCACTCCAATCCGCTGTACGGGTTGAAAGAGGGCGGTTACTTCATTATCCAGAGCAACCTGGAGACCGAGGAAGAGGTGTGGGCACAGATCCCGGTGATGTACCAGAAGTACATTGTGGATCACAACATCCATGTCTACTTTGTCGATGGATTCAAAATCGCCAAGGAAGAAGCCTCCAATCCGGAACTGCAGTTCCGTATGCAGGGCAACGCCTTCCAGGGTGCCTTCTTTGCCGCATCGCCGCTGTTGCAGCGGGCCAACCTGACCGAGCAGGGGCTGTTCGAGGCCATTGAGACCCAGCTGCGGGAGAAATTCGGCGGCAAGGGCGAGCGCGTGGTAGCTGACAACCTGCGGGTGGTACGGCGCGGATTCGACGAGATCCGCGAGATCACCAACAAGCAGGTCGGCGTAACGGAGCAGGATATTCGCAAGCCGGCCAAGATTCCGGTCATGCTGCAGGAACTGCCTGAAGGCGACGGCCATCTTTCCGATGTGCATCGTTTCTGGGAGCAGACCGGCTCGTTCTACCTGAACGGTAAGGGTTCGGAGAATCTGGCTGATCCCTACATGGCGACCTCCCTGATTCCGGCAGCCACCGGTGTCTACCGTGACATGACTCAGATCCGCTTCGACTATCCGAAGTTTATTACCGAGAACTGTACCGCCTGCGGTGACTGCTACACCGCCTGTCCGGACAGCGCGATACCGGGCCTGGTCAATACCATCGGCGAGGTTTTCAATACCGCCATTGAGCGTATTGAGAAGAAAGGTACGCCGACCCTCTACCTGCGGCGCGAGACCCGCAACGTGGAGAAGAAACTGCGTGCCCTGATCGATGCCCAGGGTGAGTCAGCTGTCGTCTCCAAGCTGCTGGATCAGGCGGTGCTGGAAGTGCTGGCCGAGTCCGAACTGGATGAACAGAAAAAAGCCGGCCTGGAGAAGGAGTTCGGCTTGTTCCTCGACTCTATCGGTGGGTTCGAATTCTCGATCACCAAACCCTATTACAGTAATCGTGAGAAGAAGAACAAGGGCTCCGGTGGCCTGTTCTCCATCACGGTCAACCCCTATACCTGTAAAGGCTGCATGGAGTGCGTGGATGTCTGTGATGACGGAGCGCTGGTGGTTGAGCTGCAGACCGAGGCGGCGGTTGAGAAAATGCGGCGGGACTGGAAGTTCTGGATGGATCTGCCCACCACCAATCCCGACTTTATCCGTATCGACGATCTGAATGAAAAGATCGGCGCACTGGAGACCCTGCTGCTGGACAAGACCAACTACCAGTCCATGGTGTCGGGGGACGGTGCCTGCCTGGGTTGTGGTGAGAAGACCGCTATCCATCTGTTTACCAGTACCGCGACTGCCCTCATGCAGCCGCGGGTGAAGGCGCACCTGGCCGAGCTGGATGATCTGATCAATCGCCTGGAGACCCATGTGCGCCTGAAACTGGCGGCCGGCATGGATCTGTCCAATACGGCGGCGATCAACGAAGTGGTCGAGGAGAACAAGGATACCGACCTGACCCTGACCAATCTCTCCGCCACCCTGGCCGATGGACAGGCTGCAGAGCCGGTCGATCCCAAGTGGCTGAAGTGGGTCACCCAGCTGCTGGAGAAACTGCGTCACCTGAAATGGCTCTATACTGATGGCAATACCAATCAGGGACGCGCCACCATGGGTATTATCAACGCCACCGGTTGTACCTCGGTGTGGGGATCCACTTTCCCGTTCAACCCCTATCCGTTCCCCTGGACCAGTCACCTGTTCCAGGACAGCCCGTCGGTGGCCATGGGTATCTTCGAAGGTCACATGGCCAAGATGGCAGAAGGCTTCAAGGCGATCCGCCAGGCCAAGCTGGAGCTGGAAGGCAAGTATGATCCGGAGGTGCACAACAACTTCTTCACCTACTTCGACTGGAAGTCCTTCAGCGACGAAGAGTGGCTGCTCTGTCCGCCGGTGGTCTCCATCGGTGGTGACGGCGCCATGTACGATATCGGTTTCCAGAACCTCTCCCGTGCCCTGGCCTCCGGTACACCGATCAAGGTGCTTATCCTGGATACCCAGGTTTATTCCAACACGGGTGGCCAGTCCTGTACTTCCGGGTTTATCGGCCAGGTAGCGGATATGGCGCCCTACGGTAAATCTTGGAAGGGCAAGACCGAAATCCGCAAGGAGATGGGCGTGATCGGCATGGCGCACCGCACCAGTTTCGTGCTGCAGAGCTCCCAGGCCAACATCACCCATCTGCTGGAGGGCTTCATCGATGGACTGAACAGCCGGCGTCCGGCCATGTTCAACATCTACACCACCTGTCAGCCGGAACACGGTGTGGCGGACGATGCTTCCGAGGCCCAGGCCAAGCTGGCACTGGAATCCCGCGCCTATCCGCTGTACCGCTATGACCCGGATGCGGGTGTGACCTTTGCTGAATGCTCCAGTGTGGAGGGTAACCCGGCACTGGATGCGGACTGGCCCACTTACCAGCTCACCTATCAGGATGAGCACGGTAAGGAGTCGAAGCTGGAACTGCCGGTGACCTTTGCCGACTTCGCCTTCAGCGAAGGCCGTTTCCGCAAGCATTTCCGCACCGTTCCCCAGGATGCCTGGAACGACGACATGGTGCCGCTGCACGAGTTCCTGGAGCTGGACGAGGATGACCGGGATGGTCGCTACCCCTACATCTGGGCGGTGAACAACAAGCAGCGCCTGACACGGGTGCTGGTCTCCCAGGAGATTGTGCTCTCCTGTGAGGAACGGCGCGATTTCTGGCATCAACTGCGTGCCCTGGCCGGTGTCGGTGAGGCGGTGGACGAGATCGAGATCGCCAATCGCGCCAAGGCGGAGATGGCTCAGAAACTCAGCGCCAGCCTGCTGGCCCTGGCCAACAATGGCGATATCTCCGCCATGGCGGATATGCCGGCACCGAATGGTAACGGCAATGGTGCAGCCGCTGCGGCGGCAGCCGGTGGAAATGGTGCAGCGCCGGCTGATTACGAGCCGGTCTGGATTGAAACCCCGGAGTGTACGGCCTGTGACGAGTGCACTGATATCGCGCCCAATGTGTTCAAGTACAACGATCAGAAACTGGCCATCGTTGTCGATCCCAAGGGCGCTCCGTACAAAGACATCGTCAAGGCGGCGGAGAAGTGTACTGCGGGTTGTCTGCATCCCGGCACACCGTGGAATCCCAACGAGAAAGATCTCGATAAACTGGTCAAACGTGCGGCAAAGTACCAGTAATACAACCAGCAAAGGAGAGTGAACATGGCAACTGTAACCTTACATGGAAACCCGGTTTCCACCAGTGGCGAGCTTCCGGCAATCGGCAGCAAGGCACCTGAGTTTTCCCTGGCCAACAAGGAACTGGCGGATGTGGGACTGGCGGATTTTGCCGGTAAGAAACGGCTGTTGAACATTGTGCCGAGCCTGGATACGCCAACCTGCGCGATCTCCACCAAGAAGTTCAACGAGTCATTCGCCGAGCGCGATGATGCGGTGGCGATGGTGATTTCTGCTGATCTGCCGTTTGCCCAGGGACGCTTCTGCGAGACCGAGGGTCTTAAAAACGTGGTTACCCTGTCGATGATGCATGACCAGCAGTTTGCCACCGACTATGGGGTGCTGATCACCGATGGTCCGCTGCGTGGACTCACCTGTCGTGCAGTGGTGGTAATCGACGAGAACGGTACGGTCACCTATACCCAGCTGGTGCCGGAAATCGGTGATGAGCCGGACTACGATGCCGCACTTGCCGCGTTGAAATAAGTTTGTAGCAGTTAGCAGACAACAGGGCTGGTCGCCCGGCAGACATGTCGGACGACCGGTCAGGTTGCTGACAGTAGTGGAGAGAGAATGGGTCTACTCAATCTATTCAGGCGTACCCCGACCTTCAGGCATGGCGTACATCCCATGGAGCACAAGGAGCAGACGGCACACCTGGCGATCAGGCGCCTGCCATTTGCACCCACCGTCTATGTGCCGCTCGCCCAGCACATTGGTGCGCCGGCCGTTGCGCTGGTGAAACCGGGGCAGGAAGTGGTACGTGGTGAACCGATCGCCGAGGCGGGTGGATTTGTCTCCGTACCCATGCATGCGCCGGTGACCGGTACCGTGCGCTCTATCGACCATCTGGTGCCTACCGCGGCGGGCCCCAAGACACCGGCGATCGTGATCGATACCTACGAGGCATCGACCCAGGAGGTGTTGTATGGCCGGGAGCAGGATCTGGCTACCCTGTCCCGGGAGGAGTTGATCGAGGCGGTCAAGGCCAGCGGCATGGTGGGTCTCGGGGGAGCCGCCTTCCCCAGTCATGTGAAGCTGCTGCCGCCGGAAGGGAAGGCGATCGATACCCTGATTATCAACGGCTGCGAGTGTGAACCCTACCTGACCTGCGACCACCGGGTGATGCTGGAGCAGACCGACCGGTTGATCGCCGGTATCCGCACCATCATGCGGGCCACCGGGGCAAAACGGGCCATTATCGGTGTCGAGGACAATAAACTGGACGCGGTCAAGGCGATCCGGGAAAAACTGCCGAAAGACGGCATGATCAGCTGCGAGGCGGTGGAAACCAAGTACCCGCAGGGTGCCGAGAAGATGCTGATCAGCAGCCTGCTGAAGCGGGAAGTCCCCTCCGGCGGCTTGCCGGTGGATATCGGTGTGGCGGTGTATAACGTAGGCACCATGGCGCAGCTGGGCGAGTTGATCCCCCATAGCCAGGGATTGATCGAGCGGGTGGTGACGGTGTCGGGTCCCGGCGTGGGCAAACCGGGCAACTACCTGGTGCCGATCGGCACACCGCTGCGCTTTTTAATGGATCAGGTCAAATCCAGTTCGGATGCCAACGAGGTGATCGTGGGCGGGCCGATGATGGGTATGACGGTAGCTTCCCTGAACGTCCCCATCACCAAGGGCGTATCCGGGGTAGTGGTGTTCGAACAGACGGCGGAAGACCAGCGCGAGCGACCGATACATCCCTGTATCAAATGCGGCGCCTGCCTGGATGCCTGCCCGATCAACCTCAATCCCTCCATGCTGGGCCAGCTGGCCAGTGTGCGTCACTATGAGACGATGGAAACCGAGTACCATCTCAACGACTGTTTCGAATGCGGTTGTTGCAGTTATGTCTGTCCATCCAATATTCCGCTTACCCAGTATTTCCGTATCGCCAAATCGGTGAACCGGGAGGCCAGGGCGGCGGCAGCCTGAAGCAAGGGAAGTTGGTCAACTCGACCAGTGAGTAGTAAACGGGATCGGATGCCCCTGTAGAGTAGAGCATGAGTAGAAAACAGAAAAAAGTTGTCGAGATCCGCACTTCCCCTCATCTGAAGAAGGCCATCTCCGTCGAACAGATCATGCGTAACGTAGTCTATGCGTTGCTGCCGGTCTGTGGCTGGTCGGTATACCAGTTTGGCATCAGTGCGCTGGTGTTGATTCTGGTGACCATCCTCTCCTGCGTGTTGACGGAGTCCCTGTTTTGCCGCCTCTCCGGCCGGCCAAACAGCGTGGGCGATTTCAGTGTCATCATCACCGGCATGCTGCTGGCCCTGACGCTGCCGCCCGGTTTTCCGTTGTGGATGGCGGCGGTGGCCGGCTTCATGGCCATTGGCCTGGGCAAGGCGCTGTTTGGCGGACTGGGCTACAACGTGATGAATCCGGCCCTGGTCGGGCGTGCCTTTGTACAGGCGGCATTCCCGGTGTCGATCACCACCTGGACCCCCGGATTTGCCGAGGGACGTTTCCTGGAGTTTATCCCCTCCAGTCTGGCGCTGCCCTTCATGTCGCCGGTGGATACTTCAGACTGGATTAAATCCCACGCCGTGGATGGGTTCACCGGGGCGACCCCCCTGGCGCTGCAGAAGTTCGAACATGTCACCACCAGCACCATGGACCTGCTGACCGGCAGCGTGGCCGGTTCCGCCGGGGAGACTTCGGCACTGCTGATTTTTGTCTGCGGACTCTATCTGGCCTTCCGCAAGATGATGGATTGGCGGATACCGGCAGCCATCTTTCTGGTCACCACCCTGATCGCCGGGCCGCTGCACCTGGTCAATCCGGTGATCTATCCCTCACCGCTGTTTTTGATTCTGTCCGGCGGCCTGATGCTGGGTGCCATGTTCATGGCCACCGACATGGTGATTTCGCCCATGACGCCCCGCGGGGTATGGCTCTATGGTGGCGTGATCGGGGCGCTTACCGTGATCATCCGGCAGTTCGGCGGCCTCACTGAAGGGGTGATGTACGCCATCCTGGTGGCCAATGCGCTGTCGCCGTTGATCGCGTCGGTGACCCAGCCGCGTATTTATGGCGCAACCAAGAAGGAGGCTGAATCATGAGCAGTGCGGAACAGAGCCAGGTTCAGCCCCAGACCCCCAGCTTTGCCATGTTGCGGACCCTGGGCGGCATCGCCATGTTGTCCGGTCTGCTGGTGGTACTGGTATACCAGTTTACCCAGCCGATTATTGAGCAGAACAAGCGCATCGCCATTGAACAGGCGGTCTCCCGGGTGGTACCGGGGGTGGTGAATAAAAAGGATTTTGTTCTCGGTCCCGACGGACTGTTTGCCGCGGATGATCCGGCCGCAGTGGGCGAGACCATCTATGCGGCCTATAACGCCGAGGGTAAATTGCAGGGCGTGGCGCTGGAAGCGGCGGCGACCGGTTATCAGGACGTGATCCGTATCCTTTATGGCTATAACCAGGACTGCCAGTGCGTCACCGGTATCAAGGTGCTGAAGATGGCCGAGACCCCGGGACTGGGTGACAAGATCGCCTTCGACCCAGAGTTCCTGAAAAACTTCGAGGCGCTGGATGCCCGGCTGAACAGCCAGAAAAACGCCCTGGAGAATGCCATCGTGACAGTCAAGCACGGCTCCAAGCGGGAGCAGTGGGAGATCGATGCAATTTCCGGTGCCACCATCTCCTCCAAGGCGATCGGGCGCATGATCAATGACAGCGGACAGGGTATGTTCCCGTTGATCATCAAGCACCTGGAAGAGTTAAGAGCCGGTCAGGCGAATTGAGGTAGAAGCCATGTCGTTGCCCAATAAACAGGAGAAGGTGACTCTGGACACCTTCATGCGGGGGATCTGGGAAGAGAACCCGGTATTTGTCATGCTGCTGGGGCTCTGCCCGGTGCTGGCGGTAACCAACTCCACCATGAACGCGCTTGCCATGGGACTGGCCACGCTGTTCGTGCTGGTGGCGTCCAGTACCCTGGTCTCCCTGCTGCGCAAGATGATTCCCAAGCAGGTGCGAATCGCCACCTACATTGTCATTATTGCCACCTTTGTCACCATCGTGGATTACGTGATCCAGGCGATCAGCCTCGATCTCTACAATGCGCTGGGCGCCTTTATCCAGCTGATTGTTGCCAACTGCGTGATCCTGGGCCGGGCCGAGGCCTATGCCTCCAAGCAGAAAGTGGGCGCCTCGATTGTCAACGCTCTGGGCATGGGTACCGGTTTTACCATTGCACTGCTCTGCCTCGGTACCGTGCGGGAACTGCTGGGGGCCGGCACCATTTTGGGTGTGCAGATTTTCAGCAGCAACTTTGAACCCTGGGTAGTGATGATTCTGCCCCCGGGCGGCTTCTTCGTTCTGGGCGGCTGGCTGCTGTTGTTTGACTATCTGAAACAACGCAAGGAACAGAAACTGCTGAACACTGAGGGGGCCGTGGCCAATGGATCCTAATTCACTGACTTTTATTTTTCTTAATGCGGCCCTGATCAACAACTTCGTGTTGGCGCTGTTTCTCGGTCTCTGTCCGTTTCTTGGCGTCTCGGCCAAGAAAGAGACCGCCTGGAATATGGGGCTGGCGACCATGTTCGTGATGCTGGTCAGCTCCATAGCCGCCTATGGCATCAACTGGGTGCTGGTCAAGTTCGATATCGAATTCCTGCGCCTGATCTGTTACATCGCGGTAATCGCATCGGCTGTTCAACTGGTGGAGATGACGGTTAAAAAGTTCAGTCCGGCGCTGTTCCGTGCGCTGGGCATCTTCCTGCCGCTGATCACTACCAACTGTGCCATTCTGGGCCTGGCCCTGTTCCAGACATTCCGCGAGTATGATTTCCTCCAGTCGCTCGCTTTCAGTACCGGAGCCGGGGTAGGATTCACCGTGGCCCTGATGCTGATGGCCGGGCTGCGTGAAAAGCTGGAACTGGCCAAGCTGCCCAGCGTCAGCCAGGGTGCGGCCATGGGGCTGATGCTGGCGGGTCTGCTGTCGCTGGCATTCATGGGATTTGCCGGATTGGGAGGTTCTCATGCTTAAGGTTTTGCTGGCCAGTGGCGTCATCATGGGTGTGCTGGTAGGTTGGGTGATGGTGCAGAACCTGGCCCGGGAGTTTGCCCGCCGGCATCCGGAGTTCGGTCCCTACCAGGAGAAGCGGGGCTGCGGAGGTAACTGTTCCTGCAGCGGCGGTTCCAGCTGCCGCAACAAGTAATCAACAGCCGGAGCTGACCGGTTCAGTAACGCGGGGGAGAGTATGGGTGTGACCGAACTGGGCGCAACGGTAGTGGCGGAGATTATCGAAAACCGCCGTATCACCCCGGAAAAGACCGACGAAGTCCGGCACATTGTCCTGCGGGTGGATGAGCCATCGTTCCGCTACCGTGAGGGTCAGTCTATCGGGGTGGTGGTGCCGGGGCCGCACGCCTTCGGTAACAAGTACCACATGCGGCGTTACTCCATTGCCGATGATCGCAGCCGCTCCCAGGAAGAGCATGTGGAGTTCTCCATCCTGGTGCGGCGCTGTTTCTATATCGACCCGATGAATGGCGAGCGCTATCCCGGCATCGCCTCCAACTATCTCTGTGATGCGCGGGTCGGTAAAAGCATCTCGGTCACCGGTCCCTACAAGAGCCCGTTCATCATCCCGTCCGACAACCGGAGTAACCTGGTGATGATTGGCGTCGGTACCGGCATTGCGCCGTTTCGGGCCTTTATTCAGCACCTGTATAGCGAGCAGGGTGGCTGGCGCGGCCAGGTGCGGCTGTTTTATGGCGCCCGCACCGGCATGGATATGCTCTACATGAATGATCACAACAGTGACCTGAAAGAGTATTTCCAGGAAGAGACCTTCATGGCCTACAACGCGTTGGCCAATCGCCCCCTGATGAGTGACACCGAAGCGCTGCAGCAGACGCTCGACTCCCATGTGGAGGAGGCGCTGGCGCTGATCCGTCTGCCGGATACTTACGTCTGCGTGGCCGGACTGAGCAAGGTGGAGCAGGCGATGGACCGGGTACTGGGCGAAGCGATGGGTTCCGCTGATGATTGGGCCGCTCTCAAGGCGCAGCTGGTCAGCCAGGGACGCTGGTCCCAGTTGCTGTACGCCTGATTCCCCGGCAGCGGCCCACCGCTTGCGGTCATTAAATCCCCCGCGTGCTTGTGTTTCTGCCTGAAAAGACTAGAATGGCCGTCTGCACGCACTCCGGTCTGCGTACCCGTCGCGGTAAAACCTTCAGGAACACCTCGATTTAGCATCATTTATCGTTTTGCCTAGGCTGGGCCCCCAAAGGGTAGGCATTCAGGAGCAACTATTCATATGTCGTTTGATTCACTCGGCCTTTCCGCCGAACTACTCCGTGCTGTCTCCGAACAGGGTTACACGGAACCGACGCCTGTACAGCGTCAAGCCATTCCTGTCGTTCTCGAAGGAAAAGATATCCTCGCCGGTGCCCAAACCGGTACCGGCAAAACTGCCGGCTTTACCCTGCCGCTGTTGCAACTGCTCAGCCAGAAGGCCCAGGGCAAGGGACGGCGTCCCATTCGGGCCCTGGTACTGACACCCACCCGGGAACTGGCGGCCCAGGTCGCCGAGAGCATCGAGATCTATGGCAGACATCTGCCGTTGGGATCCACCGTTGTGTTCGGTGGTGTAAAGATCAATCCCCAGATCGAGAAACTGCGCCACGGCGTGGATATCCTGGTGGCAACACCGGGACGACTGCTCGACCACGCCCAGCAGAAGACCGTGGATCTCTCCCATGTGGAGTTCCTGGTGCTGGACGAGGCGGATCGCATGCTGGACATGGGCTTTATTCACGACATCCGCAAGGTATTGGCGATGCTGCCGTCAGGCCGGCAGAACCTGCTGTTCTCGGCGACCTATTCCCAGGAGATCAAAACCCTGGCGGATAAACTGCTGAACGCCCCCGTGCTGATTGAAGTGGCGCGGAGAAATACGACCGCGGAAACGGTTGAGCAGCGGGTCTACCGTGTGGATCGGGAACGCAAGCGGGAGCTGCTCTCGTTCCTGATTGGCTCACGCAACTGGCGTCAGGTGCTGGTGTTTACCCGCACCAAGCATGGCGCCAACCGGCTCGCCCAGCAGTTGGAAAAGGATGGCCTGAGTGCCGCCGCGATCCATGGCAACAAGAGCCAGGGTGCCCGTACCCGGGCACTGGCCGGTTTCAAACAGGGTGAAATCCGGGTGCTGGTGGCAACTGATATCGCCGCACGTGGCCTGGATATTGACCAGTTGCCCCATGTGGTCAACTTTGAGTTGCCCAACGTACCGGAAGACTATGTGCACCGTATCGGACGTACCGGTCGTGCCGGCCGCGAGGGTGAAGCCATCTCCCTGGTCTGTGTCGATGAGAACCGGCTGCTACGGGATATCGAACGTCTGCTGAAGCGGGAACTCGCCAGCGAGATCCTGCCCGGCTATGAACCGGATCCCAGCATCAAACCGGAACCGATCAAGAACGGACGAAACGGCGGCGGCGATCGCGGCCGGGGCAGACCCCAGCAGGCTCCACGCCGGCGTAATACCGGCCAGCAGGCGGGCGCAGGACAGGAGAAGCCGGGCGCACGGCGCAAGCGTCCCGCCGCGGCGGCCAAGACGGGTAATGAACCCCCCAGGTCGCAAAACAGCCGGCCACAACGTCCGGCAGCAGCCAAGGGTCAGCAGCAGTCCGCTCCGTCTGAAGCGAACGGCAACCGGCGGGCGCCACAGCGACGCCGTTCACGGGCCACGCTGCTCGGCGGATAATTCTCGCTGTAACAGCGACAACCGCCCCGTGTATCTGGTGAGTGGGCGTCAGGTGTTGTAACCAACCCTGATGCTCAATGGCCAGGTCACGGGGCGTTGTTTATTCGGCTCACCCCAGGTGTCGCCCAGTCGCTGTGCAATCTGCTCAACCGGGTTGACGCCGCTGGCCTGTTTCATCCGCTGCACAGCCGACCAGGTACCCAGGTAGCCCAGCAGGTGGGGCAGATCCCAGTCGGCCGTCATGGCGAACTCCGGCATGGCAGTGACCGGGGTGAAAGGGAAGGGGATATGCCCGTAGCCTCTCTCCACCCGTGTCCGCTCCTGCGGCCAGTACTCTCCCAACGTGTGGTGATAAAAGCGATTGATGATGGCGTCGATTTCCGGTGCTATTTTCAGCAGGTTGTAGCTCCAGATGGCGATCACGCCGCCGGGTTTCAGGACCCGTCTGACCTCCTCGTAGAACGCCCCCAGATCGAACCAGTGCAGCGCCTGGGCGACCGTCACCAGGTCCACGCTGGCATCCGCTATACCGCTCTGTTCGGCGACTGCGACCCGGTACTCGATGTGCTCCTGTGGTGGAGCGGCGGCAATCTGGCTGCGGCTGGCATCGGTGGCGATCACCCGCTGGTAGTAGCGGGCCAGCAGGCGGGCGGCCTGACCGTTGCCAGTGGCGCAATCCCAGGCAGTGTGGTGATGTTGGTTCAGGGACGCCAGGTATTTGAAAAGGCGAGGCGGGTAGACAGGCCGGTATTGTGAATAACCGGCTGAATCCCTGGAGAAGTGGTCCTTGAAAGCTCTGCTCATGCTGGTCACCGCCTGGAAGGGTTTGCCCTGTTTGGCTGGGAAATGGTCGCCGAATATGGGAAAATGCCGCCTCCTTGATCCATTGCCAGTGGTCCGCACTGATTGGCCAGTCCCAAATTCGAGCATCCGGTTAAATGAAACTAAAAGTCGCCATCAACGGATATGGTCGCATCGGCCGTTGTATTCTGCGGGCCCTGTACGAGTCACCCTACTACCGAAGCCAGATAGAGATTGTCGCCATCAATGAGCTGGCGGACCTGGATGTGGTGACCCATCTGACCAAATACGATACCACGCATGGTCGTTTTCCCGGCAACGTGACACGGGATGAACGCCATCTGCTGATCGATGGCGATAAAATCGCCCTGTTATCCGAACCGGATCCCGAGTTGTTGCCCTGGCGCGCGCTGGAGGTGGACCTGGTGCTTGAGTGCAGCGGCGTGTTCAAGTCGCGCCAGGATGCGCAACGGCACATCCGGGCCGGTGCCGGTAAAGTGCTGTTTTCCCACCCGGCTGAGCCGGATGTGGATGCCACCATTGTCTATGGGGTCAATGATCAGCAACTGCAGCCGTCCCATACCATTGTCTCCAATGCCTCCTGTACCACCAATGCCATTATTCCGGTGTTGAATGCCTTGCAGGGGAGTTTCGGCATCGAGTGTGCACTGATTACCACCATCCACTCAGCCATGCATGACCAGCCTGTCATCGATGCCTATGACACCGATCTGCGCAAGACCCGTTCAGCGCTGCAGTCGATCATTCCGGTGGAGACCGGCCTGGCCAAGGGCGTAGTGCGGATTCTGCCGGAACTGCAGAACCGGGTGCATGCCCAGGCGATACGGGTACCCACGATCAATGTCTCCATGATGGATCTTTCCGTGGAACTGGAACGGCCGGCTACCCGTAATGAACTGAATGATCTGTTCCGGACGTTGAGTAAAAAGCATGATGGCCGCCTGTTCGGTTATATCGAAGAGTTGCTGGTCTCCTGCGATTTTAACCATGATTCCCGCTCATCCATCGTGGACAGCAACCAGACCCAGGTCTGCAATCACCATTTTGCCAAGGTGGTCACCTGGTTTGATAATGAGTGGGGATTCGCCAATCGCATGCTGGATACCACGCTGGCCATGGCGCCTGAACAGATGCCATCCTCCCCGCTGAACAATTGAGACGGAAAGCAGATGACCCGAAAACGCACGGTATATTATGTGTCGGAAAGCACCGGAATCACGGCAGAAACACTGGGCCACAGCCTGATTTCGCAGTTTGAACAGACCATCGAGTTCAAGGCCATCTACATGCCGTTTATCAATACGGTGGAGAAAGCCAAGAAACTGGCCAAACAGTTTGACATGGTGGCGAAGCGGGATGGTGCCCGGCCCATTGTGTTCGCCACCATGGTGGAGTACGAAACCCGGGTGGTGCTGAAGCGTTCAAACTGCCTCTATATCGAGCTGTTCGACACCTTTATCGCGCCGTTGAGCCGGGAGCTCGGCGTCAATCCCTCCGGCAAAACCGGTCTCAGTCACGGCATGCTGAATGGGGAGAGCTACGAGAACCGGATGGATATCATCAACTTCGCCATGGTGAATGATGACGGCGCCCGGCTGGATAAATTTGACCAGGCCGATGTGATCCTGATTGGCGTATCCCGTTCCGGCAAGACTCCCACCTGTCTCTACCTGGCCATGCATTTCGGCATCAAGGCGGCCAACTATCCGCTCACACCGGATGACTTTGAACAAAACAAGATTCCCGACAGCCTGCTCAAGTACAAGGAGAAGCTGGTCGCCCTGACCATTGATCCGCCGCGCCTGAGCCGGATTCGGGAAGAGCGCCGGCCGGGTAGCGAATACGCTTCACTCAAGCGCTGCAACTCGGAAGTGAAGCAGGCGCTGCAGATGTTCAGAAAACACGGGATCTGGGTGCTCGACACCACCACCCATTCCATTGAGGAGATCTCCTCCCGTATCGCCAAGGCGATCCGGTCACGCTGAAGCAAACCGCCGCTGGCAGGTGGATTCAATCCGGCTGCAAAACCTTGATCAGGGCGCTGTGATCCAGATCGCCAAGTCCCTGCTCGATCAGCGACCGGTAGAGCGAAGCGTTCAGCCGGGTGGCCGGTAGTTCCAGGTTGTACCGGTCAGCCAGTTCAAGTGCCTGGGCCAGGTCCTTGTGCTGGGTGGTGATTTTTCCCCCCGGCGCGAAATCTTCCGCTATCATCCGCTGGCCGTGTACCTCCAGTATGCGGGAACCGGCAAAACCACCCATCAGCGCTTCACGCACCTTGGCCGGATCTGCGCCGGCCCGCCGGGCCAGGGTCAGTGCTTCGGCAACTGCGCCGATGTTGAGGCCCACAATCACCTGGTTGGCCGCTTTGGCAATCTGACCGGCACCGATGTCGCCCACGTGGGTGAAGCGGCTGCCGAGTACATCAAACAGGGGCAGGGCCCGTTGTATCGCCTGGTCTTCCCCGCCGGCCATGATGGTCAGACTGGCATTGACGGCGCCGATCTCACCGCCTGAAACCGGCGCGTCGATATAGTCAACGCCCGACAGTTTCAGCCGGGCGGCAAACTCCCGGGTCGGGCCGACCGCCGTCGTACCCATATCGATCACCAGTGAACCTGTCTGCAGACCCTCGATCAGCCCCGCTTCGCCGAACAGAACCTGCTCCACTGCCGGCGTGTCCGCCACCATTAACAGAATGATGTCGGCCGAACGTGCCACCTCTGCGGGAGAGGCGACCGATCGAATGCCGGGTCTTTCCAGTTGCCGTGCCGCTTCCGGGCTGCGGTTATGGATCACCAGCCGGGCACCGGCCTGGTGCAGGTTCAGACACATGGGCCGTCCCATCAGGCCCAGTCCGATAAATCCGAGGGTGTAGTTGTCGAGTCTGTTCATCGTGATCTTTAGCCCCTGTTTTGTATCAGCGTAGACAGTTACAGCAGTGCGATCAATGGTCGGTCACTCGGGTGGTGGGCAGCGCAGGCATTAGTTTCCGATGGAACGGTTTTTTGTGATTTCGAAAATTGTTTCTCGAAATTCCGGAATCTTCGCCTACACTGTTATGAAAACAGCTCGGTCTGGCAGAAGTAATGGCCATAAATGGGGCAACGCGGATCCGGGGCAACTCCCGGATCGGTGCTTGCTTGCATCGACGCGGATAACAAACGGTTTCAAAACCGTATAACAACATAGCTTATGAGCAGAAAATCCGTTGTATTGGTGACACGAAAACTACCAGACGCCGTCGAAGCGCGCCTGGCGCGTGATTACGATGCCCGGTTCAATCGGGAGGATCGGGTCTACAGCAGCGATGAGCTGATCGCACACGCCGCTGGTGCCGATGCCATCATTCCCTGTCACACGGAGAAGCTGAACGCAGCGGTCATTGATCGCCTGCCAGAGAGTGTCCGCGCCATCTGCAGTTTTTCGGTCGGCTATGACCACATCGACCTGGATGCCGCCAGAGCGCGCGGTATTCTGGTTACCAACACCCCGGATGTACTCAATGATGCGACGGCAGAGATCGCCATGCTGCTGCTGATCGCCGCTGCCCGGCGGGCGCACGCGGGCGAACAGCAGATCCGCACCTCAACCTGGGCGGACTGGAGCGCGACCGGCGGCCTGGGCATCCAGCTGACCGGCAAGCGCCTGGGAATCCTGGGCATGGGACGGGTAGGGCGCATTCTGGCCAGACGTGCCCGCGGTTTTGATATGGAGATTCACTACCACAATCGCCAGCGGCTACCGGCTGAACTGGAGGCCGGGGCCATCTACCACCCCAGTGTCGAACAGCTGCTGCCACAGTGCGATTTTCTGTCACTGCACTGTCCGGCTACACCGGAAACCGACCGCCTGATCAACGCTGAACGGATCGGCCTGTTACCGGATGGCGCCATACTGGTGAATACCGCGCGGGGTGCCATTGTGGATGATGACGCCCTGATCGATGCCTTGCGCTCAGGCAAGCTGTTCGCCGCCGGGCTGGATGTTTTCAACAACGAGCCGGACATAGATCCCCGTTACCAGGAGCTGGACAACACCTTTTTGTTGCCCCACGTGGGCAGCGCCACGCGGGAAACCCGGGACGCCATGGGCTTCAGGGCGCTGGACAATCTGGATGCAATCACTGCCGGCCGTGAACCGCCCGACCGGTTGGCCTAGCTGACAGGTAGGGAGCGAGGCCGGATCGGATAGCGAGGAGTCGATTGCCTATACTGCTTTAGAGAGTTGGATAGATGTGGAAAGCAAGGGAGTGTGAGTACGTTTTAACACGGTAAGAAAAAAGACTAAAACGTAGTACCCATTCGAGGAGGAGATCTACATGACACACGCAACACCGAAAGATGACGTGGCGACCGGCTCGGCAGATAACAGTGCTTCCCCCAGTCGACGCAAGTTCCTGAAAGGTGGTCTCGCTGCAGCGGTTGGTACTGCGGCAGCCGGTTTCCCGATGATTTCCGTTGGGGCTCCCCTGGTGGTCAAGATGCAGACATCCTGGCCATCATCTGATATCTGGATGGATTTTGCCCGCCAGTACACCGATCGTGTCGAACGCATGGCCGGTGGCCGGCTGAAAATCGACCTGCTGCCGGCTGGTGCGGTGGTCAAGGCGTTCCAGGTCATGGACGCGGTCAATGACGGAATTCTCGATGCGGCCCATACCGTGCCGGTCTACTGGTATGGCAAGCACAAAGCGGCCTCGCTGTTTGGTACCGGACCGGTATTCGGCGGCAGCGCCACCACCATGCTGGCCTGGTTCAATGCCGGTGGCGGTAGGGAGCTGTACCGTGAGCTGACCCAGGACATCATGGGACTCAATGTGTATGGCCTGTTGGGTTTCCCGATGCCGGCACAGCCGTTCGGCTGGTTCAAGGGTACGGTCAATACGGCGGCCGACCTGCAGGGCTTCAAGTATCGCACCGTGGGACTGGCGGCGGACCTGATGCAGAAAATGGGCATGAGCGTGGCCCAGCTGCCCGGTGGCGAGATTGTACCGGCCATGGAGCGGGGCGTTATCGATGCGTTTGAGTTCAACAACCCCTCGTCGGACATGCGCTTTGGTTCCCAGGATGTGGCCAAGAACTACTACCTCTCCTCTTATCACCAGGCCAGTGAGAGTTTCGAATTCCTGTTCAACAAAGACTTCTTTGATGACCTGGATGACGACCTGAGGGCGATCCTGGAGTATGGCGTGGAGTCAGCCAGTACCGCCAATACCGCCATCGCGCTGGATAACTACTCCCGGGATCTGCAGACACTGCAGGAAAAACATGGCGTCACGGTGCACCGTACCTCGAAGGAGATTCTCGATGCCGAACTCAAGGCGTGGGATCAGATTATTCCCGACCTTGAGAAAGATCCCTACATGAAGAAAGTGCTCGATAGCCAGCGTGCCTGGGTTGAGCGGGTGGTGTTCTACGAGTTGATGAACTCCCCGGATTACAACCTGGCGTACAGCCACTACTTCCCGGGCAAACTGAAACTCTGACCGATGATAACCGGTTACCCGGCGGCGCTCTCGAAGACGTGCCGCCGGGTAGTGATGGCATCTTGCCGCGACTCGACAGGTTAGGAAACGGGAGTACGAATGCTCGGTTATATTCACTTTGCGGATCGCCTTTCGGCCTGGTTTGGTAAGGCGTTTGCCTGGTTGATTCTGGTTATGGCGTTCGGTGTCGGTTACGAGGTACTGGTGCGTTACGGCTTCAACTCACCGACCAGCTGGGCGTTTGATCTCTCCTACATCACCTATGGCACCCTGTTCATGATGGGTGGGGCCTACACCCTGTCCCGTGGTGGGCATGTGCGGGGTGATTTCATCTACCGGTTGTGGAAGCCCCGCACCCAGGCGCGTGTCGAATTGGTGCTCTATTTTCTGTTCTTCTTCCCGGGTGTACTGGCGTTGATTATCTCCGGCTGGAAGTACGCGGAGCGCTCCTGGCGGTATATGGAGGTGAGCGTAAACAGTCCGGCGGGGATACCGGTATTTCAGTTTAAATCGGTGATCGTGGTGGCCGGGGTTCTCATGCTGATCCAGGGCATCGCCCAGGTGTTTCGCTGCATCATCTGTATACGCACCGGTGAATGGCTGGTTGCCGCCGAGGATATCGAAGAGACCGAGATCCAGCTGGCCCGGGAAATGGAAAACGAAGCGGGGCATTTCGCCTCCGACACGGCCCGTGAGGATGCGCGCGGCCTGAAAGAAGAACTCAAAGAACAGGAGCCCCGTTAGCCATGTCTGATCCTGTTATCGCGCTGTTCATGCTGGGCATTTTCCTGTTTATTATTCTGCTGGGTTTCCCGGTGGCCTTTACCCTGATGGCCATGGGTATCATGTTCGGTTACTACGCCTATTTCGATCCTTCCCGCATGTGGCGCGCCTACGACAGGGCGGTGCGGGCGGATGCGGATCAACTGACCCAGATTCAGCTCTGGATCGAAGGGCTGTTCAACAACCGGATATTCGACCTGTTCGTCAACCAGACCTATTCGGTGATGGATAACGACGTGTTGACGGCTGTGCCGCTGTTCCTGTTCATGGGCTACATTGTTGAGCGTGCCAACATCGTTGCGCGTCTGTTCCATACCCTGAATATCGCCGCCCGCCATATCCCCGGTTCCATGGCGGTGGCGGCGTTGATTACCTGCACCCTGTTTGCCACCGCTACCGGCATTGTGGGCGCCGTGGTGACCCTGATGGGCCTGCTCGCTTTCCCGGCCATGCTGAAGGCGCGTTATGACACCAGCCTGGCGTCCGGCGTTATCTGCGCCGGCGGAACGCTGGGTATTCTGATTCCACCCTCCATCATGCTGATCGTCTATGCCGCGGCATCCGGTGTATCCATCGTGAAACTGTACGCCGGTGCTCTGCTGCCGGGCCTGCTGCTGGCCGGGCTCTATGTGGTCTACGTGATCGGTCGATCCATGCTGCAACCCGAGCTTGCGCCCAAACCGACCCGGGCCGAGATCGGTGAGTTTACCGTTGGCCAGATTGTGCTGCGTCTGCTGACTTCGTTCTTCCCCCTGGCGTTTCTTATTCTGGCGGTGCTGGGGGCCATTCTGTTCGGGCTGGCCACACCTTCGGAAGCGGCCGCGGTGGGTGCCCTGGGTGGATTGGCGCTCACTTTTCTTTACCGGGCATTCACCTGGCAGCGGCTGCGCGAGTCGGTCTACCTGACCCTGCGCACCACCGCCATGGTGTGCTGGCTGTTTGTCGGTTCCTGGACCTTCTCGTCGGTGTTCTCCTATCTGGGTGGGGAACAGATCATCAGTGAATTTGTCACCAGCCTGGATATCTCGCCGGTGACCTTTCTGATCATGGCGCAGATCATCATTTTCCTGCTGGGCTGGCCGCTGGAGTGGTCGGAGATCATTATCATCTTCGTACCCATATTCCTGCCCCTGTTGCCCCATTTCGGTATCGACCCGCTGTTTTTCGGCATCCTGGTGGCGCTCAATCTGCAGACCTCGTTCCTGACACCGCCCATGGCCATGTCGGCCTACTATCTGAAAGGCATTGCGCCACCACACGTGCAATTGAACGATATCTTCAAGGGTAACTATCCCTATCTCGCCATGGTGCTGTTTGCCATGGTTATTCTGTACAACTTCCCCGGAATCACTTTCTGGCTGCCGGATCTGATCTATGGCCGTTGAGCAACTTAAAATAATCACTAACAATCCTGGCCTGGCTGACTTGGATGGGTTGACGCTGCGTCAGCGTATTCGTGACGGTGCACTGAGCGCGGTGGAGTTGACCCGCACCTGCCTGCAACGCATTGCCGATTGTGAGGAGGCGGTGCAGGCCTGGGCGCGTGTTGATGAGGCCTATGCCATGGGGCAGGCGGAACGGCTTGATGCCTATCGCCAGCGTGGGCGCCCCCTGGGGCCGCTGCATGGGTTGCCGGTGGGCATCAAGGATATTATCGATACCCAGGATCTGCCTACTGAAAATGGCTGTCTGCTGGACGCCGGCCGGCAGCCGGCCGAGGATGCCTGGCTGGTGGCGCGCCTGCGTGCGGCCGGTGCTGTACTTCTGGGCAAGACGGTCACCACCGAGTGTGCCTATCTGGCTCCGGCCAAAACCCGTAATCCGCAAAACCTGCAACATACACCGGGGGGCTCTTCGTCCGGCTCGGCGGCCGCGGTGGCCAGCGGTATGGTGCCGTTTGCCGTCGGTACACAGACCGGCGGCTCGGTGATCCGTCCCGCCTCGTACTGTGGCGTGGTGGGGTTCAAACCCACCTTCGGGCTGATTCCCCGCAGTGGCGTGCTGCGTACTTCACGCCATCTCGACACGGTCGGGACCTTTGGCCGAACCATTGAAGATGCGGCGCTGCTGGCCGATGTGCTGGCCGGTTATGATCCGGCCGATCCGGATACCCGGCCTCTCCCGGGACCGCAGCTACTGGAGACCGCGCTCTCTGAACCGCCGGTCACACCCCGGCTGGCTTTTATCAAAACGCCTGCCTGGTCCGATATCGATGCCGATTGCGCGGAAGGATTTGCCGAACTGGTGGAGGCCCTGGGTGACCATTGTGACGAGGTGGAATTACCGCAAATATTCAGGGAAGGGGCGGCCGCCCATCGGCGGGTCATGCTGTCTGAGATTGCACACAACCTGCGCCACTACTATGACCGTTCCGCCGACCAGCTGGCCGGGGAGACACGGGATGCGATAGAACAGGGACGGCAGATCAGTGCGGTCGATTACCTGGCCGCCTGCGACTGGCGTGAACCGCTCTATGCCGGCCTGGGGGAGGTGTTGGATCGCTACGATGCAATCGTCACCCCCGCGACAGCGGGTGAAGCGCCGGCCGGGTTCGACAGCACCGGCAGTGCGGCATTTAATGTGCTGTGGTCATTCCTGGGCGTGCCGGCGATCAACCTGCCGCTACTGACCGGTGCCAATGAGTTACCCATCGGTGTGCAGCTGGTGGGATTGCGCCACGCCGATGGACAACTGCTGCGTACCGCCCGTTGGCTGGTCAACAGCTTGGCAACAACCTGAACATGTCAGGTCTGAAACAGGTCACGTGATATGACAGACAAGATTATGGCTATTCTGGCGTTGGCCACGATGATCGCTTTCCTTGGCGTGGTGGCCTGGTTCGTGCCGGACATCGACCTGATTATTGTTATCGGCGTGGTTTCCCTGCTGGCGATTTACGATTTCTGGCACACGCTGCGCAATAGCGGTAGCAATGGGGGCAGTTGACCGGCCGGGTGCGCGGCGTTAACCGACACCCGGACCGCTCTGTTATCTTAACCGCACTTAATCGTCAGGTTGACCGCCTTGGCCAGGGTATTGGCTACAATACAGCCGCGTTCAGCCATGGTAACCAGCTTTTCCAGCTCCTCCGGGGCCGAGCATTGGGCGGTCACGGTCATCTGGATATCCGTGTAGCGGGCCGGGCTGTCGGCCAGCTCGCCATCGATTTCAGCCTTCGCATGGGTGATGTCGATATTCCGCGCCTTGGCCGCTGCCAGCAGGTTGCTCATGAAACAACCGCCCAGCCCCATCAGCAGTGTCTGCCCCCCCATGGGGCCCTTGTTCTGTCCGCCCTTGGCTTCCGGTCGGTCCATGACGTGGGTGTGTTCGCCCGCTTGCCCGCGGGACGATGAGTGATCCTGTTGATCAACAGTGATATGGACAGTTGGCATGATCGGTTTCCTTGCGTGTGGTCGGTTTTCTCCGGAGAGAAGCGGGGTAATGAATAAGCGGCGGATTTTCACCCGCCGGTTGTTGAGCTCAGGCAATCCTGTGATCTGCCAACGCCTCCAGCGCGTTGACCAGTGCGGAGTGATCCAGATCGCCATCGCAGGCGTTAAACAGCTCCTGGGTAGTGGCGGTGTTGGGCAGGCTTAATCCCAGTTCACGAGCCCCCGCCAGTGCCAGGTTGAGATCTTTCTGATGCAGGGCGATGCGGAATCCGGGGTTGAAGGTCCGTTTGATCATGCGTTCGCCGTGTACCTCCAGGATTTTTGAACCGGCAAATCCCCCCATCAGGGCCTCCCGGACAGCGGCCGGGTCCACCCCGGCCCGGGATGCAAACAGCAGCGCCTCGCCTACCGCTTCAATCGTGAGGGCTACAACAATCTGGTTGGCCACCTTGCAGGTCTGGCCGGCCCCGTTTTCGCCGACCCGGGTGATGTTTTTGCCCATCAGTTCAAACAGTGGCCTGGCTTTTTCGAACACGTTGTCCGGCCCGCCCACCATGATGGTGAGGGTGGCGGCCTTGGCGCCCACCTCGCCGCCGGATACCGGCGCATCCAGGTAATCACAACCCAGTTCATTGATGCGGGTTGCGAAGGACTGGGTTTGCATCGGGGAGATGGAACTCATGTCGATGACCAGTTTGCCGGGGCTGAGTCCCGCCGCGACGCCATCCTCGCCAAACAGCACCTGTTCCACGTGGGGCGTATCCGGCACCATGATGATAATTACATCTGCTTCTGTGGCCACGGCTTTGGCCGAGTCGCATGCTACGGCACCGCCATCCAGCAGCTCCTGGGGCAGGGCAGTGCGGTGCCGCACCAGGTAAAGCTGATGGCCGCCCGCCTGCAGGTGTCCGGCCATGGGACGGCCCATGATGCCAACGCCGATAAATCCAATCTTGCTCATATTGACCTCTGCCTCCTTCGGGTTTGTGTCTGCTTGTTGTTTGTTCTATTTCATGGTGGGCATGTGGAAGTCAGCCCCGCTGCGCATGCCTTCAGGCCAGCGCGTGGTGATGGTTTTTAACCGGGTGTAGAACCGGACACCTTCCATACCGTGTACATGTATGTCGCCGAACAGGGAGCGCTTCCAGCCACCGAAGCTGTGGAACGCCATGGGTACCGGAATCGGTACGTTAATACCCACCATGCCCACCTGCACCTGCGAGGCGTAGGTGTGGGCGCTATCCCCATCACGGGTGAAGATGGCCGTACCGTTGCCCAGTTCGTGCTCGTTGACCAGCCTGATGGCGGCCTGAAAATCGGCTACCCGCACGATACAAAGCACCGGACCGAATATCTCCTCCCGGTAGATTCGCATCTCCGGGGTTACCCGGTCGAACAGGCAGCCCCCCAGAAAGTAGCCGTTTTCGTGGCCGGGGATGGTGCTGTTACGGCCATCCACCAGCAGCTCGGCCCCCTCGGCCACACCCAGGTCCACGTAACCCTGGACGCGTTCCCGGTGTTCCCGGGTGACCAGCGGTCCCATCTCGGCCTCGGGATCGCTGCCGGGGCCGATCTTGAGTTTCTTCAGCCGGGGTACCAGCCGTTCAATCAGGGCATCCGCCGTTGTATCGCCCACGACCACCGCCACCGAAATGGCCATGCAGCGTTCGCCGGCCGACCCGTAGGCGGCCCCCATCAGTGCGTCAGCGGCCTGATCCAGATCGGCATCCGGCATCACCACCATGTGATTCTTGGCGCCACCCAGGGCCTGGACCCGTTTTCCATGGCTGGAGGCGGTCTGGTAGATATGTTCCGCCACCGGGGTGGAACCGACGAAACTGACAGCGGCTACGCCGGGATGGGTGAGCAGGGCGTCGACCGTCTCCCGGTCGCCGTTCAGCACATTCATTACGCCGTTGGGCAGGCCCGCTTCGGTCAGCAATTCCGCCAGCCGCAGGGCGGTGGAGGGGACTTTTTCCGAGCTCTTCAGGATAAAGCTGTTGCCACAGACAATTGCCAGCGGAAACATCCACATAGGGACCATGGCGGGGAAGTTGAATGGGGTGATACCGACGCAGACCCCGAGCGGTTGGCGGATCGAGTGGCTGTCCACCTGGGTGCCGACATTTTCCGAGAATTCGCCTTTCAGCAAGTGGGGCGCGCCGCAGGCGAACTCCACCACCTCGATCCCCCGGATCACGGAACCCCGGGCGTCGCTGAGCACCTTGCCGTGTTCAGCGGAGACCAGTTCCGCCAGCTCTTCCAGGTGCTGGTCGAGCAGGGTCTTGAACCTGAACAGCACCCGGGCGCGTTGCAAGGGCGGGGTGTCCCGCCAGCTCTCAAAGGCCGCGGCTGCCGTTGCCACCGCCCGGTTCACCTCGTCGGCCGATGCCAGTGGTACCCGGGCTGTGGGCTCTCCGGTGGCCGGGTTGAAAACATCACCAAAACGACCACTGTGGCCCTCGACCGGTTGGCCACCTATAAAGTGTTGCAGAGTCTGTACCATATGCCTGTTCCTGAAAATGTCACCAGCGCTACTGTTAAGTTAGTCCAAAATTCCGGGCCTGTTGATCTGGGTCATCAAATGGTTCGCAAACCCGGTTTTGCCATGCGCCGGTTTCCGGTCGTTCTCTGTTGCAGATCAGCGGACTAAGGTGGCGCTGACGGGACAGTGGATGACCTGTTGTTTCATCGTGGTGATCCGCTACTTGATTGAAATAATTAAGAAAACATGAGGAATATGGTTCGCCATGGTGGGCGGTAGATGCGCCTCCCTATGACCGCTCCCAATCGCTGCCCGTGCTGGCGGATGAGACTCGCTCCACGGTCTACGTACAAACCGAAATGGGGTACGTAGTTGTTCGAATTATGTGGTTGCAGCTAACGCCAGATAATGCCCATGACACGGAAATAGCTGGTTTCAGGAGTAGTGGTTGTAATGACAGACAGGTCACGCAAATCGGGCTTCAGTACGGCGGTATCCCGCCCATCCCTGCGGTTGTTTGCACCGCATGAGGGGAGGGCAGGCCACCGGCTGCTGTGGCAGATCAGCGGGTGTTTGTCTGTACAAACAATGAGCGTTTGCAACATCTAAAAGGCCTTGCTCTGCGGGCCTTTTTTGGTTTTCCAGGGAAAAGGTAACTCCTGAATCGATAGTTATTGAATGTAGCCGTTTGGACAATTTGGGAGACAAGCAGTGAGCCACCTCGGCCATGATGATTCGACCAATATCGAACGAATTATCCAGGAATACGTACCTGGCAAGCAGGTTACGCTGGCCCACTTGTTAGCCAATCCCACCGAAGAACTCTGCCATAAAGTGGGCGTCGATCATGCCGAGGCGATCGGCATCCTTACCCTCACGCCGGGTGAAACCGCAATTATCGCCGGCGATGTGGCGACCAAGTTCGCCTCCGTGGAGATCGGTTTTCTGGACCGGTTTTCCGGTGCACTGGTTGTTACCGGAAGTATCGGGGCGGTGGAAGAGGCCCTGAATGCGGTACTGGCCACTCTGGAATCGGTTATGGGGTTTAGCGTATGCACAGCAACACGCACATGAGAGCTGCCCGTATGCCGACCGATTTTGCGCTGGTGGGTGAAGTGGATTGCGGCAAAACGGCTTTGATGAATGCCCTGCTGCAGAACGATGAGGAAGTTCAAAAGACCCAGACAGCGGTGTTTCATGGCCATAACGTCATCGATACACCGGGAGAGTTTACCGAGGTCCACGCCTATTACGGGGCCCTGCTCTCCACCGTCCAGGGGGTTGGAACCATTGTCTATCTCCAGCCTGCCAACAGCGCCATTTTCTCAATGCCGGGCGGTTTGTTGCAGGTGTATCCGAACAAGCATGTGATTGGTGTCATCAGCAAAGTGGACCTGCCGGATGCGGACCTTAAACGGGCGCGTCGGATTCTGCAGGAGAACGGGGTGCCCGAACCCTACTTTGAAACGTCGACCGTAACGGGTGCCGGTGTGGCCAAACTGCGTGCCTATCTGGCCAAGCTGCATAAGGGGCCGGCCGGATCCGACTCCAGGAAGTACAGATTCAAGGCGGCGTGAATGAACGTCGAATGAACACACAATTAGCGATAAGAAGGTATAGCTCATGAAAACGCTGGTAACCGCCGAGGATATAAGAAAACTCCATCGCGACGGCGGAGTTAAACTCGATTTCGCAATGCAATCAATGATCATCACGCCGGAAGCGCGTGATGTGGCGAGCAAGCTGGGCATCAGCATCGTGGATACCCAGCAGCCGGTCAGCTCCTCCGGGAAAGATCCCAAACAGATTATACGGGAGGCGGTCGAGGCCCGGCTGCCCTCGGGCAAGTGCGATCCCGCCCTGCTCGAACAGCTGGTCAACAAGGCGTTGCGGGAGTTGTCGCAGGGTTCGGCCGGCCCCTATTGTGAACGGGATGTGTCCGACAGCGGCATTGTGCTGGTTCGGGGCGGATCGGTCAGGTTCGGTCGCTTCGATGGCGCACCCGGCAAGAATATCGGGCTGACCGATGTGGTCGGCAGTGAGGATGGCAGCTCGATCGGTGCCGGCTTCATGCAATGGGAGAAGGCAAGCTTCCCCTGGACATTGAACTACGACGAAATTGACGTGGTGCTGGAGGGCGAGTTGCACATCACCTGTGGCGGTAAAACCTCCATCGGCAAGGCCGGCGATGTGTTCTTTATCCCCAAGGGTTCGTCGATCGAGTTCGGTACGCCGAGCAAGGTGCGGTTTGTTTATATCTCCTATCCGGCTGACTGGTCGGATGCTTAGGGACTGACGCGATCATGCCAAAGTTCATCACAGAAACCTGGTTGCGAGACAAATTCGGCCTTACCCATGGCAGCGAAATTCATCTGCCTGCCGGTTCGAATTTGACCCCATCGGCTGCCCAGTTATTGGCTGAACGGAAAATTCGCATCCGCTATCTGGACGAAGCGGGCCGCGTATACCTGGACAAGAACAAGACGGACGGTGGAGAACAGCGCGTTCAGGTGCACCCACTGACCGGCGGTAATGAGAGGCCGGCAAACAACTGCGCACTTTGTAACAGTCATGTCGACAAGAAGACTGAACTGCTGACGCTGCTGGACAGCGATCGGCTGGTACCGAAGACGCACCCGAGAATCAGCCTGCGTGGCAAACTCGACAGCCTGATCGCCCAGACCATTGTGGTGCAGACCCAGTTTGACAGCGAGCACAAATATCCGCTGCTGCACAAGCTGCTGGCGGACCTGCGCTCCTATATGGGCAACGTGCTCAGAAGCGAGGTCACCGGAGAGCCGCTGCCGGCGCTCAACATGGGCTCGCTGGATGAAAAGACAATTCACGAAGTATCCCACCGGCCACTTAGGTACCTGGGCCACGACCACCTGTTGCCAGATGAGTGTTATGGCGCCAATGCGGCGCTGCTGAACCTGCTGCGGGCACTGTCACGTGAAGTTGAACTGGAGGCGTGCAGAGCCTTTGTCACGGACGAATTCACCCTGTCCAGGGAGGATATTGTGCAGGGCCTCAACAGGCTCAGCAGTGCACTCTATGTACTCTCCATCATGACAGTGGTCTGTGAATCGGGTGCGAGTGACAAGGTGGAAAAGGTGGTGACGTTATGAGCGTGCTGGAACAGTGCCGCACCAAGTGCAGACAGGCACCGCGGAAAATTGTTTTTCCGGACGCCCTGGATGTACGTCTGCTGCACGCAGCAAACAAACTACAGAGTCAGGGGCTGGCCCAGCCGGTATTGGTGGGCAACCCCTTTGAACTGCGCGACTGCGCCTCCCGGGGTGGTGTGACCATGCCCTGTTTTGCCATCGCCGATCCGGCGCAATCGGCACTGTTTGAACAATACGTCGATACCTACATAGAGATCAGCGACAAGGAGATGAGTCGCGACGATGCCCACCAGGCCATGCAAAATCCGCTTAACTACGGCGCCATGATGGTGCGTAACGGTCAGGCCGATATCTGTATCGCCGGTAATCTCTCCACGACAGGAGAGGTGTTGCGCACGGCGTTGAACGTGATTGGCGTTGCCAAACAGCACCGCACGGTCTCTTCATTCTTCTTGATGACATCGGCGGATGGCAGCGATGTGCGTCTGTTTGCCGATGCCGGCGTGGTGCCGACACCGTCGGTGGAGCAGCTGGCCGAGATAGCCATGGATGCGGCGGAGAACTTTGAGAAACTGACCGGCGAGACAGCCCGGGTGGCCATGTTGTCGTTCTCCACCAAAGGGAGTTCAGACCATCCATCGGCCCGGCGGGTGCGCCAGGCCTTTGAACTGGTGCGGGAAAAAGCCCCCGATCTGATCGTTGATGGCGAGCTACAGTTCGATGCGGCGGTTGTGCCGGAAGTGGCGGCGCGCAAAACACCGGACAGCCCGTTACAGGGAAACTCGAATGTAATGATATTTCCATCGCTGGATGCTGGAAATATCGCCTATAAGGTGGCACAGCGTTTGTGTCATTACCAGGCCCTTGGACCGTTTTTGGAAGGGTTAAGTAAACCCATGCACGATCTGTCCAGGGGGTGCAGTGTAGATGATATTGTGGATCTGGCAGTCCTGGCATCGTGCCTGACTACACGTTAAACCATGTTCTAGAGAGGGAACAGTCATGAATGAAGCACTGGGTATTATCGAAACTAAAGGGTTAACCGCATTGATTGAGGCATCTGATGCCATGGTCAAGGCAGCCCGGGTAGAACTGGTTGGTTACAAACAGATCGGTAGTGGTCTGGTAACCGCGCTGGTCCGGGGTGATGTGGCCGCCTGTAAGGCAGCAACAGACGCCGGCGCCGCCGCCGCCCAACGCCTGGGTGAACTGGTCGCCGTGCATGTGATACCGCGTCCCCATGGTGATCTCGAATCAATCTTCCCGATCACCCCAACCGGTAAGTTGTCCGGGGACAATTAAAGCGGTTCTGGCTTAACAACATCCGTAAAGAGGATTACATCATGATGGAAGCATTGGGCATTCTTGAAACGAAAGGACTGACCGCATTGATTGAGGGATCGGATGCCATGGTCAAGGCCGCGCGAGTGGAGCTGGTCGGTTATCAACAGATCGGTCACGGTTATGTGACCGCGCTGGTCCGGGGTGATGTGGCGGCCTGTAAGGCGGCTACCGATGCCGGTGCCGCCGCCGCACAACGTCTGGGAGAACTGATCGCTGTCCATGTGATCCCGAGACCCCATGCGGATCTGGAGAAGATATTCCCCATTACACCGGTACCACCCGCCAGCAAGAAAGCTGCGCCGAAAAAGACGGCGGGGTAACAGCGGGCCGTGTCGGTCTGAGGAATAACCAAATGGATGACTGAAACATGAGACTTGCAAAGGTAGTGGGTCAGGTTGTCGCGACGGTACGCAGTGATCGTCTTGGCATGGATAAGCTGACGCTGATCAAGTTCATCGACCAGGACGGTAACCCCGAGTCCGCGGTCTCGGTGGCGGTCGATAAATTGGGCGCTGGCGAGGGTGAATGGGTTCTGGTTGTCGGGGGTAGTTCAGCCCGGATGTCAGTGGATGGCGGTGGCCAGGTGCCGGTGGATTTGAGCATTGTGGGCATTGTCGATGAAGTAACCAGTGACGCCGGAACCCTGTTCAAGAAAAATCAACGGCAGTAGTAGATTAGGTGAGGCATAGGTATGGCACAGCAGCAATTGGATCCGCGCCAGGTAGAAGAGATTGTGCGACGAGTCATTGATCAATTGCATGCCCCGCAACAGGATGGTGAAAGTTACGGGGTATTCCAATCGCTTGATGATGCTGTCTCCGCCGCCAGGATCGCGCAACGGCAACTTCACAGCCTGGCTCAACGGGAAGCGATCATCGCCGCTATTCGCAAGCTGGGACGCGAGCATGTACAGGAGCTGTCGGAGATGGGCGTCAGGGAGACCGGCTTCGGCCGGGTCTCCGACAAGATAATCAAAAATCAGCTGGTGATCGACAAAACGCCCGGTGTCGAAGCCCTTTACCCGCTTGCGATCAGCGGCGATCACGGCCTGTCGCTGGTTGAAAATGCACCCTGGGGCGTTATCGCTTCGGTAACGCCGTCAACCAACCCGTCCGCCACCATATTGAACAACAGTATCAGTATGATCTCGGCCGGTAATGCGGTGGTGTTTGCCCCCCATCCGGCGGCAAAGGCGGTATCCCTGCGGGCCATTCAGCTGGTTAACCGGGCATCTGCCAGTGTGGGTGGCCCGTCAAATATTGTCACCTGCGTGGAGACGCCAAGTATTGATGTGGCCAATCAACTGTTTGTCTATCCGGGGATCCGTCTGTTGACCATCACCGGTGGGGATGCGGTGGTGAAGGCAGCACGCAAGGTCACCGATAAACGGCTGATTGCCGCCGGCCCGGGTAATCCCCCCGTGGTGGTGGATGAAACCGCAGATATCAAACGTGCCGCCATCAGCATCGTGCAGGGGGCGTCATTTGACAACAACATCGTGTGCGTGGACGAGAAGGAGATTATTGCCGTCGACGCCATTGCGGATGCCCTGCTGGACGCCATGTGTGAAAACGGCGCGGTGCGGCTGACGCAAGAGCAGGGTGAAGCGGTCGCGCAACTGGTGCTGGCCGATTATCCCGGACCCAATCCGAGATCCAAGGTGGAGTGGATCGGTCGCGATGCGGCAAAGATCGCAGCCGCCGCTGGCTTCAGTGTTCCCGACGCCACCCGGTTGCTGGTGCTGGAGACAGACCGTAACCACGCCTTCGCCCGCACCGAAATGATGTTGCCGGTCATTTCCCTGATCCGCGCCGCCAATGTGGATCAGGCGATCGACTGGGCGATTGAGCTGGAGAGCGGCAACCTGCATTCCGCCGCCATGCACTCGCGCAATATCGACAACCTGTCACGTATGGCCGCCGAGATTAATACCAGCCTGTTCGTCAAGAATGGTCCCTGTCTCGCGGGTCTGGGTGCGGGTGGTGAAGGCTGGACATCCATGACCATCTCCACGCCAACCGGAGAGGGTGTGACCAACGCGGCGACCTTTGTGCGTAAACGTCGCTGCACCCTGGTTGACGCCTTCCGGATTGTATAAGGGGTAATTCATGAAGCCAGATATCACAGCCGTCAACCAGTTGCTGAACGAGGCATCGGCGATCGTCAATGACGACACGGTGGCCCCCTATGAGGGCAACGACTACAAGGTGGGAATCGATCTCGGTACTGCCGATATCCAGACCATTGTACTGGATGCGGATAACCGGCCGCTGGCCTGCTATCTGGATTGGTCCGACGTGGTGCGGGACGGCGTGGTAGTCGACTATTTCGGCGCCTGTCAGATTGTTAAGCAGCAGTTGCAGCGTGCCAACCAGCGTCTGGGTATCACGATTGAACAGGCGGTCACCTCGTTCCCGCCCGGTACCGACTCCCGTATCTCGGTCAATGTGGTGGAAGCGGCCGGTATTGAAGTGACCGACGTGGTGGATGAGCCCTGCAGTGTGGCGGCTCTCCTGCAACTGCAGCATGCCGCGGTGGTGGACATCGGTGGTGGAACAACCGGCACCGCCATTATTGAAGAGGGCCGGGTGGTGAAGTCGATGGACGATCCCACCGGCGGCCACCATATCACCCTGACCCTGGCCGGGCACAACGGGCTGGATTACGAAGAAGCGGAACTGCTCAAACGGCAGGACGATAGCGGTGATGTTTTGCAGGTGGTTCGGCCGGTTATTGAAAAAATGGCTGACCTGGTGAAGGCCCATATCGCTAAACACGCACCCCCGGTGATCTATGTGACCGGCGGCTGTTGCGCATTGCATGGCTTTGCCCAGGTGTTTGCCGCTGAATTTCCCGATCTGGAGGTGGTCATTCCATCCCAGCCTATCTATCTGACACCCCTGGCGATCGCGGCATTTTCCGCTACCGATGTCGCACGCATGGCTAATCGAGGCTGATATGTATAACCCGGATACAATCCTGGATGCGGCAACGGTGGAGAGCGTGGTAGCGCAAACCGTTGATGAACTCACGCCAAGGAATGTATTTCACTTTAACTCGCCGCGCCGCACCGTGGTGGGTGAAGGGGCGATACTCAAGATTGGCAAGCTGCTGCATCAGCAGCAGGTGAAACATGTCTTTGCCGTGGTTGACCAGACCGTACACGAACTCGGTCTGCTGAACAGCACACTGCGCTGTCTGAAGCGGGCCAATATCGGCTGCACCGTGTTTTCCGGTGTCGCCCGTGAACCCACCACTGATGTGGTGGAACAGGCACTGACCATACTGCGGCGTTGTGAAGCGGATTTCGTGCTCGGTTTTGGCGGCGGGTCCGCCATGGATGCGGCCAAGGCCGTGGCCGTGATCAAGAGCTGCCATTGCAGCCTGGACGACCTGACTGATCCCGATTTCGATGGGCGACGCACGATCGGACTGGGGGCGGTGCCCACCACGGCCGGCACCGGTTCCGAAGTGACCGATATCAGCGTCATTATCCATGCTGATGAACACAGAAAATATGTTGCCAAGCAGCTGGACCTGATGCCCGACCTGGCCATCATTGATCCGGGGCTGATGCTGGGACTGCCGCCCAAGGTTACCGCGGCAACCGGCATCGATGCCCTGACTCACGCCATCGAAGCCTATGTCTCCTCCAGCGCCAATCCGTTGACCCGGGCACTGGCGACCTCGGCCATCACCGGCATACACAATGAACTGCCCACCGCGGTCGGCAACGGCAACTGCATGCCGGCCCGTCTCGGAATGGCGGTCGCCGCCTACAAGGCCGGCTTGGCATTCTGCAACGCCGGCCTCGGACTGGTGCATGCGATTTCACATCAGGTGGGTGCCCTGTACGGCATACCCCATGGCGTTGCCAACGGGATTCTGCTGCCACACGTGATGGAGTTCAATGCGCTGGTATGCCGGAGTCAGTTTGCCGCCATCGCTCATGCCATGGGTGTGGCACGGGAGTGTATGGATGAACGGGAACAGTGCGAAGCCAGTATTGCGGCGGTACGCCGGTTATTAAGTGATATCGGATTGCCTGACAGCCTCGCTGATTACAATGCCCGACTGGAAGATTTTAGCGATTTGGCAGACGAGGCTTTGCAGGACATCTGTGTCAGATCTAATCCGCGTAACGTCACCAAAGCGGACGTTATACAGCTATTAGAACGAGCCACAAGATGAAACCCAATGTCGATAAGACGGGGAGAAGATCATGGGAATGTTAAATCAGATAATTCTATACATCATGATGACCTTCATGGTCATAGGCGCGCTGGATCGTGTATTCCAGCAGTTCGGGGGAGCAGAAGCTGTCCTGGATAAGATTGGCCTGGGCAAACTGGGTAAAGCTATAGGAGGTGCGGGCGATCAGTTTGAAGAAGGATTTAACGCCATGGGTGCCCTGGCACTGGCGATGGTAGGTATTATCGCAATCGCCCCGGTGCTCGCCAAGGTGCTCTCTCCCATCGTTGTACCCATCTATACCGCGCTGGGTGCCGATCCGGCCATGTTCGCCACCACGCTGCTGGCCAATGATATGGGCGGCTACTTTCTGGCCAAGGAGATGGCCACCGGTGCGGATGGGGTCATTAACTACGGCGCCTGGATGTACGCCGGCCTGATACTGGGCGCCATGCTCGGTCCGACCATCGTATTCTCCATTCCCGTGGCGGTGGGCATTATTGATGTTAAGGACAGGCCCTATCTGGCAGCCGGTGTGCTGGCGGGTATCGTCACTATACCGCTGGGTTGTATCGCCGGCGGCCTGGGTGCCATGGCCTCCAACGTCATGATCCCCGGTACGGAACAGATGGTTGAGTTCAACCTGCCGCTGATCTTTATGAACCTGATACCGGTGATTATCGTATCGGCCCTGATTGCGGCAGGGTTGTGGTTAATACCCGACCGCATGATCAACGGCTTTTCCATCTTCGCCAAGTTCCTGGTGGCCTTCATTACCATCGGGTTGATGGCAGCCGTACTGGAGCGGACAGTGGGTATTACATTGATACCCGGCATGGATCCCATCTTTATGGTTGAAGGTGATGTGCCCGGCGTGGATATGCGCGCCATCGAGGTGATCGGCTCCATTGCCATTATCCTGCTGGGCGCCTACCCGATGGTGTTGTTGCTGACCCGCTGGTTCGAGAAGCCGTTGCTGAAAATGGGCAGCATGCTGGATGTCAACCCGACTGCGGCAACCGGTCTGATCGCCACCCTGGCCAACAACATCCCGATGTTCCAGGTGATGAAGGATATGGATGCACGGGGAAAGATTCTCTGTTCCGCATTCGCAGTCAGTGCCGCGTTTACTTTCGGTGATCACCTCGGTTTCACGGCGGCCAACAAGCCCGACATGATCATGGCGGTCATTATCGGCAAGCTGGTCGGCGGTATTACCGCGGTGCTGTTCGCCATGCTGCTGTCCAAGAAGATGATTGCATCGATCGAGAAATCATCTGCCGGCAAAGGTAACAGCCAGCCGCAGCAGGATGCAGAGGTAACCAGTGAACCGTAAAACGGTACACAGTGTGGGTGTGGATATCGGCACCACGACGACACAGCTGATATTTTCACGCCTGGGAATGGTTAATCGTGCGCCGGTTACTCAGGTGCCTCGCTACGAGTTTATCGAGCGCGCGATTACCTTCCAGAGCCCGGTGATACGCACGCCACTGACCGAAGAGGGAATCGTGGACGTGCAACGGGTGCAGGAGTTTATCGATCTTCAGATGAAGGAAGCCCAGCTCACCCTGGACGATATTGAGACCGGCGCCATTATCATTACCGGAGAAACATCCAAGGCCAGGAATGCCCGGGACACGGTGATGGATCTGGCCACCAAGCTGGGCGATTTTGTGGTTGCCACGGCGGGCCCCAACCTGGAATCGGTCATAGCGGGGCGGGGCAGTGGTGCCGGCGAGTACGCCAAGCAACACCATGCCCGGGTGCTGAATATCGATATCGGTGGCGGCACCAGCAACTATGTGATTTTTGAGAGTGGCAAAACGGTTGAAACGGCCTGCCTGAACGTGGGTGGCCATCTGCTGGAGACGGATTCAAACGGACGGGTCAGTAAAATCCATGATCCGGCTCGCGGGGTGATTGCCGAGCTGTTTGGTCAGCAGTTGACAGCGGAGCAACTGGATGTGGCCAAGTTGGATAAAATTGCCGACCGGATGGCGGAGCTGATCGTGGAAGCAATTGATGGCTGTCATTCGGAACTGTGCAGCAGCCTGCTGATGACGCCGGCCCTGAAGTCTGATCAACGCCTGGATGCGGTATTTCTGAGTGGTGGCGTTGGCGACTGCTTCTATCAGCTCCAGGACGGTGAACTGGCGGCATTCGGCTGGCAGGATATGGGTGTATTACTGGCACGCTCGCTTGCTTCGAATGCGCGCCTGGCTCAATACCGGATCAAAAAACCGGCCCATACACTACAGGCCACGGTGATTGGTGCCGGGACCTACACACTCTCTCTGTCGGGCAGTTCCATCTGGCTCAATACGGATGATCTGCCGATAAAGAATATTCCAGTATTACAACCCAATATCGATTGGCAACATGCCCCGTCAGCCGTGTCCGAACAGATTGTCAACGCCGGGCATCGGCTGGATCTGAATTTGACGGAAGATCGCTACGCTATCGCCTTCGATGCAACGATGCCGGTCAGCTACCAGGTTGTCAGCAGCAGTGCGCAACAGCTGGCAGACTTTTATCGGCAGCATGGCAATCACAACGCGCCACTGATCATAGTGACAGAGAATGATTTGGGAAAAGTCCTCGGCATGGAACTGCAGCCGTTGATTAATCCGCAGCAACTGCTTGTGATTGATGAGGTTCGCACTGGAGAAGGCGATTACATTGATATAGGCCAGAGCTTTTTTGGTGGTCAAGTTGTACCACTTACTATCAAGTCGCTGGCATTTCCTGCTTAGGAGGTAATTCATGAAATTACGGACAACGCTATTCAACCAGGTCTATCAATTCCGGGACGTGAAGGATGTGCTGGCGAAGGCCAATGAGCTGAGATCCGGTGATGTGCTTGCCGGTGTCGCGGCCGCGTCTGCGCAGGAGCGGGTCGCGGCAAAACAGGTGCTCAGTGAAATGCGCCTGGAGACCTTAAGGGAAAATCCGGTTGTACCCTATGAAGAGGATGCAATCACCCGTGTCATTCAGGATTCCGTGAACACGGCGGTCTATGAAGAGATCAAGCACTGGACCGTGAGCGAGCTGCGGGAGTATATCCTTGATGACACGCCGACCCACGAGGATTATGAACGACTGCGCCGGGGGCTGACCGCTGAGATGGTGGCGGCAGTCTGCAAAATCTGCTCGAATGCAGACCTGATGGTGGGAGCGAAAAAGCTCTACGTCATCTCCAAGGCCAACTGCACCACCGGTCTGCCGGGCCGCTTCTCCTCCCGTCTGCAGCCCAATGATACCCGGGATGATATCGACAGTATCATCGTACAGACCTACGAGGGGCTCTCCTATGGCTGTGGCGATGCGGTGATCGGCGTCAACCCGGTGACCGAATCGGTGGAAAACACCCGGCGTATTCTGGAAGCGATCAAGGAGGTGACCGACAAATGGAATATTCCGACCCAGGGCTGCGTACTGGCTCACGTAAGCAATCAGATGGAAGCGATTGAGAAGGGCGCTCCGGGCGGGCTGATATTCCAAAGCCTGTCCGGCACTGAAAAGGGCCTGGCGGAGTTCGGTGTCACCGTCGAGTTGCTTGATGAGGCCTATGAGCTGGGTAAGCACTACTGCAACCTGGCTGGCTCCAACATGATGTATTTTGAAACCGGCCAGGGTACCGCCCTGTCGGCCAATGCCCACCATGGTGCCGATCAGGTGACCATCGAAGCACGCAACTACGGTCTGGCCAAACGCTACAAGCCCCATATGGTGAACACCGTGGTTGGTTTTATCGGTCCCGAGTATCTGTTTAATCATCAGCAGATTACCCGGGCGGCACTGGAGGATCACTTCATGGGCAAGCTGACTGGCATACCCATGGGTTGTGATGCCTGCTACACCAACCATGCCGATACCGATCAGAACTCGAATGAAAACCTGACCGTGCTTCTGGCGGCGGCGGGTTGTAACTATGTGATGTCGCTGCCGTTGGGCGATGACATCATGCTGAATTACCAAACCACGGGGTATCACGACGTCGTTACCGCACGACGCCTGCTCGGATATCGTCCGGCGCCGGAGTTCGAAGCCTGGATGGAGCAGATGGGTCTGATGGAGAATGGCGAACTGACGGCTCGCGCCGGTGATCCATCAATATTTTTTGATTGAGGGTGATGACAATGGACGAACAGAGTATTCAAACTATTGTGAATTCGGTGTTGCGCGAACTGGGTGTGAACGATGTCAAACCGGGTAAGGTAACAACCATTAACAGTTCAGCAGGCAATGCCGCACAGGCAGTCGCTGCTGATGCCGCGCAGGTGGATGACGGCGAGAGCCTGGAAGACCTGAGTCAGAAGAAGTTTATCCGCTGGAACGGGGTCAAGAATGCCCATAATCCCAGCGTCAATGATGACATGATCAGCCAGACGGCCGCCCGGGTATGCCAGGGTCGTGCCGGTCCACGGCCACGCACCATCTCCCTGTTGCGCTTCATCGCGGATCACTCCCGCTCCAAGGATACGGTGGTCAAAGAGATCCCCCCGGAGTGGCTGGCCAAGCACGATATGTGGGAAGTGCAATCCAAGGTGACGGATAAAAACGAATACCTGACCCGCCCCGACCTGGGTCGTTTCCTCTCGGACGAGGGCAAGAAGGTGGTCATGGAGCGTTGCAAGAAAGCCCCACAGGTTCAGGTGGTGGTTTCCGACGGTCTGAGTACCGATGCGGTGACCAACAACTACGATGAGTTGCTGCCGCCCCTGTTGAAGGGATTGAAAAACGCCGGTTTTGACGTGGGTACGCCATTCTTCCTGCGTTATGGCCGGGTCAAGGCACAGGATGAGATTGGCTACATGCTGCAGGCAGAAGCGAATCTGCTGCTGATCGGCGAGCGGCCGGGACTGGGACAGTCCGAGAGCCTGAGTTGTTATTGCGTTTACAAGCCGACCCCGGAGACAGTGGAGTCAGACCGCATGGTGATTTCCAATATCCATTCGGGTGGTACCCCACCGGTTGAAGCGGCCGCAGTGATTGTCGATCTGACCAAAAAAATGCTGGAGCAAAAGGCGAGTGGACTCAAGCTTAAACGCTAAGCCCCCACCATCAGCTAAACGACAAGAGACCAAGGACAAAGAGCATGAGCGTATTAGACGAAATTAGAGCATCGGTACTTGCGACTCGGGTCATCGCCTCGGTAGATCAGGGTATGGCCGAGCAGTTCAAGTTGAAGAGCAACCAGCGTTGTATCGGTATGCTGACCTCGGATTGTGACGATGTGACCTATGTCGCACTGGATGAGGCCACCAAGGCTGCCGAGGTGGAAGTGGTGTATGCACGCTCCTTCTACGCGGGTGCTGCACACGCTTCCGGTCCGTTATCGGGTGAGATAATCGGCATACTGGCCGGACCTGGACCGGCGGATGTTCGCGCCGGACTGCAACGGGCAAGAGAGGTGATCGAAAACGAGGCCGCTTTCAAAGCCGCCAATGAAGATGGCAGCCTGGCGTTCTTCGCCCATCTGGTGTCATCCACCGGTAGTTATCTCTCCAAGGAGGGTGGTGTGCCCCGTGGCCAGGCACTGGCCTATCTGATCGCACCGCCGTTGGAGGCTATGTACGGTATGGATGCGGCCCTGAAAGCCGCAGACGTCAAGGTGGCCGCTTTCTTCGCGCCGCCTTCGGAAACCAACTACGGTGGTGGTTATCTGACCGGAACCCAAGCCGCTTGTGGTGCCGCCTGTGCGGCATTCCAACAGGCCGTGCTGGATGTTGCCGGCATGCCAATTGATATCTAGTGGGTGTGGAATGAATCGTGAACGGGTTACTGGATAAGGTACGGCAGGCGGGGATTGTAGGTGCCGGAGGTGCCGGCTTTCCCTGTTATGTCAAGATCGCCACCGAAGCGGATGTTTTGATCGCTAACGGCGCCGAATGCGAACCACTGCTCAACAAGGATCAGGTCGTGATCCAACACTTTACCGATCAGTTGTTGGGCGGCATGGATCTGTTGATGAAGCATATCGGTGCCCAGCGTGGCGTATTGTGCATCAAGCATAAGCATCAGGATTCCATCAATCATATCAAGCCGTTGTTACCGTCCCATATTGATTTGAAAATCATGCCGGATGTGTATCCTGCGGGTGATGAGTACGAACTGGTATACGAGGTCACCGGACAGCGTATCCCGGCCGGTGGTTTACCGAAGGATGTGGGTGTGCTGGTGCAGAACGTGGAGACGCTGATGAACGTGTATGAGGCGTCCCGTGACAAGCCGGTGACCCATACCCTGTTAACAGTACATGGCGAGGTGGAGCGTCCATTCACCGCCCGATTACCGATCGGCATGTCCTACGCCGATGTGCTGCAACTGGCCGGTACCATTACCTGTCAATCGCCGGTGATCATTGAAGGCGGCGCCATGATGGGCTCGATAGAACGGGATCTCTCCACGCCCATTACTGCCGTGACCAGCGGTCTGCTGGTCATGCCGGAAGCGTCTCACCTGGTGGCCCGCAAGTCCGAATCGGAGCCCGCCTTCAGACGGATCGGCAAGTCTGCCTGTGACCAGTGCACCCTGTGTACCGAGATGTGTCCGCGCTATCTGCTGGGTTATCCGATTCAGCCCCATCTGGTGATGCGATCCCTGCTCACCACGGACTCGATGAGTGAAACGCTCTCGTTGTATGCACAGGCCTGCTGCGAATGTAATGTCTGTTCGCTCTGGTCCTGCCCGGAGCAACTCAACCCCTGCGCGGTTTGTGCGACCACCAAGCGGGACCTGAAGGCCCATGATATGTGGCAGACGCCGCAACAACTGCAGGCCCAGACCCGGCCGGTACATGGCATGCGGGAGTATCGTGGCGTTCCAACCGAACGCTTGATCAAACGCCTGGGCTTGTACAAGTATGACCATCGAAGCGCCCCCTGGCTGGATGTTCAGGAGATACCATCACGGGTGACCATCTCACTGCATGCCCGCATGGGCGCGCAGCCGGTGCCCACGGTAAAAGCGGGTGCCAAGGTGGCCGTGGGTGACATAATTGCAGCCCCACCAGCGGATGCCATGGGGGTGCCTGTGCATGCCAGCATCAGCGGTACGGTGGTTGCGGTAGGTGAAACTATAGAGATTGAGCGCGGCGGAAACTGATTATGGGTAAGAAAAGCGCTATCGGTATGATCGAAATGAACTCCATTGCCAAGGGTTACGCAGTGGGGGATGCCATGTTGAAAGCAGCCGATGTGGAGATACTGTTTAACCGCACCATCTGTCCAGGGAAGTTCATGGTGATGGTGGCGGGCGATGTGGCGGCGGTAGAGGCAGCCATGGATGCGGGCCTGCAAGTGGGCAGCGAAACCATTGTTGACGAGTTGGTGATACCCAATGTGCATCCGTCGGTGTTTACCGCCATCAGCGGCACCCGGGTGATTGAACAGACCGCAGCGCTGGGGATTATCGAAACCTTCTCCGTAGCCTCCATCATCGAGGCGGCCGATGCAGCGGTGAAGGCGGCCAACGTGGAGCTGATCGACGTGCACCTGGCCATGGCCATTGGCGGCAAGGGCTATGCCACCCTGACCGGGGACGTGGCGGCGGTAACCGCCGCCGTTGATGCCGGTACCGATTACATACGGGCCAAGGGTGTGCTGGTCGAAAAGGTGGTGATACCCCAGCCCCGCGAGGAGATATTGCGCGACAAGGTTTGAAGCAGCGTTATCCCATACGCCCGGTATTCAAACCCTGCCGTCGCCGTGGTGCTTTACCACTTGCCCACCACATAGCCCAGCTGCTCCGGCAACCAGAGGGCGATTCCCGGTATCAGCATGACCAGCAACAAGCTGCAGGCCATGGCGGCGATGAAGATCATGGCCCAGCCCAGGGTGTGCTCCAGCCGGACATTGGCGATCCGGGTGGTGACCATCAGGTTGACCGCTACCGGTGGTGTGAACTGACCGATAGCGATGTTCATGGCCAGCAGGATACCGAACCAGATCGGATTCCAGCCGAAGTGGTTCATCATCGGCAGGATGATCGGAATCAGGATCAGGTAGATCGATACCGCATCCAGCAGCATGCCGGCAATCAGTACCAGGATCATCACCAGGCCCAGTAATACCCAGCTGCTTTCCGACAATGAGAGCAATCCCTCCGCCAGATGCTGGAAGGTGCCAAGAGTGGTGCCTGCCCAGGCAAAGATGCCTGCCAGCGCAATAATGAACATCACCACGCCCGAGGTTACTGCCGCCTCGGTCATCAGATCAAACAGGTTGCCGAAACTCAGGTTCCGGTAGATCAGGCTGCCGACGATCACCCCGTAAGTCACGGCCACCACCGCCGCTTCGGTCGGGGTGAAAAGCCCGGATCGCAGGCCACCGAGGATAATGACGGGGGCAAACAGCGCGGGTAAGGCCGCCTTGAAACTGGGCCAGAACGGCGGGCGTTCAGACTCCTGGGGGTCTTCCCAGCCAAACTTGCGGGACAGGTACATGGCGGGCACCAGCAGCGAAACGCCGGCCAGAATGCCGGGGAACAGGCCGGCAGCAAACAGGGCCCGCAAATCCACACCCGGCACCACGATCGAGTAGAGAATCAGCGCAATCGACGGTGGAATCAGAATTGCGGTCGATGAAGAGGCCGCGATCAGCGACACGGAGAAGGGGGGTGGATAACCCGCCTTGCGCATGCTGGGTAGCATCACCATGGCCACGGCTGCCGCATCCGCCGGGCCGGAACCACTCATGCCGCCCATGATCAGGCAGACCAGTACAGTGACAACCGCCAGTCCACCATGGCGCGGACCGATGACCGACTGCGCGAAACGCACCAGGCTGGCTGCGACTCCGGCGCGCTCAAAAATCAGGCCGGTCAGAATGAACAGCGGAATGGCGATCAGGGGATACTTGGCCACGCTGTTGTAGGTGTTGGTGCCCAGGGTCGCCAGCATATCCGGGGAGAGCCCGGCCAGAATGCCGACCACACCACCAAAGCCAAGGGCGATGGCCACCGGCATGCCCAGCAGGAGTGACAGCAGGAAGCTGCCGATCATTAACAGGTCAGGACTCATGGATCACCGCCGGTCCATCTTTGCCTTGCAGGCGATCACGCAGATTCTGTGTCATGCGGATCATGACGGCCCCCGACAACAGCGGCAGCCAGATTACATAAATCCAGTTTGGCAGCCCCAGGCCCGGTGACAGGGACTCCCACTGGTACTCTTCCAGGGCGAACTTGCCGCCATACCAGCAAGTCACGCCCATCACGATCATCCCGGCCAGCCACTGCAGTACAAAGACCGTTTTCCGTGCGCCGACCGGCAGGTGATGTTCGATTAATTCAATACGGATGTGCTGATTGTGTCGGGAGGCAACGGCCGCCCCCGCGAAGGTCAGAATTACCAGAAAAAAGACCGAAAACTCCTCGGTGAATGCAAAAGAGGCGTCGGTGGTATAACGAATAATGACATTGCCAAGGCTAATCAGGCAGATAGCAATCAAAGAGAGGCTGGCCAACCAGGCCTCTGGCCTGAACTTGGAAGGGCGGACAGACATGGTAACTCCGTACAGACAACAACGCCCGCCGGATGGCGGGCGTCAACTACAGGCTAACGCTTATTTTTTTCGGTTGGCGATGGCATCCTGGGCAGTTCTCACCAGCTCATCACCGATACGCGGTGCCCACTTTTCATAAACCGAAGCCGTGGCCTCAACAAAAGCAGCATGCTGCTCAGGCGTCAGCTCCATGACCTCTACACCACGCTCCTTGATCTTGGCCAGGGTGTCGTTCAGTTCGGCGCGGGACTTTTCAATCTCCCATTTGCCGGCATCAATCGCGGCCTGTTTCAGCAGGGCCTGATCTTCCGGAGTGAATTGCTTCCAGACCCGGTTGCTGACGGCAAATACCAGCGGATCAGCCATGTAGTGCCAGCGGGTCAGGTATTTCTGGCCAACCTGATCGATACGTGCCACGTTAAACACCGACAGCGGGTTCTCCTGGCCATCAACAGCACCGGTGGTCAGGGCCGGCTTGGCGTCTGCCCAGCTCATCTGGGTGGGATTGGCGCCCAGCGCGGTGAAGGTGTCCTGGAACAGGGGAGAGCCAACCACGCGGATTTTCAGGCCCTGCAGGTCAGCCGGTTTGGTGATCTGACGCTTGGAGTTGGAGAGCTCCCGGAAACCGTTCTCACCCCAGGCCAGTGGTGTCACACCACGCTTCTCAATGGCCGCGAATACCGCTTTTCCGGCCTCACCCTGGGTGATGGCGTCAATGGCGCTGTGATCGGGCATCAGGAAGGGCAGGGAGAAGAGATTCAGCTCCGGCACCTGGGGTGACCAGTTGATGGTGGAACCAACCGCCATATCGATCAACCCGGAACGCATGGCGGAGAACTCTTTGGTCTGGTCGCCGGAGACCAGCTGAGAGTTGCTGTAGATCTTCATGTTGATGCGTCCTTCCGAACGCTCCTTGACCAGTTCTACCCACTTGTCAGCAGCCTGGCCCCAGGGGAATGCCGAGGGGAGTACGGTGGAGACCGTGTATTCTGATTTGTATTCAGCACTGGCGGCAGCGCTGAACATCAACGTGGCGGCCACGGCGGCCATAAAGGTGCGACGTTTCAGCATCATATCTTCCTTAGTTTATGTTTGGTTATTAGGCAGTAATACCCGGGGGTGGTGACTGCAACCGTCAATTATAGAAGGCGAGTTCACAAGGACGCAAAAATAATCCGTAATCGGTTATAGATTAGTCGAATAATTCCCGATTGCGTTGATTCCAGCAGCTGGCGGGCCATGTTCGACTTGCAGCAGAGATCCCAGAGGAACGATCGGTGGGAGGGGTTCAGCCCACAGCAGACAAAATAAACCCCGCTGACGCGGGGTTAGGTTTCAGAAACTGCGGTGATTTCAGCCTTGTGGCAGCCGTTGCCGCAGTCCGATACCGAGCAGGCCCAGTGTTAATAACAGGATGGTACCGGGTTCCGGTACGCTGCTGAGGCACTCCGGCAACGAGGGGTTAGTCACGCAGATCGACAACTGGCCTGTAAAGCCAATGTTGTTGAAGTCTACCTGGCCATTCGAGCCGGTTAACACGGCGTTGACGAATTGCACCTTGGCAGGGAAGCTGAGTGCATAATTCTGAGCGCTTAACGGGGTACTGTCATTGAAAGGGCCTGGCTCCAGATAACCGCCCAGGAATGGATTATTCACATCCAGTGACCCAACCAGGGCCATGGTGGTGTCAAAGAATGTAAACGCAATGTTGTCCACATCGTAACCCTCGCCCCAATAATTCCAGAAGTGCAGGGTAGTCAGGTCGTACTCGGTGCCAAAATCAAAATCCAGTTCCAGGCTTCCACCATTTACCCAGACATGGGTGGATTGTGTGTGAAACTCCTTCGCGGTTGCCGAGGCTGCATCAATCACACTGACCAATGAATCGGCAGTCGAGCGGTTGGCAAATGGCTCTGCAGCCATGCTGGATCCCAAAGCTACAGAGATATTTGAATGGTTGAGGTAAATTGCCTGCACATTTCCCGCGAAACATGTGGTCAGCAACAGCGTGACAGCAAGTAGTTTGTGGGTGAGATTCATTCTTGCAAGTCCTCTGTGAGGGTTATCAGTAGACTGCTTGAATTACGAAAAAAAAGTAAGCAAGAATGAGTCCATGGATTCTCTTATCGTGTAATAACAGTGTCTTAGGTGAACTTGTCGATGGGAGTTGCTGCCGAGGTGTAAATAATGCTGACAAATATACTCAGGAATTGAGCGTATCAGTGGGTAATTTACTCACTCCATCCAGGTATGGCGGTAACTCGCTAAAGCAGCTGGTCAGGATAGGCAGCGATGCTCTGGCTGATCCTGCGCAATGGCTATATCGGTCTAGTTGAGTGTCAATTCCCTGCATACTTGCAACTTTGCCCACCAGGTAACAAAGAGCACAAGCAGAACGACGGGTATGGTATACGCCAGTGCGCTACCTCTCGCTGTTCATTTTCTGAATGTTATCTTTTTAGAAGAGTTTTCGTATGAGAATAAGAGAAGCAACCGAAAAAGACTGGGTGTTGATATGGCCAATCTTTCACGAAATTGTCAAAGCAGGCGAGACCTATGCGTACCGGCCTTCCACCACTATCGAACAGGGGAAGAAAATATGGATCGACGCCCCAAGGAAGACATACGTCTTGGAAGAGAATGGAGACATAGTCGGAACCTATTATTTAAAAACCAATCAAGAAGGGCCCGGAAGCCATGTTTGTAATTGTGGCTATATGGTTTCTTCAAAAGCAAGAGGGCGAGGGCTGGCTACTATCATGTGTGAGCACTCGCAGAAAATGGCATTAGAGCTTGGTTACAAGGCTATGCAATTTAATTTCGTCGCCTCAAGCAACGAGGGCGCGGTTCATTTGTGGAGCAAACTAGGATTCGAGATTGTAGGTAGGCTACCAAAAGCCTTTAACCATCCAGAGAAAGGGCTTGTCGATGCGTTGGTTATGTATAAGTGGTTAGAAAACTAATATGCCCACGTAATAGCCAAAGGGGTTGTAAAATTGGCTTGGAAGTACTCTTAGATGGACAAAAAGGCGGGAATAATCCCGCCTTTTTTGGTTTGCTGCTAGTGCAATAACTGGCCGACAAAAAAGTCACGATTGCATCAAAAGGTGCAAACTGAACCGCTGAAAAATCAATCCGATGTTCAAAAGGGGTTCAAAATCAAGAGCCAAGAGCGATAGCTATAAAGTGTAAATGATCCAAAGTTCTACGGCCCAAATTTCAGTTTTAAATTATCTGCTAAGTATTCGTAATAAAGACTCTTTCCGTGTGTTGCTGATCAGATAAAAACCCAGAGTGTCCGGACAGCAGTTTCGATTTCAAAGTGATGTAAAGCATCTTTCGTGCTTTTCTTCGTAGTAAGTACTCGGCTACGCAGTAGTCAAGTTCTCCAGGCCCCGTTTCCAAAATGCCCTGAACGTCAGATAGCGACATGAAGTGCCACTCACCTTGTGGCTGTTCAACAGGGTTCTCGGTTGAAAAACTGCGAAAAATTAGGGAATATATTTCTACGATCGTTGTGCATAAGTGCAAATTTATTCCTGATAGTACAACCATAAGAAACCTATAAGTCGTAATATTAAATTATTCGTGCGTGCTTGCTGCAATATTCACTTATACGAGCAAGGAAGACTCATAATCAACTATTGTACCTATCAAATGAGATTGTATGGACATTAAGAAATTACGAATTAAGTACAATAATGACTGGCCAAAATTCTTCGATTTTCCTGTGGAAGAAGCTTTCCTGAATAGGCTTCAGTCCAAGGGGCTTCAGCAAGCATTAGTCTCTTGTGATTTAAACTGCTCAGATGATTATCAATTTCAATTTTATCTAGGTTATCTGATTGATGCTCTTGATATGCTTCCTAAGCGTCCTGATCTAGCATTTGATCATGTTTGGAAAGCGTTAGACTCCGAATTTTTCCTTGTACAGCAAGAGATAGAAAACCAGAATTGTTCGCGATTTGACGGATTTGTTGATCGCATCCTAAATGATGAAAAATCTTCAGCAGTATTTCTAAGTTATCTGCCTCTAATCCCATTCCAGACATGCGAGTATGCTGCGAAAAGAGTTATCGAGGCATCTAACGAAGCTGACAACCATGCCAAAACATTATTCTCTAGAGCTAAGAATTCGCTAGGGGCTAGTTTCGTCGAAAAATTTATAGCTAAGTACCCGCCAGGGGCGAATGGCAAGCCTACACCGGCCGATCAAAGAAAGGCTGGTCGGCTATTAAAGTTAATTTTTAGTGGTAATGAAGTTGATCTTTCTGGCGATAAATTTTCTTTTACATATGAGGAGTTATCAAGATTTCTTATAAAAGTAATCTTAGCTAACTCGAGGAATGAGAGGTTCCATGGTGGGGTTTTTCCGCCATTCAGAAGTAGTTCAGCAAAATTGGCTACATATGCCCATGCATATTACTTGCTGCACATTTCATATGGGCTGCTACTCGATGTGTTCCTTTATAGGGATTACGGCGTCGTTCAATTGAGTGAGGTGGTCTCGATTATGAACAATAACTCAACAATATTTAGCCTTCTTTTTGGTGAGTTGAAGTAGGTGTAACAAGTCAAAGCACTCTGACGCAGCAAAGCTGCGTCGGTGTTTTAGGCGTTGGGCGGCAAATATGGATTGGTTAGTGCCACTAGTTACAAGGTGAGGGTATTGCCCTGCAAGACGGAGGAGCCACTAAGTGCTGGTATACGCAAATGAAATCGAAATTGTTGGTAACAACCCAGCATTGCAGGTGTTGCGGGGTATCACTGGGTGGCTAGCAGAGAAATTGGGTGAGCGTTTTACTGTTCGAGATGTCACCTCACCACATGAACGTACAGGGGGAAACCCGAAAGCTTGGCTACGCATTGATAGAGCAATAGGTGACGATTTCAGGCTTTACTCTTGGGTGCTAAAGCACTCTGATTCGCAGGTGTCTGGTAGGCAGTGGGTAACGGAACTTGGTCTAAAAGACGAGAATGGAGGGCCTTCTCACTTTTCATGTGTCGTATATACCGAAGAACAAAGTATTTTGGTTTCAGAGCCCGTACAGGCTAGTCGTCCGCGAGTTGTTAGATTTATTTTTGACAATGTCCAAAATGAAACTGATGTGCGATTCGCTCCAGGAAGCATTGGCTCTGTAGTGAAATGGGTTGGAAAAGATACAGATTCATATCGCGGCTTGCTTGCCGATATAAATAATGGCGCTCGCAGTTATCCGTTAGTTCTTGTTAGTCCGGATAATGAAGGCAAATATTCTGTTGATCCGAAAAAACTTCAAGGCACATTATTTGGGTTAGCCCAAGTCGTTGGAATTGATAAAGATTTTAATAGCTACGACATGGAAGAAGTGCTAGGTCGCGAGTATTCGGCATGGGCTGGGGCATTAAACATTATCCGTACTCCGCATCGTGACGGTCGAGTATTTACGCACCTTATCTTACCTAGAGACTTTTCGGTTGATCTGGATACCCCGCATAAGAAGGAGTGCTTTGTATTAGGTCGCGTAAGTCACAATACAAATATACCGAGGCAACGAAACAGAATTAGGCCTGAAGGCGTTCGTACGCTTGCAGCAAGGCAACGTCTAGAAAAGAGAATTGCGGATTTGGCGGAAAAGCCAGATGATGCACTCCGCGATGAACTGGGAATGGTTTACGAAGAGCTGTCTTCTCTGAATACACAGCTTGAGCAATCACAACAGGAGAAGGAAAGCCTAGAATTCAGTTTGCTTGAAAGTGAGGAGCGTGTTCACGATCTTGAGAAAAAAGCCAAAACCAACGCTTATCTTTACAGTCAAAGAAGTGATACGTCGGAAGTCACACCTGCGGATAATGAAATATTCAACGAACTCATTGGTATAGCTACCGATCCTAAAGGCCCCACGCCAGAAGCGTGTCTAGTTATACTGGCAAAGGTATATCCACAGCGATTGGTGGTACTACCAACAGCTTTAGATAGTGCGAGGGAAGTTAGTAGCTTCTCTCAAAGTCGTCGTTTACTTGACATGTTGAACCGCCTTGTGACCGAGTATTTACCAAGATTTCTAAAAGGAGGTGACACTGCTGCACGTGCGACGTTCACTAATAATGAATTTGCTGCGCGTGAGTCTGATTCAGTCGTAAACAATAAACAATTCTTGGCGTACAGAATATTTGCTGTTGACGGAAGACAAGTCGAGATGCTCAAGCATCTCAAGGTGGGGGTTGCCGACGACCCAAAATCAACTATTCGTGTGCACTTCGAGATCGATCAAACATCGAAACGCGTAATAATTGGTCACTGTGGCTTACATTTGCCACTCCCTGGCCGGTAACTGTCGGTGAAATACCGTTCAACAATTCGCTCGTGTGGGACGCTTCGCCGCGATGCGGCTCGTGCCCAACAGCTTGGCCGTGGAACTAAACCGCTTCGCGGTAGCCTCTTAGGGCTCCGCTTTTTTTCTTCCGTTCACCACACTTTCCAGATCACTAGGGTCAGAGTCATTGATTTCGACTGCGTCAAAATGAACGCCCGGGATCGGATCTTTTCTTACTACCGGAGACGTACGAGTTTGGCAGGGATAAATCATCGGTAGCACGGCCCGAACACGCTCCTCCTTTTCGATACTCTCCATGGGAAACTGATTGGATAGGATGAAAAATGTTAGCTGATCAATCACCCACAAGAGCATGATTGGCTCTAGGTGAATATTCCTCCGTTACTTCGGCATAAAGCCTAAAGAACCTAGTTTTTATACTGGCCTGAGTGCAACGCGAAATATTATAGAGCATTAATATTAACTGTCTGATATTTTTACAGTTCCATGTAACTATTCGAAAAAAATACCGCCAAGGCATTGATTTTTAGCTTTCGCTTACGCTTGGTCCAATTATTGCCTAGTTAAGACAGCAGTCTATTACTCTATATTGGATCCCCGAAACCAAGGAGAGTGGACAATGTCTGGAAAACAAATACGGGCCATAGCGCTTGTTGTCTCTGTTGCAGCTACAGGTTCTTTGAACGCCGCTGAGATCCTGTTTGGGCATGTTGGTCAAACCTACTATGCCGAAGGCACCGAAATGTCCGGTTATCTGATAAGTGCCGGACACTCAGTAACTACTGTCGATCTGTGGAGCACATCGCTCGGCGATTTGTCAGTCTACGATCAGATTTGGGTCTACGATCTCAATCCTGCGCCTGATAACAACACTGTTCAAAACAGCAATTACGCTGCCATAGCTTCATGGTTTAATGGTCTTGACGATCAGAATCTGATCGCTGATGGAAGAATCATATCGTCGGCCTGGAATGATGAGGATATATGGATTCAAAACTATGCAGTCCAATTGGATTTGAGAGGCGGTGGGCTGGTTTTGGGTACTGATCATCAAGCTTTCGTTGATGGAATTAATACAATCAATGCAGCCATCGGGATTGATTTATTCCATGGTACGCTGGGCACAACTGATGCAGTTGTAGATGAATCGTCACCTTTGTTCGTCGCGGCTGGGACCTATAGCTGTGCCAACGGAATTGCGCAGTGTGTGTTTGATCAATCCTCGCCAGGTTATGCACCAGCGGGTCTTCAACCAAACGGCATGACACTGACACCGATTGCGTATCATGGGACAGTAAATACTGCCTGGGAGAACGCGGCTATCTCTTCAACAATAGGTAGTATCACATTTGGAACATGCGGTGGTCCAAATCAAGAGCCTTGCGAAACCCCGGTACCCAGTCCACTCGCTCTTATCGGCCTGGGTTTGATGGTCGCCGGGTTTGCGCGTAGTAGACAGCTGGGATAGTCAAAAAATGGCTATCAGAGAGAGCTGCCACCAAGTCGGGTCTTAATTCTAAGGGTCAGTGTCATTGATTGCGCACGGCCATTTCTTTGATTGCTAAGCCGTTATTTTAAGCAAGAGAAAGGATGGGGCTATTCTCTACAGGCAAGGCGGACATTAGCAGTAACTCAGTTCTGTATGATTCCAGCCTGCCAAGTTGATAGGGAAATTGTCCGTGCTCTTAGAAAATCACAGAAGTGTTTTATCGCACCAACGAAAAAGGCGGGGTTAATCCCGCCTTTTTCTGTTTGCATGTCAAACCTATGGTTTAATTTACCAGCAGGCTCAACCACATTTTGAATCACCACAATTCAGGCAGGTGAGGCAGCCATCCATCATGATAGCGGCCTTGGTGTTGCACTTCTTGCAGAGCTGGGCACCTTCAGGGAAATCGCTGGTGTGTTCCTGGTCGCGCAGGTTGATCGACTGTTCGTACTGGGCACGTTTTTCTTCGATCAGTTTCTGCTGGTGCTCGTCCGGGCCTTCCTCTTTGAGCAGGCCGATCATCACCAGGTGGCAGTGGATGGCATCGCCAATCTCGGCAACCAGGGATGGCATGTATTTCCCGCCTTTCTTGAAATAGCCGCCGCTGGGATCGAACACCGAGCGGAGCTCTTCAACCAGAAAGGTCACATCGCCACCCTTGCGGAATACGGCTGAGATAATCCGGGTGAGGGCGACGATCCATTGAAAGTGGTCCATGTTCTTGGAGTTGATGAACACTTCATAGGGGCGGCGTACTTCGTGCTCGGTCCCGTGATTCAGGATAATGTCATTGATGGTGACATAGAGCGCATGCTCGGAAAGCGGCGTGCTGATCTTGTAAGTGGAGCCGAACAGCATCTCGGGCCGGGCCACTTTCTCATGCATCTGGATGATGTTGCTTTCCGGGGCCTTGGTCTCTTCGACGGCCGGGGTCTCTTCTTCTTTGTTGACGCTGAAGCCAACGATTTTGCTTTCTATCTTGATTGCCATTTTTCTTAACCTTGTCAGCGGATACTGAACGGTTGAATCCTCTGTGACAGACCGGGGTCTGCTGCTTTCTGTCTGGTCTGTTACGCCGCGTTAGAACTTACCGTAGTAACCCTCTTTCATGGCGTCGAACAGATTGGCGGCGGTATGGATCTCGCCGTCATATTCGATCTCTTCGTTACCCTTGGCCTCGATCTCGGTGCCGTCCTCCAGGGTGAACTTGTAGGTGGTGTTGGCCAGGTCTTCTTCCTTCACCAGCACGCCCTGGAAGGCCTCCGGATTGAAGCGGAAGGTAGTACAGCCTTTCAGCCCCTGTTCATAGGCGTACAGGTAGATGTCCTTGAACGCGTCGTAGTCGAAGTCGGTCGGGACGTTAGCGGTCTTCGAGATGGATGAATCAATCCATTTCTGTGCGGCGGCCTGTACATCCACGTGCTGTTTGGGGGTGATTTTTTCCGCGGTGATGAAGTAATCCGGTAGCTGTTTATCCGGATCTTCGGAGTAGGGCATCGCCTCTTTGTTGATCAACTCACGATAGGCCAGCAGTTCAAAGCTGAATACGTCCACCTTCTCTTTGCTCTTTTTGCCTTCCCGGATGATGTTGCGGGAGTAGTGGTGAGCGAAGCTGGGCTCGATGCCGTTGCTGGCGTTGTTGGCTAGGGAGAGCGAAATGGTCCCGGTCGGTGCGATGGAGCTGTGGTGAGTAAAACGGCAGCCATGCTCGGCGAGCTGCTCAACCAGTTCGGGACTTTCGGCGGCGACCTGCTGCATGTAGCGGCTGTACTTGGCATGCAGGATCTTGCCCTTGATCTTGTCGCCCACTTTCCAGTTGTCCACCGCCATCTCTGGGCGCTGAGTCAGCATCTCCTTGGTCACGGTGAACTCCTGTTCCATGATCGGCGCAGGGCCTTTTTCCAGGGCCAGATCCAGGCCGGTCTGCCAGCCGACCATGGCCAGTTCCTTGGTCACTTTTTCGGTGAAACGCAACGAGGCGGCATCGCCATACTGCATACCCAGCATGGTCATGGCCGACCCAAGCCCCAGATAGCCCATGCCGTGACGACGTTTGTGTTCGATCTCCTTGCGTTGCTCTTCCAGTGGCAGGCCGTTGATCTCCACCACGTTGTCCAGCATGCGGGTAAATACGGCGACAACCTCGCGGAATTCGGCCCAGTCGAAGGAGGCTTCCTGGGTGAAGGCGTTGCGCACAAACTTGGTCAGGTTGATCGAGCCCAGCAGACAGGCGCCATAGGGGGGCAGGGGCTGCTCGCCACAGGGGTTGGTGGCGCGCACGTTTTCGCAGAACCAGTTGTTGTTCATCTCGTTGACCTTGTCAATCAGGATGAAGCCGGGCTCGGCGTAGTCATAGGTGGAGGACATGATGACGTCCCACAGCCGCTGGGCGCGAATGGTTTTGTAGATCCGGCAGGCGACCTTGGTACCGGTCTCGTCGCTGATAAAGCCGTCCTTGTAGGGCCACTCCCGCCAGGTGATCTTTTTGCTGTCGGTCAGGTCAATCTGGTCCTCTTGCAGCTCTTTTTCCGAGATCGGGAAAGCCAGATCCCACTTGGCATCCTGCTTGACCGCTTCCATGAACTCTTCGGTGATCAGCAGGGAGAGATTGAACTGACGCAGACGCCCGGCTTCACGTTTGGCGCGGATAAAGTCCATGACATCGGGATGGCCCACGTCAAAGGTGGCCATCTGGGCACCGCGGCGTCCACCGGCGGATGAGACGGTGAAGCACATCTTGTCGTAGATATCCATGAAGGAGAGGGGACCGGACGTGTAGGCTCCGGCGCCGCTCACGTAGGCGCCACGCGGGCGCAGGGTGGAAAACTCGTAACCGATGCCGCAGCCGGCTTTCAGGGTCAGACCCGCTTCGTGTACCTTGCCGAGGATCTCATCCATGGAGTCGTAGATGGTGCCTGAAACGGTGCAGTTAATGGTCGATGTGGCGGGCTTATGCTCCAGGGCGCCGGCATTGGAGGTGATGCGGCCGGCCGGAATGGCGCCACGCCGCAGGGCCCAGAGAAAACGTGCTTCCCACTCTTCCTGCAATTCGGGGGTCGATTCAATCTCGGCCAGGGCCCGGGCAACCCGCTGATAGGTGCCGTCGATGTCCTGATCGACGGGCGTGCCGTCTTTGGCTTTAAGGCGGTACTTGGTATCCCATATATCGAGTGAGGCGGGTTGCAAGGGTATCTCCACGGCGGCAGTGGGTACAGCTTTCAGATGGACGCTTTTCATTTTAGACAAATCCTTGGGCTCTTATATTTATATGTCCACTACGCCAGCACCCGGTCAATCGATACTGGTGCAAGAGGGCGCAATAAACGCAGATTCAATTCTTCACGACTTCAAATTAGGTAAGGGTGCGTCATTCACCCGTCTTGATGCGCTACCGCTGACTTGTCAGCTGTTATGGGGGATTCCCATATATTGTAGCTTTGCTTTCCCTGTACGACTAGAAAACACAATATGTTGTGTTTTGGTGAGGGGGAGATTAGGACCCAAAGGGGCTTCTGTCAAGTGTATCTGCAGCACCATAAGAGAATACTAATAAATAGTAAAAACAATGAGTTACAAATCGTTTGTGTCTGTGGCGTGATGATAAGTATCGGAAAGGAAAGGATATTCAGCAAAACACTATATATTGTGTTGCCGTTCATAATTTTTACAACTTATGGCTTTATTTCCCGTTTTTGTCTATGGAAATAGACGCTTGGTGTCCCACCCGCATCCGGGAACCCGGTGCGGGTGGGAATAGCAGTCTTTAAACCTGCCGGATCAGACTATTATTTTGCGGTTTCCGCTTTGGCGGCAGCCGCCGGTTGCTGGGCCGGTCTGACCAGGTAGGGATTTACGGTGTAAGGGTAGGGAGGATAGTACCCGTAGGGTGCATAACCGTAACCGTAGAGCGGGTAGCCGCCATAATAGGGATAAGCACCATAATAGGGGTAGCCGCCCCAGGGGCCCGTCCAGGGAGCACCCCAGCCATCCCACGGACCCCATCCCCAGAATGCACTAGCAGATGATGGCGCCATAGCCGCAGAGGTGGCTATGAGAGCAGCAGCAAGAATCTGACTTATCTTTTTCATATCATCCCTCCGATTAGGTTGTCCGAAATTCAATCTGGTACAAAAGAAGAATATCCGCTTTAATCAAAAAAAATTTTGATTGAGATCATATCATTAGTAGTTGTTAATAAATGAATATGGTTATAGTTCAGGCTACTTGGAATAACTCAAATTGAATAAGCTGAAAACCACGCTGGTATTGGGGGTAGGCAACACCCTGTTGACCGACGAAGGCGTCGGGATACATGTTGTTAATCGGTTGCAGGAGCAGTTTGCGGATAAGCCGCGTACCACCTTTGTCGATGGGGGCACACTGAGCTTTTCCCTGGCCGGTCTGCTGGAGGAGCATGATCAGTTGATTGTGGTGGATGCCGCCAGGACAGGCGGGGCGCCAGGCAGTGTGGTCTGCTATGAGGGGAGCGATATGGATCGCTACCTGACCGGTGACCGGCAGAGTGTGCACGAGGTCGGGTTGACCGATCTGCTGGATATCGCCCGCCTCTCTGACCATTACCCGGAACGCAGGGCGCTGGTGGGTATAGAGCCGGAAAACCTGGATTGGGGCGAACAGCCTTCGGCGCCCGTTGCCGAGGCGGTACCGGTGGCGGTTTCCCAAATAATTAACCTGATAGATAGCTGGGAAAAGGAACAGGCGTAATCATTTATATTCCTGAACATAACAATAAATCCCACCTTTTCAGTACGTAGTTTTATTACATAATTAAGTAATTTTTTTATTATTTAATAATGATTCCATGGAAAGCGGGACTAACCTGACCTGCGTCATCATTGATTTTTATCAAATGGCGATAGTCTTTGAAGCAGGGAGCAAATTAAGAATATGAGCGTATCAGATCAGACAGGTTGTTCATCCGTTTCGGCCTCTGGAAAGGCGGAACTGACCCACAATACCTTGCCGATGCTCAATGAGGTGCGACACGCATTGAAGCGACTGATACGTACCGGTGAATCCACCATTATCGACCTGCGCGCCATCCCTTTCGGGCCGGGCGATGAACAGCGCCTGCTTGATCTGTTGGGGCAGGGCGAAGTGCAGGCAACGCTGGACAGTCTGGGCAGGACCACCATCACTGAGTCCCGTTTCAGCGGTGTCTGGCTGGTGGATCATTACAACAGTGATGGTGAACGCATAGCGTTTCAGATTGAGGTGATTGATATTCCCGATCTGTTGCGCGCCCAGGTGGACGATATGTCCCAGAGTCTGGATGAACTGGGTACGCTGCTGGAAGTTGAACTGCAGGGTGCGCAGTAAACGGTCGGATACCCAGTCCGTAACGGGTGTATACGACCGGAAGTAATAATCGCAATTAGAAGAACAACAGAGATTTAACAGAAATCAGTAATAGATAAGGGAGGTAACATGGCTGACAAAAGCACCCTGGGTGACAGCCTGAGACGTCACGGGGTTTCCCGGCGCGGTTTCCTGAAGTTTTGTACCGCGACCGCCTCGCTCATGGCTTTACCGCCTACCATGGTTCCGGCCATTGCGGAGGCACTGGAAAAGGCGAGACGCCCATCGGTTATCTGGCTCTCTTTTCAAGAGTGTACCGGCTGTACCGAATCACTGACACGCAGTCACTCGCCATCGGTTGAGAGCCTGATCTTCGATCACATCTCCCTTGACTATCACCACACTCTGCAGGCGGCGGCCGGCGAGGCTGCCGAGGCGGCCCGGGAAGCGGCCATGCATGAGAACAAGGGCAAATATATCCTGGTCGTGGATGGGTCGATTCCGCTGGGTGATCCCGGCTATTCCACTATTGCCGGCATCAGCAATCTGCAGATGCTGGAAGAGACCGCCAAGGATGCGGCGGCCATTATTGCCGTGGGCACCTGTGCCGCCTTTGGCGGTCTGCCCCAGGCCAACCCCAATCCCACGGGGGCGGTATCGGTCGCGGATATCATTACCGATAAGCCGATAATCAATGTCTCCGGTTGTCCGCCGATTCCCACCGTCATCACCGGCGTGCTGGCCCATTTCCTCACCTTTGGTTCGATCCCGGAACTGGATCAGTACAACCGTCCCAAGGTGTTCTACGGCCAGAGCATCCATGATCGCTGTTATCGTCGTCCGTTCTACGATAAGGGGCTGTTTGCCGAGACCTTCGACGACGAGGGGGCCAAGGCCGGATGGTGTCTCTACAAGCTGGGCTGCAAGGGCCCCATGACCTATAACGCCTGCGCCACCACCAAGTGGAATCAGGGAACCAGCTGGCCGGTGGAATCCGGCCATGGTTGTCTGGGCTGCTCCGAGCCCCGATTCTGGGATGCGGGTGGATTCTACAATGCCCTGTCGGTACCGATCAGCGACAACTCACAGACCGTGGCGTTTGCTGGCGCCGCCGGCCTGGCGCTGGGCGCGGCTGCCGCCGGCATCAACTACAAGGAGAAGGATGCGGCACAGAAGGCGCATGAAACTGTCACCATCGACGATTTGGAGAAATCATCATGAATGAACCGATGGACTTTCTCATTTGGACAAAGGGTACAGCGTTCAATATCGCGGTTACCATTTTTGTCATAGGCGTTATTCTGCGGCTGTTTGAAGTTATTTCACTGGGTCGCAAGCAGAACCTGGCGGAAGCGAAAGGCACCGAGTTTGGACCCGGCATGAAAACCATCTTCACCCGGTCCATTCCTGATCTGGGCACATTCCGGCGTCAACCGCTGACGGTGGTCACCGGTTATATGTTCCATATCGGTCTGTTTGTCAGCCTGTTCCTGTTTGTGCCCCATATCGAGCTGTTCCGCGCCACCTTTGGCATCAGCTGGCCCGGCCTGCCGACACCGATTGTCGATGCCGCGGCAGTGATCGCCATCGTCGGTCTGCTGGCGGGGCTCTGGCACCGCATCATGAATCCGGTGATGCAGAAGATCACCACCTGGGAAGACTGGCTGGTCTGGGCATTGACATTCCTGCCCATTCTGACCGGTTACCTGGCCTATCACCGCCTGGTGAATCCCTACCCGGTGATTCTGGGTCTGCATATCCTGAGCGTGGAAGCGCTGATGATTGCCTTCCCGTTCACCAAGTTGATGCACACGTTCACTGTTTTCCTTTCGCGCTGGTACAACGGCGCCATGAACGGCCGTCGGGGGGTTGAATCATGAGTGAAGCCACACTTGAAAGGGGCATTAACGCCCTGAAAGAACAGATCGATGCGCCAGTCGCCTCCTTCTTTTCCAGTTGTGTCAGTTGCGGAATGTGTGCTGAAGCCTGTCTGTTCTATACCGAAACCGGCGATCCCAAATACACGCCGATCTACAAGCTGGAGCCCCTGCGCCGGGTCTGGGAGCAGGAGTACACCCTGTTCGGCAAGGTCAAAAAAGCGCTGGGTCTGCATAAGCCGGTCACGGATGAGATGCTGGAAGAGTGGCAGGAGCTGCTTTATGACAGCTGCACCATGTGTGCCCGCTGCTCCATGATCTGCCCGGTGGGTAATGATATCGCCTACATGATCCGCAAAACCCGCGAAGGCATGGTGGCTTCCGGCAATGCGCCGGAAGGGGTCAAGGGGGCGTCTAGACGGGCCGTCACCATCGGCAGTCCCATGGGCGTGAAGCTGAGTGCCCTGGAGGCGCAGATCCGCCATATCGAGGCGGACAGTGGCCTGAAGATCCCGGTGGATGTGGAGGGGGCTGACTATATGGCGCTGCTCTCTTCCATGGAGATCATGAACTTCCCCGAATACCTGGAGGGACTGGCCAAGATCTTCAAGCAGGCCGGTATCAGCTGGACGCTCTGTTCCACCGCCTTTGAGGCCACCAACTCCGGTATCCAGATCGGCTCCAGCGATATCGCCCGTACCCTGGTGCAGCGCGTCGTGGATGGTGCCGAGCGGCTGAAAGTGAAAAATGTCATCAGCCCGGAGTGCGGTCACGCCTACACAGCCATTCGCTGGGAAGGCCCCAATCTGATTGGTCGGCCGTTCCCGTTCCGGGTGGTGCACATTCTGGAGCTGCTGGATGAGTTGCGCGCCGCGGGACGGATCAAGACCCGTGACCTGGAAACGGATACGCACACTTTCCATGATCCCTGTTCGCTGGTTCGCAAGGGCGGTGTGATCGACGAACCACGCCGGCTCATGGAGATGGTTACCAGCAATTTTGTCGACATGAAGGATCGCGGCAAGCTGGCCTGGTGTTGCGGCGGTGGCGGCGGTGTCTCCAGTAACGAGGACGCCGATGAGCTGCGGATCAAGGCGTTCAAGCGCAAGCGGGACCAGATTGCCGAGACCGGCGCGGATGTTCTGGTGACGGCTTGTGCCAACTGCCGCCTGGTGATCGAGGAGGGACTGGAAGAGTACAACATCGAGATGCCTATTATGGGGCTTTCCGAGATGATCGCCGATCACCTGGTGGTGGATGAAGAGCCATCCGAAACGGAAAAATAATGCAGAACCCGCCACTCCCGTGAGTGGCGGGTCCATTAAAAATATTGCAGGAGCGCCAAGCGCGCCAAGCTCCGTCCAGTGCTAACCGGGACGGCTACGGGAGAATAAGAGTTATGAGCGAACGCATTGTCGTTGACCCGATCACACGTATTGAGGGCCATCTGCGCATAGAAGCGCAGATGGAAGGCAATAATATCAGCCAGGCCTACTCATCCGGCACCATGGTGCGCGGTATCGAAACCATTCTTAAGGGGCGTGATCCACGGGATGCCTGGGCCTATGTACAGCGTATCTGCGGTGTCTGCACCCTGGTGCATGGTATGGCGTCGATCCGCGCTGTCGAGGATGCGCTGGATTACGAGATTCCCAAAAACGCCCAGCTGATCAGAAACCTGATGATCGGCGCGCAGTTTATCCATGATCATGTGATGCACTTCTATCACTTGCATGCGCTGGACTGGGTGGACGTGGTGTCAGCACTGGACGCCGATCCCAAGGCGACTTCCGAGCTGGCCCAGTCGCTCAGTAACTGGCCTAAGTCCTCGCCCGGCTACTTCTCTGATATGAAGAAGAAGCTGAAGGGATTTGTCGAGGGTGGCCAACTGGGCATCTTCTCCAAGGCTTACTGGGGCCATCCGGCCTACAAACTGCCGCCCGAGGCCAACCTGATGGCGGTCTCCCACTATATGGAGGCACTGGCGTGGCAGCGGGATGCGGCTAAACTGCATGCTATCTTCGGTGGCAAAAACCCCCATCCCAACTTCCTGGTGGGCGGTGTGGCATCGCCTATTGATCTCAACTCTGATTCGGCGATCAATGCCAAGAAGCTCTCCCAGGTGCAGGATATCATCACCCAGATGCAGCAGTTTGTTGATCAGGTGTATCTGCCCGATACGCTGGCGGTGGCCTCTTTCTACAAGGACTGGTTCAAGCGGGGCGAAGGTCTGGGTAACTTCATGTGCTACGGCGATCTGCCCGCCAGCAGCATGAGCGATACCGCCGGTCTGCTGTTCCCGGCCGGCGTGATCTTGAACCGGGATCTCACCACTATTCATGATGTTGACGTCCATGATGCCTCGCAGATCCAGGAGTATATCCAGCACTCCTGGTACGACTATGACGATGGCAACGATCAGGGGCTGCACCCCTATGATGGCGAGACAAACCTGAACTACACCGGGCCGAAACCGCCCTACAAGCACCTGGACGTGGATCAGGGTTACTCCTGGATGAAATCGCCACGCTGGAAGAACCATGCGATGGAAGTGGGGCCGCTGGCCCGGGTGCTGCTGCTGTATGCCAAGGGACATGAGCCAACCAGGGAACTGGCCGGCCAAGCCCTGAAAAAACTGGACCTGCCGATCGAGGCCATGTTCTCCACCCTGGGCAGAACCGCGGCCCGTACGCTGGAGTCGAAGATTCTGGCGGATGCCATGCAGGGCTGGTACAACGACCTGATTGCCAATATCAAGGCAGGTGACAGCAAGACCTTCAACGAAAAGATGTGGGAACCCTCATCCTGGCCCAGCGAGTGTCAGGGGGCAGGTTACATGGAGGCGCCGCGTGGTGCATTGGGCCACTGGATAGTGATCAAGGATACCAAGATCAACAACTATCAGGCGGTGGTGCCCTCGACCTGGAATGCCGGTCCCCGGGACGGGGAAGGGCAGGCGGGTGCCTATGAGGCGGCGCTGCAGGACAATCACCAGGTGCACGATCCGAAACAACCCCTGGAGATTCTGCGTACCGTGCACAGCTTCGACCCCTGTATCGCCTGTGCAATCCATCTGTCGGATGAAGATGGCGAAGAGATGATTCAGGTCAAGGTGGTCTGATCGACAAATAAAAACCCGAAATGCCGGGTCCTCTCTGCCGGAAACGGGGAGGGGATCCGGTCAGTTTCTCCCATCCCCCTAATCGAACAGAACCCGGCAAGCCTATCTCATGAAATCGACCAACAGTATTGCCATCGATCGCCCTGGTAGCGACTCGCCTGTGTCGCAGCAAGCGGGACGCAGTAACTATCATGGCCGCAAGGCCGATATCTTCATCCGCGCTATCATCTGGGGTTTTGTCGGCAGTATTTTTGGCGGGCTCTACGTGGGGTTTTCCAGTCTCCTCACCCCGCTGATCGGCGATGATCTGGTCATTATCCCGGCTGCCGCATTCGCGGGTGCGGTGGGCGCGGCGTTTTATGGTTCGTTTCAGGTGGCTATTATCGGTACGCTGGCCGGAGCCGCCTCGGGTATCGGCTATCTGATTCTTGCGGATAGTCAGCAGCTGGATGAGATGGCCGCTGTATCCCTGATGGCGGGCGTGGTTGCGGGCTTTATGTATGGCAATACCCACCGTGAGGTGAGTGGTGCCCTGATGAAGTCACTGACCGGGTTGGTTGCCGGCGCCATTGCCGGCATCCTGCTCTGGGCGATGCTCCGGGCCGGTGTGGCCACGAACAGTTATCTGACCACCGCCATACTGGTTCCGCTGACGGGCACCTTCTATATCTACGGGGTGTTTAAGGTCATCAGTCGTATGGATTGCCGCCTGCCCCTGTCGATGGTGGGCTCCCTGGTGGCTGCGCTGCTCTCCGTGGTGGTGGCCGGCAGTATCTGGTCGGTGCACGAAGTGATGGCCGCCAGCTATGAGCTGGCCGCTTCCTCGGCCGAGCAGGTCGGTTTCCGGCAGGTCATGGCGGCGATTCTGGGTGGTACCACGGGCGGGCTGATTGCCGGTGGTCTCTATGCCTGGGTGGGCTTGAAATGGCTTGATCGTCGGTAAAATTGACCGGGTCGGCTCACAGGTGGAGCCGTTAAGGATCTTCTCTATTCAATAGTCGTGCGAGCTCCTCTTCACCCAGCGGGGCCGGCTGTTTTACACGCAGACTCTCCAGCCACTCCTGGTTGAAATCACGTTGCAGGTAGCTGTTGAGCAGGGCTGTTCCCCCCATGGCAATAAATGCGCCCAGGGAGGCGAGTGCCATATCCTTATGGCTGTCCCATACGTCGCCCTGGGTGCCCAGGTAGGCCATACCCAGCGCACCGCCGAAAAGCTCCGCAGCGCCCCACTCAAACAGCTCAAACATCATGGAGCTGGACATGGTCAGGTCCAGCGGCAGAAAGTAGCCCCAGAAACCCCGGACGTTGGCCACCCGCAGAAACACCTCCCGTACCGGATAGGCCAGCAGCAGGCCGTATAAAAAGTGAACCACCCGATCAAAGTTGTTACGTTCCCAGCCCACCAGGTCGTTGAACGACCGGCCGGCTAGCTGCTGAAACCAGGCGTCGTACGGCACTTCCGCATAGGTGTAGTGCGCCCCCACCTCGTGCAGACAGAAAAACAGAAAGATCAGGCTATAGGAGATACGGGACAGGGGCAGCCGTTGATATGATCCCACCAGGAGACCGACGAATAGCAGCACCAGGACATTCTCAAGCAACCAGTCGTTGCGGTAGAGGGGGGCGACCGCCAGCCAGAGCCACCAGACCAGAAACAGGCCGAGCAGGGTTACTGCGAAACGGCGGTGAGAATTGCTATCGAAGGTGGTCATTGCATCAATCTGTCAGTCGACCCGGTGACGGGCCCGCATATTGTATATCAACTTGTATGAAAACGACCGGTTTGCTGCTGGCCTGTGGTGCTAAATTCCTCTCCTTTGCATTAAGTGCGTCCGGACCGGAATGTACCATCTCCCGTGGACTTTGAGCCTGTGTTCAGCAGGCCGGGGCGGGCGTTAGGTAGTTTCCACAGGCTGGGTACGAATATTCCCCCTGTATCGTCTTCGATTAATCCGTCGCATCATATTCCTGTAGTCAAGTGCGGGTCAGGAGAGCGATGCGGTAGGCCCGTGCAATAGCTCGGGAGTAAATCATGAAGGCGTATCAACATATACTGCTTGCAACGGACTTTTCCAGATTCGGGGAGATCGCCGCCCGGCGGGCTGTGGATCTGGCGGGGCACTTCAATGCCATGCTGACCCTGTTGCATGTGGTTGAACACTTTCCCGAGGCCAGAAGTATTCGGCAATATTCCCCCAATATTGAAGACCTTGCCGGCTATCTGGAGGGACAGTGTCGAAAGCAGCTGGAGCAACTGGCCAGGCGTATTCAATACCATGCCGCCGTGCTGATTGTGCGGGTGGTACCGGATGCGGCCAAGTATGAGATTATCCGGGTTGCCAGGGAGATCAGGGCCAACCTGATCGTAACCGGCCCCTATGGTAAAGGTGGTACATCGGCATTGCTGGGTTCCACCGCAGAGGGTGTGCTGCTGCAGGCCCCCTGCGAAGTCCTGATTGTGCGTGGCCTTATGACCGGCTGAATAACCCAGCCGGTCAGTTGCCGCGTTATTCCCCTGCGGGATCAGGATTTGGACAAGGCGTTAATCGACCACGTCCAGCCCCGCGTGGGTGACCAGGCGCACCAGGTCGGCCAGAGAGCGTACCTGGAGTTTCTCCATGACATTGGCGCGGTGCACTTCCACGGTACGTTGACTTAACCCCAGATCGGTGGCGATGACCTTATTGGATTTGCCCGCGATGATCTTGTCCATGACCTCCCGCTCACGGGGGGTCAACGATTCAACCTGCTGCCTGACGGTCTGACGTTCCAGTTCGCTTTCACGAATCTTGGCGCCGTTTTCCAGGGCCAGGTTGATGCTGTCCAGCAGATCCTGTTCACGGAAAGGCTTCTGAATGAAGTCCATTGCCCCCCGGCGCATGGCCTGTACCGCCATGGGTACATCCCCGTGACCGGTGATGAAAATGGTGGGCAGAAGGGACCCTCGACGGGTCAGCTCATCCTGCAGTTCCAGTCCGCTCATCCCAAGCATGCGGATATCCAACACCAGGCAACCCCAGAGTGACGGGGTATAGCGGGTCAGGAACTCCTGGGCAGAGGCGAAAGTTTCGGCGTTCAGCCCGACTGAATCCATCAAATCGGATAGCGACTCGCGAACTGCCTGGTCGTCATCGACAATAAATACATTCGGGTTGTTCTCACTCATGCGCTTTCTCCAGGGGCGATCGGCAGGGTAAAACGGAAGGTGACACCCTGTTCAGGGTTTCGGGTAAACCAGAGGCTTCCGCCATTGGCATTGATAATCGAGCGGCTGATTGACAACCCCATACCCAAACCCAGTTTCTTGGTACTGAAAAAAGATTGAAACAGATTCATCTCGGTGGATTCGCTGATACCGGTGCCGTTATCACAGATAGAAACCTGTACAACATTGTTGTCATGGCGCCCCGCAACGACCGTCATCCGCCGCTCTTCCGGCGGTAAATGGGTCATTGCTTCACAGGCATTGCGCATCAGATTAAGTATCACTTGCTGAATCTGTACGGGATCGCCCACTACCGATGGCAGGCTTCTGTTCAGATCCACCGTTAAACGGATACTGTCGATGCGGTCATCCAGCTCTGCGAATTCGATACACTGTTTCACCAGCGCGTTAATGTTGAAGGTTTCCCGTTGATCCGATGAACGCCTGGCCAGCTTGCGTACCCGTTCGATAACCTCTCCGGTACGTTGGGCCTGTTGCTCGATAGCCTCCAGTGCGATACGTAGCTTGGCCAGGTCCGGGTTGTCCGTGTCTATGCGGCGCCGGGCAGCACCACAGCGGCTGAGGATGGCGGTCAGTGGTTGATTGATTTCGTGTGCTATACCGGCCGCCATCTCGCCCAGTACATTCAGGCGATCCACATGTACCAGTTGTTCCCGATAGCGCTTCGCTTCATCTTCGGCCCGGCGGCGCTTGGAGACGTCGATCACGGTGGCGAGAATTGCCTCCTGCCCAATCCAATCAACCTTGCTGGCGAAATTTTCCAGCACTACGGTTGACCCGTCGCGGCGCAAGGCTTCGAATTCATACCGCTTGGGCGGGTTGCCACCGTTCATGCGGGCCTGTGCATAACCATGGAGCCGCTCCCGCTCATGGGGCGCAATAATCTCTGCGACAGAATCCAGGGCGAGAATTTCGGCCGGGGAGTTGTAGCCGAGCATATCCGCCAGGGATTGATTCACAAACAGCGGCCGCCAGTTCCGGTGTACAAAAATGCCTTCGACAGAACCATCCACAATGCTGCGGAAACACCTGCCGTATTGATACAGCTCCGATTCGGTCTTTTTCTGTTCGGTTATGTCGATGATGATCCCCTCCAGCAGGGGTTCATCCTGTCCCTCCGAATCGACCTGGTGGCCCTGTTCCCAGACCCACTTCAACTCATTGTGTCTGGTTCTGATCTGATAGTGCGCGGTGTAGTAACGATTTTCCCCGATCGCTGTCTGTATCTCTTCCCATACCCGCTCACGGTCTTCGTCAAGGATCAGGGATCCAAGGCTGACCACACGGTCTGAAACGAGCTCAGCGGGGGTGTATCCTGTCAGCTCGATGGATCCTTTGCTGATGTACTCAGCGCTCCAGCGACGATTGTTCCGGCAGCGATAGACCATGCCGGGAAGGTTGTCCGTGATACTGGTAGCCAATTGCTGAATCTGGTTTGGCGCCATAGTTCGTCGGTTATCCTGTCTCGGATGTTGGTTAGGGGTTTCCTGACCCGGACACGCGGCAGATTCCATTGCAATTTTACGGGGGTGATTATATCAATCTGCCAGCCCGTTTCGTTGATCAGAATTAACAGTTCTAGCACAGCTCCCGTTGAACGGGTCGATAACCTCGCTTTGACCGCTGGATTACGCCTGGGCCGGTAATGACAGGGGTTTCAGCGGTCTGCCATCCGCCCGCAGGAAATTTATAAAGAATTCGAAAAAGATCAGGCGGGTGGTCTGGATAAAGACCACTAAGCCTTCGATCCCGGCCACCAGCAGGTGACCGGTGACCAGCACAGCCAGGCGGCTGGCACCGTTCTGCATATCGTCTGCCAGCATTACAACCGTGGTGGTTAACCCGGCATGGGCCAGCGCGAATGCGCCGATGCGAATAAAGGAGAAGTTGTGCAGCAGCAGCTCGAAACCACTCTGTAACAGGCGTCCGATAATCCCGACCGGATCGATTTTGCCCCGTCTGTGCTGGTATAGGGCGCTGCCGCCCAGGTACCAGAGCAGCAGTAACGGCATCACCAGCAGAGCGGATGGCTGAAAAACAGCCAGGACGGCGGCGATATAGAGACCCATCACCGGTGCGTCGGCCGCAAACCACTCCCGCAGTGCGCCGCGCCACTTTGCTTCAATGGCCGAGAAGAGCATGCCGGTCAGTATCAACCCGCAACCGATCAGCAGGGAGACAGCGAGTACCCGTAAGGGCTCGTCCAGTGGCCGGAACCAGATGACGGGCAGTACCCCTTCAATACCGAACAGCTCACCGAACAGGAGACCGAAGATTATCGAGGCTACGCCGCATGGCGCCAGGAAACGCAGCTGTGGATACTTCAGGCCGAACAGCAGGCCGAAAGCCAGTAACATCAATCCATGGCCTGCATCCGGAAACATAAAGCCGAACAGCAGGGGGACCACCAGGGGAATGATGAGGGCCGGATTGATCTCGTTCTTCCCGGGGGTGCCGGAGAAGGCCTTGAACAGGTGGAACGGGCGGCTCCACCATGTCTCCAGAATGTGGACCGGCGGCAAGGAGGAGGGGGGTGGTAACGGGTGACGCACCACGGCGTTGATATGGGCGTTTTTCAGGACCGATTCCACCGCGGAGGGATCAGGCAGGGTACTCCACCCCGTCACCCGGCAGAAGCGTCCCCGCTCGGCGACCTTTGACGCCTTGCTGAGGAACCAGCGCAGGATGGCCACATTGGCCAGGGTACTTTTCAGTTTGTCGCTGGCCCAGTGGGCCTCGATCTGCAGCTGCAGCTTGTGATACAGCTTTTCCACGGCGGTCAGCCGTTCAGCCACCGCCGTTTCCTGGGCCGAGCGGCCGGAAGGCAGCCACTCCGGGATCTTGATCTCGACACAGGCGGAATTTTCCACGAGTTGATCGATGGCCGCCTGTTGCTCGGGATCGGCGGCCAGCAACAGAAACTCCGTATCGCCCTGCACAAAGGTGCGGCAGATCGTGTCGTCCAGCCTGGGGTTCAACGGATGGTCCCGTGGGCAGGCGTAAATGCCCTTGTAGAGAAAGTCGCCATGGTGCGCGAACAGCTCCAGTCCGGTGTCGTCCTCATGCAGCGCCTTCAGGCAGTTGAGCAGTTGGTCCAGATCCTCCTTTTCCGACTGGAGTTTATGCATCTGCTCCTGCAGGGAGACGAGTCGCTCGCCCCAGTGCCGTATGGATGCAAGCGCCTGTTCGGCAGTCTCTTCGGGAGATGTGAGCAGCCGTGACGGGGAGACCGCATAGGCGGGCAGCGCAATTTGGTGGATTTTGCAGAAATGATCCAGTTCCGCCAGTGCATTGCGGATTTTCGCCACATCCAGTGGTGATGCCAGGTGGGTGCTGGATTCGAGTTGCACCTCTCCGGTACCGGCCAGGGCTTCGATCGCATAGACCGTGTCATCCCGGGGAACATACAGCTCAAACCAGCGTGCCTCCCGGGGACGGAACACTTCTCTAAAATTGATTCCTGTTGCCAAGCTGACTCCCTGACGACTGCCGGAGCAATGAATTATCAACCGGTTATCTGGCCTACCTGTTGCCATTATGGCGTGACACGGGCGGTGACGACAGGCTTTACGGCCAAGAGATAGACCGGGATCAACCCCGTATTGGGCAATCGCCTGCGCCAGTGGGATCATGGCCCCCTGTAACCGATGTTGGGTAATTAAATTAAAACAGTCCTGGCCCACCGTGCAGGATTAACACAGGCGGGATTCAGTCGCCAAACTTCCAGGGCGGTCAGGGTTTGCCTGATCTATAATGACTGGCTGGAGGGCCGGGCATGGCCGGTCGGGGTTCCGCGGGCGATCAGGTGCTGGCAAGCACGCCTGATGCCGGCCGGACAATCTGTGCAGGTCGGCCAGGTGTGAAACAACAGCGCAGGCAATAAAAAACCCCTAACATAAAACTATGAAAGGGGTTTTCGAGTTTGGTGCCGAGGAGAGGACTTGAACCTCCACGGGGTTGCCCCCACTAGCACCTGAAGCTAGCGTGTCTACCAATTTCACCACCTCGGCTTTTGTCTGGTCCAGTTCGCTTTAAATCGCGCTCATTTCCCAGAGGCCGCGAACTTTACAGCGACATTTAATGCTTGTCAACGGTACAATGACATTTCTATTAAACAAATTTCAGGGAAATACCTTTGAGCAGAAGTTCACGTAAGAAAACACCTAAGGATGCTGACCCGCATCTCACCAGGGAAGCCAAGAAATACGCCAACCCTATCCCCAGCCGGGAGTTCATCCTGCAGCACCTGGCGACCGCCGGTGTGCCGATGGCCCGGCAGGAGCTGGCGGCGCAGCTGGAGCTGCATAGCGAAGATGATCTGGAGGCGCTGCGCCGGCGACTCAATGCCATGGAGCGGGATGGCCAGGTGGTGCGCAATCGCAAAGGGGCGCTCTGCATAGTCAACAGCAAGGACCTGATTGCCGGCCGCATTATCGGCCATCCTGATGGATTTGGTTTCCTGCGCCCGGATGAGGGCGGCGATGACCTGTTTGTCTCGCCCCGCCAGATGCGCCAGTTACTGCACAATGACCGGGCGGTGGTCCGGGTGGTGGGGCTGGATCGCCGGGGGCGTAAGGAAGCCGCGGTGGTGGAAGTGCTGGAGCGGAACAACCAGCTGGTGGTGGGTCGCCTCTATATGGACAGCGGGGTCGGCTTCGTGGTGCCGGATAACAAGCGGTTGAACCAGGACATTATCATCCCCGAAGGCGAGTTCAACGGTGCCGGTCATGGCCAGATGGTGGTGGCCGAGATTGTCCAGCAGCCCACTAAACGGAGCCAGCCGATCGGCAGGGTGAAGGATGTGCTGGGCGAGCATATGGCCCCGGGTATGGAGACCGATGTGGCCATCTGGACCCATCAACTGCCGGTGGAGTGGCCCGCAGAGGTGGAGCAGGAGATCGCCCACCTGGGTGCCGAGGTCGATGAACAGGCCAAGCAGGGACGGGTGGATCTGCGTCACCTGCCGCTGGTGACCATCGACGGGGCGGATGCCCGGGATTTCGATGATGCGGTCTACTGCGAGGCCAAGCCCAAGGGCTGGCGTCTGCTGGTCTGTATCGCGGATGTCTCCAGTTATGTGCAGCCCGGCAGTGCGCTGGATCGGGAGGCACGTTCCCGGGGCAATTCGGTCTATTTCCCGGAGCGGGTGATCCCCATGCTGCCGGAGGTGCTGTCCAATGGGCTCTGCTCCCTTAATCCGGGGGTTGATCGTCTCTGCATGACCTGTGAGATGTACGTCAATCGGGAAGGGCAGGTTACCCGGTCACGTTTCTACGAGGCGGTGATGCGCTCCCAGGCGCGGCTGACCTATGACCAGGTGGCCGATATGCTGATCGAGGGTGATCCCGAACTGTGTGCCACCCATGCCGAGTTGCTGCCCCATCTGCATCAGCTCTATGCCCTCTACCAGGTGTTGCGGGATGCCCGCAGCGAACTGGGGGCGATCGATTTCGATACCACCGAGACCCGCATCGTGTTCAACGAGGAGCACAAGGTGGAGCGGATCGTGCCGGTGGTGCGCAACGACGCCCATCGCCTGATTGAGGAGTGCATGCTGGCGGCCAACGTGGCGGCGGCGCGCTTCCTGCTGCGCAAGAAGCTGCCCGCGCTGTTTCGCAACCATGACGGACCCCAGGCGGAAAAACTGCTGGATCTGAAGGAGTTTCTGGGTGAAATGGGGCTCAGGTTGCCCGGGAGTGACAAGCCGACCACCCGTGACTATGCAGAGTTGCTGGATCAGGTGCGTGACCGGCCCGATTCACACCTGATCCAGACCGTGCTGCTCCGTTCGCTATCGCAAGCGGTTTACAGTGCGGAGAATCAGGGCCATTTCGGACTCTCTTTCCCCGCATACAGCCACTTTACCTCGCCGATACGACGTTACCCCGACCTGATTGTGCATCGTGCCATCCGGCATCTGCTGAAGGGCGGTACGGCAGCCGACTTTGACTATTCCCCGACCGAACTCCAGGGGCTGGGGGAGCACTGCTCCGCCACCGAACGGCGCGCCGATGAAGCGACCCGGGATGTCACCTCCTGGCTCAAATGTGAGTACATGATGGACAAGATCGGCGAGGAGTTCGCCGGTATCATCACCTCGGTTACCTCGTTCGGCATCTTTGTCGAGCTGGATGATATTTTTGTCGATGGTCTGGTTCATATCACTGCACTGGACAATGACTACTACCATTTCGATCCGGTGGGTCATCGGCTTACCGGCGAACGTTCCGGTATGGTTTATCGCCTGGGGGACCGGGTCAGGATCAAGGTGGCCGCTGTTAACCTGGATGATCGCAAGCTCGACTTCACCCTGGTGGAAGCGGTGGACGCCAAATCGAAATCCAGGAGCCGGACCAAGGGCGCTTCCGAAACCACGGGTAAAACCGGGGCCGGGGAGCGGGCTGGAAACAGCCGTCGCAAGCGGGGCAAAAGTCGTACCGCCAGTTCCCAGACCAAGGCCAAACAGACCGACAGCAGCAAGTCGGGTGAGCAACTGACTGGTCGGAAGCGTGGCGGTGGCGGCAAACGCAGAAAGCCCAAGACCAGCTGATCCGGGGAGAGCAGACAATGAGTGAAAGTCAGCTTGTAGCCGGGCTGCACAGTGTCCGAACGGCGCTGAAGCACGGTGCCGGAGCCCTGTTGGAGATCTGGATCGAAGGGGCCCGCAAACAGGACCGACGGATGCGGGAGTTGATCAGCCTGGCCCGGGAATCCGCTGTTCCGGTCTCCTATGTGAGTCGGGAACAGCTGGATGAGATGACCCTGGGATCGAATCATCAGGGCGTGGCGGCGCGCACCCGGGTGCCATCATCGCTGGATGAGAAGGCCCTGGAGACGTTGCTCGCCGGCCTGGATGTTCCGCCTTTCCTGCTGGTGCTGGATGGGGTGCAGGATCCGCACAATCTGGGCGCCTGCCTGCGCAGTGCCGATGCTGCCGGGGTGCAGGCGGTGATTGCCCCCAAGGACCGCTCCGTGGGATTGACGCCAACCGCCTGCAAGGTGGCCAGCGGTGCCGCCGAGACCATCCCGTTCATTCAGGTCACCAACCTGGCGCGCACACTGAAGGGGCTGCAGTCGGATCATGGGGTCTGGCTGGTGGGTACGGCCGGGGAGTCCGATGCTTCGCTGTATGACGCCAATCTGAAGGGCGCACTGGCCATTGTGATGGGGGGCGAGGAGAAGGGGATGCGGCGACTGACCCGGGAATCCTGCGACCTGCTGGTGAAATTACCCATGGCGGGTGCCGTCGAGAGTCTGAATGTTTCCGTGGCGGCCGGCATCTGTCTGTTCGAGGCGGTGCGCCAGCGGGCAATGCCGGGCTAGTATCCCGGTTGCATGTCCCGGTTGGGGGATGTAGAATTCGCCGTTTCCTGGCGTGGAGGTATCTCCGCGCTTTACTCCTTGCCTCACCAAATCTCACTTGGGAGGCTCTTTATGATCCGTAAGGGGAAATAATGAGACACTACGAAGTTGTGTTTATGGTTCATCCGGACCAGAGTGACCAGGTTTCCGGAATGATCGAGCGTTATCGCTCACTGATCGAGGCCGATGGCGGCCAGGTCCACCGTCTGGAGGACTGGGGGCGCCGTCAACTCGCCTATCCTATTCAAAAGCTGCACAAAGCCCACTATGTGCTCATGAACATCGAATGCAGCGCGGCAGTTCTCGAAGAGCTCGAGAGCGTGTTCCGCTACAACGATGCCATTCTGCGCAACATGATCATCAAGTGTGATAAAGCCATCACCGAGCCTTCTCCGCTGGTCAAGGCCCCGGACGATCGTGAAGACGCTCCCAAATCCTCCGCTGATGACGCCGATGATTCAGATGATGATGGCGAAAGCGGTAGTGATGATGCTGAGGTCGCTGCGTCAGCCTGATCGGGCGTTTGATTGCAGATTTTGCTGGTTATCTGCCAATGAGTGATAACCGGTTCAAATGAATTGAATAGAGAGATAAATATGTCACGTTTTTTCCGTCGCAGAAGATACTGCCGTTTTACCGCCGAAGGGATTACCGAGATCGATTACAAGGATCTCAATCTGTTGAAGGCCTATGTCAGTGAAACCGGCAAGATTGTACCCAGCCGTATCACTGGTACCAAAGCCAAATATCAGCGTCAGCTGGCTACCGCCATCAAGCGCGCACGGTATCTGGCCTTGTTGCCGTACACCGACAGCCACTAAGCGTGTCTGTTGTCCCGTTCATGATTCCTGGGGATTGCGAACGGGCACTGCTTGAAATTGCCGGATTGGAATAGATGCGGTTTATAGCATCCTTCGTGATGCGGGGGCTGACACAGGCAGCCACGTCAACCATTTTGTTGGCGGCTCTGTCGCTGGTTATCCCTCCGGCAAGTATGCTCAGTTCTGCCGTCGTCGCCCTGGTGACGTTACGGAAGGGAGCAGCCTCCGGCGCCCTGGTATTGGGGGTGGCCACGGCTGCCAGTGCGGGGATTGCGCTGCTGTCGCTGGGTGGAGTCAATCTGGCGATAGGATTTCTGGTTCTGCTGTGGGTGCCAGCCTGGGTGCTGGCCGTGCTGCTCAGGTCCAGTCGGTCGTTGTCCCTGATGGTAGTGGGTGGCATGGTGCTGGGCTTCGTGATGCTCGGCAGCCAGTTCATCAGCTCCGCGGACCCTGCCGCTGATTGGCAGAGATTACTGACGCCCTTTGTGGCGTCACTGGTCGAAGCGGAACTGGTGGAGCCGGCCCAGCAGACGAGCCTGGTCACACTGATGGCCGGGTGGATGCCGGGGATTGTGGCCGCAGGCTTTTTCCTGCAACTGGTGGTCTCCCTGCTGCTGGCTCGCTGGTGGCAGGCGATGCTGTATAACCCGGGTGGTTTCCGCGCCGAGTTTCATCAGCTGAGGCTGCCCCGGGCGCTCTCGGTAGCCCTGCTGCTCGCGGCGCTTCCGTTGCTGTTGCAGGGAGTGGAGCGGGTGACGTTGCTGGAGCACGTGGTGGTGCTGATGGTGGTTGCCTGGTTCATCCACGGTCTGGCACTGGTGCATGGGCTGATCGGCAAGTTGGGTTCAGGCAGTGGTTGGTTGATTGGTACATATCTGCTGCTGTTATTTGCGTTGCCACATATGATGATTGCATTGGCAATGGCTGGAATAGCAGACGCATGGTTTGATTTTAGGGCACGTCTTGGCCCCCGTAGCCGGGGAAAGGCGAGCTGAAGATTTAATACCTGATTACAGGGGAAATAACGATGGAAGTTATTCTGTTAGAGAAAGTAGACAACCTGGGTGGTTTGGGAGACAAGGTCAATGTGAAGTCCGGTTACGGCCGTAACTTCCTGATCCCCACTGGCAAGGCCGTTACTGCCACCAAGAGTAATGTTGCCGAGTTTGAGGCGCGTCGGGCCGAGCTGGAGAAACAGGCAGCGGAGGCACTGGCCAAAGCCGAGGCACGTAAAGTCAAGCTGGAGTCGCTGACCATTACCATCGAGCGCAAGGCGGGTGACGAGGGTCGTCTGTTTGGTTCGGTCGGTACCGCAGATATCGCCGAGGCCGCAGTGGCTGCCGGCGGTGAGCTGGAGAAGCGGGAAGTCCGTCTTCCGGAAGGCCCGTTTCACGCTACCGGCGAGTTCGAGGTCCAGGCCCATTTGCATACCGATGTGGATGCCACCCTCAAGTTGGTGATCAAAGCTGAAGAAGTCGCCTGATCCTGCTTTCAGGTGATAGCATAACGCCGGGGTCGATATTTAATCGGCTCCGGCGTTTTTTATTCTGGGATCGGCCGGTGTTGTCTTCACTCCGCTGACGCCCGTCGGAAAAGTCGGCGAATCATTCCAGACAGCCGCGTTTTGCCGTATCCTTTGAATTCATCCAAGCCGGAACGTCAGCAAAGCATGCAAAAATCTGTTTTTCCTTCTGATATGCCCGACGAGGGCGACAAGACCGAACAGTTACGGATACCCCCGCACTCAATTCAGGCGGAGCAGTCCGTGCTGGGTGGCCTGATGCTGGATAATCAGGCCTGGGATAATGTGGCCGACCGTGTCTCAGAGGGGGATTTCTATCGCCGCGAACACCAGTTGATCTTTCGCGCCGTTGAGGTTTTGGCTGATCAGCAACGGCCATTCGATGTCATCACGCTCTCAGAAGAGCTGGGGCGGCATGGTCAGCTGGAGAGCGCCGGCGGACTGGCCTACCTCGGCAGACTGGCCAAGGATACCCCCAGCGCCGCCAATATCCGCGCCTATGCCGATATTGTGCGCGAACGTTCGGTCATGCGTCAGCTTATCCATGTCGGCAACGAGATAGCCGACAGCGGATTTCACCCGGATGGTCGTGACAGCTCAGAATTGCTGGATGCGGCGGAAAGCCGGGTTTTCGAGATTGCCGAGAAAGGTGCCAAGGGCAAGGGCGGTTTTGAGGGGATCAAGTCACTGCTGACCAAGGCGGTGGACAAGATCGAGACGCTGTTTTCCCAGGATCAGCCGATCACCGGTCTCAGTACCGGTTTTGCCGATCTGGACAAGATGACCTCGGGCCTGCAGCCGGCCGACCTGGTGATCGTTGCCGGGCGACCCTCAATGGGTAAGACCACCTTCGCCATGAACGTGGCGGAGAATGTGGCCCTGCTGAGCGGCAAACCGGTGGCGGTGTTCAGTATGGAGATGCCGGGTGAGGCGCTCGCCATGCGAATGATGTCCTCCCTGGGTCGTATCAACCAGACCCGGGTACGTACCGGCAAGCTGGAGGATGACGAATGGCCCCGGCTTACCTCGGCGGTGAGCATGCTGGCCGAGACCAAGTTCTATATCGATGACACCCCGGCCCTGAGTCCGCTGGAAGTGCGCGCCCGTGCCCGGCGGTTGATGCGTGAACACGGCGAGCTGGGGCTGATCATGCTCGATTATCTGCAGCTGATGCAGGTGCCGGGCATGGGGGATAACCGGACCAACGAGATTTCCACCATCTCCCGGTCGCTGAAGGCGCTGGCCAAGGAGCTTGACGTACCGGTGATCGCACTCTCCCAGCTCAACCGAAGCCTGGAGCAGCGCACCAACAAGCGACCCATTATGTCGGATCTGCGTGAATCGGGTGCTATCGAGCAGGACGCGGATCTGGTGCTTTTCATCTATCGTGATGAGGTTTATCACGAAGACAGCCCGGATAAGGGAATTGCGGAGATTATTATCGGTAAGCAGCGAAACGGACCGATCGGAACCGTTCGTCTCACGTTCCTGGGTGAGTACACCAAGTTTGAAAACTTTGCCAATGATGTTTACGGAGATCCCGGATACTGATGGGACCCACTGCACAGATTGATCTTGCCGCCCTCAGGCACAACCTGCAAAAGGTTCGGGAACTGGCCCCCGCCAGTCGTGTTTTTGCTGTCATAAAGGCCAATGCCTACGGTCATGGTGTGGCACGGGTGGTGCCGCATCTGCGGGATGCGGATGGTTTAGCCGTGGCGCGGGTTGATGAGGCGGTCAGGCTTCGGCAGAGCGGGGTGGATCTGCCACTGCTGGTACTGGAAGGATTTTTTGGCCCGGATGAGCTGGATGCAGCGGCACGTTATTCTCTTCAGGTGACCATACACCAGCCGGAACAGCTGGCGTTGTTGCGTCAACGGCAGCTGGCCGAGCCGCTGGTCTGCTGGTTGAAAGTGGACAGCGGTATGCATCGGCTCGGTTTCCAGCCGGCTGATGTGGTGGCCGCCTGGCAGGCGTTGCAGGAGATCCCCGCGGTGGCCGATGAGGTGCGGTTGATGACCCATCTCTCCTCGGCGGATGATCTGAACGACCCGACCACCCAGGCACAGATCGCCACATTCCGGCGCTTCGTTGAGCAGTTCGAAACCGCCTGCTCCATTGCCAATTCGGCCGGTATCATCAGTTGGCCAACCGCCAGGTCGGACTGGGTCAGACCTGGCATCATGCTTTACGGTGCATCACCCATGGCCGGACAGACCGGCGAACAGATCGGCCTGAAGCCGGTGATGACCCTGCACAGCCGGTTAATCGCAGTTAACCATTTTGCCAAGGGAAGCCCGGTGGGTTATAGCGGCATCTGGACCTGTCCGGAAGCTATGTCGGTCGGTGTGGTGGCGGCCGGTTATGGCGACGGTTATCCCCGGCATGCGCCATCCGGCACCCCGGTGCTGCTGAATGGTCGCCGGGTACCGCTGATCGGTCGGGTCTCGATGGATATGCTGACGGTGGACCTGCGCAGTCAGCCCGCCGCCCGGCCGGGCGATCCGGTTACCCTTTGGGGCACCGGCTTACCGGCAGAGGAGGTGGCAACCTCGTCCGGTACCATCGCCTACGAGCTGTTCTGTGGTGTTACGCAGCGAGTGCCGTTTGAAGCGATCAATGAATAGGGTTGACCCATGGCTGGCGTAGGCAACAGGAAAGGCGGAAAAGCGATCTATATCTGCTCTGATTGCGGCGGCCAGTTCCAGAAATGGGCCGGCCAGTGCCCCGATTGCAAGGGCTGGAATACCCTGCAGGAATCGATTGCGGCCCCGGCGGCTCCCGCCAACTCACGTTTTGCCGGCTATGCGGGCGATGCCAATCAGAACCAGATCCGCAATCTGGCCGATGTGTCACCGGAGCAGCGCAGTGGCGAGCCGACCGGCCTGACAGAACTGGACCGGGTGCTGGGCGGCGGACTGGTGGATGGTTCGGTCATTCTCATCGGCGGTGATCCGGGAATTGGCAAATCGACCCTGTTGCTGCAGAGCATGGCCCAGCTCTCTGTACGGCTCAAGACACTCTATATCAGTGGCGAGGAGTCTCCGGAGCAGATCAGCCTGCGGGCTTTGCGGCTTGGTCTGGAGAGTGACAACCTGCGGCTGCTGGCCGAGACCGGGGTTGAGCGGATTATCGCCCTGGCCCGGCAGGAGAATCCCGCTGTGATGGTGGTGGATTCGATCCAGACGCTCTATACCGAACAGCTGCAGTCAGCGCCGGGTTCGGTCGCCCAGGTGCGGGAGTCCGCTGCCCAGTTGGTCCGTTTTGCCAAGCAGACCGGGACCACCGTGTTTTTGGTTGGCCATGTCACCAAGGAGGGCGCGCTGGCTGGGCCCCGGGTGCTGGAGCATATGGTGGATACGGTGCTCTATTTCGAGGGTGAGTCCGGCAGCCAGTTCCGTCTTATCCGGACCATCAAGAATCGCTTCGGTGCAGTCAATGAACTGGGCGTATTCGCCATGACGGACCGGGGCTTGCGGGAGGTGACTAACCCATCTGCCATTTTCCTCTCCCGGCATGGCGAGGCGGTTCCGGGCAGCGTGATCCTGGTGACCCGGGAGGGCAGTCGGCCGTTGCTGGTGGAGGTGCAGGCGCTGGTGGATGAGAGTCCTTTGGCCAATCCGCGTCGTGTCACCCTGGGGCTGGAGCAGAACCGGCTCTCCATGCTGCTGGCCGTGCTGCACCGGCATACCGGTATCGCCATGTTTGATCAGGATGTCTATGTCAATGTGGTGGGTGGTGTACGGATTACCGAGACGGCGTCCGATCTGCCATTGCTGATCTCGGTCCTCTCCAGTTTTCGGGATCGCGTGGTGCCCCGGGAGCTGGTGGCCTTTGGCGAAGTGGGGCTTGCGGGAGAAATTCGACCGGTGCCGAACGGGCTTGAGCGGTTACGGGAGGCGGCCAAACACGGCTTCACCCGGGCCATCGTGCCCCGCGCCAATGCGCCTAAAAAGCCGATCAAAGGGATCGAAGTGTCCGCCGTTGACCGACTCTCCGATGTGCCGGATCTGTTTTAAATAGAATCTTCAGCCCGGATCCGGTGGACTGGTCACGACAGCGTCATCCCAGTGCGGAGAGATCCCGTTCCAGCAGTGCCGTATCACCCAGGTTCAGTTCAACCAGGCGGCGCAGATGGGCAATGCTCTCCATGTCAATGTGTACACAGCGCATGCCCAGGTGGCCACTCTCCAGGTGAGTCAGCTGTGCTTCCATGTCGATGAAGAACTCCTCACCGAGCCGGATGTTGAGGAATACGGTGTCGCCGGATTCACCGTTGAACTCTTCAGTGGTTTCCAGCAGTGCGCCATTCAGCGAGATATCGATCAGTTTGCTGCAGTAGAGCTTGTTGTTGTGGGAAATGGTCACCGGTGCATCGAAGTTTATTCGATGAAAGTTGCGACGTTCATTTTTATCCGCATTGGTCATGGAAAAAATTCCCCTCGCTGGATTAGGTTGTACTGCAAAGTTGGATCGATTATATCACCGCAGACTGTTCGATCCGTTCGTGGAAACGCATTCTGATTTCGCCCATTTGAATCTCATCCCCTTCGTGGAGCTGGACGCAACGGTTGGCGATGGATTGTTTATTGACCCGGGGAGGCTCATCGCCCTCAAGATGGGATATATAGTAGCCATCGTTACGGTGAGCAATGACTGCACACTCGTTACCGGTCAAGCCGAGCCGTGTCAGACCCCGCTGTAATGGAATAATCTTTCCCAGATGTCCACCATTCAGAATCTGGACGGTACCACTGGGTAAGGTGTTGAGGTTGTTGAGTAACTGGTCAAAGGCGCTGTCTGCCGATTCCCGTTGCCGGGAGGCAGGCTTGAGTGAATGGACATTGTTTTTCAGGGAGGCGGGGTTCAATGCCATGCTGTTTTCCGAAAAGAAGAGCTCATGTTTACCAATCTGAATACTATCGCCATGTGATAACGGGGTCGGCGTTGTAATGGCCCGATGATTGACCAGGACCTTGTTCTCTTTAATCGGGGCGATCTGACACTGATTCTCCAGCCTGGTTACCATTGCATGGCGTTCGGCAACCGCCAGGCTCTCTATATGGATATCGGCATCCGTTGCTCGTCCGATAGTGGCAGTGGTTTCAGCGAGATTGTGTAATCCGATGAAACGCCCTTTAAAGCATAAAGTTAACTTGGGCATGACAGTGATAGCCGTTTAGATCATCAAGATTCAGAGAAAACTATCCCATTGGTATCCTGTTTAGCGGCCCGGTCCGCCAGGACTGTAGTGGGTGACGTGATATCGGTCACCATAATCGCATGTCGATGCGCCGGGTCAGGGCTGTGGTGCCCGGAAGCAGGAGCTATATTCTCATTTAATAGTGGCATAACGCAACAGCGGCGGTTCCCCGTCAGCTCTCCTGGGGATACTTTCTCGGTTGAATGCGTACCATGCGTACCATGTTGTCCTTGATCTGCAGAATCTCCACCGGATAACCGGCCAGCAGCAGGCTGGTGCCGGGTTCCGGGATAGTCTCCATATACTCGATAATTAATCCGCTGATGGTCCGGGGGCCGTCCAGGGGTAGTTCCCAGTGATAGGTGCGCACCAGCTCCTTGATGTTGGCACTGCCTGAGACCAGGAAACTGCCATCTTCCTGGGGCTGGACCTCCTGCACGCTGTCCGCCGGATCGGTACTGAACTCGCCGACTATCTCTTCCAGCAGATCCACCAGGGTAACCAGACCAAGCAGATCGCCATATTCGTCCACCACCATGCCAATACGCTGCTTTTTGCGCTGGAAGTTGATCAGTTGCCGGTTCAGCGGCGTACCTTCGGGTATGAAGTAGGGTGGGTCGCAGATTTCCCGGATCACGTCATGGGTGAGCCGCCCGTGGGTAAGGGCATGCATGGCCTTTCGGACATGAATAGTGCCTACGATATTGTCAATGCTGCCATCAAAGACCGGCAGCCGGGTATAGGCGCTGTCCTGTAGCTGTTTGATGGTCTCCTCGATCGGCTCTTCCAGATCGATGCCGTCCACCTCGTTGCGGGGGATCATGATGTCTTCTACTGCCAGCTTCTCCAGGTCAAGAATACTGAGCAGCATTTTCTGGTGGCGCTTGGGTATCATGGCGCCAGCCTCAATGACCACCGTTCTGAGTTCTTCCTTGCTGAGCACCTGATCGTCCATGTCATCGGGAGAGACATTGAGCAGCCGGAGAATCATGTTGGCGATGCTGTTCACCACCCAGACCAGTGGGTAGAGCAGCTTTAACAGGGGGGTGTAGACAAAAGCCGCCGGAAAGGCCAAGCGCTCGGGTTTCAGGGCGGCCAGGGTTTTCGGCGCAACTTCCGCAAAAATCAGGATCACCAGGGTCAGCAGAAAAGCCGCCACCGCGATAGCCGCTTCCCCGCCCAGACGCAGGGCGATCACCGTTGCCAGGGAGGAAGCCATGATATTGACAAAATTGTTGCCAAGCAGGATCAGACCAATCAGTCGGTCCGGTCGCTCAAGCAGCTTACTGGCCCGGACAGCGCCTGGATGGCCAACCTTGGAGAGATGGCGCAGGCGATAGCGGTTGAGTGTCATGAGGGCTGTTTCTGATCCGGAAAAAAACGCCGACAACAGAATCAGAAAGATGAGTATGCCGAATAGCATACCGGTTGAGATGTCGCTCAAAGAAACTGCCTTCTATAGTATAAAGTGAGTAACATTTCTAAGCCGCCTGTTTGGTGATGTCAAGCCGGTCCTGCCGGTGTGTGATGAGACCGGTGGCCTGATGATGGGTACAGAAAGACGAGTCAGGAGGCAAAATGCCGAGTCAGCAGGATGATCACAACTCCAGAGGCGTCTCATTCACCGGCGATATGCGGTTGCGATGGGAAGCACGCAGGCCGGATGGGAGCCTGAGTCTGCTGGAAGTGGGGGAGAAAAATGCCCGGTTGCTGAAGGCAGTACTGGTTTCGCAGGAGCTGCATAGTGAGCCGGGTGAAGAAATGGGTGATCGGGCGGGCGTGGACCTGGTCCGCGTCGAGGCCAAGCTGGACCTGTTACTGGATATGGTTTCGCAGTTATTGCGCAGTGAACGACAGGACCTGATAGAGACAACCGTGGTTGTCTGGCTCACCGGGGCGTCGTGGCTCTGCCGGGCGGCAGGTGCTCCGGCTGTGGGCGAGCGACTCTGGCTAGAGCTGTATATTGATGCACGTCTGGCTCAACCGCTCCATCTGCCGGTGGTCGTGACCGATATCGTCCCCCGGGATGGGGAGTCAGAGGTCGTGGTTACATTTGATGCGCTGGATGAACTCCTTGTGGATCTGCTGGGAAAGCTGATCTTTCGCCAGCACCGCCGCATGATTGCCCAGCAAAAAGCAGCGATCAGATCTGAAAATAACTAGAACAAAAGTGCTGATATAGTTAGTAAATACAATAACTAATGGCAATTATCTTGAATAAAAATTAGAATGTGATTCTAGTTGTTTGTGTTAACAAAAATATTCATCAGGTACTTTTATGCAATGTCAGGGGATTGAGGGGCGACGATATTTTGACAATAAACCCTTAAGCTGGTTAACTCATTGCAACATTAGGTTTTTATATAAACCGAAGAGTTCAAACAAAGGCCAAGGATATTGGCAATGAAAGGAAAACTGTTAGAGGCCTTAGAGATGTTGCATAACGGCTGTGTACTTCTGGTGGATGATGATTCGGAACGAATAGCTTATTTTCGTACCCTGTTTCATTTTATCGATTATGAGTTTGAAACGGCTGCAGATCAGGCCGAATTGAAGCAGCGGCTGAATGGACGGAACAAGGATAAATGCACTTCAGTGCTGCTCGGCCCCGACTTTCCGGCTGATGAAAAGAAGCGTTTGATCAATGTAATGAAGCAAGAGGCAAATGATGTGGCCCTGCTCAGGCTGTGTCAGAAGGATCAGGCCGCGCCGGATGGTGAGATGGAATCCCCCTGTATCGGCACGCTTTCCGTTCCCACCCAGTATGAAGAGTTAATCAGCCTGCTGTATAAGGCACAACTGTTCCAGGAGAATTGCCAGAATAAATCCAGCGATCACCGGCCCCTGGAGCTGTTCAGGAGTTTGTCCGGTAACAGCCGGGCAACCCGTCAGATCAACAAGATGATTGAGCAGGTTGCCGATACCGAGGCCACGGTGCTGATCCTCGGGGAGTCGGGGACCGGTAAAGAGGTAGTCGCGCGAAAACTCCACTACAACTCATCGCGTCGCGGAAAGCCGTTTGTACCGGTGAATTGCGGTGCCATACCCGCTGATCTGCTGGAGAGCGAACTGTTTGGCCACGAGAAGGGCGCCTTTACCGGTGCCATCAGTGCCCGACAGGGGCGCTTCGAGATGGCCGATGGCGGAACCCTGTTTCTGGACGAGATCGGTGACATGAGTATGCCCATGCAGGTCAAACTGCTGCGGGTATTGCAGGAGCGCTCTTTCGAGCGGGTCGGCAGCAACAAAACCATACAATGCAATGTGAGGATTATTGCGGCGACCCATCGAAATCTGGAAGAGGCTATCAAGGAAGATCGGTTCCGCGAGGATCTCTACTACCGCCTGAACGTGTTTCCGATTGAAATGCCGCCGTTGCGGGAGCGGCGTGATGACATCCCGGTGCTGGTGAACGACCTGATTGCCCGGATTGAAAAAGAGAAGCGCGGTTCGGTGCGCCTGACGCCGGCGGCCGTGATGGCGCTGACCCAGTTCAACTGGCCGGGCAATGTGCGGGAGCTGGCCAATCTGATCGAGCGTCTGGCCATTCTGTATCCCTACGGCATTGTGGATGTGAAGGACCTGCCGGAGAAGTTCCGGGTCGGCATGAACATCACGGAGTCGGCGAGTGATCTCCCTGAGGTAACGGTCGCGGGCGAAGAGCCGGGGATTGTGGAGAGTGTGCCGCGGTTGCCCAATGAAGGCATCGATCTGAAGTCCCACCTGAGCAACATGGAACTGAGTCTGATCCGTCAGGCCCTGGATGAGTGTGATGGTGTGGTGGCCCACGCCGCCAAACGGCTGAATATGCGCAGAACAACACTGGTTGAGAAATTGCGCAAATATGGCCTCCAGCGCACCCATGAGGCGACAAATATTTGACTGGCCGATTTCTGTTAAATATAACTTACTGAATAATAAGAAAATAAAAAATTGGCATGTTATTTGTTAGTTGACGATAGAGCGTGGAGTTTTCTCCACAAGCGTCAAATAACGGTACATGCTAATGGCACAACATAAAATTGCCCAACGAGAACAACTCGAAGACGCCTTCCAGGTTTTTAACCAGGTGTCGGGGCAGTTGGTCGATTCCTACCAGCAGTTGCAGCAACAGGTTGCCCGCCTGACCCGGGAGCTGTCCCAGGCGCGCAGTGAGCGGCTGTTGCAGTTGGCGGAGAAGGAGTCGCTGGCCAATCGGCTGGTGCATCTGCTGGAGACGCTGCCGGCCGCTGTTGTGGTACTGGATGGCGACGGTCTGGTTAAACAGATCAATACCGCTGCACGCGAGATACTGCCGGGTATTGAACTGGATTGTGATTGGCAGCAGATCGAGCAGCTGCATATCGTTCCCGGGCAAAAGGGGCATGAGCGGCGACTCGTATCGGGGCGGCTGGTTTCCCTGACCCGGCGTTCACTGGCCCCCGAGCCAGGCACAATTCTGCTTCTTCTGGATGTGACCGAGACACGACAGCTGCAGGAGCGGATGGCCCGTCGGCAGCGTCTCAGTGTTATGGGTGAAATGGCCGCCCAACTGGCACATCAGATCCGCACACCACTCAGCTCAGCGCTGCTCTACACCACCCACCTGTCGCGGGACGATCTCACCCGGCCGCAACGGGAGAAGTTTTCCAGCCGTTGCATCGAGCGACTCCACCATATGGAGAGCCAGGTGAACGACATGCTCAGTTTCGCCCGCGGTGGCCAGTTTGAGTTGACGCCGCTTTCCGTCCGGGAGTTGCTAATGGAGCTGGTGCAGAATCTGGAGCCGCTCTGCCAGGAGCATGGCGCTGTCGTTAACTACCAGTTTGAAGTTGCGGATGCTGCCCGTATCGATGGGAATTTTGCCGCCCTGTCGGGCGCCTTGATGAATGTGGCGCAGAACGCACTGCAGCAGGGTGATCAGGTTGAACTGAATATCCAGGCCGGGGAGCGGTCCGGTGAGCTGTTCATCGGCATCGCTGACAACGGTCCCGGTATCCGCATTGAAGACCAGGAACGCCTGTTTGATCCATTCTTTACCACCCGTCCGGACGGTACCGGACTGGGACTTGCGGTGGTGCAGTCGGTGATTTTGAGTCACCAGGGGCGGATCACCGTACAGAGTGCGCTGGGTGAAGGTAGCTGTTTTGAAATCTATTTGCCGCTGTCAATGGAACAAGCCCGGGAGCCGGGCAGGGCGTCGGAGTGCGCCCCGGAGAGCGGCCTTAATGTAGTAAGGAGTCCTGCATGAGTGATGCAACGGTGCTGATTGTTGAAGACGATGCAACGCTGCGTGAGGCGTTGTGTGACACCCTTGAATTATCCGGTTATGGCGTGGTCTCCGCTGTGGATGGGAAAAGTGCGCTGAAGGTGCTGGAGTCGAAACCGGTCGGCCTGGTTATCAGCGACGTGCAGATGAAACCGATGGATGGTCATCAGCTGCTGGCCCAGATCCGGAGCCGTTTTCCTACCGTGCCGGTGCTCATGATGACGGCATTCGGCAACATCGAGAAAGCGGTTACCGCCATGCGTAATGGCGCCGCCGACTACCTGGCCAAACCGTTCGATCCGGCACTTTTGATCGAAAAAGTAAAAGTCTGCATTAAACAGGCCCAGCCGGCCGATCAGCAGGTGATCGCCGAAGATATCCGTACCCGCGAACTGCTCAATCTGGCAGGCCGGGTGGCCAGGAGCCAGGCAACCGTCTCTATCGGTGGCGAGAGTGGTACCGGTAAAGAGGTATTTGCGCGTTATATCCATCGCCAGTCCCTGTGCAGTGACGGTCCCTTCGTGGCGATCAACTGTGCGGCGATCCCGGACAATATGCTGGAAGCCATGCTGTTCGGTTATGAGAAAGGGGCCTTTACCGGCGCCTATAACGCAGCGCCCGGTAAATTTGAGCAGGCACAGGACGGCACCCTGTTGCTGGATGAGGTCTCTGAGATGAGCCTGCCCCTGCAGGCCAAGCTGTTGCGTGTGCTGCAGGAGAGAGAGGTTGAGCGTCTGGGCGGGCGCAAGGTTATTCCGCTTAACGTCAGAATACTGGCGACCACCAATCGTAATTTGCGGGAAGAGGTGGCGGCCGGCCGTTTCCGGGAAGACCTGTTCTATCGCTTGAACGTATTTCCCCTGCATCTGCCACCGCTGCGGGAGCGGCCGCGGGATATTCTGCCGTTGGCCCGGTTCCTGTTGCGCAGGATCTGTGTCGCACAGCAGATTGCCGAGCCGGTGCTCTCACAAGAGGCGGAGCAGCGCCTGCTGGAACACGGCTGGCCGGGTAATGTCCGGGAGCTGGACAATGTTATGCAGCGGGCGCTGATCCTCTGTGATGGCACCGAGATCACCCCTGATGCACTCTGTTTTGAAATGGATCTTGCCACCTCGCCACAACCGGCCCCGGCACCGGTGGCGGCACCTGCCAAGGAGACTCGGGGTCGCCTGAGCGATGACCTGCGTACCATGGAAGAGCGCATGATCATCGACGCCCTGCGTGAGGATCGTGGCAGTCGCAAGGAGGTTGCGGAGCGTCTTGGCATCAGTCAGCGCACATTGCGCTACAAGATTGCACGTCTGCGGGAAGCGGGTGTTGCCATACCCCGGTGATGTTGGTGTGTTTTCTGCATACCTTAATTTAGTGACAGAGTTTTGACGGGAACGAGAGCATGAGCACAACAACCCAAATTGATCAGATACTGTCCCAGATACGTACCATGTCCGCCCAGGCGGCTTCTGCGACCAGGCCGGTGGAAGAGCCTGCCGGTAATAGCTTTGGTGATCTGCTGGCCGAATCCATCAGTAAGGTCAATGAAACCCAGCAGCATGCCGGGGAGCTGAAAAAAGCGTTCGAACTCGGCACAGAGGATGTCAACCTGGCCGAGGTCATGGTGGCTGTGCAGAAGTCCAGCGTCTCTTTCGAAGCCATGCTGCAGGTCAGGAACAAGCTGGTGGATGCGTACAAAGAAGTGATGAATATGCCGATATAAAAGGCATTAAAAACAGCGTGATACTTAGTTATTTTAATGTAGTGTACCAACATGTGGATGGGTAAAAACCGTGGCCAATGAAGATAATGCCTTGACACAAACACTGCCAATGGCCGGACTGGGACAGAACCCGATCGTGCGCCAGCTGGGTGTGATGATCGGTATTGCGGCCAGCGTGGCGCTCGGAATAGCGGTGGTGCTCTGGTCCCAGACGCCCAACTACAGCATTCTCTACGCCAATATGGCTCCCAAGGACGCGACTGAAGTCGTGGCCGCGTTGGAGCAGAATGGTATTCCCTACAAGATCAATCAGGCGACCGGCGCGGTGATGGTCGCCAGCGGCAAAGTCCAGGAGGCGCGGATGAAACTTGCCGGCCAGGGATTGCCGCACAGTAACAGCATGGGCTTTGAAATCCTCCAGCAGGAGACCGGTTTTGGTACCAGTCGTGCGCTGGAAGCGGCCCGTTTCCACCGGGCGCTGGAGGGTGAACTGGCCCGCACCATCAGCACGCTGGCAAATATTGAATCGGCGCGGGTCCATCTGGCCACACCCAAACAGTCCGTATTTGTGCGCAAAAGAAAAGAGCCCAGCGCCTCGGTGGTACTGAAACTCTACTCCGGCAGGGTACTGGATAAGGGCCAGGTTGCCGCCATTGTGCATCTGGTGGCTTCCAGCGTGCCGGAACTGAATGCGGACCGGATCACCGTGGTGGATCACAAGGGCAATCTGCTCAGTGGCGAGATGGATTCCCGCCAGATGATGCTCACCGCCAGCCAGTTTGAGTACACCAGGGAGCTGGAGAAGCACTACCAGCAGCGGGTGGAGGAGATACTGTCGCCTATCCTGGGGGCCGAGAAGGTGCGTGCCCAGGTCAGTGCCGATGTGGACTTTACGGTCACCGAGCAAACCTCAGAGCGCTTCAATCCGGATCTGCCGGCGCTGCGCAGTGAGCAGGTCAATGAACAGTCCAGCCAGCTCTCTGCCGTGCAGGGTGTGCCGGGCGCCCTGAGCAATCAACCCCCGGCGGCGGGAACGGCTCCGGAGGTGGCGACTCCTCCTGCGGAAGGCGAGGCAGCGGCTCCCACGCCGTTGAACAGCACCAAACGGGCAATCCGCAACTACGAGCTGGACAAGACGGTCAGTCATACCCGGCTGGCCAGCAACAAGCTGCGTCGACTGTCGGTGGCAGTGGTGGTGGATGACCAGGTCAATATCGCCCCGGATGGCACGGTGACGCGGGTGGAGCGTACTCCCGAAGAGATCAGTCGTATCACCCGGTTGGTCAAGGAGGCGATTGGCTTCAATACCCAGCGGGGCGATAGTGTGGAGGTGATAAACTCAACCTTTATGCAGCCGGTGGCGCCGGAGCCCCTTCCCGAGCTGGCGATCTGGGAGGAACCCTGGGTCTGGGATCTGTCCAAACAGTTGGGCGGCCTGATACTGGTGCTGATTCTGATCTTCTTCGTGCTGCGTCCGGCTATGAAAAAACTGACCGCGCCGCCAACCCTGCATCAGGTCGCAACACCGGAAGGTATCAGCAACGAAGCTTCGGCAGCCGGATCTGAAACGACCGCATCGCTGGATTCGTCGGACGAGACCATGCGACTGCCGGGACCGGAGAAATATGAGAACACGCTGGAAGCGGCGCGTCAGATGGTTCAAGATGATCCCAAGCGTGTGGCGCAGGTAATCAGGAGTTGGGTGGCAGAAGATGCCGGAAAATGACAGCAAAATATCGGGGGTAGAGCGTGCCGCAATCCTGATGCTGGCGCTGGGCGAGAAGGATGCCGCCTCGATACTCTCCCACATGGGTCCCAAGGAGGTGCAGGAGCTGGGTCTGGCCATGGCCAATATGAGCAATGTCAGCACCGGCAAGATGGAATCGGTGATGCACTCCTTCGTGGATACACTGCGCAGTCAGACCTCCCTGGGTGTCGACTCTGACCAGTATATCCGCAACGTATTGAATAACGCCCTGGGCAAGGAAAAGGCCGGTGGCGTCATTGATCGTATCCTGCTGGGCAGGAACAGCAAGGGTCTGGAACAGTTGAAGTGGATGGACCCGCGTTCGGTGGCGGAACTGATTCGCCTGGAGCATCCGCAGATCATTGCCATCGTGCTCTCATTTCTCGATTCTGATCATGCCGCAGCGGTGTTGTCTGAATTCCCCGAGCGGATCCGGCCCGAGATTGTCATGCGTATTGCGACGCTGGATGGCATTCAGCCCGCCGCCCTGCAGGAACTGGACGAGATTCTGGAGAAACAGTTTTCCGGCGCCAGTAACGTCAAATCCTCCAGCCTGGGTGGCATCAAGACCGCGGCCAATATACTCAACCTGATCGAGGGCAGTATCGAAAGCAATATCCTGGAGCAGGTGGCCAGTGCCGATCCGGAAGTGGCCCAGGAGATCCAGGACAATATGTTCGTGTTTGAGAACCTGATCGACGTGGATGATCGCGGTATCCAGACCCTGATGCGGGAGGTGGCCTCCGATCAGCTGCTGCTGGCATTGCGTGGCGCGGACGAAGGGCTCAAGGAGAAGATTTTCAAGAACATGTCGAAACGTGCTGCCGAGATGCTGCGTGACGACCTGGAAGCGGCGCCTCCCGTGCGCCTGAGCGATGTGGAGGCGGCTCAGAAAGAGATTCTGACAGTCGCCCGTCGACTGGCGGATGCCGGAGAGATCATGCTTGGAGGTGGCGGTGGAGAAGAATTCATCTAAAGTGCTGTCCGGCAGCGATGCGGGAGAGGCCCAGCAATGGCTGCCACCCAACATGGGTGAGAAGGAAGAGAAGAGCGTGGTCAAAATGCGCTCTACCACCACCATGCTGACAGCCGAACAGCTTGAAGAGCTGCAGAAGGAGGCTTACCAGGAGGGGTTCGAGCTTGGTAAAAAAGAAGGCTTCGCCTTTGGCCATAAAGAAGCGCTTGAAAAGGGACAACAGCACATCAGCCAGCTGATAGAGCAGGTGGAGGCGTTGATGCAGACGCTGGATACGCCTCTCCAGGAACTGGATGAACAGGTTGAACGGGAACTGGTGGATCTGGTTATCTCCATGGTCCGTCAGTTGGTGCGACGTGAAATCAGGCTCGAACCGAGCCACATTATCGGCATAGTGCGGGAATCACTCTCCATACTGCCGGTATCCTCGCGCAATATCCGTGTCCAGCTGAATCCCGAGGACGCCAAGCTGGTGCGGGAGATCTACGATATGAGTGACCGGGAGCAGAGCTGGAAGATCGTTGAGGATCCGGTGCTGGCCCGGGGCGGTTGCCGGGTTGTCACCGAAACATCCCAGATTGATGCCACGCTGGAGTCCCGTATCTCCGCCCTGATCGCCCGTATCATGGGGGGGGAACGTGACGAGGACAACTCGGTAACGGACGGCGGGTCACACCGATGAGTCTGCCGGATCCCAACCGCAGTCCGATCTGGAAAGAGCGACTGCGCAACTGTCAGCATCGGGTAGGCGAAGATCGGGGATTGGTGGTTGAGGGCAAGATTACCCGCATGATCGGCCTGACCCTGGAAGCGGTCGGATGCCGCGCCGCGATCGGCGGTCAATGCGATGTGATCAGCAGCAGTGGCGAACATATCGAATCCGAAGTGGTCGGTTTTGCCGGTGAGAGTCTCTACCTGATGCCCACCGGGGATATCCGGGGACTGGAGCAGGACTCACGGGTGGTACCAACCGGCAGGGTCTGCGAAGCGGTGGTGGGCGACCATCTGCTTGGCCGGGTACTGGATGGTGCCGGGCGACCGCTCGATGGCAAAGGCCGTCTGCATGGGGTAGAGCGCCGGCCCCTTACCGGCAAGGTCTACAACCCGCTCGCCAGAACACCCATCCGTAAACCGCTCGATGTGGGCGTGCGGGCCATCAATGCGCTGTTGAGCGTCGGCCGCGGTCAGCGCCTGGGTCTGTTTGCCGGATCTGGCGTGGGTAAAAGTGTGCTGCTCGGTATGATGACCCGCTATACCGATGCCGATATCACCGTGGTGGGGTTGATCGGCGAGCGGGGCAGGGAAGTAAAAGAGTTCGTGGAGAATATCCTGGGCGACGAAGGCATGGCGCGGGCTGTAGTGGTGGCTGTGCCGGCCGACAATACGCCGCTCAGGCGCATGCATGGCGCCATGTTGGCCACCAGTATTGCGGAGCATTTTCGAGAGCAGGGCAAGCATGTCCTGCTGCTGATGGACTCCCTGACCCGCTTTGCCCAGGCGCAGCGGGAAATCGCCCTGGCGATTAATGAACCGCCGGCAACCAAGGGCTATCCACCTTCCGTATTCGCCAAGCTGCCGCAATTGGTGGAACGGGCGGGCAATGGTGACCAGGGCGGTGGTTCCATCACGGCATTTTATACCGTGCTGGCGGAAGGCGATGATCAGAATGATCCGATTGCCGACGCCGCCCGGGCTATACTTGATGGTCATATAGTACTGTCACGGCGACTGGCGGAAAGCGGCCACTATCCGGCCATTGATATCGAGGCCTCCATCAGCCGGGCCATGAATGATATTACCGATAAGGAACACCAGAATGCGGCACGGGCGTTCAAGCAGCTCTATTCGCTCTATCGTCAGAACCAGGACCTGATCAATGTCGGTGCCTATGAGCGGGGTAGTGATGAACGTATCGATACGGCGATTGATGCAATGCCGGAGCTGGAACGCTTCTTACGACAGGATATGAATACCCCTGTTTCCCGCGAACAGAGTCTGGAGCAACTGATGGCGCTATTCGCTTGAGAATGGTTCTAAATCGTGCGACCTTAAAAGCAGTCCCGAACAGATCGGTGGAGAAAAAGAATGGTCCCGTCTAAAAGATTACAACCGGTGCAACGCGTAGCCCAGTCCAAAGAGGACGAGGCGGCACGTGAGTTGGGTGACTCCCGACGCCGAATGCATGATCAGGAGGCAAAGCTGGGGGATCTTAAGCGTTATCATCAGGAGTATCTGGCGCGGTTCGAGGCCACCGCGCGCCAGGGCATGTCAGCCAAGCAGATGCAGGAGTACCGGGTGTTCCTGGAGAAGCTGGACCGGGCGGTGCAGGAGCAGGAGAAGGTGGTGCTGGCCAGCAAGAACGAGTGCGTCACCCGCAAAGAGCAGTGGCAGCAGAAGCATGTCCGTACCCAGGCGCTTGGCAAGGTGATGGATCGTTTCCGTACCGCAGAGCAGAAAGAGGTGGAAAAGCGGGAGCAGGCCGAAACCGATGATCGTAACCAGCGGCTGCCCCGTTAATCTGAATCGTTATCTTCCCGGAAGCCAGGCGGTCTCTTCCCCGATACCAGGTAGGCAAAGGCAATGACCTCGGCGATCGCCCGGTAGAGTGATTCGGGAATCTCATCCCCCAGTGGAATCTGTGCCAGGATGGCGGCCAGTTGCGGATCGTTCTCCAGCGGTATGTCATGCTCCCGGGCCAGTTTAAAGATCTGTTCCGCCAGTTTTCCCTCCCCCTTGGCCGTGATGCGCGGCGCATTCTCTCCATCATAGAGCAGGGCAATGGCCACGTCGGGTGTTTGCTCGTAGGTGTCACTCATGCCCGTTCATCCAGTAGCGGCAAAGGGGAGAGGGGCTGATCAGCCCGCTTGTTGGTGGTAACGCCCTGGCCGGCGGAGAGCTTCCCCACCTGCAGGCCCGCCTTGATAAAGGCCTCCCGGAGCCTGGGCAGCAGTTGTTCGATCCGGTTCGCTCCCTCGGGCTGCTCAGCGACAAAGTGGCTGGAGATCTCTTCCCCGCTTAAACTGAGTCGGGCGGCGACCGGGCCGGTCGGTTCAATGTTGAAATTGAGGGTGACCGACCAGCGATCACCCGCCTGTCCGGCCGATCCGGCCTCTTTTTCAAACTGGATTAAAAACTCATCCTGACCATCCGGGTGGGCGACAGGCAGTTCAAACTGCCAGAACTGTTTGGTGCTGTTTTCATCCGGCATTGATGCCAGTTGATGCAGCTGTACTCTGGCCAGGGCGCCTTCGGCCTGCTGATGCAGTTCGGCAAACAGCCTGGCCGCAAGCAGCTGCAGGGTCGTGGCGGTATCGCCCCTGTTAACGGTCGCGGTGTTGCCCGCATGCAGCATCGGCTGCAACATCTCCAGCAGTTTCAGCAGGTTTCCTTTCAGATCCTGTTGTGCCGCCAGGCCCTTCATCAAGTGGGGTTCCATAAACAGGCCGGACTGCAAAAATGCCTGCCGGATAGCGCTGCCTGTCAGCGGCTGGTTGTTTGGCAGCATCTGGTTGATCAGCTGGCTTAACTGTCTCACCAGCTCGTTTGGGGATGGGCTGTTGCCGCTGCCCTGTCCGGCAGGCCCGGCCGCTCCCTGCAGGGCGGAGGCAAGCAGTTGCAGGTTGCGCTCCAGGGTGCTGGCGCCGGTTGAATCACCCGGTAGCGGCTGGGCGGTCAGTTGCAGCAGTTGCTGAAAAAGGGTTCCGATTCCGTTCTGGGCCGTGGCGGGCAGGGCCCCGCCGGGTAAGGTTTGAGCCGCTGTCAGTGATTTCAGGCTGTCGAGCAGCTGAATCAGCGGCAGCTGTTTCGGCAGAATGTCTTTAAGTGCCAGTGCCCGGGTGTTGGCGGCGCTTGTCTCCCGGACGAGTTGAAGTTCCGGCGCACTGCCCGATTTGATCACATCCAGGGTGAGTTTCTGCCCAATCTCCAGTGACAGGCCGGTTTTCACCGGCAGCTTTACGCCGCCCACATTCAGTTGGGCAATACCCTTGTTGGCCGGCGCCTCAACCACGGCCTGCACCACCTGCCCCGGACGCAACTGTTGCAGGGCATTTGAGCGCGTTTGCTCGATAAAGAGCCGCGGATTGGAAATTGGGTCCGTGATTTGCATGTTAATGTTAGGTATAAAGAGCTGAAGATAGTTTAGTTTATCGACCGGCCGGTCGATAGGTTAAATGGAATTGCCTCGGCATGGTTGGGTGATCAGTGGCATAAAGTGACAATGACAGAGAAAAATAACGACACCAAAAAACAGAATCTCTGGTATGTCCGGCGCAAGGGTGAGATTTCAGGGCCCTATCCATCCGGCGGCATCAGGCGTTTTGTGTTGCTTGGTCGGGTGGATATTGACGATGAGGTCAGTATCGACCAGCGCGACTGGCAGCCGGTTTCCCAGGTTCCGGCGGTGGTTCCGCCGAACGTCAGGAAGGCGCTGGAGAGTGGGGACAAGGAGTTGCTGCTCACCGCGCGCCTGCGTGAGGATGAGCGGAATGGGCGGGAGCGTCGCGTCGCCACGGATGAGACCAAATACCGACAGCGAAGAAAAGGCGAACGTCGCCAGGCAGAACTGGAAATTATCCAGAACCATCGGCAGGCCAAAATAGACCTGCTGGAGCGGCGGCGGAAAAAACCTTTACCCCTGTTCAGTATGATCACTGTAGGCGCCCTGGTATTTCTGGCTATCGGCTTCGGCATCTATCTGGGCGCACCGGCCTCCATCCCCGATCCGGACTGTGACAGCAAGCCAGTGCCCGGGGTCAATTGGCGTAACTGCAAACTGGATGGTTTACAGCTGGAAAATGCCGAGCTGGACGGCGTGCAATTGAGTAATGGGTCGGTGCGCGGTGCCAGGCTGTCGGCCGGTAAATTCAATCGTGGCGATATGCAGTATGTGGACCTGTCTGATTCCGATCTCAGTTACGCCGAGTTAAAAAACGCTTCCATGAAGGGGGCCACATTGAGATATGCCGATCTCTCCTATGCGGATCTCAGTGGTGCGGACCTCAGCTTTGCCGATCTCACCGGGGCCAATCTGGGCGGCGCTGCAATGAACCGGGTACGCCTGGACAACGCTATCTGGATCAATGGTGCCCTGTGTCAGCCAGGTTCACTGGGAAACTGTGTTATCAAACCCTAGCTGTTGCTGCCAGAAGCGGGAAACGACTCCGTTCTGTAGCGGGAGACACGCAAGCTCTCTGACCAGTGATTGGCCGGCAGTCCCGCCTTGAGTTTTAACTGGGTGATAAACGCCCGGGGGTCCGGCAGTTGTTCCCAGACCGACGGCAGGAAGGTGCCCCGATGGTAACCGTCCTCCAGAATTAGCCCATCGACGCCCGGTTGCAGCCGGTTGATCAACTCCTCTTCCGATCCGACCTGTAGCGGTTCAGCTGGTGTTAACAGGGAGATGTGTAACTCCAGCAGGGGCAGTTCGGTGCGGCTGACAGGTGGGAAACGGGGATCTTCGAAAGCCGCGGAATAGGCGTTTACGGCGACATCGGCGACCGCCGGCTGGGTAGCTTCCAGATGCCCGATGCAGCCCCGCAATTGCCCATTTTTGTGCAGCGTTACAAAAGAGGCGCGCTGTTGTTGCAGGGGGATGGAAAACTTCTCCGGCTCCACCGGCAGCGGGGTGTCCTGTTCCAGTCCGTAGCGGATAGATGCCTCTGCCACGCGCAACAGCTCCTGCTGGTCGCTGTGACTCAGCGAATTTTCCGACTGCTCAACTGAACACATAAGCCCCATACCCCACAACCCGGTCACGGGAACCGGCGGTATCACCGGAGTTACGAAGATCCAGCCTGCTGGCTTTCAATCCATGTTTTTTAGCCACCAGCAGCAGCCCGCTGACCGGTGTTCTGCCACAGGCGCTGTGATAGGTGAGCGCTTCCGGTTCCAGCGCCTCGATGGCCCGGGAGGTTTTTTGATCCATCTCGGTGGCCGTTTCATAATCCAGGTAGTGGCTCAGATCCGAACTGATCACGATCAGGTTCTCCTGGGCGTCCCAGGTCTGCTCAAGGATCTCGGCCACCTGCTGTGCGCTGGCGTCCCCGACCAGGAGCGGTATGATTTTGAAATCGCTTAATATTTCCTGCAGAAAAGGCAGTTGCACCTCAATGCTGTGCTCATCCCGGAAGGCCGCATCGTTGAGCTGAACGGCAGGCAGTCGGGCAATGTTATCCAGTACCTCCCGGTCGACCGGTATCAGGCCGAGGGGCGTCTCAAAATGGGTTGCTGAACTGTAGGCGATTCCGCGGAAGGCGACCCGATGTGCCGGTGCCAGCAGTATGACCCGCTGTATGCCGCTGGCGTTCTGGAGAGCCGCATAGGCGGAACCGGCAATGGGGCCCGAGTAGATGTAACCGGCGTGGGGGGCGATCAAGGCCCTGGGTGTGGTGTCAGTGACATGGCCGGCGGCATCGATAAACTGCCGGACTTGTCGGTGCAGTGTCTCCGGTTCTGCCGGATAGAAAGTGCCTGCTACTGCAGGTTGTTTGACTGTTTTCATCATTGCGTTATCCCGGCTTGTTACATGCAACGAATATCCCATGAAATTTTACATCTAAAGTGTAGAGTATGAGTAATTGCGTGGGGGTGTTATATGCAACTGAAGCAAACAGACCATCCGACTATCTATTGGCATACCCTGGAGGATGGCCGGGTGCAGTGTGACCTCTGTCCGCGGGAGTGCAGGCTGCGGGAGGGGCAGCAGGGACTCTGTTTTGTACGCGCTTGTCATGACAGAAAGATTGTCCTGACCACCTACGGCCGATCCAGTGGCTTTTGTGTTGACCCGATCGAGAAGAAACCGCTCAACCACTTTCTGCCCGGTACCCCGGTGCTCTCGTTCGGCACGGCCGGCTGCAACCTGAGTTGCCGTTTCTGTCAGAACTGGGATATGAGCAAATCCCGGGAGATGGATACGCTGGCAGATGCCGCTTCACCCGAGACGATTGCCGCCACGGCGAAACGTCTCGGTTGCCGCAGTATCGCCTTCACCTATAACGACCCGGTGATTTTCATGGAGTACGCCGTGGATACCGCCATTGCCTGCCATGCACAGGATATCCGGACGGTCGCCGTGACCGCCGGTTATATCAGCCCGGAACCGCGGGTGGAGTTCTTCCGGCACATGGATGCAGCAAATGTCGACCTGAAATCCTTTGACGACAAGTTTTATCACACGCTGACCGGCGCCCATCTGCAACCGGTTCTGGATACCCTGATTTATCTGAAGGAGCAGACCCGGGTCTGGTTCGAACTGACCACCCTGCTGATACCTGGCGAGAACGACAGCGACGAAGAGCTTGACCGGATGACCCGCTGGGTGGTGGCTAATCTGGGACCGGATGTGCCGATGCATTTTTCGGCTTTCCACCCGGACTGGAAGATGCGGGATTATCCACCCACTCCGCCGGCAACCCTGACCCGTGCCCGGGCGATTGCCCTCGGCAACGGCGTACACCATGCCTACACCGGTAATGTGCATGATTCGGCAGGTGGCAGCACCTATTGCAGTGGTTGCGGCAAGCTGCTGATCCAGCGGGACTGGTATGAACTGGGGGCGTGGCATCTGACGCCGGATGGATGCTGTGCCTACTGTGGAGAAACATGTGCGGGGGTGTTTGAGCAGGCGCCGGGTAACTGGGGTGCCAGGCGTATGCCGGTACGACTGGCCGAGGTGGACTGAATTCAGCCGTGCGGATTCCATCACTCCGGGTGATTGAGACTGGATAGGCAATCCCGGTTCCGGGATAATGCCCGCTTTTTGCAGGAAACAATACCGGCATGTGGTTCAAGAACCTCCAGATTTTCAGACTCCTTACCCCGTTCGAACACTCGCCCGAGGCACTGCATGAGCAACTGTTGGCCCGCGCGGCAAAAAGCTGCGGCAGCCTGGAGCCCGCATCGATCGGCTGGCAGCCGCCGCTGGGGCGGGGCGGGGAACTGCTGACCCATGCGGCCAACGGCTGCATTATGATCTGTGCCCGGCGTGAAGAGCGCCTGTTGCCCGCGTCCGTGGTCCGGGAAATGCTGGACGAAAAGGTGGTTGCAATCCAGGAGTCGGAGGGGCGCAAGGTCCGGCGCAAGGAGCGTGAAGAGATCAAGGATGAGCTGATCCACGACCTGTTGCCCCGGGCCTTTGTTAAATCTTCTCACCACTATGCCTATATCGATACCGAACAGAACTGGCTGGTGGTGGATGCCTCCAGCAGCAAACGGGCCGAGGAACTGGTCAGCCTGCTGCGGGAAACCCTGGGCACACTGCCGGCAAAGCCGCTGGAAGTGGCGCAGGCGCCGGCCTCGGTCATGACCGCCTGGCTGAACGGGTCACTCTCATCGGCGGAATTCCTGATCCAGGATGAGTGTGAACTGCGCGATACCGTGGAAGAGGGGGGCATAATCCGCTGCAAACAGCAGGACCTGGAGGGGGATGAGCTACGCATTCACCTGGAAGCCGGTAAGCAGGTGGTCAAGCTGGCCCTGGAGTGGGGCGAGCGGCTTGGATTTGTACTGTGCGACGACATGGCGATCAAACGCCTGAAGTTTCTTGATCTGATTCTGGAGGAAGCAGCCTCGGCGGAAGCAGAGGATGCGGCTACCCGGTTCGATGTGGACTTCGCCCTGATGAGCCTGGAACTGAGACGATTTATCGCCCGTCTGGTGGAGACCTTCGGCGGGCTGGCCGAGGTGGACTGACCCCCGCATCAGCCGGACCTCCCGGCGGGTCCTGGGGAGCTATGGGTTTGCTCACCCTGTCCCGCCGGAAGATTGTCGGTCCGAGCGGTTCAGGGCAGGGTAACCGGTACCGGCGGCTGCCAGTTTTCCGCCCGATGCTCGGCAACCACAGTGGTGTAGATACCTCCCCGAACATTGAAATTGGCCGTCAGGCGCATGAACCGGGGCTGGGTTGCGTTCACCAGATCGGTCAGAATCTGGTTGGTGACCGCCTCATGGAAAGCGCCTTCATCACGAAATGACCAGGCATAGAGTTTCAGGGATTTCAGTTCCACACAGAGTTTGTCGGCAATATACTCGATGGTGAGTTCGGCAAAGTCGGGTTGACCGGTTTTCGGGCAGAGGCAGGTGAATTCTGGTACCTCGATGCGGATGGTGTAATCTCTCTCCGGTTGCGGGTTGTCGAAAGTTTCCAGGGTCTTGCTGGGTTGGCTGGGCATGTGTAAATGTTCTCGATCTGTGGAAGAAATTCGGCGATTATACGGGAGTTGCGAGCCGGCCTGAAGTCAGTGCGTCGGGTGACCTGAAAAAGATCTGTCATTACAATTAATTATATTTAATAATCAACGAGATAAAGTTAGTTATTAAAGTGAAATAATCAGACCCGGTTCTCTTGTGTCCGGGATCGCCTAGCTGTATGTTACCGAGTCTATGCGCTTAGAAAAAATCAAACTGGCCGGATTTAAATCCTTTGTCGATCCAACCACCGTGCACATACCGAGCAACCTGGTCGGTATTGTCGGGCCGAACGGCTGCGGCAAATCCAATGTGATCGATGCGGTTCGCTGGGTGATGGGGGAGAGTTCCGCCAAGATGCTGCGCGGTGAATCGATGGCGGATGTCATTTTCAATGGCTCCACCAGTCGCAAACCGGTCGGTACCGCCAGTATCGAGCTGGTGTTCGACAACAGTGACGGCACCGCGGGCGGCCAGTACGCCCAGTACAGCACCATCTCGGTCAAACGGCAGGTTTCCCGGGACGGCCAGTCCAACTATCTGATGAACGGGGTGCGCTGCCGCCGGCGCGACATCACCGACCTGTTCCTGGGTACCGGTCTGGGTCCGCGCAGCTACTCCATTATCGAGCAGGGCATGATTTCGCGCCTGATCGAGGCCCGGCCGGAAGATCTGCGCGCCTTCCTGGAGGAGGCCGCCGGTATCTCCAAGTACAAGGAGCGCCGCCGGGATACCGAAAACCGGATTCGCCGCACCAAGGAGAACCTGGACCGGCTGAATGATCTGCGGGAAGAGATCGCCAAGCAACTACAGCATCTGCAACGCCAGGCCAATACCGCCGAGCGTTACAAGGAGTACAAGGAGCAGGAGCGCCGACTCCAGGCTGAACTGCTGGCGCTGCGCTGGCGCAGCATGGACGAGGATATCAAGCGCCGCGATAAGGAGATCCTGGAGAAAGAGACCGATCTTGAAGCGGCCATTGCCAAGCAGCGGCGCCTGGAAGCGGAGATAGAGCGGGACCGGAGCGCCCATACCGAGGCTAATGACAACTTTAACGAGGTGCAGGGACGTTTCTACGCGGTCGGGAGCGAGATTGCGCGCCTGGAACAGTCGATTCAGTATGCCAAGGAGAGCCGCGCCCAGTTTGAACACGACCTGCATCAGACTGAACAGGCCTGGCAGGAGTCCAGCGACCACCGGCAGCAGGATGAAGCGCGACTGGAGGAGTTGAACGCCAGTCTGGCCGAACAGGAGCCTTTGCTGGAACAGGCCCGGGAGGTCGAACAGGAATCCGCCGCCCGGCTGGCGGATGCCGAACAGGCCATGCAGGCGTGGCAGAATGAGTGGGAACAGTTCAACCACCAGGCGGCCGAGCCGGCGCAAACCGCCCAGGTTGAGCGCACCCGGATTAATCATCTGGATGACAAGAGCAACCAGACCCAGCGGCGCCTGGAGCGTTTCACGGAAGAGTTGGAGCGGCTGAACGATCCGCAGCTGACCGAGAGCATACAGACCCTGGAGTTGCAGGAGCAGGAGCGCGAAGAGCAGGCGACACTGCAACAGGAGAAGCTGGCAGAAGCCGCAGACAGGATTACCACCATCCGTCAGCAAAATCAGGTCGCCGGGCAACGGCTGGATGAGGCACGTGCCGCGCTGCAGACCGCGCGGGGCCGCTACGCCTCCCTGGAGGCGTTGCAGCAGGCCGCTTTGGGCAAGCAGGAGCAGGCGGTTACCCAGTGGCTGGAAAACCGGCAACTGGGCAACGCCTCCCGACTGGCTCAGGAGATCGAGGTGGAAGATGGCTGGCAGCAGGCGGTGGAAACCGTGCTCGGCTTCCACTTGCAGGCGGTCTGCAGTGATGGATTGAACGACCTGGCATCCGTGCTGGATACGTTCGAGAGTGGCACACTCTCCCTGTTCGATACCAGTGTGACCGGGGAAACAGTGCCGACCCCCGAGGATGGGCTGTCGCGGCGCATTCAGTCGCCCTGGCCGCTGGACAACCTGCTGGCGGGCGTCCGTACCGCGGAAAATCTGGACCAGGCATTCGCCCGCCGTAACAGCCTGAAGCCCGGTGAATCCCTGATCACGCCGGATGGAATCTGGCTGGGTCCCAACTGGCTACGGCTTAAGCGTGGTGCGGACGAAACCTCGGGCGTGCTGGCCCGGGAGCAGGAGATCCGCCAACTCGGGGAGCAGATTGAACAGCTGCAGGATCAGGTGGAAGAGACCGAGGCGGCTCTGGCCGATGGGCGTGAACAGTTGCGCGCCGCCGAGCAGGAGAAGGAGCAGGCCCAGAAACAGCTTGATGAGATCAAGCACGGCATCTCCGAACTGCGCTCCCAGCTGGCCGGCAAACGTACCCGGGCCGAGCATCTGAAACTGCGCAGTGAGACCATTCAGCGGGAGATGGAGGAGTTGCGCGCCCAGGCTGAGCAGGACAGGGAGGAACTGGAACTCTCCAGGGCCCGCCTGCACGCCGCCCTGGAAGAGATGGAGACCCTCAGTGAACGCCGCGAACGGCTGGTGGAGCAGCGGGAAAGTCATAACCGGCTGCTGAGCGAGATCCGGGAAGAGACCAGTCGCCAACGCAACCAGGCCCACAGCATCGCACTGCAGATCGAGTCCATGCGTAGCTCACAGGCGTCCCTGACCCAGAGCCTGGAACGGATGCAGGGACAGCTGGCCCATCTCACAGCCCGTCGGGAAGAGCTGAGACAATCCCTGGAAGAGGGGCAGGAACCGCTGCTTGAGAAGGGCGAAGAGCTGGAGCGTCAACTGGCTCTGCGGGTGGAAGTTGAGGCCGAGCTGACCAAGGCGCGGGCCAGCCTGGAAGAGATTGATGCCAGGGTCAGGCGCATGGAACAGGAGCGCTCCGCCTGTGAACAGGAGGTGATACGCCAGCGCACCAGCATGGACCAGGCGCGGATGAGTCGTCAGGAAGTGCTGATCCGCTGCAAAACCATGGAAGAACAGCTGAAAGAGACCGGGTTTCAGCGTGAGCAGCTGTTTCTTGAGTTACCGGGTGAAGCCACCATCGAGACCTGGCAGCAGAAAGTGGAACAGATGGATGCCCGCATCCGGCGCCTCGGACCGATCAACCTGGCGGCGATTGATGAGTTCCAGGAGCAGTCAGAAAGGATGAACTACCTGGACGCCCAGCACGCTGACGTGACCGAATCGCTGGAGACGCTGGAAAACGCCATTCGCAAAATCGACCGGGAGACCCGCACCCGCTTCAAGGAGACCTTTGACAAGGTCAACAGCGGTCTGCAGGAGAAGTTCCCCAAGCTGTTCGGTGGCGGGCACGCCTACCTGCAACTGACCGGGGAAGACCTGCTGGATACCGGTGTCACCGTGATGGCGAGACCGCCCGGCAAGCGCAATTCCAGTATTCATCTGCTGTCGGGTGGAGAGAAGGCGCTGACGGCGGTGGCTCTGGTATTTGCCATTTTTGAACTCAATCCCGCGCCGTTCTGTATGCTGGACGAGGTGGATGCGCCGCTGGATGATGCCAACGTGGGACGCTTCTGTGAACTGGTCAAATCCATGTCGGAGCAGGTTCAGTTTATCTTTATCAGTCACAACAAACTGACCATGGAGATCGCCAACCAGCTTACCGGTGTCACCATGCATGAACCCGGTGTGTCGCGCCTGGTTTCGGTGGATATTTCCGAAGCGGCCGAGCTGGCGGCCATGTGACGCAGGGTCCGGGTTTGAGTGACTTAACCAAAAAGCGTACAAAAACCGTGTCGGGCGCTGTACTATCAGCAGCCACCACCGTGACATTTGTGAATCAGTAAACGAATGGATGCCGATATACTACGTCTGATCCTGTTTCTTGCCGGCGTGGGGCTGATCCTGGGGATCTATTTCTGGGATCGCCACAAGCGGGTTAATGCCCGGGTGCATGCCATACGCAAGGCACAACTGGAGAGCGCTGAATCGTCCGATGTACCGGCTGAACGGGTCGATCCTCACTGGAGTGATACCCCGGACAGCGAACCGGATGAGCGGCAGTCGGTTGAACCCACACTCAGCGAAGCGCTGGATGATGAGGTGCTGGAGACTGAGCTCAGCCAGCTCAACAGCGTGGCCCACGAGTCCGCCGACGATTTGACACCTGCCATGCAGCAGGAGTCCTTCTCATTTACCGCCGAAGACCCCGATGATCAGCAGGATGAGCTGTTTCGGGAGGGGCTGCCTGGTCTGATCCTGCAGATCCACGTGGTGGCGGCCAACGGGCTCTTCTCGGGGGAGCAGATCGAGCAGGTGGCCCGGGACGTGGAACTGGAATACGGCGATATGAATATATTTCATCGCTACGACACCAATGGCAGCAAGCGACGGGTGGTCTTCAGTATGGCCAGCATGGTGGAACCCGGGGTGTTTCCGTTGGATAAGATGGATGAGTTCACCACCCCCGGTCTGGTGCTGTTTGGTCAGTTGCCCGGCCCGAAGGATGGTCTGATCGCCTTCTCCGATATGCTGTTTACCGCCGAACGGCTGGCGGCCTTGCTGGATGGGGAGTTGCAGGACGAAACCCATAGCGTGCTGAGCAAGCAGACCATTGAGCACATCCGTGAACGCATCCAGGAACACCGCCGACAGCTTCAACTGGCCCTCAGTAAACGATGAAAATTCCCGCCGAGATAGAGCGTCGCGCAGAAGAGTTGCGCGAACAGCTCAACCTGCACAATTACCGCTATTACGTTCTGGATGATCCCGAGGTTCCGGACAGTACCTATGACCGACTGATGCGTGAGCTGCAGGCGTTGGAGCAGCAATACCCGCAGCTGATCGACCCCTCTTCACCGACCCAGCGGGTCGGTGCCCAGCCCCTGGAGGGGTTTGGTGAAGTACAGCACCGGATTCCCATGTTGTCCCTGGACAACGCCTTCTCCGACGAGGATATGCTCGATTTTGACCGGCGGGTCCGGGAACGACTGGGCGGTGTGGAGCAGGTTATCTATACGGCTGAACCCAAGCTCGATGGCCTGGCTATCAGTCTGCGTTACGAGTCCGGTGTGCTGGTGCAGGCCGCCACCCGGGGAGATGGTAGCCAGGGTGAGGATGTGACCCTCAATGTGCGCACTATTCCCTCCGTGCCACTGCGGCTGCTGGGCAGTGACTGGCCGGAAGTTTTGGAGGTGCGGGGTGAGATCTATATGCCCCTGGCCGGTTTTGCAAAACTGAACGAGCAGGCCCGGATTCGCGGGGAAAAGGGGTTTGCCAATCCACGCAACGCGGCGGCCGGCAGTCTGCGCCAACTCGATCCGAAAATCACTGCACAACGTCCACTGGCCATGTACTGCTACGGTTTTGGCGAAATCTCGGACGGCCCGCTGGCCACGACCCAGAGTGAGAGCATCCGGCGTTTGGCCGATTGGGGCTTGCGGGTCTCACCGGAAATGCGCACGGTGGCGGGGGCTGCCGGCTGTCTGGATTATTATCGGGACATCAGTGAACGGCGCGCTACCCTGGATTATGAGATCGACGGGGTGGTGTTCAAGGTGGATAACCTGGAGCAGCAGGCCCGGTTGGGCTTTGTCTCCCGGGCGCCCCGTTGGGCCATTGCGCAGAAGTTTCCCGCCCAGGAGGAGATGACCCGTCTGCTGGCGATCGACATCCAGGTGGGCAGAACGGGCGCACTGACGCCGGTCGCCCGGCTGGAGCCGGTTAACGTGGCTGGTGTTACCGTGACCAACGCCACCCTGCATAACGAAGAGGAGATCCGGCGCAAGGATATAAGGGTCGGGGACCGGGTGGTTGTTCGCCGGGCAGGGGACGTGATTCCCCAGGTGGTGCGTTCCATTCCAGAACAGCGTAGCAGCGATCTTCCGGTGTTCAGGATGCCTGAGCAGTGCCCGGTTTGCGGTTCTGATGTGATCCGTGACGCGGATGAGGCGGTGATCCGATGCAGTGGCGGGCTCTTCTGTCCCGCCCAGCGGCGCCAGGCGATCCGGCATTTCGCCGCGCGTCGGGCCATGGATATAGAGGGGCTGGGGGACAAGTTGATCGATCAACTGGTCAGCCGGGGCATGGTGGAGACGCCGGCGGACCTGTTCCATCTCCAGCTGGACGAGCTGGAGCAGATGGAAAGAATGGGTCGCAAATCGGCCACCAATCTTTTGGAGGCGCTGGAAAAGAGCAAGCAAACCAGTCTGGGACGTTTTCTGTTTGCTTTGGGCATCCGGGAAGTGGGCGAGGCTACCGCCCAGGCCCTGGCTAACCATTTCGGTGAGTTGCAGCCGATTATGCAGGCCGATATCGAGGCGCTGATCCAGGTGTCGGATGTGGGGCCGGTGGTGGCTCAGCATCTGTTTACCTTCTTCCGCCAGGAACATAACCGCGAGGTGATCCAGGCGCTGATTGACGCAGGGGTCCACTGGGAGCCGATAGTTGTCCCCGACCCGGACGAACTGCCGCTGGCCGGCAAGGTGTTTGTGATTACCGGGACGCTCAGTCAGCCCCGGGATCAGATCAAGCAGCAGTTGATCGCCAGAGGGGCCAAAGTCACCGGCAGTGTCTCGAAAAAGACCGATTACCTGGTGGCCGGTGCCGAAGCGGGTTCCAAACTGGCCAAGGCCGAATCGCTCGGCATAGCCATCCTTGACGAGGCGGGGCTGGCGGAGTTGCTGGCCCTGTAGCCGGACCTCGCGCTGACGGATCTGTCGCTACCTAACCTATTGTTTTTTATTGTTTACTTGTGTCCTGATTAGGGCTAAGCTGTGCGGTCATTTTTCCTGCCCTGTTTTAAATTCTGGAGACTCCTGTGAGTTCAGCCAAAAATCTGGTTTTTCATGTTCGGCCGGGAGGCTGCCTGACTGGAACCCTGCGTGTGCCGGGTGATAAATCGATCTCGCATCGCTCGATCATGCTGGGCTCTCTGGCTGAAGGAACGACCCATGTCAGTGGCTTCCTGGAGGGGGATGATAGTCTGGCTACCCTGCGGGCATTTCGTGCACTGGGCGTGGAGATCAGCGGGCCGGTGGATGGCCAGGTGACGATCCAGGGGGTGGGTATGCATGGCCTGAAGTCTCCGGACGGTCCATTGGACCTGGGTAACTCGGGTACCTCCATGCGTCTGCTGGCCGGATTGCTGGCCGGGCAGGGGCTGGAGCTGACACTGATCGGCGATCGCTCCCTCTCAACCCGGCCGATGCGGCGGGTCACCGACCCGTTACAGCGCATGGGCGCGCGGGTGGAGACCACCGGACAGGGGACTGCACCTTTGACCATACACCCGGTTGATCACCTGAATGGCATCGATTATCCGTTGCCGGTGGCCAGTGCCCAGATCAAATCCTGCCTGCTGCTGGCGGGACTCTATGCTGAAGGGGAGACCCGCGTTACTGAGCCGGCGCCGACCCGTGATCACACCGAACGCATGTTGACCGGTTTTGGCTACCCGGTGCAACGCAGTGGCGCCACTGCTACGCTGCGCGGAGGTGGAAAACTGACCGCCTGTGACATCGATATTCCGGCCGATATTTCATCGGCGGCCTTTTTCCTGGTGGGTGCCAGCATAGCGCCCGGATCGGATGTGCTGCTGCAGCACGTGGGAATCAATCCGACCCGGGACGGGGTGATCAATATCCTGCGACTGATGGGGGCCGATATCGAGATTCTGAATCAGCGCGATGTGGGGGGCGAACCGGTGGCGGACCTGCGGGTGCGTTCGGCGGATCTGCACGGTATCCGTATACCGGTTGAGCAGGTGCCGCTTGCCATTGACGAGTTCCCGGCCCTGTTCATCGCCGCTGCCTGCGCCCGGGGTGAGACGGTTCTCACGGGCGCGGAAGAGCTGCGGGTCAAGGAGAGTGACCGCATCCAGGTGATGGCCGATGGCCTGTCTGCTGTGGGTGTGGACGCAACGCCCACGCCTGACGGTATTGTGATTCAGGGTGGCCGGATAGGCGGTGGACGGATCGACAGTCATGGTGATCACCGGATTGCCATGGCGTTCGCCATGGCCGCCTTGCGCGCGGAAGGGGAGATCCTGATTGACGACTGCAGCAACGTGAACACTTCGTTCCCGGGATTTGTGGACCTGGCTACCGCCGCCGGCCTGGGTATAGAGAGCAGGGAGGAGAACTGAATGGCTCCCATTATCACCATCGACGGGCCGAGCGGGTCCGGAAAGGGAACCATCGCCAGCCGGCTTGCCGGGATTCTGGGGTGGCGATGTCTGGATAGTGGCGCACTTTACCGGTTGCTTGGTTACTCCGCCCAACAGGCCGGGGTCAGCCTCGAGGATGCCGGGGAATTGGCCCGGTTGGCCCTCAATATGCATATCGAGTTCCGGGATGGCAAGGTATTGCTGGACGGTGAGGATGTCAGTGTGGCGATCCGCAGCGAGCAGGCCGGTAATGCGGCCTCCAAGGTGGCGGCGCTTCCCGAGGTACGGGAGGCGCTGCTGGCCTGGCAGCGGGCGTGCGCCGTTGCGCCGGGGCTGGTGGCGGATGGCCGGGATATGGGCACTGTGGTTTTTCCCGAGGCGGACGTGAAGATTTTTCTTGATGCGAGTGCCGAGGAGCGCGCCCAGCGGCGATATAAGCAGTTGATAGAGAAGGGTTTAAGTGCTAATCTACAGAGTCTGGTTGCGGAGATACGTGAACGGGATGACCGGGATCGTAACCGCAGCGTAGCACCACTGATCGCTCCGCAGGGAGCGCTGATTGTGGACTCAACGGCACTCTCGATTGATGAGGTGCTTGAACGAGTGCTGGCCAGGGTCTACCAGATTCTGCCGGACCTCAAGTGACAGGTGGCCCGTTAAGGGCTGTTTTTTTAACTTCAACCCCGTCGACCTTGATTTTATGCAGGTCGATACAATAATCGGTTCGCCGATTAGGATTATTAACCCATGACCGAAAGCTTTGCTGAACTTTTTGAAGAGAGCGTCGCGCAAACTCAGCTGCGCACCGGTGCCATTATTGTCGGTACCGTACTGGAAATCACCAATGACGCCGTAATTGTCAATGCCGGACTGAAATCCGAGGGTGTTATACCCAAAAGCCAGTTTCTGAATCTGGATGGAGAGATTGAAGTCGCCGTTGGTGATCAGGTCGAGGTAGCTCTCGACGCTGTCGAAGATGGATTCGGTGCAACCCGTCTTTCCCGTGAAAAGGCCAAGCGCCATCACGCCTGGAAGGTCCTCGAGACAGCATTTGAAGCAGAGGAGAACGTTACCGGCCGTATTAACGGCAAGGTTAAAGGCGGCTTCACTGTTGAGTTGGGCGAGATTCGCGCCTTCCTCCCGGGCTCACTGGTTGATGTTCGCCCGGTTCGTGATACCACTTACCTGGAAGGTAAGGACCTCGAATTCAAGGTAATTAAACTGGATCAGCGTCGTAATAACGTCGTGGTTTCCCGTCGTGCCGTTGTTGAGACCGAATACAGTGCTGAACGTGAAGCGCTGTTGGAGAGTCTGCAGGAAGGCATGGAGATCAAAGGTATCGTCAAGAATCTCACCGACTATGGTGCGTTTGTCGACCTTGGTGGTATCGATGGTCTGCTGCATATTACCGACATGGCCTGGAAGCGCGTCAAGCATCCGTCCGAAGTGGTCGAGATCGGTGATGAAATTACCGTTAAGGTGCTCAAGTTCGATCGTGAGAAACAGCGTGTATCACTGGGTCTGAAACAGATGGGTGATGATCCCTGGACCAACCTGGCTCGCCGTTATCCCGAAAACACACGTCTGTTCGGCAAGGTCACCAACCTGGCTGACTACGGCTGCTTCGTCGAGATCGAAGAGGGTGTGGAAGGTCTGGTTCACGTTTCCGAAATGGATTGGACCAACAAGAACATTCACCCCTCCAAGCTGGTTCAGCTGGGCGATGAGGTTGAGGTCATGGTGCTGGATATCGACGAAGAGCGTCGTCGTATCTCCCTGGGTATGAAACAGTGCAAGAACAACCCCTGGGAAGAGTTCGCCGAGACCCACAAGAAGGGTGATCACGTCACCGGTAAGATCAAGTCAATCACCGATTTCGGTGTGTTCATTGGTCTTGAAGGTGGTATCGATGGCCTGGTTCATCTGTCCGACATCTCCTGGGATGAGGCCGGTGAAGAGGGTGTGCGTGACTACAAGAAGGGTCAAGAACTGGAGACTGTTGTACTCTCCGTCGATCCGGAACGTGAGCGCATCTCCCTGGGTATCAAGCAGCTCGACAAAGACCCCTTCTCATCCTACCTGGCGAGCAATGCCAAGGGCGATATCGTCAAGGGTGTGGTAAAGGAAGTGGACAAGCGTGGTGCGGTTATCACCCTGGCCGAGGGTATCGAAGGCTATCTGCGTAGCTCCGAGATCTCGCGCGAGCGGGTGGAAGATGCACGTGCCGAGCTGAAAGAGGGAGACGAGATCGAAGCTCGCTTCCTGGGTGTGGATCGTAAGAATCGCACGATTACACTCTCCATCAAGGCGAAAGACTTTGCTGAAGAGCAGGAAGCGATCAAGTCCTATTCCAGTGCTCCTACCGGTACCGCCACACTTGGCGATATGCTGAAGGCACAGATGGACGAAGCATCCAAGAAATGATCTGTTGCGCTAAGCGCATTTGATCGAAGTAAGCCGGAACCCGGTATCGGGTTCCGGCAATACCGAGGGGATTCAAAAAGAATGACAAAATCTGAATTGATTGACGTCATCGCAAAAGAACAGAGCCACCTTGCATACCGTGATGTCGAGTTGGCTGTGAAGTGTATGCTGGAGCAGATGAGTCAGACTCTGGCGTCTGGAGAACGTATCGAAATCCGTGGTTTTGGTAGTTTTTCTCTTCACTTCCGTCCGCCCAGACAGGGTCGCAATCCGAAGACCGGGGCATCGGTAGCTCTGGCCGGAAAGTATGTACCGCATTTCAAACCGGGTAAGGAACTGCGCGAGCGCGTCAACGAAAGCGCCGCAAGCGGCTCCAAAATTACCGGCTAACCTGGGTAATCTGGCCCGGGTTATTTAATCTGGAAGTGATGCTTCCAGATTAAATCTTCTAACTACCTTTGTTGATAAACCCCAGCCTTTTTCGGACGCTGACTTTCTACCGTGCGTAGTTGACCAGATTTGATATAGAGGTCTGACGGCGTTCGGTCTTTAGATAATTAAGTGGCGAGAAGCAAAATCAGGGTGGGACATTATTAGCCCCACCCGTTGTCACATCAGGTGTGTTCAACTGGTTTGTCAGGTCCATCGGGGCTGATGTGCAGAACTGGAGTTTTAGCCAAGCTAACAAGCTGAATCGCGTCGCTTTTAGTCAGTGGCACCTGATCTGGCGGTATTCACAGAACGGGTGCGATGCGTGGGATGCCCTTGGGGCACCACGCAGCCGCAGCCCTTGTCACCAGCAGTGATTCTGATCTGCTGGATATTGATCAATTCTTCCTAGACAGAAACAGCCATTGCCAGCAGGTAGACGGATGTGACGACGGCCACGGATAACAGATGCAGCCGGGATTCGGAGCGGGAAGGCCTGATATTCGGATTACATGCCATTAAGCTGGAAATCTGATTACGAACCTGATCTTGCATGATATAACCGTTTTTATATTTCATGGTACGCACCTAACGAGTCAACTATGAAGTTAATATCCCTTCCTTTCCCTGGCATGCAGAACGTTAGGATCATCCCTGTTCTCTAATGGTTCTATAATAGCTCAACAAGAACAAAAAGAGAACATATTTTTTAAAGACGTTTCCCCTTGATCGTTTCAAGCGCCTTTTCGGCATGTTGTGATCAGGTTTTTAAACTGTGGAGCGAAAAGCGGGATCTCTGGCGACCTGTAAATGATCTCCTATATAATCAGCTGCGACTAACAGGATATTGTGGTGCTATGCAGAACAGGGATATAGAGGCTTGTGTAGAGGCTATATGTAACAAGGGGTGCAGCCTGGTGCGGCAAGACATCGAATTGCTGGAACAGGGATGCTCTCTGCCTGAAACCTCACACCTGGGATCGCAGGCGCGGCAGCTGGTGTTGAATGAGCTAAAAAGCATCATGTCGGTTTACGGAGATAGCTGCCGGGTCTAGTAGGGATGGCAGCATCCCCGGAAACCCGACATAGCCAGCCAAAATAGAGATTTGAATACCATCTAATAGCCGAGCCAGTCCGCTCGGCACTGTTTTTTTGTGCGCTGGTGTGAATCAGGCACACAACCGGAATCAGACCTGCAATGCAGAAAATTGTTAGCAAGATAGCGGAAGAGTTGAGCGTCACCGTCAACCAGGTGGCGGCTGCCGTCGAGTTGCTGGATGAGGGTGCCACGGTGCCCTTTATTTCACGTTACCGCAAGGAGAAAACCGGCGGTCTGGATGACGCCCAGTTACGAAACCTTGAAGAGCGCCTGGGTTACCTGAGAGAACTGGAAGACCGGCGTGAAACTGTTCTTAACAGTATACGGGACCAGGGCAAGCTGACCGAAGCACTCGAGCGCGATATCCTTTCTGCAGAAACCAAAACCCGGCTCGAAGATCTCTATCTGCCATACAAGCCGAAGCGTAGAACCAAAGCACAGATCGCGCGTGAGGCCGGTATCGAGCCACTGGCCCTGCAGCTTCTCTCAGATCCGACGCTGGATCCGGAAACAGAGGCATCCGCCTACCTGAATAGTGAAGCCGGTTTTACTGATAGCAAGCTGGTACTAGATGGCGCCAAGCAGATTCTCATGGAACGGTTTGCCGAGAACGCCGAACTGTTGGGCAAGCTGCGTGAATACCTTTGGAATGAGGGTGTGATCAAGTCCCAGGTTGTCAAGGACAAGGAGCAGGAAGCTGCCAAGTTCAAGGACTATTTTGATTATGCGGAGCCGATCAAACAGATCCCATCACACCGGGCATTGGCGCTGTTCCGGGGACGTAATGAGGGCGTGTTGAATCTGGAACTGGTTGTCGATGAAGAGATAACCGGTACCTCGCCCTGTGAAATGACGATAGCCCAGCAGGTAGGCGTTGAAGACCAGGGGCGTGCCGCGGATGGCTGGTTAAAGGAGTGTGTCCGCTGGGCGTGGCGGGTAAAAATCTTCAGTCATCTCGACCTGGAACTTAAGATGCGCTTGCGTGAGGCGGCCGAAGAGGAGGCGATACGGGTATTTGGACACAATCTGAATGACCTGTTGCTGGCGGCTCCGGCGGGAAATCTGCCCATTCTGGGATTGGATCCCGGTTTACGAACCGGTGTCAAAGTGGCGGTGGTGGATGCCACGGGTAAAGTGCTTGATACCGCCACCATTTATCCACATGCGCCCAAGAATCAGTGGGATGCTTCGATCAACTCGCTGGCGGTGTTGGCCCAACATTACGCCGTGCGCCTCGTGGCTATCGGCAATGGCACCGCTTCACGGGAAACAGACCGGCTCGTGGCCGATATGATTAAGCGTCATCCCGAGCTTAAGCTGCAGAAGATTATGGTGAGCGAGGCGGGGGCCTCGGTCTATTCCGCTTCCGAGCTGGCATCGGCAGAACTACCCGAACTGGACGTTACGCTGCGCGGGGCTGTGTCCATAGCCAGGCGCTTACAGGATCCCCTGGCGGAACTGGTCAAGATTGAACCCAAAGCGATAGGTGTCGGCCAGTATCAGCATGATGTCAATCAGACACGCCTGGCCCGGCAACTGGATAATGTGGTTGAGGATTGTGTGAACTCGGTTGGCGTTGATATCAATACCGCCTCTCCCGCACTGCTCAGACAGATTTCCGGGCTAAATAAAACCCTGGCGGAAAATATTGTCAGGTATCGTGATGAGCATGGCGCATTCAAGAACCGGCAGGCGTTACTCAATGTGCCCAGGCTGGGAAGCAAGAGTTTTGAACAGGCCGCCGGCTTTCTGCGGATCAATTCGGGCGATAATCCCCTGGATGCGTCAGCGGTGCATCCGGAGGCCTATCCGGTCGTTGAACGGATTCTGCTCAAAGCCGGGCGGCGCATCCAGGATGTCATCGGTGACCGGGCTTTTCTGCGTACGCTCAAGCCGGAACAGTTCACCGATGAAAAGTTTGGTGTGCCGACGGTGACCGATATTATTGCGGAACTGGAGAAGCCGGGGCGTGATCCCCGGGGTGAGTTCAAGACGGCCAGTTTCCAGGAAGGCATCGAGAGTTTGTCAGACCTGAAACCCGATATGATTCTGGAGGGTGTTGTCACCAACGTCACCAATTTCGGTGCTTTTATTGATATTGGCGTACACCAGGATGGGTTGGTCCACATCTCTGCCATGTCGGAGAAATTTATCAAGGATCCACGGGAAGTGGTTAAAGCCGGTGATCTGGTCAAGGTTAAGGTGATGGAAGTGGATGTGGCCAGAAAACGTATTGGCCTCAGTATGCGTTTGTCAGATAAGAGTGACGATGACAATAAAAGCAGACGTCCAAATGATGCCGCCCGGCCAGGCGCCGGGAAACCAAAACAGCGTCAGGGAAAGCGGCCCGCACAGAACAATCCACCCATGGGTGGTGCCATGGCAGCCGCGCTGGGTGATGCCTTGAAAAAACGGCGTTAGGCCGATTTTATCCCAATTAGCCTTTTAGCCTGTGTATACTTTGTCACTATTTTGATTGGGTTAAGATTCAGACAGGTAGTTTAAGAAGTTGCGAGTAGCACTCAGAATCGAAGTTGGAACTGTAAAAGGCGCCACTGAAGGGGTGCCAGCCCTGTTGCGTCTGTTGGACGAACACCAGGTCAAGGCGACGTTTTTTTTCAGCCTGGGTCCTGACTACAGCAGTTATCCTTTTGCTGATCAGCTGCCCGGTATAATCAGAAAGCGTTTGCCGGCGCCCCATATCAGCAGGCGCTGCAGGGATAATCTCCTGGCGGTTGCTGATGCCGGTCACGATATTGGTATTTCCTCCTACACGGCGGCAGACTGGCGGCGTGATGTGGCCTTTCAGACAGCCGATTGGACCTATGGCGAGTTGGCGATGGCCTGCGAGTCATTCACTGATCTGTTTGGCAAGGCACCACACTGTTTTGCTGCCCTGGGGTGGCAGGTTAATCCCCACCTGTTCAGCGAAGAGCAGGAACTCGGGTTTGATTTTGCGTCAGATGTACGTGGCCAACATATCTTTTTACCCGAGTCCCAGGGTATTTCGTCAAGCTGTCCTCAGATACCCACAACCCTGCCCACGCTGGATGAGCTGTTGGCCCAGGATGGGGTGGATGAAGAAAACCTGCACCAGTTTCTCTACGCCGCTTGCCAGCGCATTATGCCGAATGGTGAGGTTTTCAGCTTGTCAGCCGAGCGTGAAGGGTTGGAACTGCTCGAGGTCTTCGAGCGGCTGTTGGTGATGTGGAAAGGGGGGCAATGGGAGGTTCGTTCTCTGGGTGAACTCTACAATAGTGTTGTGGATGCCCCCTTGAAGAGACATCTTGTGGGGTGGGGCACAGTGTATGGCCGCTCAGAACACGTGGCAATGCAAAGCACACCCAAATGAGGGAGACAATCCTCGATTCGATTACCCTTACGGGCGAGCTTCAATGTCGATAGTACCGCGTATAAAAAACAGTGAACTCAGGGAAGTGGTTTATGTTGCTCCCTCGACTATCCACGGTACGGGTGTCTTTGCCAGGCGGCTGTTGTCAAAGGGCGAATATATTGGCACCTATCACGGACCGGTTGCCCGTCGAAACGGCACTTACGTACTTTGGGTTTATGAGCCTGATGATGAAGAGAACGCAATCGGCCGTAGCGGTAAAAACTATTTGCGCTTCCTCAATCACCAGGTACCGGGTAACGCGGAATTTGATGGATTCGATCTGTATGCCAGGGTGGATATCCAGATGGATGAGGAGATCACTTTCAATTACGAGCCGGAGTAGTCCCGGTTCATGCACCTGGTGCCAGATGTCTCCTAGTGATAACGGCGCATTTGCCCAACCAGAATACCCTGTATCTGCACCTGGTCGGGTGCATAGGTCATTGGCGACATATTGGCATTGGCCGGATGCAGTACCACGCGATCGGGCTTTTGCTCGATGCGTTTGAGCGTCGCCTCGCTGCCATCCACCAGGGCGACGACGATTTCACCATTGCGTGCATGATCCCGTTGCTCAATGATGATCTGATCGCCGTCAAGAATGCCCTCTTCGATCATGGAGTCCCCCTTCACCTGAAGGACATAGCAGGGACGGCTGGTATGTAAAAAGTCGGGGACTTCGATCGTTTCCCGTTGCTCAATCGCCTCAATGGGACGCCCCGCAGCGATATAGCCCAGAAATGGCAATCCCTGGGACTCTTCCTGATCCGGATTGGTGAGCCTTATTCCCCGTCGACGATTATTCATGGGTTCAATCAACCCGGCATCTATCAGAGCCTGGATCTGTTTGTGCAGAGACCCCTTGGAGCTCAGTCCAAGTGCGCTGCAGAGTTCATCCAGTGTGGGGGGGTGGGGGAACTTATCCAGATTCTCCAGCAGATAGTCGTAAATCTCCTGCTGTCTGCGCGTCAAATGTTCGGTCATGCCTGGCTCCCTGTTCTAAGTTCGTTCTATTATAGTGGAACGAGAACCAATGGGAAACAGTTTGCGGCAATTTCTTTTGTAACGTGCTCAGAATATCCCCGGAAGATGGGGTAAGAAAAGCGGTTTGCTGGCTATCTCCCAGCAGCAGCGGGGATCTATTTGACGCGACTAACAGGCTATCCAGGCTTTCCTGTGGGAGGCGTTTGCCTGGTGGTAGCTTTATCCGGCTGTCAGGAGTGGGAAATTACTTTCATGCGCGCTGATTGGGACACGGAGTCCCTGGTTATTCCCGCCTGGAGATGATCTATCTGTAAGCCGGATCTCCTGCGATCCCGTTTACGTTTTTCACTAAATGCGGCGGCGGTTTGCGCGTCCTGGTGGCGTCTTCTGTCCCGTTCTGTTGATCGGTGAAAGAATTTTCGAACTTCCACCGGTTTGGTTTTAAACAGCTGTCCATTCAGTTTGTTAATCAACTGAAGTGCCGCGGACGGCGGTTCAATACGGGCAATCCCATGATACTCAACCTGCTTGGTGTGGGGATCCTGGATACGCCAGATATCGCAGTGCTGCAGCGTACCCTGGGGGGAAAACTGCAGCAGGTACCACTTTGGCTTCAATGCCTCGGAGATAAATTTCATCAGGTGGAGGCGCGTGGTTGACGTGGGTAACCTTCGAATGAATATTTCCATACTTCAATCCCTGTGCAGACTGTTCCAAAAGTGTTCAGGTTGTTGGACAGCTGAAATGCGCCAAAAGATCCTCTGTCAAAAGCAGGACTCTGGCGTCCGATTGTCCGGCAACTACCTGAAATATAGCACTGGAGCCGAAGAAGTACCGGTTGAAGCGCTTGAAAGAGCCGGTGGCCGCACTGGGTGCGGCCACCGGTACATCCTGGCTACAGTCCTGGACCGACCTGCCAGGGGTGTTGATTAGCTCAAGAGCGGGGCGATAACGAGACTGACGATGGCCATGACGTTAATCAGAATGTTCATCGACGGGCCTGAGGTATCCTTGAAGGGGTCGCCAACGGTGTCACCGACCACTGCGGCTTTGTGCACATCCGAGCCCTTGCCACCAAAGTTACCCTTCTCGATATGCTTTTTAGCATTGTCCCAGGCACCACCAGCATTGGCCATCATCAGTGCCAGCAGGACGCAAGCGAGCAGAGCACCGCCCAGCATGCCGCCGAGGGCTTCCGCGTCCAGGACAAAACCCACCACCATGGGGGCCGCAACCGCGATTACACCTGGCAGTATCATCTTTTTCAGGGCGGCAGTGGTGGCAATATCCACACAGCGTGCACTGTCCGGTTCAGCGGTACCCTCCATCAAACCGGGGATCTCGCGGAACTGGCGACGAATCTCCTTGATCATGTCGAATGCCGCATCACCCACGGCTGTCATGGTGATGGAAGCGATCAGGAAGGGCAGAATGCCGCCAATGAAGAGTCCGATCAGCACATGGGGATTGTTCAGGCTGAGTGCGAAATCAGGGATATTGGCCGCGACGGTCTCCACGTAGGCGGTAATAATGGCCAGAGCGGCCAGTGCTGCAGCGCCAATCGCGAAACCTTTACCAATAGCCGCCGTGGTGTTACCCAGCTCATCCAGCGAATCGGTAATCTCCCGGGTCTCGGCTCCCAGTCCGCCCATCTCGGCGATACCACCGGCGTTATCGGCCACAGGTCCATAGGCATCGATAGCCATGGTGATGCCGACCGTTGCCAGCATGCCCACCGCGGCAATACCCACGCCGTAAAGACCAACCAGCGAGCTGGAGGCGAAAATGATGGCGCAGATAGTGAGGATGGGGATAACCACGGACTGCATACCGATAGCGAGACCGGCGATCATCACGGTGGCGGGACCGGTTTCACCCGATTTGGCAATCTGGATCACCGGTTTGCCAGCGGTATAGTATTCGGTCACCAGACCGATGATTATGCCGCCAACCGCACCGGACAGCACCGCTCCCCAGACAGCAGCAGAGACACCGATCAGCTTGATCAGTGCCAGCGAGGTGATAATGAAAATGAGGGTCGCGCTGATCGTGCCGATACGCAGGGCCACTTCCGGGCTCTTGGCGGAAAATTTGCGTACCAGCAGGATGCCCATGACTGAACAGAGCAGCCCCAGAGATGCCAGCGCCAGGGGCAGGAACATCAGATCCGCCTGCTTGCCCAGCGGGTCGAGGACATCTGCTGTCATGGTGGAGGCAATCGCGATGGTTGCGATCATGGCGCCACAGTAAGATTCGAATATATCGGATCCCATGCCGGCCACATCGCCCACGTTGTCACCCACATTGTCGGCAATTACGCCCGGATTGCGCGGATCGTCCTCGGGAATACCGGCTTCGATCTTGCCGACCAGGTCGGCTCCCACGTCAGCGGATTTGGTGAAGATACCGCCACCGACACGAGAGAAGAGGGCGACCGTGGAGGCACCCATGCCGAAACCATGTATGGCATGGGCGGTTTCCGGATCACCACCGAAGAACAGGTAAAGCGTGCCAAGACCCAGCAGGCCGAGGGAGGCTACCGACAGTCCCATGATGGAACCACCGAAGAAGGCGATGGAGAGGGCTTCGGGCGCTCCCTTTTCGTGTGCCGCCGTGGTGGTTCTCACGTTTGCCTGGGTGGCCGAGAACATACCGATATAACCCGCCAGTGCAGAGGCGCCGGCCCCTACCACGAAAGCAAAGGCGGTTTTCACCCCCAGCATGAATAGCAGTAATACGACCAGAACGGCGGAAAATGCGGCCAGCATTCTGTATTCGCGTCGCATGAAGACCATAGCGCCTTCATGAATGGCTTCTGCGATCCGGGTGACTTTTTCACTGCCGGTCTCATACTGCATGACCAGTTTATAGATTCTAAAGGCCGCAAGCAGGCCTAATATTCCCAAAAATGGTGGTATCAAGTGACTTAAACTCATTTCTCCCCTCGTTTTTTTTATTCAAAATAAAAAAACAACCGGACGGGTTTGGTGACAAGGAGCGACATTAACCCGTGATTTGACAGTTCTGATACAAGATCATTGGAACCAATGGAGTAACACTGCTTTATGGCAAACTAAATAAACTACTCGAATAGCCTGATTAATAAAAGCAATCGAGAGTATATCTGAATCCAGGTTCATTAATAGTCCGGGATGGATTAAACGTTTGCGGTATATCAATAAATTGTCCGACCGGTTCGCAGCGGGGATGAGCCGGGCTTCTCCCCGCTGAAACGCAGGGGCTATCTGCCGGGTCTGGCCAGTTCGGATAACAGTGCCTGTTCCTGCTCCGGATGGCTGTTTCCCCAGTAGTCGAAGTAGACCAGGTCCTGCAGGGGCAAGCGGTCACGCCAGCCGACGCTTTGCAACTCCGGTTCGGTAAAAAAGTGTTTGACATAGCCGACACAGAGGTAGGCAACGGGTATGACTTGGGCCGGCAGGTTGAGTCGTTGTTTCAGCTTCTGCGGATCAAAGATACTTACCCAGCCCACACCGACACCCTCACTTCTGGCCGCCAGCCAGAGATTCTGCACGGCGCAGACGCTGCTGTAGATGTCCATTGCCATGTCGTGGGTACGACCAAGCACGACAGGCCCCGCCCGTTCCCGGTCGCAGGTGACAACCAGATTGACCGGCGCTTCCAGTATGCCTTCAAGCTTGAGTGCGCTGTAGAGCGGCTTTCTCTCTGCCTCGAACATCTCCCGGGCTTCCCGATTGGCCTCCAGGAACAGCTCATGAACCTGTTGCTTGGCGGCAGGTGATCTGATCAGCATGAAATTCCAGGGTTGCATAAAACCCACGGATGGCGCGTGGTGGGCCGCCTTGAGAATACGCGCCATGACCGGATCGGGTATGGGGTCGGGTTTGAATTGCCCCCTCACATCACGCCTGGAGTAGATCGCCTTATAGAGCGCGTCGCGCTCCGCCACGCTGAATTGAAGTTCTTGTTGCAGCTGGCCTGAAGGATTTTCCATAATATTCCCCTTGACTGGAAAATCACGGATACTTGACCAGGTATCCGATGAGGTTGCGCTTCAGGCCGGTCTTCTGACTCAGGTTCCACTTCTACAGACGCCTTCCCGGATCTTGCGTCCAGTGGCTGACGGCCATCTGTCTAGCAGCCGTCGGTCTGTAAAATCCCCATTACAGCGTTGGGCACGTAGCGGAATCGCACCGCTTTCCCGATTCTCCCGGCTCGCATGAGCAGGGCACCTGAAGTTGTATTGGGTCTCTAATCTTACAGGTTTTGCTGCAGAAGTTTACCTCTGATTATTTGCGCCCCATAATGTGCGCCTTTTCATCTTACGGGTGATCCAGACGTGAAACAGTTGATCCTTGGCGGTGCCCGCTCAGGTAAAAGCACCCTGGCGGAACGACTGGCAACCGAGTCGACCGATGACGTGATCTATATCGCAACGGCGGCGGCCGAACAGAGCGATGTGGAGATGGCGCGGCGTATCCAGGCCCACCGGGATCGACGCCCCGATCACTGGTTGCTGGTGGAAGAGCCGGTGAATCTTGCCGAGGCCCTGCGGCGGCACTGTGGACCGGGGCGCTTCCTGATTGTGGATTGTCTGACGCTCTGGCTATCCAATATTTTGCTGATGGATGAAGGTCGCCATTTTAAAACACAGACGACGGAACTCCTGTCGGCGCTGACCGAATTGACCGGCAATCTGGTCATGGTGAGCAACGAAGTGGGGCTCGGTATCGTGCCGCTGGGAGAGATTTCGCGACGTTTTCAGGATGAATCAGGCTGGTTGCATCAGCAGGTGGCCAGGCAGTGTGACCGGGTCATCTTAACTGTGGCGGGGCTGCCACTGACACTCAAAGGAGACAAGCTTTGAAACCAGGCTGGCTGAATGATCCGGTGGTACGACCGGACAAATCCATAACCGATATCGCCAGGGAACGGCAGAAACAACTCACCAAGCCGACCGGATCCCTGGGCGAACTGGAGAGCCTGGCCATCCAGTTGGCGACGCTACAGGGGCGGGAGTTTCCCCGGGTGGATAAGGTGCGGGTGACCGTGTTTGCCGGAGATCACGGCGTTGTTGCATCCGGCATTTCCGCCTACCCGCAGACAGTGACTGTGCAGATGATCGCCAATTTTTGCGCGGGAGGAGCCGCCATCAGTGTGCTGTCGAACGCCTTGGGTGCTGAGCTGGAAGTGGTGGATGTCGGAACCGTGGTCGAACCGGAGGCGCTGCCAGGCGTTATCAGCCACAGAGCGGGCGCGGGAACGGCCAATTTTCACGATCAGGATGCCATGACCCATGAGCAACTCGCGGTCGCCCTCAACGCCGGGCGAGCGGCGGCGATCCGGGCCCAGGAACAGGGTGCGGATCTGTTTATTGGTGGTGACATGGGGATCGGTAACACCACGGCGGCGGCGGCGCTGGGTTGTGCACTGCTGCGTGCCGACCCGGATCTGATGGCCGGTCCCGGCACCGGACTTGACCAACGTGGGGTGGCCCGTAAAGCGGCGCTGCTGCGGGAGGCCCTATCTCGCTACACCGGGCTTGAAGAGCAGCCCCTGGAGGCACTTCGCTGCCTGGGTGGCTTCGAGATAGCTGCCCTGGCCGGTGCTTATCTTGGCTGTGCCCAGGCAGGTATACCGGTGTTGGTCGATGGTTATATCACCACGGCGGCGGCACTGGTTGCGGCCCGATTTCAGCCTGCAGTTCGGGAGTGGCTGTTGTTCTCCCACCAGTCTGCGGAACCGGGCCACCGGACGCTGCTAAAGGCCCTGGATGCCAAGCCGTTGCTGAATCTCGGCATGCGGCTGGGCGAGGGGAGTGGTGCTGCCACAGCGGTGCCGCTGTTGCGGGCGGCCTGTGATCTGCACAATCGCATGGCAACATTTGCCGATGCGGGTGTGGACGAGGGCTGACCGCGTTGTCGACGACAGATTCGCCCGAACAACCCGTCATTACCACCATCGACCTGATTCGCCATGGTGAACCGGAGGGCGGGGTGCTGATCCGTGGCTGGCGTGATGATCCATTGAGCCGTCAGGGCTGGCAACAGATGCGCCATGCAACCGCCGGACAGACACCCTGGGACGGGATTGTTGCCTCGCCGTTAAAACGCTGCGCCCAGTTTGCTGACGAATTGGGCAACCAGGCCGGCATTCCGGTGGCGTTTGAAGAGCGTCTTAAGGAGATTGGTTTCGGTGAATGGGAGGGGTGCTCACCAGAAGAGCTCTACCGGAAGTCGCCCCAGCGGGTGAGCGATTTCTGGAACAATCCGGTCGAGTGCCCCCCGCCGGGTGGCGAGTCCATGCGCCATTTTCAACAACGGGTGGAATCGGCCTGGCAGGAGATTCAGTCAAAGTATAGGGGGCAGCATCTGCTGATTGTCGCCCATGGGGGTGTTAACCGGCTCATTATCGGCCAGGTATTGCAGATTCCGCTGACCCACCTGTTCAGGATGGAGCTGCCCTATGCCGGGATCAGCCGTATACGTATTGAACAAGGTTGCCCGCGACTGGTTTTTCATTGTGGCTCACTGGATTAAATCAGCCGGAGGAGATACCGGCAGTGCGGTCTCTTCCCATCAGTTCTTTCCGGACACCAGCATAACATTATGATCAGACAATTTTTCTTTGCCCTGCAATTCCTCACCCGAATTCCGGTGCCGACGCACCACCCCATGCTGAGTGAAGAGGAGCAGGGCAAGAGCCTGCTCTACTACCCGCTGGTGGGACTGCTGATCGGTCTGGTGCTGATTTTAACCGCTGCCTTGACGAGTGGCGGCGATCCACTTTTGCGCGCAGCCCTGTTACTGGTCGTGTGGGTGGCTGTTACCGGTGGACTGCATATCGACGGTCTGGCCGATATGACCGATGCCTGGATAGGCGGGCAGGGAGATCGGGAGCGGACACTGGAAATTATGAAAGACCCCCGCTGCGGTCCCAGCGCGGTGGTGGCGGTGGTGTTACTGCTGATGGTGAAACTGGCGGCGCTGACTACGCTGATCGGGCAGGATGCCTGGGCGATGATTCTGCTGGCCCCGCTGATTGGGCGCGTGAATCTGATAGCCAGCTTTCTCTACCTGCCCTATGTGCGGCCGCACGGATTGGGTGCCATGCTGGCGGCGCACCTGCCCCGGGTGCAGGCGGGAAGGGTGCTCCTGGCCGCTTTGTTATTCTGCCTGTTGATCCAGGGCTGGCTGGCTATTGGGGTTCTACTCTTTTGCGGGCTGTTGTTTGTGATCTATCGATCCATGATGCTGTCCCGTATCGGCGGCTTTACCGGCGACAGTGCGGGGGCTGTTTGTGAGCTTGGTGAGGCGACCGCCCTGGTGGCGGCCGCGCTGTTGCTATGAGTTCCATGCTGGTTCTGTTTGCGCTGTTGCTGGATCAACTGCTGGGGGAACCCAGGCGTTATCATCCTCTGGCAGGATTTGGCCTGGTCGCCCAGTCCCTGGAGCGGCGACTGAATCGTTCTGGCCGTGTACCGCTGCGCATTATGGGCGTGCTGGCCGTTGTCATCCTGATTGTGCCGCTGGCTATTGCCGCCCAGGGGCTGAGCGGCTGGTTCGGTCCGCTGTTTGATGGAATCCTGCTCTACCTGGCCGTGGGTGCCAACAGTCTGACCCAACATGCACGCCGGGTGGCGGAAGCGCTGCGGCTCAATGATCTGCCCGGTGCGCGCAGACAGGTCGGCATGATTGTCAGTCGGGATACTGAACAGATGCGGCGTCCGGCAATCGTCAGCGCCACCATTGAGTCGGTATTGGAAAACGGTGCCGATGCGATTTTTGGTGCGTTATTCTGGTTTTTGCTGGCGGGTGCCCCGGGCGTCATAATTTATCGCCTGGCAAATACGCTGGATGCCATGTGGGGTTACCGGACGGAGCGGTTCCGGGAGTTTGGCTGGTTTGCCGCCCGTCTGGATGATCTGCTGAATTGGGTGCCGGCCCGCTTTACCGCTCTCGGTTATGCCCTGGCTGGTGGATTTCAACGCAGCATTCGTTGCTGGACCGTGCAGGCTGCCCGGCTTGACAGCCCGAATGGTGGCGTGGTGATGACCGCCGGTGCCGGTGCCCTGGGCCTGATCCTTGGTGGGCCCCGTCGTTACCAGGGAGAAACCCGGGACAAGCCGTTTTTCGGGGCCGGTGTTGCGCCGGTTCGTGGTGACATCTATCGGGCCGTCGATCTGGTCCAGAAGAGCTTGTTTTACTGGGTAATGCTCATATTGATGGGAGGATCGCTGCTTGCTTGAGCATGGTGGAAAACTGCAGGATGCTATCCGGACCTATGGGATACCGTTGGAGCAGTGGATCGATCTCTCCACCGGTATTAATCCCCGCGGCTGGATTCCTCCCCGCCCGCCGGACGCCGTCTGGCTTCGGCTGCCTGAAGAGCACGACCAGCTGGAGCAGGTAGCCCGGCAATATTATGGCTGTGACAGTCTGTTACCGGTGGCAGGGTCCCAGCAGGCTATCCAGTTGCTGCCCTCCCTCCGCCCTCCCTCCCGGGTGGGATTTGTATCTCCCGGTTATGCTGAACATCCACATGCCTGGGCGTGTCATAACCATCAGGTACAACGCATTGCCGCTGATGAAGTTGAACGGCAACTGTCGGATATAGATGTGTTGGTGCTCTGCAATCCCAACAACCCGGATGGGCGACGATTTACTCCCGCACAGTTGCTCGCATGGCATCGGGAACTCGATGCACGCGACGGATGGCTGGTTATCGATGAGGCGTTTATGGATGCTACACCGGAGTGGAGTCTGGTCAACGCGCTGCCCATGAGAGGGCTGATCATACTTCGTTCCCTGGGGAAGTTTTTTGGCTTGGCGGGTGCCCGGGTCGGCTTTGTTCTGGCTGACAGAGAACTGATTTTTCAAATGAGCGAGAAACTGGGTCCCTGGGCCATCGCCGGACCTTCCCGCTGGGTCGCTGCCAAAGCGCTGGCTGACCAGGCGTGGCAGACCCAAGCGCGTAGCCAATTGACGCAGGCAACAACCCGGTTGAAAAGTTTGCTGACTGCTGCGGGTCTCTCTACTTATGGAGAGACCGCGCTTTTTCAATATGTGCGGAATGAACAAGCCGATCGCATAGTCCACGCTCTGGCACAGGAAGGTATTCTGGTCAGGCAGTTTTCGGAGCCAGCTGCACTGCGATTCGGGCTGCCCGCCACGGAAAGTGAGTGGGTCCGAATCGAGGCCTGTTTGGGCCGGATCTTTACCTAGTCTGGTCTGGGACGCCAGGTTTGGCCGGTTGTCACGATTTTTTACACAGCCGATCAGGGGCGAGAGTTAAAAGACTTAAATAACATGGGGATAGGGAAGTGGCCGGAAACTTGCTTGTACTATCTGCAATGAGTAATACCGGTGCAGGTTGATGACCGACTTGCGTGTAGGAATGGGCTTATCTGTACGTAAGAACGGTCTCCAAATCGATATTACAAAAATTTACATTTTCGGTTTGGTCAGCTGATAAGAGATGGGAATTAACGGACTATATTAGTTGGTGGTGGATTTCAGGTTGATTCCAATCGGCCTCTGAAGGGACAAGTACATGAGAGAAATGTTCTACTTTGTCGCCTTTGGCTTTCTGTTTGCTTTCCTTATCCCCCTACTGATTGGCACAATAATTCAGGATGATGGACAGGATGCCTGGCGCTCGCAAAAGGATGTGGTTTCCGATGCAAACAAGTTGCCCCCGACAGCCGCTGAAACGGCCAATGATTGTCGTGTAAAAGGATACAGCTACCTATTGTCGGCTGATGGCCATGCCTATGTGCAGCAGGAAAATGTTCCGTATATTGCAGCACTTATAGACGACCAGGTTGTTATTCTTCAGTTCAATGGGAATAGTAATCCAGTCTTGGTTGATCCCCAGGATCATGTACCTGCAGACGTAAAAAGCGACCTTTCCAGTTATTTATCCACCTGCCTGAAGAGCGACAATACACCCACCAAAACAGCGGTTTTACTGGGTGAAAAAAAGTAGTAACTGCTCCAGTCGAATGCGCCTGATAATCCCTAAAATATGACTAGAAAAAATATCCCAGGATATATGTTCGTAGGTTATCCAGGGAATAAATAGCCTATTGTTGCCGGTTGATATTCTTCCGATTTCGGGAACTATAATCTTTATTCGGGGTGTATGTGTCGTGCCGGCTTGCCCGGCGGGAAACAGGCGGGGTAGGCATTATTGTACCCAAGGGTTAAAATAGCTCTGGGTGCTAAAGATTTAGTACCGCCAGCCGCAAAAAATGAGAGTGCTCTGACACAGTATTGCAGTTCTACTGACACACAGTCCGGGTAGAGTCAGGCTAAACCTCGTGACGGAAATAAAAAGCAGCATGCAAGGGAGAAAGTATGAACATTCAGGGTAATCCGAATGTTTCACTGGTGCAGTTTGAGAAAGAGCAACATCCCGAAGTCGAGAGGTTGCCTAAGGGGATAACACCTGAAGAAACCGAAGAGGAGCGGGGCGTGTTTTCACGTTTTCACTCCATCCGGGGAAAAGTAAGGTTATTCGGGCATTTCTTTCATGCCCAGTTTCTGTTACTTGCTTGTGTTGAGTATTTCTCTTTTGTCTCTGTTTATGTTTTCGCAACGCCGCTCCTGAATTCACAACCGGCTACAGCGGTTCCGGCCAGCCAATGGGTGGAAGCAGCCTTTGCCGGTGTAATACTGATACTGACTATCGCCTCCATGGGGTTGTATGACACCAGGCAGCGAGAGGGTATCAAGGGGACACTCCTACGGTTGTTGGTGGCTTTTTTCTGCGGTTTCCTGGTTATTGCCTTACTGGATTCTGTTTTACCCCAGTTTAAAGATGATCCGGTCTATATCGGAAAGTTCGTACTGCTTGCCTTTGTTTATTCGATCCTGTTAAGAATCTATTTTTACAAGTTCGTCGATGGAAACATTCTGCAACGTCGGGTGCTGGTTCTCGGTGCCGGAAAGCGGGCTGCCTCCATCAGTAAACTGAGACGTAAAACTGACCGGCGCGGATTTGATCTGGTGGGATTTGTGCGTACTTCCAGCGAAGAGACCGTGCAGGTGGATAGCAGCAAGCTGATCAATATCGATGATGATATACGCAAATTCGCCATCCAGAATAAAATTGACGAAATTGTTATTGCACCGGATGACAGGCGCAGAAAACTGCCGCTTGGAGGCCTCATCGATTGTCGCATGAGTGGCATTGCCATCATCGATCTGCTCGACTTTTTCGAGCGGGAAACAGAAAAGATAAGCCTTGACCTCATTCAGCCAAGCTGGCTGATTTATACCGACGGTTTTAAACGGAACATTCTCCGTGCACTTACCAAGCGCACCTTTGATATCCTCATCAGTTCGCTGCTGCTGATAGTCTGTTCACCCTTAATGGTACTTACCGCTCTGGCCATTCTGCTGGAGAGCCGGGGGAAGGGCGGCGTGCTGTATCGGCAACAACGTGTGGGTCGAGATGGGAAATGTTTTAATCTCTACAAGTTCCGCAGTATGCGCACGGATGCAGAGAAAGATGGTGTAGCCCGGTGGGCACAGAAAAATGATTCCCGAATCACCCGGGTTGGTTCGTTTATCCGCAAATACAGATTTGATGAATTACCCCAGTTGTGGAACATTTTTGTCAGTGACATGAGCCTGGTTGGTCCCCGACCAGAGCGGCCTGAATTTGTTGAACAGCTATCCAAGGTCAATGCCCTCTACAAGGAGCGGCATCGGGTTACGCCGGGTTTGGCCGGATGGGCGCAGGTGTGCTACCCCTACGGTGCATCCACGAAAGACTCCATGGAAAAGCTTCAGTACGACCTTTATTACGTGAAAAATCACGGCCTGCTGTTTGATTTTTATATTCTGGTGCAGACCGTGGAGATCGTTTTTTTCAAGAAGGGTGTGCGATAGATTCCTGAATAGTCCGCTTTCGGCTTTCAGGGCTTGATGTCATATTTTTCCATCAGGCTATAGAGCGTCGGGCGGGTAATACCCAGTATTTTTGCGGTCTCCGAGATGTTGGCATCTGAATGGTTGAGTGCCCGCAAAATGGCCTTTCGCTCTGCTTCACTGCGGACCTGCTTCAGATTCAGTGGCATTGCCTCATCTTCAGGTGCGGCCAGTTCCAGGTCCTCCACGGTGATCAAGGGGTTATCTGCCATGATAACGGCCCGCTTGATCCTGCTCTCAATCTCACGCACGTTGCCTGGCCAGTCATAATGCTCGATGGCGAGGATCGCGTTTTTATCAAAACCGTTGATCTGCTGGTTATACTCTTTACTGAATCGTTCAAGAAACGCCTTGGCCAATAACAGGGCATCACCTTCGCGTTCTTTCAGGGAAGGTATTTTTATTGTCACCTCACTAATTCGATAATAGAGGTCTTCTCTGAAGCGGCCTTCCGCAATAAGGTTCTGGATATCCTGGTGGGTGGCGCAGATAATCCTGACATCAATAGGAATCTCCTCGCGGCCCCCGATTCGCTCCAGGGTGCGTTCCTGCAGAAAACGGAGCAGCTTGGCCTGGAGATCAAATGGCAGGTCACCAATTTCATCGAGGAACAGGGTGCCACCGTTTGCATATTCGATTTTGCCCTTGGTCTGTTTGGAGGCGCCGGTAAAGGCACCTTTCTCATAACCAAACAGTTCGCTCTCCAGCAGATTGGCTGGAATGGCGGCACAGTTAATTGCAACCAATTTATGGCCTGCCCGCGGACTGAGTTCGTGCAGCGCCTGGGCGAATAACTCCTTGCCTGTGCCGCTGGCCCCGAGTAATAGCGTCGTTATATTGGATGGTGCTACCTTCTCAACCGTCCTGCAGACTTTGAGCATTTCCGGACTGCTTGCAATGATGCCGTTAAGCGGTGTTTTTGATTGGTTTTCCTGAAGCTTGATGTTTTCCTGTTCGAGAGCGTTGACATGGTAGGCACGGTTGACTATCAGTGACAGTATTTCTGGCTCGACAGGTTTCTGGCAGAAATCATAGGCTCCCAGCGCGATTGCCTTGACCGCGTTAGCCCGGTCATTGTCACCGGTTACAACGATGATTTTGGTGCTTGGGGCCAGTGTAAGGATCTCCTCCAGGGTCGCCAGTCCTTCGCTCACGCCACCGGGATCGGGCGGCAATCCCAGATCGAGAGTGACGACCACGGGCTGATGGCGTCGAATGTGTGTGATGGCCTCTTCCCGGTCTCCAGCGATCAGGACCTCGAAATCATCAAAACACCACCGCAATTGACTCTGCAGGCCAACGTCATCTTCAACGATTAACAGGTATTTGCTTGAATCCGCCACTGCTTACCTCGATTTCGCTAATTTTATTTGTTTTGTATGTCCATTACTCTGCCGGCTGTGTGCAGGGTAGGGTGATGCGGAACAGGGTTCCCTCTCCAGGTGTGCTTTCCACGCTGATATCGCCATTAATGCTGCGAATGTACTCACGACTCTCATACACGCCAATCCCCATTCCGGTCAGCCCCTTGGTCGAGTCAAAGGGGTGGAACAGACGTTTTTTTATAAACTCCTGATCCATGCCGGTGCCCGTATCCCTGACTTCAACAACGACTTGTTCGGGGGTGTGGATGACGCTGATGGTAACATGTCCATCATTGGGTGTGGCATCCTGGGCGTTCTGGATGATATGACCGAACACGGTGGCGAGTTGCTCCCTGTCCGCCTGGACGAACAGTTTCTCCGTTATTGCCTTGAGCTGGGGCGCCGGTTTTCTTCCCGCATGTGCGGCGGTTATCTCTGCGAGCAAGGCGGAAAGTTCGATACACTCGGAACTGTTACCTCGCATGCCGCTCTTCATCTGTTCCATCAGGTTGGTCATGCGCTTCACCGAGTTTCTGACCGTGGCAATCACATCGTCCACAAACTCCGGTTTGTGTTTGTGTCGCTCGGCGTTGGAGACAATCAGTGACTGTTGGGCAAGAATATTCTTGAGATCATGCACCACATAGGCAGAGAGTCGGTTGAACGCCTCGAACTGACGGGCCTGGGTCAGCGCCTTTTCCGACAGATGCTGGGCCAGATGACTGGCCGCCTGTTGTCCGGCCATTTTCAACAGATCCCGGTCTTCCCAGTTGATTGACCGTTGTGATTGGGAGTGGGGCATTATGATGAACCCGAACACACTGTTTTTGAACAGCAGCGGGACGATCAGCCAGCCGTTTTTTATCTCCATCAGCCACTCTGGCGGTGTGAATCCCACGTAGATATCGGGATTCCGCCGATACTCGTCCAGATCAACCAGCCACTGCTCCTTTTCCAGGAATGTGCAGAGGGGATCCTGGGCCGGGGTGATGCCAGATACCGGTTCCGGCATGTTGAGGGCGCTGTTTAGTTCGTACTGGCCATTTTCCCGTCTGATCCAGAGCAGACCACCCGGGCTGTCCACTAGTGCGGACATGGCCCGAATAATCCGTACCGGGACTTCTTCGTCGCTCTCGGTAAGGGTTTGGGTAAACCGCAGCCACTCTTCCCGGTAGTCATACTTGTAGTTGAAAAAGTGCTTGCTCAGATAAACGCGCACCTTGGCGCGAATAGTGCCGGAAAAGAGAATGATGAGCAGCAGGGCGCCGGTGCCACTGAGGAAGGCAATCTGCAAGGTGGAGCCCCAGGAACCCCCGTAATAGCGGATATAGTATCCGGCCGATGCCATGACCAGAAGGTAGATTCCCGCGCCCATCAGGGTAATCGACTGGAAAACCACATTTCTGGAGATGTAAATGTCCAGGGACCACTTGGGATTGCGTGCCACCGACACGGCGATGAGCGGGACCATCAAACCGTTGAGTATGCCCCGGGCGTTCCACAACGCCTGATTCAGTTGTTTAAACAGCAATGCGTCCGCGAACATGAAGAAATCGTAGGCAAATATACAGCCGATTCCGATGCAGAGATGCTTGATGGCCCAGCGTTGTTCAACGGCGGAATTCCTGAACAACTGCTCAAGCAGCAACAGGGCGATGATGTTAAAGGCGACCCAGATTCCCAGTATGGCGTCACGGCTTACCAGATTGCTGTTTGAGGTGATTACCGCAGTGAGTGGCAGCAGAATGGTGACGATACTGGCCACTACCAGAAAGACAAAAAACAGGTTTATGGGAGTGATCCGCAACAGACCGTTGATCTTTTGACTGCTGTTGGATTGCACACTCTTCAATAAGAAGAGGCACCAGAATGTGTCTCTGCCCAGTTCCAGAAGCTGCAAAATGCCGGGAAAGGTTATGATCGAAAGGGCCGAAAGGGCCGATATGCCGGCCCAGATAGCTGAAAAGCTACTGGCGAATATCAACAGCCGGCCAAGTGACTTGCCGCGCCAGGACGTTACCAACAGGGCGGTCAATGCGGCGTAGGCGAGGAATGCGAAAAGGTAACTGAAAAATCCTATATTCAAAGCTGTCCACTCTGGTTACTGGGGATTTGGATAGTCCGGGAGCGCGGCTATATCCGGCTGACTTTACAAGCCGTCCATTAACCCACCGATTCTACCGTTGCTAATGGCTGAATTTAAATATCTTCAGCCTTAACAGGGGTGATCGGACTTCCTCAACCGATGTTAACCTATTTTCACTGGCCCCGGGGGGGGTTTAAAAGTACAATCTGTCGGATTATTAACAGCTTGGTGGGAATTCCCGCCAACTGATTCCCAACACACCCGGAATGTCTTGTACACGGTGAGATATGGAGGGGGAGGTAGATCGGAAAAATGTCTGAGTTTATGCGAGTTCGGGACGAACTTCGGGGTAATCCGCGTACGTGGTTGATTACAGGTGTTGCCGGCTTTATCGGTTCAAATCTGCTGGAGGAGTTGTTACAGCTCGATCAGACAGTAGTGGGAATGGATAACTTCGCCACCGGCCATCAACACAATCTGGATAAGGTGCGTGCCCTGGTGGGAGATGCCAGGTGGCAACGATTTACCTTCCATGAATTGGATATCAGGGAGATCGACCACTGCCGGACAGCTGTCCAGGGGGTGGACTACGTACTGCACCAGGCTGCCCTCGGTAGTGTACCGCGCTCGATCAATGATCCACTCACCACCAACGATACCAATAGCACCGGCTTCCTCAATATGCTGGTCGCCGCCCGGGATGCCAAGGTCAAAAGGTTCGTTTACGCCGCTTCTTCATCCACCTACGGGGACCATCCCGGATTGCCCAAGCAGGAATACCTGATCGGCAGGCCCCTGTCGCCCTATGCAGTGACTAAATATGTAAATGAACTCTATGCGGACGTATTTGCCCGCACCTATGGTACTGAGTCAATCGGTCTGCGGTATTTCAATGTATTTGGTCCCCGGCAGGATCCCAAGGGCGCCTATGCGGCGGTGATACCGCGCTGGATCGAAGAGCTCTACCGCGGGGAAACCTGTCGCATCAACGGCGATGGGGAGACCTCCAGGGATTTCTGCTTTATCAGCAATACGGTGCAGATGAATCTGCTTGCCGCCACCACCACCAACCCGGAGGCTGTCAACCAGGTTTATAATGTGGCCGTCGGCGCCCGCACCACGCTCAATGAGCTGTTCAATGAGATAAAGGGACGCATTGCGCAGCGCCTCGAACGGGTTGCCCAGGTGCAGCCGGAATATGGGGATTTCCGTGCAGGCGATGTGCGCCACTCGTTAGCGGATATTTCTAAAGCGTCATCGCTGCTGGGTTATGCGCCAACCCACAATCTGCAACAGGGGCTGGATGTTACAACCGATTGGTTTCTCGATGAATTCGAGTCGGCATCCTGAAATAGCTGGCGAACACAACTTCCTGTTGGATTGGTAAAATTCCGGCTCTCTTTACGCTTGAGCAAGGGATTTTGGTGAAAGTTTTTATTATGGCTGGCCCGCCGCATGGGCTCTAACGAAAATCAGGAATGATAATGGATAAAATAGCAGTTGTAGGCCTTGGATATGTGGGATTACCACTGGCGGTAGCATTTGGTAAGAAGCGTGCCACTATCGGGTATGATCTGGATGAGCGAAAACTGACTAATTATCGGAACGGATCGGATCCGAGCGGCGAGGTGGAGCCGGAAGACCTGGTGGCGGCTACCCAGTTGGAGTACACCAGCGATCCATCCCGACTTGCAGAAGCATCAATAGTGGTGGTTGCGGTGCCGACCCCGATTGATCATGCCAGAAAGCCGGATCTGACGCCTGTTATTGGTGCCTGTCAGACGCTGGCGGCAAACCTGAAGCCCGGTGCCACCGTTGTGTTTGAGTCGACTGTTTATCCGGGATGCACGGAAGAGGTGTGTGTGCCCATAATTGAACAGGTTTCAGGCATGCAATGGGCCGGCAGGGATGGCGTCGACCGTGGTGATCGGGATAGTGGTTTCTATATTGGTTATTCACCGGAACGTATTAATCCGGGTGACAAGGAGAACCGGCTTGAGACCATTGTGAAGGTTGTCTCCGGCGACACACCGGTAACCCAGGATCTGGTCGCAGAACTGTACGGAAGCGTGGTCACCGCTGGTGTCTGCCGAGCCGCCACTATCAAGGTGGCAGAGGCAGCCAAGGTTATCGAAAATACCCAGCGTGATCTGAATATCGCCTTGATGAACGAGCTGGCGATGATTTTCCACAAGATGGATATCGATACGGTTGATGTTCTCGAGGCTGCCGGCACCAAGTGGAATTTCCTGCCTTTCCGTCCTGGCCTGGTCGGGGGGCACTGTATCGGTGTGGACCCCTACTATCTGACCTATAAAGCCGAGGCCGTTGGTTATCATCCCCAGGTAATTCTTGCCGGGCGCAAAACCAATGACGGCATGGGCAAATATATTGCTGAGCAGGCGGTAAAACGGATGATTCGGGCTGGCCATTCAGTCAATGGTGCCGACGTGATTATCCTTGGCCTGACATTCAAGGAGAACTGTCCGGATCTGCGCAACTCCCGGGTTGTGGATATTATTGATGAATTGAAAAGCTACAACTGCAATGTGCATGTCACCGATCCGCTGGCGGATCCGGAAGAGGCTGTGCATGAGTACGGGGTTGAGCTGAAAAGCTGGGATCAGTTACCCCGGGCCCAGGCGGTAATTCTGGCTGTTGCCCACAATGACTATCAAGACCTTTCGGTTGCGGACTTTAGCGCCATTCTGCAGGACGATGCGGTGGTCATGGATGTGAAGTCCAAGCTTGATCGTGACGGCTTCTCGGCCGCCGGAATAGAACTCTGGAGGTTGTAGCCTGCAATCCGGTTGCAAAAAAGGGGGCGTTTTACGCCCCCTTTTTTTATCTGTTGGATTCAGGCCGTTACCTGTTGAAGCGGGGTTGGCAATATCTGGTCATTAAGCATCTGCCGCAGCACTTCCTGGATATCCTCGGGTTCGATGCGATGTTTTTGTTCGGTCATGCCATACAGCAGCATCTGGCTGCAGATGAGGTTGACCAGGCGTGGAATGCCGTGACTGTGACTGAAGATCAGCGGGTAAATATCCCCCGAGAGTTGTGGATCATTGTCCCATCCGACCTGTCTGAGTCGGTGTTGGATATAGTCGCCGATACCCTGCTGGTCGAGCGGTTCGAGACGGATGGCGGCATTTATCTGGGCATAGAGTGCCTTGAGCCTTTCCGATAGTAACAACTCATGCAGGCTTTCCTGACCGATCAGAAATATCTGCAGGAGTGGCTCTGATTTCCAGCACAATCCCATCAGTAGCTGGATCTTGCGCAACGCCTCGGTTTCCAGGTTCTGCGCTTCATCAATGAGGAGCAGGGGGCGCTTCCCCTGATAGTGCATATCAGAGAGATGCTTCTCCAACGCTGCAATCACCTGAGTTTCGTCACCAGTCAATCTGTCTATCCCGAAACTGAAAGCGATCATCCTGATCAGGTCAGCGGCCTGCAGTTGCGTGGAAACCAGATCCGCAGTCACCACCGATTCATTTTCAATAGTGTGAATGAAATCTCTCAGCAGGGCGGTCTTACCGGTGCCCGATCTGCCGGTGACCAACACCACTCCTTCACCCCGGTGGAGGGCGTAGAGCATGTAGGTCTTTGCATGGTTGTAACTACCGTGTTTGAAGCAGGGCTTGCTATTCGGGTTTAATCGAAAAGGGTCCTCTTGCAGATGATAAAACTGTTCGTACATAGCGTTTTTTATGGCCGTTAGCGCCATCCTTGTTATTGGTGCCTGGGGTGTTCCGGATTCCGGTTATACGTTCCCGACTGCTTGCTGATCCACGCCCAAACCAATTTCCCTTATTGTTGGGCTCTGGCGCCTGAATATTATACGCCCATTCACACCATCAAGTACTTCATTGCAGGGTTCTTCAGCTTTATATAGTACAGATTGTGGTTATTGTGATTTGTGGCAGGATGATTTCGTTGCTGATTCTGGCGTTAAGGATGTTAATGCCTATAAATTTCCCCGATAAAGGTGTTTCCCCAGGCAAGTGATGGTTCCGGCTTTGTCAGTTGGGCGTCGGCTGATAAAATCAACGGTTATCTTCATGTACTATTGTATGTGTAATCTGTAACATGTTGATTAAAGGAAATTAGATTTCCAGCTGCCTCGCAAGAAATAGATTCGCAGCCTTCTATCTACCAAAAGAGTTTCATCCTTTTGTGCCAAGTGGCTAAAGGGTGCCACTGTACTGGTCGAAACAGTTGTATGCTGGCAACCAGAATGACGGCCTGTCGGGGTTGATGGAGTCGCCCACTCTGCTGGTTGCGGTATTCCCGTTCTTGCGTCTGACAAAGGATTGATCGTGTTTTATGTATGAGTCTTTTTATAATCTGAAAGTCGAGCCATTTCGACTTAGCCCGGATCACCGGTTCTGTTTCAGCCACAAAAGTTATGCCAAGGCCAAGGCATATATGCAGTACGCTATTCACCGGGCTGAAGGCTTCGTCATGGTCACCGGCAAACCGGGTACGGGTAAAACCACGCTGGTGAACGATCTTGTCGACGGCCTGTCCCATTCCCAGATTGTGGTGGCCACCATTGTCAGTACCCAGTTGGAAGCGGATGACCTGTTAAGACTGGTCGCATATAACTTTGGGCTGGAGGTGGATGCGCCGAACAAGGCGGTGCTCTTGCAGGGGCTTTCGGTCCGGCTGAGGCGCTATCATGAAGAGGGAACCCGCGCGCTGTTGATCATTGATGAGGCACAGGATCTATCAACCTCCGCACTGGAAGAGTTGCGGCTGCTAACTAATTTGCAACTCAACAATCAGCCCCTGCTGCAGATTTTTCTTGTTGGCCAGGAGAATCTGCGTGACCTGGTTCAGAAACCGACTATGGAGCAGGTTCATCAGCGACTGGTTGCCGCCTGCCATCTTGAGGCCCTGAATGAGGCGGATACGGAGGCCTACATCAAGCATCGCCTGGATCGGGTCGGCTGGAAAAATGATCCCAAGATCGACCAGGGCGTCTATCCCCTTGTCTATCAGTTCAGTAAAGGTGTCCCGAGGCGAATTAACCTGGTCTGTAGCCGTTTTCTGCTGCATGGTTGTGTTGAAGAGAAGCATCGCATCCGTGCCTCAGATGTGCGTACTGTGGTGGAGGAGTTGCAACATGAGCAACTTGCACCTGTAGGTTTTAAGGCGGATTTACCGCCTTTGCCCGTTGAAGATGAGATTGATGAGCCCGAATTGGAGATGGATTCGGACGCTGATGACCAACAGCCGGAAAATGCCGCTGCAGAACAGTCGAGTGAAGACGCCGGTAAAGACGATGTGTCAGTCGATGAGAAACCCGCCGTTATCACTAAGCCGGAACCCGCTCCGGTCAAACGCATGGATGGGGTTGCCGATCTGAGTTCACGAGAAGACCGGATCCGGGAGAGGGAGAGCGGCTCCAGCGCTGCTCCTGATGATACCGAGGAAGATGTTATACAGGAGAACTACTTCTCCCTGTCGGACGCCGTTGATCCACCTTCTCAGCCGGTGCTGATAAAGAAACCGCTGGATACGCGGCCGACACCACGTGGCGGCTATGGTGACCGCTTTGCCACTGTCAAGCTGAATGAAGCGGCCGGTGTTGGCAGAACCCACTATTACAATCAATATCAGGCGGGTGCCCACCCGGCCGGCGAGGGTTCGGGAAAGTGGCGCAAGCTATCCAAAACCCTGTTGTTCCTGCTGGTGGTGTTCACTATCGCTGCGGCGATTTACCTGCTGAGTCCACAACTGCTTGATGGCAGATTCTCCAAGCTTGATCAGGAAACCGGTCAACCCACCGCTGAACTGAACCAGGCTCAGGTTGCGGCTGAAGCCTCGGTGTCACCGGCTGAGGGTGGGACCGGGGAAGCGGTAATGGGCATCCAGGACAATACCCCGGTTGTACCTGAGACGAAGAGTGAGGCTGGCATTGCTTCAGTCGAAAGCGGATCGCTGGCGGAAGACCACCCCGTCGATAGCGATCCTGTCAGTCAAGCCGTCCAGGATGGGCAGGCATTGCTGGCTCAAAAAAAAACAGCGCCCGAGGTTGAATTAAGTCATGTTTCTCCGCTGCCGGAAGCGCCGTCGGCGGACCGATTAACAAGAGTTGCACTCGCTGCTGATCAGCCGGCAGGAACGGATCGCCTGACATCGGGTGGCTTAATGGCACGGGGGGAGAAGGTTGCCGACAAGATCGCGCTCACGTCGCAGGCCTATCCGGTCAATACCCACAATCGGCAGACGGTGGCAGCGGTGGCGAAGCCTGTTCCGCTGCCGGCACCGAATGTCTCCGGTGCAGCGGAGGTGCCGACCACGACGCCGCTGGTTGATACCGACGCCCCTGCCATGAAAGTTGCGGCTATCTCTGGCCTGTCATCGGATACCCGCCATGCGGCACCCGCAGCCAACCAGCCTATTGAACCGGTGCTGCAAAAGAAGATATTTTTCCGTTCAGACAGCACCTTTATAAAGGATGAGTACAAGGCGCAGTTGTCGCAGGTGGCAGAGTGGCTGCAGGCGCATGACGGGAGCGCTGTGCATATCATTGGCTATGCCGATAATAGGGGGGATCCCGCCTATAATCAGGCGCTCTCCCTGAAACGGGCCAAGGCTGTTGCGGCTTATCTGGAAAGTAAAAATGTTCATGACAGCCGCTTCCGTATCGAGGGAAGGGGTGTCTATTCAGGTACGGATAGCCCATCAACCGGGGCTACCCGTGAGCGGCAAATGCAGCGCCTGGTGGTCATTGTCGCCGCTCCGCTGGCTGATTAGCCTGTTGTTCATGTATATTCGGTCTGTTTCTCTTCTGTCTTGTGGTTGACGTGGTTTTTTATCCGAGTGATATGGCATGAGTGATATGCAAGCAGGTGTCTTGCCTAAATTTCACCCGCTGATTAAAAATTATCAGGCAGAAGTGGATGCTTTTCTCCGCAAGGGATTGGCGGATATGCTGCTGGATGTCGAACCGGTGATGATTGACTTCGCCAGCAAGGCGGAAACAGATAATGCACAGCTGCTCTTTTTTGACGCTATCACCGAGGTGCAGAAGCGGAGCGATCAGGTCACGGACGCCTTTTTCACTACGTTGCACAAGGGTTTCGCCGCTTTCTCCAGTCGTCGGCCGATTGAGTATCCCAGGCCGATTATTGAGACGGCAGACAGCTCAAAAATCGAGATAGTTGATAATCAGGATCTGGAGATTCATATTGCCATACAGGCGATGATCACCCGGACCAAGGATAAAAATTATCAGTCCCTCTACCAGCTTGGTCAGCGCCTGGCGGTGATTCAGCAGGGTAAAAAACTCAAGGATCAGGATATTCCTGCCTGTCCCGATCACGTCAGCACCACGTTCCAGACCGCCTCTGAATTATTTGGGCTCGAACAGAAACTGCTGTTAATACTCTACGTACTGTTTGAGAAGAGCGTACTAAAGGATATTGGCGCGCTCTACACCAGTATTAACAAGATGCTTTCCGATGCGGGTATTTATCCGCACCTGGCCCCCATCATCAACCTGGATAAGAATAGCGGTCAGTCCGGCCAGGAAAAGCCGGCACGCGACAGCGATGCGGGACAGCCAGCAAGTCCTGCCAACAACGGGTCGCGATGCAGAACGGAACCCTTGACCAATGAAGATTTTTTAGTCGGTAACGAGGTTTTCAATACCATTCTCTCCATGCTGACGGACCGGCGCCACACCGATCCCCGTTTCAGGAATCACCCTGAATACCAGCCGGATGGCAATCTGGACCAGCTCAGATCCGGACCTGAGATGGTCACTGCCATTAATCAACTGGATATGCCGGTTGAATTTGATATGGGGCTGTATGGCGAGGGCGCAGCGGATGATGGTCTCAGTCCCGCGGACAGAAGCGTGGCGGCTATTGATTATCTGCAGAAGCGCATCATCAGCGAACGGGAGACGCTCTTCAACGAGCTGGATGAAAACACCATCCCGACAGCCGACCTGGATACCATTGAACTGGTTGGTATGCTGTTCGAGCATGTGCTTGATGATCCGGATCTTGCCAGCCTGACAAAAACCGTCATATGCCATCTGCATACGCCTTATCTGAAGGTGGCCATTATTGATCGGGAGTTCCTCACCAACCCGGAGCATATCGCCCGAAAACTACTCAACCTGGTTGTTAATGCGGGACGCCGCTGGGTTGACGAGAATAATGTTGAGGCCGGCATCTATCATACGATGCGCGACATGATCCACAGCATCATGCGTGACTTCAAGGACGATATTTCCCTGTTCGAGCGTTGCTACAACGAATTTCTCGATCATCTGCGGGCACTGGAACACCGCACCCGGGTCCTTGAAGAGAGAACCCGGGAGGCCACCCGGGGCAAGGATCGACTGGAGTACGCCAGATTACGTGCCGACGAAATTATGCATCAGCATTGTGATGGGGTGCGTTTCCATCCGGCACTCTGGCAATTTCTTTCCGTGGTTTGGAAAAACTATATGACCCTGCTGCTGCTTCGGGATCAGGAGATAGAGAAACGGAAGGAGTGGCGCAGTGTTCTGATGGTGATCAATAGCATTATCAAGATCAATAACGGCTACGGTGATCCCCAGACTACCCAGTGGTTAAAGCACGCCTGGCCGCGGTTGAGAAAAAATATCGAGTCCGGTCTGGAGTTTCTCGGTAACACCAACCCATCAGAGTATGTGGCCTTTAAACAGACGATCGCCGAACTGCAGCAGGAACAGCAGTCGGAGCCGCCGGAAAAGGTCATCGTGCGGCCTGTGGCGGAGGCCAACAGGCACCGGGATAAAACCGCCGAAGCGGCCAGATCGGCCACCATGCGTAAGTTCCTGGAGCAGGCACAGCAGGCAGAAATCGGCACCTGGTTTGAATTCAGCGAACCTGATGGTAGCGAGCGACGTGTAAAACTCTCCTGGTACAGCCCGGTGACCAACAATCACATGTTCCTCGATCGCTTTGGTTCAAAGGCGTTTGTGATTCCCACGGATGTGCTGGTCAGTCGGCTGGCCAACGGATCGGCACGCACGGTTGAACCGAACCGCTTCCCGTTTGTGGATCAGGCATTGCAGAAAATATACAGCCTGCTGCGCAAGGAATAGCTTACTGGCGGTGCTGGGTATGGCTGAACACATTCCGGTATTGCTGGGGCGACATACCGGTTGTGCGCTTGAACAGTTTCATGAAAGAGCTGCTGTCCTCATAGCCCACTTGCCGGGTGATTTGTTCAATCGGTATCTGGCTCGACTCCAGTATTTTTTTTGCACGCTCAATACGTAACGATTGCAGATAGACCAGGGGACTGTCCCCGGTTGCCCGTTTGAAGCGCCGTTTAAATGTGCGGGGTGCCATGCCGAAGCGCTCTCCCAGTTGGTCGATCGAGAATTTTTCCGGCAGGTGATGCTCCATCCACTCCTGGGCGGAGAGAATCTGTGCATCCTGATGGTATTTCTGGCCCTGGCTGGTGGTAAAGGCGGCCTGGGAGTGTTGTTTCCGTTCAATAACCAGTGCTTTGGCGCTCTGCAGGGCTATCTCCTGTCCGGCATGCTGTTGAATCAGGAACAGTGACAGGTCGAGCCAGGCCGTTCCGCCGGCGGCGCACAACAGGTCCATCTCGTTGGTGATCAGTTGGGCAGGTTTGAGTATTACCTTGGGATAACGCTGCCTGAACCGGTCGATGTAACCCCAATGGGTAGTGGCCTGTTTGCCATCCAGCAGCCCCGTTTCAGCCAGCAGGAAACTACCGGTACAACTACTGACAATCTGGCTGCCGTTGGCATGCATCTCCCGCAACCAGCCGATGGCATTGCGATTACTCTCCAGGGTCCGGTCAATATCGCCGCCAATCGGGGGGATAAAGATAATATCGCTCTCCCTGACCGCTGCAAAACGGAGGTCCGGCTGTAATGTCAGTCTGTTCAGGCAGCGAATCGGCCGCTCTTCCTCTGCTGCCAGCTGGACCTGGAAGCGGCTTGCCGGTTCCTGATTTTGCACCCGGTTCCAGGTAACACCCACCAGGCTGAACAGATCCAGTACCCCGGTAATGACCGAAGAGAAGGCGTAATCAAAGCAGAGTAGTGTGATTTTTTTCATCGTCGGCATAAATTGGCATATATCGCCATGCAATTGTCATAAGTGACAATTGCACAGGCTAACGAAGGATGCAACCCTTTGTTCTGACGATTGTTATGCTCTTACTTCAGGTGCCAAAACATGAACACTGTTTATCCCAATCTGCTCAGGCCGCTTGATCTTGGATTCACTGAGCTGAAAAACCGGGTTCTGATGGGTTCCATGCATACCGGGCTGGAAGACAAACGGGCCGATTTTCCAAAGCTGGCCGCCTATTTTGCCGAGCGGGCCCGCGGCGGGGTCGGTTTAATGGTGACCGGCGGTTTTGCCCCGACACGGGCCGGTTGGTTGGCGCCTTTTGCTTCCAAGCTGACCAATCGTTTCGAGGTTGGACGGCATCGAATCGTGACTGATGCGGTTCATCAGGAGGGCGGCAAGATCTGCCTGCAGATTCTGCATGCCGGACGATACGGTTATACGCCCATCAACGTGGCCCCTTCGGCAGTGAAGTCGCCCATTACGCCCTTTAAACCCCGAGCGCTCTCCCGGCGGGGGATAGCGAAACAGCTGAAGGGTTTTGTGCGCTGTGCTCGCCTGGCCCAGCAGGCCGGTTACGACGGTGTGGAGGTGATGGGCTCGGAAGGTTATCTGTTGAATGAGTTTCTGGTGCCCCACACCAACCTGCGCTCAGACGAGTGGGGCGGGTCATTCCGCAACCGCATGCGACTGCCGGTTGAGGTGGTAAAACAGATCCGCGCTGCGGTCGGCCAGGAGTTCATTATCATTTTCCGCCTATCGATGCTGGACCTGATCGAAAAAGGCAGCAGCTGGGAGGAGGTTGTGGAACTGGCCCGGGCGATTGAGGCAGCCGGTGCCACCCTGATAAACACCGGTATCGGCTGGCATGAAGCCCGTATACCCACTATCGCCACCATGGTTCCCCGGGCCAGCTTTACCTGGGTGACCGGTCGATTGAAGGGCGAGGTGGCTATTCCCCTGATTACCACCAATCGTATCAATACGCCTGAAGTTGCCGACCAGGTGATTGAACGGGGTGATGCGGATATGGTTTCGATGGCCCGGCCGCTATTGGCTGATCCGGAGTTCGTGCGCAAGGCCGCAGAGGGGCGGGCCGACCAGATCAATACCTGTATCGCCTGTAACCAGGCCTGTCTGGATCATGTGTTTTCCCGCCAGCGGGCGACCTGTCTGGTGAATCCCCGGGCCTGTTATGAAACCGAGTTGAACTACCCGCCGACTGATCAGCCCAAGCGCATCGCGGTGGTCGGAGCCGGTCCCGCCGGACTGGCCTGCTCCACGATTGCAGCGGGCAGGGGGCATGACGTGGCATTATTTGAAGCCGATACGGTGATCGGCGGACAGTTCAACATGGCCCGCAAAATTCCGGGAAAAGATGAGTTCAATGAGACCCTGCGTTACTTCAGGCGTCAGATCGAACTTACCGGGGTGACCTTGCATGCTGGTCGCGAGGTGACGGCCGGGGAGTTGGCATCGGCTGGTTATGATGAAGTGGTGATCGCCACAGGCGTGGTACCAAGAAGTCTGGAGCTTCCGGGGATCGATCATCCGAAAGTGCTTGGTTATGTGGATGTGTTGCGCAAACAGAAGCCGGTGGGCGAGCGGGTAGCCATAATCGGCGCCGGAGGAATCGGCTTTGATGTGGCTGAATATCTCTCCCACAACACCGCTGCAGAGGGAGCGACTGAGGCTATTGATGATTTTCTCAATGAATGGGGCATTGATAAGAGTTTGTCCTCCAGGGGAGGGGTGGCCGGCGTCAAGCAGGCGACCCGGAATTCGGGGCGGAAGATCTACCTGCTGCAGCGCAAGAGCAGTAAACCGGGCGCCGGTCTGGGGAAAACCACCGGGTGGATCCATCGGGCGACTCTGAAACATCGTCAGGTGGAGATGCTCTCCGGTGTCCAGTATGAATGGATCGATGATGCGGGACTGCATCTGCGTATTGACGACGTTCCCCGATTACTGGAGGTGGATAATATTGTCGTCTGCGCGGGTCAGCTATCACGAACGACACTCTATGACGCGCTCCAGGCGGGCGGGGCGAAGGTACATCTTATTGGGGGTGCCAGGCTGGCCGGAGAGCTGGATGCCAAGCGGGCGATACGGGATGGGGCGGAACTGGCAGCCCGGCTCTAGGCGGGATATCAGGCTTCGTAGGACTTCAGCGCTTCAATATCCAGAATGGTAATAGACCCGTATTTCACATCCAGGATCTTTTTCGATTGCAGGACGTGCAGGGCCTGGTTGACCCGCTGACGGGAGATGCCGGATAGATTTCCCAGCTCCTCCTGGGATATCTCCAGCTTGTAGTGCGTGCCGGGATAGAGTTCGTAATTAAACATGGAGGCTAGCGAGCGCGCGACCCGTGCCTCCGGGGATAACAGACGGTCATACTCCATGTAACCGATGAACTGCCCCAGGCGCTCATTAAAGTGGGTCAGCAGGAAGTGGTTGAAGCTGATGCTCTCCTCCAGCAGGGCAAAAAATGTCTCCGCCGGCATAAAGGCGATACGCGATTGTCTCAGCGCAACAATGTCATATCGCCTCGGCTCGCGCTTGAGCAGGGCGCCCTCGCCAAACCAGCTGCCGGAGGGGATGCCGGTAATGAAAGAGATCTGTTTTCCAGAACGGGATTCGCAGGAAATTTTGGCCAGTCCATCGATGATACCTACCCACTCTTGTGCCGGGGAACCTTTGCGGCGGATGATCTCTCCCGCTTTGTACTCCTGCTCATACAACGTCTCCCTGACCCTTTGCTGCTGGGCTGCCGAAAGGCTCTCCAGCCAGGGGCTTTTGACAAGAAACTGCTCGAGCGTTTGCATGGCCTCAAATGTCATCTGAATGACAGATAATTGAAAATCGAGTTGTTATGATAGCAAAATCGCATGGATTGAAATATCCAGATCCGGGTTGCGGTAAAAATGATAAATATATAATAAAAACAATAATATATAAGGCATCGGCCTGTTTACCTGGTAGTCATCAGGGAGATGATGTGGCGGGCCGTGATCGATGGCGAATTCTACGGAGCATTGTGATATGTCTGCAAATATGAGTTTATCAGTTGTCAATGAAACTACCGCATTTGTTTCCGCTCATCCGGTTGCACACAACGATGTACCGGGAGATAGGGACCAGACAGCAGTCGAGATTCCCGATGTTTGCTGGGAGCCGGTTGATTTTCTGGATGACGACGAAAATGGCGTACCCAGTCAGTTGCTCGCCACGCTTTACGTCAACGCCTGTCCCATGCATTTTGAGGCCTACCTGGTGGATGAGAATGGTGACATCTGTGATGCCCGGCACCAGCAGGCGATCAGCCAGGTGAAGACAGCACTGAGGGATGATGAGTCCTGGAAGAGCTTCCGCTACGGGGGGCATGACTATGTGATGATCGCTATCCCGTTTGGCAGGAGTCGCTGAACAACCGCCGGTAAGGGGGGAACGGCGCTCGGATTGCTGCGCCAGCGCCATTCCCCTTGATCAATCCTACCGTTCACGGCTGTGCTGCCGGCCAGCCTGTGGACTCCCGCTGGACGATCCGTATATTTTCCCCTGCATGACACAACTGTTCACTCCCTGTGTTTGCCAGTTCCGGTAGCGAAATTCAGTCAATTCCCCAGTGAATCGCATGTTGAATCTGTTTTGTAAGGGCCTGTACCCTGAAGCGCTGTGTGTTTGTACCTCGAGTGCTTTATGCTATTGGTTAGACAGGATGACTGTCCGGCCTCTGTTGGACCAACTGGATGTCGGAATCGCTGAAGGGGCGCGAGATGATCTGTATTAATTGTGGCAGAACCCATCGATACATAAACTCTGCCATCGATCAGGGTATGCATTGGCTGCGCAGCGACGAGGCGACCGGTCTCGGCATCTGTTCGTTCTGCCCCGATGCGGTTGTGGCCTGGGATCAGGGTGCCCGTGATGTGCGCGATCTGGCGGCTGCCAAGTGGCAAGCGGAACGTGAAACCGATCTGGCGGGTTGGCTGGTCAAGCATGCCAAATTACCTTCGCTGCCCCATGTGCTGATTGAGATCTACCGGGAACTGGAATCGAAAGTAGCCGGTATCGACCGCATTATTCGCCTGATTGAAACCGACCCCGGTCTGACAGCGCGCACCCTCCAGATCGGTAACTCCGCCTATTACGGGATGACGAAACAGGTGACCCAGGTTGAGGACGCCATTCTGCGTGTCGGCCCATTTGACCTCTGGGCCTTGCTGATATCCACTGAAGTGAAAAGCCTGTTTTTTGGCATCCGCCCCAATCTGATCGATATGAACAGCTTCTGGCGTCACTCCCTGTTTGCGGCCTGTGCCTGCCGGGTATTTGCCGAGCAGCAACGGCTGGAGTCCGCCGGCGATCTGTTTGTCAGCGGATTACTCCATGATATCGGTAAGCTGCTGTTTCTGGAGATGGTTCCGGTTGAGTATGAGGAGGTGATCAATCGCTATAACGGCGGTGACGAAGGTGCCGCCCTGGAACGGGAGTTGCTGGGTTTCGATCATGGGGAGTTGGCGGCACGGTTGTTTGAAAGCTGGCAGTTGCCGGACCTGTTCATCGAACTGGCGGGTAATCACCATGCTGCGGTACCCCCGTCTCCGCAGTTGCAGGTGTTGCGCAGGGCCAACCGTCTGGCCCATGAGTACCTGGACGATCAAACGAAGGAGAAGCCGTTGCAGATCCCAAGCGATCCCGCCATGCAGTCGATTATCGACCTGTATAATCAATTGACCGAACTGGTCCTTTGAATCTGGACACTGAATGGGCGCACCGCGGCGATTTTTTATACTCCTGCATAACCGGGGCGGTAAGACGGATTACCGTTTGATTGATTCCTGAAACCTTACCGCTACGGCGGATTATTCCCATAGCGCCAGCCGGACCTGGCGATTATGTTCCCGAAACTGATCAGACAGGGGAGTCATCATGTCATCCAATCTGCTGTTAATTTCAATCGTGGCGGCCATTGGTGGTGTTGCTGTCGCGTTACAGGCGCAGATGATGGGATTGCTGGACCGGGGTATGGGGACCCTGGAGAGCGTCTTTATCACCTACGGTAGCGGCGGCTTGATGGTTGGTCTGTTGATGCTGTTTATGCGGGGCGGCAATTTGTCCCTCTGGCATACCATGCCCTGGTATGCGTTTCTCTCTGGAGCCATCGGCCTGGTCATTGTGGCCACTATCGGTTTCAGTGTTCCCCGGCTGGGTCTGGTCTCCGCCTTCACTATCATCGTAGCGGCCCAGTTTATTGTGGGGGCGTTTCTGGATCACTACGGCTTTCTCGGTGCGGAGGTGCGGGAGCTTAATCTCCAGAAGATCCTGGGCATGCTGATTCTGCTAATGGGTGTCTGGCTGACGGTGCGCAGTTAAATACTGCGCCGGAAAGCAAGAGTGCCTGACCGCGCTTTTCCTGGTTTTGGGCTTGGCTGGACAGCGAATCAGCGATACAGCTCTATGCCGGTGTTCTCCAGCCGATCATAATAGCGCGCCCGGTAGAGGTGGCGGGTTCCCTGTTCATCGTCCTGGAAGGCCGCCCGGTCGTGCAGGATATTGTTGCTGATCAGGCCCATACCCGGTTCCAGTCGACCCCGGAATATATAGGGGGAGTCACTGTCGAGGATCTCATTCAGCTCGGCCACGGCCTGACGGACCAGTGGATCGTCCGACCAGATCACGTGGCGGGTCCGTATGGTGTAGCGCATGTGCAGGTTACCGCAGGGCAGGATAGAGAAGACCGGGCCGGTCTCCTCCCGGCGCGCCACTTCATTGCTGCTCATGCGGGGCGGGATGGTCAGCGTATCTGCGCCCATCAGTGCCGGGATAAAGTCCGGATTACGATCCCGCAGCAGGATGTAGGCGATTTCGTGATCCAACAGGGCGTTTTCGCCCCCGCTGCCGGCACTCTGGACACAGTGCAGAATCAGAGAGTGGATCTGTTCGTCCGGTCGGTTGTAATAGCCATCGGTATGCCATTTGATGGGGCGATTGGAGTAGGGGATATATTGCCGCCTCACGCCGTCGGTAGCCACTTTCAAGGAGGTCAGGCCGGTATCATCTGAAAGCCAGTTATGATTCAGGTGCCGGGCGCCAAACTGTCTTCCCAACGCCAGCGGGATCTGCGGGTCCGGGTCACTACCGGTCTCGCTGATATAGATCGCCATATTGGTTTTCTGTATTCGCTGTCTGATGGCGTTGTATTCGGCTAATTCGAGATGGCGGGGGTCCCGGACGGGCACCAGCAGTTGTTCAATGGAGGTGGGGTAGTCGGCCAGTTTTCTGGCTCGCCACGCCTGATATGCCGCCTCTTCATCCGGGTTGAATGGAGAGCTGATCTGGACATCATGGCTTACTGCTGTATGGGGCATCGACGAACCACTCGTCAGAAGAATGTCGGAAAATATTAGCAATTACTAAAGATCTCTTCCAGTCAGTCAATGAGAGCATCCGGTTACGTGCAAGTAAATAATTTAATTAAGTATATTAAACAATAATTTATTTATTAAACATGAGGTGTTTTATCACGCTACTCAGGAATCAGCGCATCGATTTTTGCTGCACAAATAAAGTCGTTTTCTGACAGATTGCCAATTGCGTGGGTGGTGTAACTGACCAGGCAACGGTTATAGCTCACCTCCAGTTCCGGATGGTGATCTTCCACATCGGCTATCCAGGCGACGGCGTTGACGAAGGCGATGGTCTGGTAAAAGTCCCTGAACCTGAATTCCCGTTTAATCCACCGGCTGGCACCCTCCAGACGCCATTCCGGGGCCAGTTTGGCCAGCAGGTCTCTGCATTCCGGTTCGGACAGGGGCGGCGTTTCCGGGTTACAGGCTTTGCAGTGCCGGGTCTGCAGCGAGACGGATGTGGTATCCGGATTTGACATGACTGCACCTCCAGTGGGGATCGTTAGGAAGCGGATCGATCTGCAGAGAGTATGGTTCAACCGGGGCAGTTCTGCTCGAAGCCCCCCACAACCGGACAGCTCCGGGCGAATCCGGATAGTACGGATCGAGCCACTCAGTTGTTAAGCATGCTGATGACAGGTGATTCGATGGCAGGATGGCGCAGTTTCGGGTAGTGGCGCGAGATGCGCTTCACGTAGTTTTGGGTCTCCGCATAGGGAGGAATGCCCTGATAGGCATCAACCGCGTTTTCGCCCGCATTATAGGCCGCCAGTACCAGCGACACATTGCCCTCAAAGCGCTGCATCAGCCATTGCAGATAGGCCATGCCGCCATGCAGGTTCTGTGCGGGGTCCCAGCTGTCGGTGACGCCAAATCGCCTGGCGGTTGCCGGTATCAGCTGCATCAATCCCTGCGCATTCTTGGCAGAGTGGGCCCGTGGATTGAAATTGGATTCTGCCTGGATCACCGAAAGCACCAGATCAGGATCCAGTCCGTAGGCGGGGGCCCTGACCCGGACCCACTGTTCGATCGCTTTACGATCCGGCTTCTTCCGTGCCGCCAGTGGAGCACAGTGCGGATCATCCTGCGGCTCGGTGGTAGCCAGGACTGACAACATGCGGGTCGCTGCCGGATCACCAGCGGCGGCGGCCTTTTTAAACCAGCCGGCGGCGATTGCCGGATTCTGAGCCACGCCGCGACTGTTGAAATACATCCAGCCCAGCGCGTAGTAAGACTCGCTGTCACCGCGATCCGCGGCCAGGCAGTAGAGTTGGAACGCTTTTTGATAATCCTTCTGCACGCCACGGCCATGTTCATAGCGAACCGCCAGTTCTCGCAGACTGTCTGCGGTCGGCAGCTCCTCTGCCAGGCCGGGCAGGGGGAGCAGCAGGAAACAGAGCAGAATTGAATAAAATCGGTAGCGCATGGTCTGGTCACAGGAGTGATAATTACTAACCTGATGCAATAATTATTCCGTGAATAATAATAACCAGTAATATCAATCAATTATGAATTACGAGGTGGAGCGCAAAGGCCACAGTGTAAAAACGCCTGACATATCCGGCTGGTATTGCACCGGTCAGGCGGGCCGCGCTCGCGGTGGGTGATTGCTAAGTGGCAGTGGCTTTAGCCGTCTCAAGCAGGGCGGATAGGCCGGGATAGTCGGTCTGGGTTAACTGGTATTTGCGCCCGCAACTGCCCCAGGATTCGCCCGCGGCCATCGCCTTTATCAGCTCATCCGGTCGATCGATAATCAGCCCGCCAGTGGCGTGAATGCCCAGTTCAAACAGCAGATCGGGTAAACCGCTGGCGCTTGGACCGATAATATTAATTTTGGCCGGATCACCGGCTGCTGCAATGATGGACTCCAGGGTGTTGTTGATCAGGGTCGAGGCGGTGCACAAAATAGTGTCGCATTCGGCCAAGGGCTCTGGTGAGGTAAAGACCGGTAGCCCCAGTTCCGCCGGTACCCGCTCCGGTTGCTGCTCGATAACCGTCACCCGCTTGCCCTGGGCCAGGTAGCGGTCTATTAACGGACCGAAAAATCCGACCATGCCAATATGGGCGTCTGGCAGATCGGTATCGCTGCGCCGGGGGATTTTCGCGGGATCAAAGCCGGCCCGCCTCATCACATGCTGACTCATTGCATTGAATGCACCCAGAGCCAGTGCACTGCGGGGTATATCCACACCGTCCAGTCGGTCGGCGATCTGGGCGGCTGACTGGCCGACCAGTTTCCGGGCGTTACCCTCCAACCACTGACGGGTTTGCCCCAGACAGCTGTAAAAAGGGCCCACACTGCCATCATTCAGCAACACAAACGCGAAGTTATCCTTGATTTCAGATGGGGACGACTGCTCCGCTGGCAGCAGAATCCGCTCGATGGTTGGCAGACGCAGGGTGTGGTCGATTTGCGTTATGAGTTCGTGATAACGGGTCAGATAGGACATAGTGAATAACCTGTTTCTGGTTCGCCTGGGCCGACTTGCGATGGCAGTCTCCCGGACTGTTTCCGCCAGTTGCCCGCTATGGGGCAGGTCGGGACCATCTAACTATAGGTGCTAGGGTTGATTTGCGACATCGCCGGGACAGCCGCAGCCGGGGATAGTCAATTCGTTAACCGGCCAATCTGATTGCTCAAGGGTCTCGCCGGGGCTACCATAGGCGCGCCAAAATCGGCCGCTCCCAATCGTGATAGCCCCATTATGACTGACGCCATTGCAAACCTCGCCCCACAACCTGTCTGGAAACACTTTTATCAACTCACCCGGATACCCCGGCCTTCCCACCATGAAGCGGCCGTTCAGGCCTATGTCCTGCAGTTGGGAGAACGCCTGGGACTGGCTACTTTTCAGGATGAGGCGGGCAATATTCTGATTAGGAAACCGGCCAGCCCCGGCATGGAATCGGCGCCCGGCGTGGTGTTGCAGGGGCACCTGGATATGGTTCCGCAGGCCAATGCGGACAGCGGGCATGACTTTACCACCGACCCCATCCAGGTACGGATTGAGCAGGAGTGGGTGAAGGCGTCCGGCACCACCCTGGGGGCGGACAATGGTATTGGCGTGGCAGCGGCGCTGGCGGTGCTGGAGTCCCGGCAACTCAAGCATGGTCCCATCGAGGCACTGTTTACCGCCAACGAAGAGGATGGCATGACCGGTGCCTTTGGGGTTCAGCCGGGCTGGCTACAGGGAAAAATGCTGCTCAACCTGGATTCGGAGGATGAAGGCGTTCTCTGTATCGGTTGTGCCGGCGGCGCCAATGCCAGTACCAGCCTGGCATATACCCCCGAGCCGGTTGAACCGGGCTGGGTCGGTTATCAACTCTCTGTCCGGGGCCTCAAGGGGGGGCACTCGGGCGTGGACATTCACCGGGGCAGGGCGAACGCCAATAAACTCCTGTGTCGGTTGTTGTCAGTGGTCGAGACCACCTGCGGCGCGCGGCTCAGTTCCCTGAGCGGTGGCGATATGCGTAATGCGATTCCCCGCGAGGCAACCGCCATACTCCTGGTGCCGGCTTCCAAATCGGTGGAACTGAAGGCGCAGATAGAGAATCACGGGGACGCCATCAGATCTGAACTGGCCGGCATAGAAGCGGATCTGTCGCTTCAGCTGGAGCCTGACAGTAAGGCAGAGCACTGGCTGCCGATGCCGGTTCAGCAGGGCTTGCTGGACGCACTGCGGGCCTGCCCCAGTGGGGTGATGCGGATGAGTGATTCCATGCCCGGGCTGGTGGAGAGCTCCACCAATCTGGCCATTGTAAAGGTGGCCGATGGCCAGATAGAGATCAAAAGCCTGGTGCGTAGTTCGGTCGATTCTGCCCGTGATGAGTTGTGTGCGGTTCACCGCTCCCTGTTCCGGTTGATTGGCGCGGAGACCCTGATCGATGGAGAGTATCCGGGCTGGAAACCGGATCTCGATTCCCCCCTGTTACAGATTATGCGCCAGACCTACCAGGAGATATTCGATAACCAGGCCGAGATCGGCGCTATCCATGCCGGGCTCGAGTGCGGCATCATCGGTGGACAGTATCCCGGCCTGGATATGATCTCATTCGGGCCCACCATCCGTTATCCCCACTCACCGGATGAGTGTATGCACATCCCTTCGGTTCAGCGCTTCTGGGATCTGCTGGTGGCGACGCTGGCGCGGCTTGACTGATCGGGTGTCAACCTGAAAAGCATTGATAAATCATTAAGCTATCTGCATTAGCTTATCCATAAGTGCTGGTTGGTGGCAGTATAAGAAAAATTGAATCTGTGGCGCATTGCATAAGTTGGAGCAGTGTATTACGGTGCTTCAATGTCTATTAAATACCCTATTATTGTAATCACCGGCTCGTCGGGCTCCGGCTCCTGGCGAGTCAGTGATGTATTCAACCATATCGCCTGGCGGGAAAATATTAGCCATCTGATCGTGCATGGCAGTGCCTTTCACCGTTACGAACGGGATGAGATGGCCGCACAGGTTGAAGCGGCCAGTGCCGAAGGGCGTTATCTGAGCCACTTCAGTCCGGAGGGTAACCGTCTCGATCTGCTGGAGTCCCTGTTCAAGGAGTTCTCATCCGATGGTACCGGCCAGTACCGGCACTATCTGCACACCGAAGAGCAGGCGCAGGAGCATGGCCAGCAGGCAGGTACGTTCACCCCCTGGCAGGCATTGCCGGAGGACCTGGATCTGTTGGTTTACCAGGGCCTGCACGGTGCCTTCAGCGCCCCCGGCCTGGATATCCAGCAGCACGTGGATCTCTCCCTGGGCGTGGCGCCCATCGTAAACCTGGAGTGGATCAAGAAAATCCACGTGGATATCAGAAACCGCGGCTACACCCTGGATGAGGTGCGTTCGGTGATCCAGCATCGCCTGCACGATTACGTCCACTACATTACGCCCCAGTTCTCCAGAACGGATATCAACTTCCAGCGTATTCCCCTGGTGGATACATCCAATCCGTTCGACGCCCGGGATATACCGGAGAATGATGAAAGTATGGTGGTGATCAGTTTCCGTGAACCCCGCAAGCATGACTTTGCCTTTCTGCTCAATCGTATTGACGGGGCCTTCATGTCCCGGCGTAACTCCCTGGTGGTGCCCGGTGGTAAGATGGAGTTCGCCATGGAGATATTGTTGAACCCCCTGGTGCATGAGATGATGGAGCGTCGACGCCAGTTACAGGAGATCTGATCATTACTACCGATAAATCCAAAGATCGCGCAATTCTCGAAGCAATGCGCAAAGTATTGACCGCCGTTATCCGGGATACCACGCCACCCCCAGGTATGCGTCATCCGCTGACCGATGCCACGATCCAGGATATGCGGGTCTGTCTGGGTATGATTACCGCCCGCGAGCGGGAGCTGGGCGATGAGGCGGGAGAGGTGGCGCAGCGACCCTATTACACGGATGCCCAGCCCACATCGACGGTCGTGCCGTTTGATCTGAATAAGGACAAGGACCAGAAGTAGCCGCGGCCTGTTACAGCCAGGCCGCGACCAGGGGCCGGCTAATCTCTGTCGATATAACGCCGCGCCAGATCGGCAAAACTGTCGATCCGCCGGTCTCTCAGGAAAGGCCAGATACGGCGTACCGATTCGCTCCGCTCCAGGTTGACATCCACCAGCAGGATCTCTTCGTTTCTATCTGATTCAGCAAGAATTTCTCCCTGCGGCCCACAGACAAAAGAGTGTCCCCAGAAGGTGATCCCCTGGCTCTGCCCGGAAGGGTCCGCTTCATGGCCGATCCGGTTGCAGGCTGCCACCGGCAGACCGTTGGCAACAGCATGACCGCGCTGCACAGTGACCCAGGCATCCCGCTGCCGCAACTGTTCCTCTTCGTCGTCACCGGGATCCCAGCCGATGGCCGTGGGGTAGAGCAGCAGTTCAGCCCCGGCCAGGGCCATCAATCGGGCCGCTTCCGGATACCATTGATCCCAGCAGATCAGCACCCCCAGCCGACCGACGCTGGTATCAATCGGCGTAAAGCCCAGATCGCCCGGGGTGAAGTAGAACTTCTCATAAAACCCCGGGTCATCCGGGATATGCATTTTTCGATAACGTCCTGCCATCCGGCCATCGCTGTCAAACACCACCGCGGTGTTGTGATACAGCCCTGCGGCCCGCTTCTCGAACAGAGAGGTGACGATCACCACACCCAGTTCAGCGGCCAGGGCACTGAAGTGGTCGGTGGATGGGCCGGGGATGGTTTCCGCCAGATCAAACAGTTGGGTATCTTCGGTCTGGCAGAAATAGGGGGTGTTGTGCAGTTCCTGCAACAACACCAATCGACTGTCCGCTGCGGCGGCCTGGCGTATCCGGTCGGTGATGAGGGCAATGTTTTCATCCGGGTCACGGCTGCAGGCGTGCTGGATCAGGGCAATCTTCAGGGTCTTGTTCGGGTTCATGGATGGGATCTTAAAGCTCGTTGTTTAGGCGTCGGTGGCCGATTGAACTGAGCCGATTTAACAGGATTGTGCCGGACGCCACAACCTGTATCGGCCCGAATCAGATACCGCAGAGCGAATCGGAGAAATTCACCTGTTCAGGAAACTGCATGGTGATGCAGTGCAGGCTGCCATTCTGGCGAATCAGCGGCAGGCAGTTGATGGGAATAATCTCCCGCTCCGGGAAATGGGCCTGCAGGCACCGCACCGCTTCCCCATCCTGCGGGATATCATAAACCGGCAGTAACACGGCACCGTTTATGATCAGGAAATTGGCGTAACCGGCCGGCAGCCGGTCGCCATCCGCTGACAGGATAGGTGGAATCGGTGGCAGTGGTATCAATTGATAGGGCGTACCGTCAGGCTGCCTGAATTCACCCAGTTGGGCGGCCATCGCTTCCAGCTCCGGATGGTCCGGGTCGTCCGGGGTAGCGGTGGAGTAGAGAATAGTGGCCGGATCGGCAAATCGGGCCAGGGTGTCTATATGGCCGTCGGTATCATCCCCGGACAGATGGCCATGATCCAGCCACAGAAAACGCTCAAATCCCAGTTGCTCGGCCAGTACATTCTCAACCTGCAACGTCGTCAGTTGCGGATTTCTGCTGTGGGTCAGGATGGAACTGCGGGTGGCCAGCAGGGTACCCTGGCCATCGGTTTCTATGGCGCCACCCTCCAGAACCAGCGGCACCGGCTGCCACGGGGTGTGGGCGAATACACCCGATTTGAACAGTGTTTCGGTAATCCGGTTATCCAGGTCGGCCGGGTATTTACCGCCCCAGCCGTTGAACTGAAAATCGAGCAGCAGGGCGCCTTTATCCCCAATGCAGGTCAAGGGCGCGTGATCTCTTGCCCAGCTGTCATTGGAGGGGGCTACAGCGAACAGCAGATTGGTTGTAGCAATGCCCGCTTCAGTCAGTTTGCGGACAATGATCTGCTGGTGGCGTTCACTGTTGCAGACAATCAGCAGCTTTTGGAAGCGGCTTACCTGTCGACAGATAGTGAGATAGACCTGATCCACGGCTGCAAGCTGGTCTGCCCAGTCGGTATCCCGGTGGGGCCAGGTGAGCATGATGGCGGATTGGTTAGCCCATTCGGCGGGCAGGAGGTGCTTGGAGGTCAAAGGGGTCTTTCCATGGGGTACCGACCAGGGGCCGGTACCCGGACAATCAACGGTGTACGACGGTGTTGATTACATACTCATTTTCGAAGTAGACCGTGAATTTGGGGTAAACCCAACGTGTGATGGGTGGTTCGCCTACCCAGGGCAACTCTTGTGAGGGGGTACCGAACTGGGCCCGAACCGCATCCATGGTCTGTCCGGTGCGGGGGCGCAACAGTCCTCCACTACTGTTTGCCGGCGCCTGCTCGATGGCATCAAGCAAGAGCACGTCGGCTGCTGCCAGCGGGCTGATGGACGAGAGTGCAGCAATCAGCAGCAGGGTGGAAATGGGTTTCATAATATTGGAACTCCTGTCCTCTTTTTCTCTAAGGTAAAATATAGCATTTTGATCTAGATCCCGAAACATAAAGGTGTTTCTTTTCAGAATATGGTTTAATGCGCGCCTATGTATAAGCCTCTCGAACTGTTCATCGGACTACGGTATACGCGCGCCAAGCGACGCAACCACTTTATCTCTTTCATCTCCCTGATTTCCATGCTGGGAATCATGCTGGGTGTCGTTGCGCTGATCGCTGTGCTTTCAGTTATGAATGGGTTTCACAAAGAAGTCCGTGAACGGATTCTCGGAATGACATCTCACGCGACCATCTCCTCTTACCAGAACAACCTGACGGACTGGCAAGAGGCAATGCAACTCTCCACCCGGAATCCCCACGTGGTCGGACAAGCGCCCTTTATCGAGGCGCAGACCATGCTGACTAACGGGCAGCGGGTCAACGGCGCCATCCTGCGTGGTGTACTGCCCGATTATGAACCCCGGGTCTCGGAGGTGGGCGACCACATGCTGGCCGGCAGTCTGGACCAGTTGGAAGGGGGGAAGTTCGATATTATTCTGGGTCGGGAGCTAGCCCAGTTGCTGGGGGTCGGGGTCGGCGACAAGGTGACGGTAGTCACGCCGCAGATACGGGTCACCCCCGCCGGTGCCATGCCGCGACTGAAACGCTTTACCGTCAGCGGGATTTTCGAAGTGGGTATGGGCGAGTATGACCGGGGGCTGGCCCTGATTCATATGCAGGATGCGGCCAAGTTGCTTAAGTTAGGCGATGGCGTCACCGGTGTCCGGCTCAAGCTGGATGACCTCTATCTGGCCCCGGAAGTGTCCCGCGAACTGGCCAGTCAACTGCCCGGCGTCTATCGGGTCAGTGACTGGACCTTTCAACACCGGAATTTCTTCAGTGCCCTGCATACGGAAAAACGTATGATGTCCCTGATTCTGTTTCTGATCGTAGCCGTCGCGGCGTTCAATATCGTCTCCACGCTGGTGATGGTGGTGACCGACAA